>BNJV01002671.1_pt1 | contig 174277 bp, 180 predicted proteins | sample 8540591 | NCBI WGS metagenome assembly BNJV01 (sample SAMD00202457, study PRJDB9452) | human saliva metagenome | host: Homo sapiens
GCGAGGCCCGACGCGCCTGCGACGACGCTGAACCGCGCCGAGGAAGCCCAGCGGGCGGGGAGGGGAGCAGCGAATAGCTCCGCGACCCCGGCTCCCGCGCCCTCGGCGGCTCCACGCCCTCGGCGGCTCCACGCCGACCCCGTCGGCGGGTGCGCAGAGCGGCTCCCCAGCCCGCGATGCGTCGATCGCGCGCCGCCCCGCCACCCCTTGCGGGTCGCGGGCCGGGCGCGCGCCCACTCTGCGGTGGCGTCGGCGCCCGATCGAGAACAGATCCGTCTGTGCCTGTCGTCACGTCGGTGACGCGCTGCGGATATGATGGGCATCATGTGCGCTTACGCGCGACCGATACACGCGGAAGGAACCTGCCCAGAGCAATCCTCCATCCCGAATCCTTCGCCCACCCTCCCGGCGGCGCAGGTTGGTCCACCCTGCTCCGGGTCAGTTCTAGTGCCGCCAGGGGTTCCGTACCAGGGCGGCGGCCAGCCGATGCCCGCGCCGCAGGCGTGGGGGCGCCGAGGCCCCTACCCGATGGCACGGCCCGCGCGCCCGCAGCTCTCCACGCGCGTGCGGGTGTGCCTGAGGCTTGAGCTGGTCATGTGGGTAATCGCGCTCGTTAACGTCTTCACCCCCTACTTCTTCGACGACTTGAGACTGTATCTCCTGCGTTTTTACAGACATCTGGTTCTATCAGTGGTTCTTCATATACGCCGTGTTGATCGCGCTGTCCGCGATCGCGCTCGTTGGAAGAAACGTGGTCGTGCGCTACGTTCTGGTCGGTGTCGTCCTGGTGTTCTTCCTGCTCATCAACCCGGTGCTCTCCGTCGCGCAGGGCGGGCAATGGTACGCGTTGTTCACGCCCCCGACGCTGGACCCGTCGGTCTATGGCGATGATTGGTCCGCCTCGCTGCTTCTTGTCCGTTCACGTGTGATCTGGCTGATTGTGCGCACGGGTATCGTCACCGCCATCGTCCTTGCCGTGCCCGATCGGCGAACCCCCGCGGCTGCGCCCGTCGGTGGCCTTCGTGGCTGCCCCCATGCAGGGTGGATACCCGGCACCCGGTGGTGCGGTGCCGCCCCTCGGCGTGAACCCCGTTGCCCCTCAGGGTATGTGGCCCGCGCCCGCGCAGCTGGCGTGCCCGCGCCCGCGCAGGGTGTCACGCCGCTGCTGGCGCCGCGCCTGTGCGGGGATCCGCGGCCGGGCGCCGGTGCGGGCAGCCCTGATCAGTAAGGCGGGGTTGATCTGAGGAACCGATGAGCGCCGCGGCGAGGCCTCCGAGACGAGGCGCGGGTCGGGGCCCGCTGGTTTAAGGGCAAAACGTGGTCGTTGTGTCGCGGCTTGTTGGCCTGCTGGCTCGGGAAAGTCACTGTTGAAGGCGGTGGGTGTCAACGTGGAGGATCGACAAAGCGTGGTGGTTGTGTTGCGACTGTCCCCGGCCTCGTTCTCAATTTCGCACGTAATTCCCTGGTGACTGTTTCAAGATTTGACATCGCATCGTTGAAATCATGCGGTTTTCGTCGTAGTTCAAAACTGAACAAGTTAAATTATGCTGCGGAGATTGTTGGGGAACTAGAGATTGTGGCACTTTCAGCGCGGCTCGCGCCGCCTGTCCCCGGCCTCGTCGGCGGCATTGCTTGACTCCCGTTGGGCGGGCAATCGAAGAATTTCGCATCGCAATTCCCCAATACAGTATCGCGCCACATGTGCATCGTTGGAATTGCAACGTTTGTGAGATACTGTTGAAAGTTCACTCAATCGAATTGCATGCGAAACTGTTCTGAGCGAGCGTACCCGCGCGCACGTGGGCCTTCTAATCCGCGCCTGGGCCCTCTGATTCGCACGTTAACCCGCTGATGCGAGCGTGGGTCCGCTAATGCACGCGTTAACCCGCTGATGTGAGCGTGGGCAGCCCTGCGCAGACGCGGAATAGCGGGTTTACGTGCGAGATAGCTGGTTGGCGCTCGCAATAGCGGGTTCGCGTGCGAGCTCCACGTGCGGCCAGGCGTCGTTGTGTCCACAATGCAGACCGCCTCGTCCACGACACCCCATTGTCGGCGTTTGTCGCCGTGGTGATCTGCGATGCGGGCGCCACACCGCCCCGAACCGCGACCTCACCGCCACCAAACGGGGGGAATTGCACCAATAGAGGCGCGACACGCCGGCGACACGCCGACAGAATGCTTCTAATGGTGCAAAACCCCCACCATTACCCCTGGTATCATGCTCCTCACTGTGCGCGCTGCCCAGGCCAGGCCAGGCCAGGTTGGGCGTCGGTGGAGGCGGTATCGGCGGGATGCCTAGGGACGACGGACTGCTGGCCCCGGCGGCGAATCGTGGGGACATCGTCGGCGCAGGGGATAGGACTGCTGGCCCCGCGACAACGCTTGAGGGCGTCGCCGGCAATGACGGGAGATGCCAAGGGTGGCCAGCTCCGCGATGACGCTTGCTGCCGGTGGGCTCTGTGCACCCATCGGTGATCATTCAACCCCATTCTGATCGGGTGCAATGCCCCCGATGAGGTGCTATGCCCCCTCACGGGTCGAATGCTCCCGATGAGGCGCGATCTTCCGAGGGCTTGATCCTGTCTGAGGATCGGCGGCTCGAGGTGCTAGCGCCGTCGGCACCTCGCCGACGTCCCAACAGCGCCGCGCCGACGCTCAGGGGATGAAACCCCAACCAGCACGTTGTCTCCAGGATCGGAGCTCGGTGCGCGGAGACGTAGTTCACAGCTACAGTGGTTGAAGCATGTTGATCCTGGTGGTAAGGTTTTAACCACCGACGCGGGGTGGAGCAGTTCGGTAGCTCGCCGGGCTCATAACCCGGAGGTCGCAGGTTCAAATCCCGTCCCCGCTACCACCACAAGCCCGGTCCCGACAGGGACCAGCTTTACTCGCGCGCGTTTCATCGTTCGAACGTCTTGACCTGGCGACAGACTCACGCGATAGTATTGACTGTTCGCCATCAGAACAGCACTTTCGGGTGCGAGGAGAATACAGATGAGCACTCATCGACCCGTCGCAGCTCAGCGCTGCTGACATGAGTAACCCGGCGCTGACCGCTCAGGACCTCGCCGATATCACGGCCGCGCGTCCCGACCTGCGCCCCTACGTTGCGACCCACCCGTCGCTGTACCCGGCGCTGGGCGGTGGCTGTCCGACCAGGGGCGTCGTCGCGCAGCCGCCGACCGCCGAGCAGCCTGTGTCCCGACCAGGCCGAGGCCGTTGATGAGGCCGTGGCCGAGCAGGGCGTGGCTGTCAACGAGCCCGTTCAGCAGGGGCAGGCGGGACCCGCGACCGGCGCGACCCCGGCCCTCGGCGAGACCACCACCGACGCCCCCGCGGTGTCGGACGAGACTCGAGCGCACGATTACTCGAGGGTGGGCGTGAGAAGTCCGCCGCTGAACTCGCAGCCGAGGTCCAGACCCCGCCGCGCAGCCGCAGTACGGTCAGGCTCCGCAGGTCAGCCGCAGTACGGGCGAGGCTCCGCAGGGTCAGCCGCAGTGCGGGCAGGCTCCGCAGGGTCAGCCGCAGTACGGGCAGGCCCCGCAGGTCAGCCGCAGTACGGCCAGGCCCCGCAGGTCAGCCCGCAGCAGCCCAGGCCCCGCAGGTCAGCTGCGCACGGCCAGGCTCCCCAGGGTCAGCCGCAGTACGGGCAGGGCCCCGCAGGGTCGGCCGCAGTAGGCCAGGCCCCGCAGGTCAGCCCTGTCAGTCCGCCGGTCAGCAGCTTTGGAGCTGCCGCCCAGCAGTTCAGCGCCGCCGCGAATACGGCCTTCAACCAGTTCCCAGAACGCCGTTGTTTCCGAGACCGGTAGGTCGGTGGTCGTTCCGTTCGCGCGACCCTACGCGCTGATCGGCGTCGGCGTTGCGGCTCTCCTGGTCCTCATTTCGATGGTCCTGCCCTACGTCTCCCTCTTCGGCTTCACGAGTCGCTCCTTGGCGGCGGCGCTGGTTCCCGTTACCTTCACCCTCCTGCTTGTGGGCACCGTCGCTGTTGGTGTCGCCTACTGGTTCACGAACCAGAAGTGGGCGTTCATCACGACGGGTGCCGGGTCGATTCTCCTGGCATTCCTCTCGGTCATCTTGACGATCTATTCCATGGTCGAGATCGGCGCGAGCTACCCTGTCGATCGGCGCGTTCCTGTTCCCCTTCTTCTCCCTTGCCATGGGTGCCGCGGGCGGCGTTCTGCTCCTCGAGCTCAAGGCCGGCAAGGTTGCTCCCGTGAATGCAACCCCGCGCCTTCGGCCAGCCGGGCCAGTACGGCCAGCAGCAGGGCTTCCAGGCGGGTCAGTCGGCCTTCGGTCAGCAGCGCCCCAGCAGGGTCAGTATGGACAGCAGGGCCAGTTCGGCCAGCAGGGCCAGTATGGCCAGCAGGCCCAGCAGGGGCAGCAGCCTCAGTATGGCCAGCAGGCCCAGCAGGGGCAGCAGCCTCGAGTATGGCCAGCAGGCCCAGCAGGGGCAGCAGCCTCAGTACGGCCAGCAGCCCCAGTACGGCCAGCAGGGCCAGCAGAACCAGCAGGGTAACCAGCCCTTCAATCCTTTCGGTCCTCAAGCGTGTGATGCGCTGAGTGCCTGAGGGCATGAATGAGGGGCTCGCGGATGAAACCGCGAGCCCCTCATCTCTTTGTGCTTACTCGTCGTCTTCCTCGGTGACGTCGACGCCGGCGACGCCGTCCAGGTCCGACAGGGTGGTCACCAGGAGGGACTTGGAGAGGTCCTGACGTGTTGACGCGGTGAAACGTGCGACAGACATGCGTTCGGTCGAGTCGGTGCGCGTGGACACGGAGACACGGCCCAGCCCAGCGTCCCGACCTGCGTCAGGAGCGAGGAGAGGACCCCGTGCCCGGGCGAGTAGTGGACGCTCAGCGTCACCTTGTGCCCGTGGGCGCGCATGAGGATGAACTGGACGAGAGGCGTCAGCAGGGCGATGACGATGAAGTGGAGGGCGGTGCCGGCGATGGCGAGCCACCACAGTCCGGCCCCGCACGCCATGCCGATCGCCGCGGTCTCCCAGATGGTGGCGGCGGTCGTGAGGCCTCGGATCGCGCCGTGTCGGGTCAGGATGATGCCGGCTCCGAGGAAGCCGATGCCGGAGACGATCTGGGAGGCGACGCGCGAGGGATCGTAGCGGGTGATGCCGTCCATCAGGATGTCGGAGAAACCGTACTCGGAGATCAGCATCGCGAGGCACGCCGTCATGCCGACGATGGCCGGTGCGGATGCCCGCGCTCTTGCCCTCGGATCTGTCGTTCGAGGCCGATGGAGGCCGACAGGACGAGGGCGAGCAGCATCCAGCCGATGCTCGCAAGTTGGTAGCGTCATGGTCCCTTCTTTCGTTGGCGCGGGAGGGTTTCGGTGTAGCGATCCGAGTGCGCCAGGTCTCGACGCCGCGCACGGTGTCCTCTCCCTCGTGCCGACACGATGCGCACGGGTGACGAGGCAGGGGAGGGAAGCGACAAACCGGACCGCGGCGCCCCGTGGTGCGTTACGTCGAAAGTGTTGACAATACAACGAGATGTCGGTGAACTCACGGGAGTGGCGAGGCGTGACCCGGCCCCGGCCTCGTTAAAGACCGAGGAAAGAACGTCCCAATCTCGACACAAGAATTAGGGACTAAGATGGGACCCACGATCGACAGATGAGGACCCCGTTCATGGAAAACCCCACTCCCGATGACATCGCGAGCGAAGTCCGCCAGCGCTCCAACACGCAGCTCAAGCGTGGCCTGGCGTCGCGCCACATGCAGATGATCGCCATCGGCGGGGCGATCGGCACTGAGCTGTTCCCTGGCCTCCGGTGCCAGGGTCGCCAACGCCGGTCCCGGCGGCGCCCTCCTGGCGTACGCGGCGATCGGCCTCATGGTGCTGCTCCTCATGCAGTCCCTGGGCGAGATGAGCGCCCACCAGCCGGTCGCGGGCTCCTTCCAGACCTTCGCGACGAAGTTCATCTCCCCGTCCTTCAGGGGTTCGCGATGGGGTGGAACTACTGGTTCAACTGGGCGGTGACGGTGGCCGCGGACCTGGTCGCCTCGGGCCTGGTGATGGCGTACTGGTTCCCGTCCGTGCCCTCGTGGATATGGGCGGTGCTGTTCCTGGTGATCGTCGTCGAGCCCAACGCCCTGTCGGCGCGCGTCTACGGTGAGGCGGAGTTCTGGCTGGCGGCCATCAAAGTCGTCATCGTCGTCGTGTTCGTCGTCTCCGGCGTCTTCATGATCGCGGGCGTCATGGGGACGAATTCCCCGGGCCTGTCAGAATTGGACGACCGGGGATGCGCCCTTCCATAACGGTTTTGTCGGCGTTATCGCTGTCTTCATGATCGCGGGCTTTTCGTTCCAGGGGACCGAGCTGGTGGGCGTGGCCGCTGGCGAGTCGGAGAATCCGCGCCGGGACGTGCCGCGCTCGATCCGCACGGTGTTTATGGCGCATCATGTTCTTCCCACATTGGCGCGATCGCGGTGATCGGCACGCTGTTGCCCTACACGGATCCTGAGCCTCGCTCAGTGCCGCCGACGACAGTGCGAACAACGTGGCGCAGTCCCCGTTCACGCTGGTTTTCGCGCGCATGGGGATCGAGCGCGGCGGCGAGCCGTCATGAACGCCGTCATTCTCACGTCGATCCTGTCGGCGGGTAATTCGGGCTTGTATGCGGCCTCGCATGTTGCACCCGATGGCACTCAAGGGGCAGGCGCCAGCCATCTTTGCGCGTGTCACGAAGGGCGGAGTGCCCGGTTACGCGATGGCGGTGACGACGGTGATGGCGGCGTTGGGCTCTCACGCAGCTGGTCTTTTAACGACGCTACATTTGGCTGGTCAATATTGTTTGGTATTTCGGGCATCATCAGTGGTTGGGGATCGCGGTCAGTCTTGCGATTCCGTCGCGCTACTGGATTCAGGGTTACCTCTTAGAAGATTTTGCCGTACCGGTCACCGTTCTACCCGGTGGGTCCGATCATCGCGTTCATCATGTGCCTGGTGGTCATGGCGGGCAGAACTACGAGGCCATTATCCACTGGCCAGGGTCTGGAGGTTGCCTCCTCCTACATTGGCCTGCCGCTCTTCGGCGTCGTGTGGTGGGGCTATCACCTGGTGCGCAAGGACCGCCTGGTGTCTTTCGAGGAGATGGACGTCGCGCCCGTCAAGATTGAGCCGGTTTCCGGCAGCTGAGTGGTCACTGGAGGGCGTCGTTCTTTGCTCGCGTGGGCGGATTGGGAATTGACGAGGCCGGGTGACCCGCCGCTCGCGTGGTGGGCGCCGCTTGTCACCAGTTTGCAACGACCGGCGTGGCGAGGGGGACCCCCGCGTCGCTTCCATAGGATGGTCGCATGATCAATATGCGACGCTTCCTTGCCGTGACCGCACTGTCCGCCCTCGCCCTGGGCGTCGGCGCCTGTTCGCCGAAGGGCGGCCAGCCCGAGTCGGGGGCGACGTCCTCGCCTGCGACGCCGAGTGCTTCGACTTCCTCAGCGCGGCGCCCTCCCAGAGCGGTGGGGCCGGGCAGAGCGGTGAGGCCCCCCAGAGCGCGTCCACCGATAGGGGTAACCAGGCGCCCGACGTGGACGTGAGCGATAACGAGGCGCGCTGCGACCTGTCGAACCTGCAGGCATCCGTGGGGTCGCGCCAGGAGATTGGTTCGACCACCTATATCGAGGTGACCTTCACGAATGAGGGTCGTCGTGTTGGATCAGCGCTTCCCGCAGGTCCCTGTTTGCCTCCGGCGGGGCGACCGTCTCCGAGGCGGCGCGCGACGGCGAGGATCCGGGCAACGTGACACGATTCCTGAGGGTGGGCGCGTGGGCGTCACGCTGACGGCCGAGTCGGTGGACGGCGTCGAAGGGTGCACGGCTGCGGACGCCGACCAGGTGGACATCATCAACACGAACGGTTCGGGTTCGACGAGCCTGCGCCTGTCCCTGCGGTGTGCCAGGAGATGGCTTCCGTGGCGGTGAGCCCTCACGAGCCGCGTTCCTGAGCGGCTCCTGTCATAGTGAGGGACCGGGCGCCGAGACGGTTATGGCCGCCTCGGCGCCTGCTCGTTGGGCGATGACGCCTCGTCGCCTTCGTTTTTCACAGGGGCTGCCTTCGTGTCGCGCAATGCTCCAGGAGGGACGATGCGTCAGGAAACGTTCGTATCCGTGCGCGATCGACCTGCGCATGATTCCCCTGTTCGGCGTCGATGTCGGTACGCGCCCACCGAGTCGCTGGTTCTACGCTGTCTTTTTGCTCGCGTAGCCCCTGCTGTGAGGCGCAACGTGCCTGTCCTGTCCGCGTTCGCGCGTACATTCTGGCTGTCGACGCTGATCCACCGGACCGGCTGGAAGGGCACGCGCGCACGGCGCTATACTGAGGAGCGTTCATTCGTGCGTGAGGGCGCTCCCTTGTTGACGGGTCTGCGCGTGGGCCTCGCGCAGTGGACGATACGTCAACCATGATCACAAGGAGACACCATGGGTTTTACTGCTAGCACCACGCAGGCGTTCCAGTACAGCCTGCCGTACGAGCAGGGTCTTCAACGCGGCGACGAGCGCGCTGCAGGCCGTCAAGAAGGCGACCCTGACCGGCGCGGACATGAACGCCCGCTTCATCGACGTTCGAGACGCCCTTCAGCTTCACCTCCTACGGTGAGCGCTTTCGTCGTCGGCTTCATCCCGAACGAGCAGGGCGTCATCGTCGAGGTCACCTGCACCACGAAGGGCATGCCGAACCTCATGCAGGATGGTCGTAACCGCAAGCAAATCGCGCGTTTCATGGACGCCCTGTCCGGCCTCGTGCAGAGCACGCCCGTTGAGGTCACCGCGTCCTGACCTGTCGCGTCCCAGTTACGGTGCTCCCCGGTGTCGATACGATGCCGGGGAGCACTTGCATGTGATGCGCGCCTCATAATCCCAACCCTGGTTCGAATGTGACAATTGTTCGGTAGCTGTGCTGATGCACAAAAATTCTTCTATCAGTGCTGACTGAAGGTAGGCATCACGGCGCGCGGCTATCGGGCAATTCTGAACTGGAAGGCGCGGAAAGCGCGATGCAGACCGCCGACCGCCTCTTTCACGAGTGGGTGAACAAGAAGTACCCGCCCGGGGCTCACGCGCGGGCGTGGAGTGCGACGCTGAGGATTCTATCGATTCGGAGAGCTCACCTCAAAAGGGACGAGACAGCAGACGTCGTCGCGACCAAGCTGTCAGAGGCGTCAGAAGATAAGCACTACGAGCGCCAACTCCTGGAGATGGTCGAGCGCAGAGAGAACGGCGACCAGTGGACCACGCGCGTCTACGCGTTGCACGCGACCAAAGAATCCAACTACGACCAGGTGCTGTGGATCGAGGTGACCCTCCGCGCGAGGGCGAATGGGACGCGAAGCCACCCGCGCTGGTCCGCGACCTCATCACCGAGGGCCACTGCCACGACCGCGGCATGCCGCTGTCAGACTCCCCCCAATCCGTCGCCGACGAGGAACAGGTGGAGCAACTGATCGGCTGGATCCATGATGAGCGTCGGCGCGCATCCGTCGTCGTGGCCGCCCCACTGACGGACGGGAACGACTCGGACGCCCTCGAGGCGGAATACCGTTGGAAAGACATCCTGCGTTCCCTGACGAAGGACTCCCTGGGCTGCGCGTCCTACTTTCTGCTCACGCCCGAGGCCTACCGCCAGTTCCATGCCCGGATCGGGCAGGGGTGCGCCATGCCCAAGGGAAGCCTGCGAACCTACCTTCCCGGCTTTCGAGCAGACGAACCAACCGACAGGCTTCGCCACAGGGTACTCACAGCGGGCACGCTGCTCCGTGGTTATGACGAGAAAAGCAAGCGGTTCCGTCCCGAACTGTCCGCCATCATCGCGCGAACGCCCTGCGAGTACCTATGGGAAAACGGCCTCGACAAGGAGCTTCGTCGGGCCCAGGCACTCCTGGACAAGAAACGCCTGACGGTGCCGACGTTCCACCCCTGCGTGAGAGCGAGCGGACGGTGGAACTGCTCGACGAGAAGGTGCGCCAGCGGGTCGCCGAGTCTTTCTCCGCAGCCGCCAGCGACGCGGGGGGACCGGTCGAGGACGTGCGCGTGCCTGCCCGCGAGGAGCAAGAGGAAGCCCCTCTTCAGACCAGCGCCCGCGAGGTGGACGTCAGGCCTGCGACGTCCGAACCTGCCTGCAGCGCGGCCAGTCCCAGCACTTGGCATGGTACGAGCCGCTGCGCCGCCTGATTCGCCGCTTCCTGCCCGCGTTCAATCCGCGCTCGCATACCGAGCTGGAGAGCGGTGTCGCCGCGCTGGAGAGCGGCCTGGACGCTAGCGAACGACGCGCACGCACAGCTTGCGCACAAGCGGACGCGCTCGCGGATGAGCTACGTGTCGCGGAGGAACTGCTGGAGGAAGCTTCTCACCAGAGCCGAGAGATCGAGGAGCTCAAGGAAGAGAAGAAAGCGATTGCAGAACAGCTGCTTGCGAGCCAGCAAGAGAGGGAGCGGCTGAGCAAGAGAAACCGTTCCCTCGAATGGAAGCTGAGGCAAGAAGAATCGAGTGGTCATGCGACTGAACCTGATGATTCGTGGCTGGCTGACGCGCCGAAGAGCATGTCGGAGCTGTTCGACCGCATGACGCAGCAGGGGTACGAGACGGTCACGCGCTACGTTGAGCTGAGCGCACCGGATTCGATGGTGGACGATATTCTCGCGATCGACGACCTGGCTGAAAACCACTATGCGTCCGAGTTCTGGAACTACATCTTGGTCCTGCGTGACTACATGCGTGCACGGGAGACGGGCGACTTTACAAATGGAGATCTTGACCTCTACCTTGCGTGTCCGCCGGAAGGGTATTTTAGGTGCGGTCCCGGCCATCACAAGCGCAACGAAGGGCGAACTGTGAAGACGGATCGAAAGATGCGGCGCGAGCGTATGCTACCGGTTCCTACCGAGGTCGATTCACGCGGTTATATTGAAATGTGGACGCATTTTTGCCCCACCGTTCTGCAACCAAAAGGCGCCGCGCATGTACTACTACGCCGACACGAAGAAGACGCAGAAGGTGTACATCGGCTACATCGGATATCATCCGACGAACACGAAGACCAACTGAACGTCAGGGATACAACTCGGCCCCCGGCCTCGTTCGTGTACGAGGTCGGGGCCGAGTCCTGGCTGCACGTGAGCCCGCGCGTGCCCAGACAGGAGCCGCCCTGCCGGGTAGTGCCTATCCCGGCGAGCGCTCCGCCACTGCCTGCCGGCGAGGGAGGCTCCAGCGCTGCGACGGCGAAGAGGACGAGCACTGCGAGATAACCGCCTGCGTGCCCTCCTGCGTCGTATCACCCGGGATCGTCAGGCACAGGCCGGACGCGCGGTTGACGAACTGGCCCGAATCGTTGCGATCCCACATCTGGGACTCAAGTTGTCGGGTAGCACGTCCACATGTGCGCGACCGTGCCCTCCGCGTGTATCCGCCCACCACGTCGACGCAACGGTCGCCGATGCGCAGGTGACCATCCTCGTAGGTGACGGTCTGCGCGTCGGAGTCCCCGGCGCAGTTGGCGTTCCACACGGGGTGCCGTCCTCGCCCTTCGGGTCTTTCGATGTCAGGCACCGGCCGAGGTCGTTACGCACCTGGCCGGTGACGGCCTCGCTCGTCGTGGTCGCGGCGTCTGTACCAGCCGCGCTCGCGGCGGGGAGAAGACCACCATGTCCCACGAGGAAAGCCAGCCCACGTTGAACGTGATGGTCGTGCGTCCCTGCTCATCCGTGCCGGTCGTGAAGTCGAGCTGCGTCGGGCGGCCACCATCAGCGTCAGGGCTGACCACAAAGATAGAACCGGGACCCGCTCACCCTGCTCCAGGTGGTAGGTGACGGACGTGTCACCGAAGGGGAGGATTCGCTTCGCGGCGTTACGCCAATACTCGTCGTTGCCGTCCTGGTCGTCGGTGCGCAGGTTGATCAGGTGCAGGGCCGTACCAGCGTTGGACGTCATGGTGTTCGCCCAGATCGTGTTCGCGGATCCGTCCGTCGAGGTCGGCAGGCTCACGCCCGCGGTCGAGACCTCGACCTGGTGCTCCTTGCGCGTCAGGTTGTCGCCGTAGAGCAGGTTCTCGTAGGCGGTGGAGATGTTGTAGTAGTTCTTCATCCACGCCTGCAGGTCCGTGGACATGGAGCGCCCGAGTTGACGAAGAACTCGTTGTCCAGCATGCGCCCGTAGTCGCCGAGCTCCAGGTGGTGCGCGCCGTTGGCCGCGAACGCCGCGTCCGCGAGCTTGACGGAGTCCGTGTTGAACTCGCGGAAGGTGATGCAGTCGATGTTGACGGGCGTGTACGTCCTATCGGTGGGGACCCAGTAGGAAATCGTATGGGTGCCGGGCGTGAGCTCGACCGTCTCCGTCATGTCCTTCCACGTGTCGTAGCTGCCCGTCTGATCAAAGTGGACGTACTTGATCAGCTTTCTGCGTGGGCGTGCCCATGTCGAGGATCATCTGGTGGTAGTTGGGGTCATCGTCCTGCCTGGCGTAGCGCGTCGTGAACGTGAACGTGCCGCCCTGGCCAGCGTCAACAGTGAACGTCACAGTGGGAGCCGCCCTGGGAGAAGTCGCCCGCGTAGGCGCCGCCCGACGCGGAGTCGTCGCCGGAGAGATATGCGCGCCACCGCTCACACTCGCCTGATCGGACTCGGCCTCGATGCGGGGCCGTCCTGCGTGGGGGACCGCCGGGCGCCCGGGCTGTGTCGGGTCGTAGTTGTTGGCGTAGGCGGCCACGATCTGCGGCTTGTTGCCGGCCGCGTTGTGCGCGCCCTGCAGGTAGGAGGCCACCCTGCTGGTTTGTTTTCGTGTGGTCCCACAGCTCGGTGTAGATGTACGAGGCCGAGGACGGGCCGATCTTGTCGGTGCCCGCGCCGTCGGGCAGGTTGATGCCGGTCGGAGTGCCCGTCTTGGCGGCCGTGTCGTTGACGAGGGAGGTCAGGCCGTCAGTCAGGTCCACGGAGGTTGCCGCGGCGTCCTTCTTCACGGTCTGTCCGAGCGTGTCGATGTGCGTGCCGTCGAATCCGAAGGTGTCCTTTTGGGTCACGTACTGATCCGTGATGTAGTTACGCCAGCCGTTGTTGTTGACGTTCATCATGATCTGGTGATTCTTGGGCTTATCCACGCCCTCGGGGGTCGGTACCCACCACTGTTCACCGAGGTCTCGCACCCAATAGGGAGCCGTCGTCGTTGCGCAGGGATCCACTCGTCCTTGATGGCGTTCGTGTCGTAGCCGTCGTTGGCCGCGTACGCCATGGAGTAGGCGAGCGAGCCGATGTTGGCGTTCTTGGCGTCGGTGACGTAGTCGGAGATTGTCTTCTTCGACGCGTAGGTGTTGGCGTACCACAGGGGCCACTGGTTTCGAGGTCTCCGGTGGCGACGGGCTGCTCGTGGCGGTACTGCCAGTCGTAGTACTGCAGCGCGTTGATGTGGTAGTCCTGGCTGAGCTTGTTGATGTAGTCCTGGGGCTGTTGGAAGAGGAAGGACTCAGGTGGTATTCCCGTCCGTCCCGCCGGTGCGGTGGGCTTGAAATGGGAGAGGTAGCCCATGCGCGGGAAGCGCGTCCAGCTGGAGGAGACGTCCAGGGCGGTTTCGGCGTGCGTGCCGTCCGCGCCGGTCGCGGTCACCAGGTATCCCTGGTTGTTGTCGCCCGGCGTTGGGTAGGTCCACGTGGCTTTGCCGTTCTCGACGGTCGCGTCGCCCGAGGCGACCTCGACTCCGAGGTGGCTGACGGTGAAGTGGACGGTGCCGTCGCCGCTCGCCTCGGCCGTGATGGTCGCCTGAGTGCCCGGCGCGTGGGTGGATTTGTCCGTGTAGGCGCGGGTGACGTGCGCTGTGCCCGAGGCCGTGGCCGGGGTTGAGCTCGGCAGCGGTAGCGCCGTCGCCGCGACGGCCGTGCCGAGCACGAGGCGGCGGGAATGGTCAGGGGATGTCGTGTCGCCATGACGTGTGTGTCCTTGATGGTGTTGAGGAGTCTCTTCATGGGGAGGTGGACGCGTGATCGCGTGCTCCTTCAACGGTACGCCGCTTTGTCAGTAAATTAACCGACAATATAGTGAAGGTGGGTGAAAGTATCCCGCAGTGTGGACAAGGGAAAGTGTGGAAACGGTCGATTATCAACGACTGTCGGAGGTGATCGGCTGGTCGTCGCCTCCTGATCAGGGGAGATATGTCGCTGGGAAATGGCGACGAGATAGAAAATGTCTAGCGTTGAGCGCGCGAGGTCCTGCGACGGGCACCGGGTATAGAGCCGTCCCCGGCCTCGTGACGAGAACGAGGCCGGGGACGGGCTCTCATCCCGCCTGACGGCAGGGGAAGGGCAACTCAGAGGGCGGAGACGAACTTCGCGAGGCGAGCCGCGTGCTCGCGCGAACGCTCCACCATGTCGGCGCGCGCCGCCTCATCCGTGCGATTCGCGTAGGAGACCCCGAACAGCGGCAGGCTCCCCGCGAACTCCATGCCCGTCAGCGCGCACGTCGCCATCGCTGGAGCCAGGAAGCGGTCGAAACCGCCCGGCTGTGCGGAGTAGTAGGACTCGCCGGCGCCTGTCGTCACCGACACCACCAGCTTCTACCGCGCAGCGCCGTCCCGCGTCAACCCGTGGCTGAAACCGCGCACGAACACGTCCTCCATCCACTTTCTGCAGCAGCGCAGGCCAGCCGTACCACCACAGCGGATACTGCAACACGATGACGTCCGCCGCGGCAAGCTTGCTCTGTTCTGCCTCAACGTCGAACACGTAGTCGGGGTAGAGCTCATCGAGATGATCGATCTCGGCGCCCGGAAGCAGGGAGGTCAGTTCCTCCAGAATCGTCTTATTCGCCACCGAATCATCGCCGGTGCGGGGGTGACCCGAGACCATCAGAACGTTGGACATCGCATTTCCTTTCGTCGATGCGAGAAGTCTACGCCCAGCCGCATCGCCGCGAACAGGACGCGCACGCAGGTTTCGCGCGCGGTGAAGCCACGAAACGCAAGGCACTTCAACTGAGGACTACAGTTGAGACATGGCCCACACCGACTCCCAGTCCCTCGCCCCTGCGGCGCATCCTCCTCGTGATCGCGACGGGCGTGGGCGCCGGATTCCTCTCCGGACTCTTCGGCGTGGGAGGCGGCCTCGTCATCGTGCCCGGCCCTCATGGCCGTCCTCGGCATGGACCAGCGCCGCGCCTCAGCCACCTCCCTCGCCGCCATCATCGTGACCGCCGCCGTCGGATCGGGCACCTACGCCCTCCACGGCGAGGTCTCCTGGGCGGCGCCGCCCTCCTCGCCCTCGGCGCGCTCGCGGGCTCCCAGATCGGCGTGTGGCTCCTGCGCCGCCTCCCCGCCCCTCCCTGCCCTGGATCCTCATCGGCTTCACGCTCTTCGTCATCGTCTCCCCAATACCTGCACGTCCCCACGCGCGAGGGAACCGTCTCGCTGAGCCCGGCCTCGTGCGCGCTGCTGATCCTGGTGGGCCTGTGCGCCGGCATCCTCTCCGGCCTGGTCGGCGTGGGCGGCGGATCCGTCATCGTGCCCGGTATGGAGCTGGCCGTCGGCGCGGGAGACCCTGATCGCGCGCGGCACCTCCCTCCTCGTCATGATCCCCACCGGCATTGCGGGCACCGTCACCAACCTGCGCCACCGCATGGTCGACCTGCGTCGTCGGCCTCATCGTCGGCGCCTGCGCCGCGGCCATCGCGCCCCGCCGGGACGCCTCGTCGCCACGCTCGTCTCCCGAGCGTCGGGCGCGATCCTCTTCAACATCTTCCTGCTGACCATCATCGCCTCAACGATCCTGAAGATGCGTCGGAAAGCGCGCGCCCAGGGCTGAACGGTTTCTGGCAGGTACTGACGTCGGGGTATCGAGCACGGTCGTAGGGGTGAGTGATTCAGTACGCACCGTCAGGCCAGTTTGGCCATCGTGCGCCATGTGCCTGAGTATCGAAACCGCACGTCAACCCGCGAATAGAGCGCGAACCCTCTGAATCACGTTAACCTCGAAATGGAGCGTGGGCAGGCGTGCCTGCGAACGGAATAGCGGGTTAGCGTGTGAATTAGCGGGTTAACGTGCGAAGTCTTGCAGTTCGGTGAGGAGGGGACCCTACTGAACCTGCCACTACTACTGCGCTCGCCCAGAAATTTCGCACGTAATTTCATTGGGTCAGTTTTTAGAGTGCTACCTTTTTTTCCTTGAAATGCCAACGATGGATATTCAAAACTTGAAGGATAGGTTGGGGAATTACGTGCGACATTGTTGGGGAACCGTGTAGGTGGCGTCGGTCGGTGGCGTCGGTCGGTGACGGTGGCGCCGGCGGGGGCGAGTGGACGGGGCGACTCGAGATGTGCGAAGCGGCGCCCGGCCTCGCTCAGACGCAAACCGGCCCCGGCCTCGATGCGAGACCGGGGCCGAAGCGATTTGCCGTCAGCGCGACTTGCGGATCACTCGTCGGCGGCGCTGGGGTGCGTCATGTCGGCGGGAACGACCCACGCGTCGAATTCCTCGGCGGTCAGGAAGCCCAGCTCGAGGGCGGACTCGCGCAGCGACAGGCCCTTGTGATGCGCGTTCTTCGCGATCTTGGAGGCCTTGTCGTAGCCGATGTGACGGTTCAGGGCCGTCACCTGCATGAGGTTGATGTCCAGGTTGTGCTTGATCTTTTCGTAGTTCGGCTCGATGCCGTACGCGCAGTGCGTGTCGAAGGACACGCAGGCGTCGCCGAGCAGGCGGATGGACTCCAGGACGTTCCATGCCATGACGGGCTTGAAGACGTTGAGCTGGAAGTTGCCCTGCGAGCCGGCGAAGCCGACCGTCGCATCGTTGCCGAAGACCTGGGTGGCGACCATCGTCATGGCCTCGCACTGGGTCGGGTTAACCTTGCCCGGCATGATGGACGAGCCCGGCTCGTTCTCGGGGATGATCAGCTCGCCGATACCGTTACGCGGACCCGACGCGTACCAGCGCACGTCGTTCGCGATCTTCATGAGGGCGTCGGCGAGGACGCGCAGTGCGCCCGAAACCAGCACCAGCGCGTCGTGCGCGCCCAGGGCGGCGAACAGGTTGTCGGCCTGCTTGAACTCGATGCCCGTCTCCTCGGAGATCTTCTTGGCGGTGAGCTCGCCGAACTTCGGGTGAGCGTTCAGGCCGGTGCCCACGGCGGTGCCACCGATGGCCAGCTCGCGCGCACGCGTGTCCGCGTACTCGATGCCGTCGAGGGCGAAGTCGATCTGAGCAACCCAGCCGGAGATGACCTGGCCCAGGCGGATCGGGGTCGCGTCCTGCAGGTGGGTGCGGCCCACCATGATGACGTCGTCGAACTCCTGGCCTTCTTGTCCAGGGTGTCGCGCAGCTGGCGTACACGCGGGTACATGTCGTGCAGCTCGGAGACGACCGCGATGTGCATGGCGGTGGGGAAGGTGTCGTTCGAGGACTGGCCGCGGTTCACGTGGTCGTTGGGGTGCACGGGGGACTTAGTGCCCATGGTGCCGCCCGCGAGCTCGATGGCGCGGTTGGAAATGACCTCGTTAGCATTCATGTTCGACTGCGTGCCCGAGCCGGTCTGGAAGACGACCAGCGGGAAGTTGTCGTCGAGCTTGCCGGAGATGACCTCGTCGCCGGCCTGCGCGATGTAGTCGGCGATGTCGGCGGGCAGCTCGCCCAGCTCGGCGTTGGCCAGGGGCCGCGGACTTCTTCAGGATGCCGAGGGCGCGCACCATCGGGCGGCCCCACACGAAGGTGTTGCGTCCAATGTCGAAGTTGTGCAGCGAACGCTCGGTCTGAGCGCCCCAGTAGCGGTTCGCGGGGACCTCAACGGCTCCCATCGAGTCTGTTTCGGTACGGGTTTCTTGTGCCACAGGTGGCTCCTTCGCGTAGGGGCTTACGTACCCCTCTAGGATAGCGCCGAGCGCGCTGTGAGGCGTGGGGCACTCGTCCCTAGTCGCGGTCACGGGACGCGATGATCCAGCGCGGTGCAGCAGCCACCAGGCGCAGGCGCATGACAGGGCGACGAGCGCAGAGCCACCAGGAACGGCGACAGAGGGCATCCCAGCCGTACAGGGCCGTGGCGCTCACGGGGCGACGATCCAGGTGATCGCGCCGGTCGCGTTGATGATGCCGGCGATGCCGCCCTGCTCGCGCGCCTCACCGCCAGGGACGCGCCCGGCCGAGTAGCCGGGGAGGCCATGCCCTGAGGCGACGCCCATCGCGAAGGTCGAGGCCGCGAGTCGCCCACAGCGTCGGCGCGATCGTCAGGCACGTGAGGGCAATAGGGCGAGCGTCATGCCGACGCGCAGCAGGGCGCGAGGCCCCCACCCCATGCGGGGACGACGATCAGCTGCATGAGCATGGCACCCGCCGCGTTGGCCAGCAGCATGAGGGCGGTGATCGGAGACGGCGGGCGCGGGCTCAGAGTCCCGCCGCGATCCTGGACGAGGAAAGCCCATCGTGATCTGAACGACGCCGTTCGCGAAGTAGATGCCGAACACCGAGGCGATCCACGGGCGCGATGCGCCGGTCGGTCCACCGCACGCGCGGGGCAGCTCGGCGTGCGCGTCGCCCCGCTCGCTGCCGTTCGCCCGGTCCCTCAATCGACGAGGCCGGGGCCGCCTGCATCGGGGTTCCGTGTCCTCAGCCGGTCAGGCGGGGTAGGCGCCTCCTCGCGCGCGTGGATGCTCCGTCGCGGGGCAGCCAGATGAGGGCGATGGCCCAGGGCGACGAGGACGAAAGATCGGGGTCGCGTGCACGGGGCCGAAGATCCACCAGGCGCCCAGCGCCGACGAGACGAGGGAGCCAACCATGACGGACAGGTTGATCGCTCCGGAGAACGCGGATGTGCCGCGCACGCCGCGAGGCCTCGTCGGGGGTCACCTCGGCGACCAGGGCCTGGCCCGTCGGCGGGATCGCCGCGACGGCCGCGCCGAAAGAAGGGGCCGCGCGCCGCCACGATGGCGCCCCGCCGCGAGGAAAGCGCCAATGTAACCGGCCGCACGCGCCCACACGGCCGCCGAAAAGAGCGTGCCCGCCGTGAGCGCCAAGAACAACGCCAACAGGATGACGCGCCTGCGCCCCCAGGCGATCGAGCGGCGCCCCCAGAACTGGCTGAGCGCCGTCACCGCGGCGGCCGCCAACGACACGGCCGCGCCCACGATCCACTCGGGCAGCTCAGAGCGCGCGAGAGGGGGCGCGATCGACACGTTGAGCATGTTCTGCGCCGTGTACGTAAACAGCGCGATCGCCACGAGCGCGCGCAGCGTCGGATTCGTCAGCAAAGGTGATGAGGGCACGGTGCATCCTACGACGAAGGCCCGCGCGATGCGCGGGCCTTGCCGGACAGGAGACGATCGAGGAACGGAAACGACGCTCAGCGCTGACGCAGGTGCTCACCCTTCCAGCGGGCATCCCCGGGCGCTCACGCCACTGCGCGTCACTCGCGCGCGACTCATCCCGGCGCCACAGCGCCGGATCCAGCGGCGGCGCATACACGAAAGTCGCCCCTCGGCGCGCTCGCGGCCACGTCCAGCTCAGGTCGGTCACCACGGCCTCGTCCAGGAGCGAAGAGTCTGCGCGTAGAGCTGAGCCCCGCCCGTAATCCAGATGTGACGGGGCGATCCGTGCGCGCCGTTTCCTCGCGAGCGATCTGAAGCGCCTCATCGACGGAGGAGACGACGAGCGCGCCGACGGCCTCGTACCCGGGGCGTGCGGGTGATGACGATGTTCGTCCGAGCCCGGCAGGGCGCCGCCCCGAGACCTCCACGAGCGGCGGCCCATGATGATCGGGCAACCCATCGTGGACGCCTTGAAAGTGCTGAAAATCAGCCGGGACATGCCAGGACATGGCCGTGCCCGTCCCGAGATCCCGTTGCAATCCTGCGCCCAAATCGCTGCGAGCTTCGTCATACCGCGACCGGAGCCTTGATCGTGGGGGTGATGCTGGTAGTCCGTCGACGGAAATGTCATCGAAGGAGTACTCGAACATCGACGGGAGCCTTCGCGAGCTCAGGCGCGGGAACGGATAGGGCTCGCGGCTCAGCTGCTCGCTCACCTGCTCCGTGTGGTTGGAGTAGATGTGGCAGTCACCCGCCGCTCCAAATGAAGTCGCCGACTTCGAGGCCCGCCTGCTGGGCGAACATGTGGGTGAGCAGCGAGTAGGACGCGATGTTGAAGGGAACACCCAGGAACATGTCTGCGCTGCGCTGGTAGAGCTGCAGCGACAGGCGGCCATCGGCCACGTACAGCTGGAAGAACGCGTGGCAGGGGCTCAAGGGCCATCTCGCGGCAGGGTCGCCGACGTTCCACGCGGAGACCACCATGCGGCGCGAATCCGGGTTCGTCTTCAGCGTCTCGAGGACCTGGGAGATCTGGTCGATATGGCGGCCGTCCCCGGCGTTCCACGAACGCCACTGGACGCCGTACACCGGGCCCAGCTCGCCGTCCTCGTCCGCCCACTCGTTCCAGATGCGGATGCCGTTGTCCTGGAGCCAGGATACGTTCGACGACCCGGACAGGAACCAGAGGAGTTCGCCCGACCACCGACTTGAGGTGCACGCGCTTCGTCGTGATCAGCGGGAAGCCCTTGGACAGGTCGTAGCGCAGCTGCGCCCAAGATCGAACGCGTGCCCGTGCCGGTGCGGTCACCCTTCGGGGTGCCCTCAGCGCATAATGCGCGCGAGCAGGTCCTCGTACTGACGGTCGATCCCGGCCACGTCAGTCGATCCGCTCGTTCGTCCACGCGTGCGAGGCCGGCAGCGCCTGGTCGACGACCGAGTGCGCGATCGTGCAATTGCGCTCGATGGCAGCGTTAGCGCGGCGCTCGAGATCCTCGATCTCCTCGTCGGACAGGGCGGACATGTCCTGGACCAGCTCGACGTCCACGTGCGTGAAACGATCATGCTCCTGGTCGTAGTCACCGGACACGCCGACGAACTGCTCGAAAAGTCATCGCCCAGGCGAGCCGCCATGCGGGCATCCGAGCTCATCGCGTTGCAGCCCGCGATCGCGAGCTGAGCAGGTCGCCGGGGAGAAAGGCCGGGGCCGTGACCGATCAGGATCTCGGCACCGTCCTGGTTGCGGGCGACGTACTGCGCACGCCCGTACGCTGCATGTACAGAGACTTTCGGGTGTATCACTCATGGCACCTATTGTGTCGCGAAAAGACCCCGCCCGCCCAGGTGGGAAACACGCCGGCGGGCGGGGTTTTCGTAGAAGCGTAGCGAAGGCTCAGCGATGCTCCCCAGCCACTGCGGCGGCAGCTCGCGTCTCGCGCTCGATCGACGCGGCCCGGCGCGTGACACGGCCTCCTTCTCGATGCGCCCGCCCAGCAGCGGGATACGCACCGACACGTCGCCCGGTCACGGACGCTCGGCACTTCCCGCATCGGCCGGAGCCAGCGTGGACGTAGCCCGACGGACACCGGCGCGCCGTCCACGGTTACGGACGTCGCGCGAGGTCGCCCCGGCCTCGTCCTCTCGCTCCACTCCTCCACGAAGGTCACGCGCAGGTCGCACTTGACAAAGCGCGCGCCGCCGCCGGGATCAGCTCCGGGCGAACGGTGCCCGAGAGACGATGCGCTCGCCCTCCACGGCACGGCGACTGAGGAGCCTCCACCACGAAACTGAACCCGAAAGCGTCGCTCCAGGTAGGCCCGGGGGTCAGGAACATCGCGACGACCTCGTCGACCGTGCCCGGGATACGTAAAATGGACTGCGCTGAAATGCATGGCTCTCCCTCTGCGAAAGAAGTCGGCGCCGAAGCGTGGCCCGGCGCTCATTTGCAACGAAGGTCAGCCTCGCGGCCCCTGCTCCCACTAGAGTAGAGCCATGCGTAGTCTCATGCAGTTAGCTGAAGAAGCCTCTTCGACGCCGTTGTCGGAGCAGGACATCGATTGGCTGCACCTCCTTCGAGCCGACTGGCGGGTGCTCGCCGACCCTGGCAGCCGCCGACCTGGTTCTGTGGCTGCCCGACGGACGACGGACGCTTCATCGCCGCCGCCCACTGCCGCCCGCGACCTCGACGACCGTCCACCTGGACGACATCATCGGCCTGCCACCTGCCCGCCGCCCGCGAAAGTCGACCTGCATCGCGCCATCCAGACCGGGCCAGGTCGTGCGCTCGCCCGCCGCCCGCTGGGCCGGCACCTACTCGATGATGGAAACCTGCGTGCCCGTGTGCCACGACGGGACGCATCATCGCCGTCGTCACCCGCGAAGAAAACCCTGTCCAGCCCGCGCCTGTCCCTCGGGCTTCGAAGGGTGGACCACCGCCGCGGCCGACACGCTGTGCCAGATGATCGCGAACGGCGAATACCCCTACGACTCGACCCCCCAGGTGACCTCCCACGGCGTCCCTCGCGGTCCTCGACGGCGCGCGTCCTGCTCGATGCGGACGGGCGCGTCCAGCACGCCACCCCAACGCCGTGTCGTGCCTGCGACGCCTCGGCATCCGCTACGACGTGACGGGCAAGGTGCTCGCCCAGGAAATCACCGACGTGATCGGGCGATGGGCACCCTCATCGAGGAATCGATGGCGGTCGTCGTCATGGGCCGGGCCTCCTGGCGCGTCGAGATCGCCGCGCGCGCTCCACGATCGTCCCTGCGCGCCCTGCCCCTCGTCAGCGGGCGTAAGCGGCTGGGTGCCGTCATCCTGACGCGCGACGTGTCCGAGGTCCACCGCCACGAGCAGGAACTCATGACGAAGGATGCGACGATCCGCGGATCCACCATCGCGTCAAGAACAACCTGCAGACCGTGTCCGCGCTGCTGCGCCTGCAGTCGCGCCGCTCGAGCGAGGACGCCGTCAAGGTGGCGCTCGCCGGAGGCCGAGCGCCGCGTGCAGGCCATCGCGACCGTGCACGCTGCCCCTGTCGCAGAAACGTCGACGAGTCGGTCGACTTCGACGAGGTCGCACGCACGATCGTGCGCATGGCCGGCGCGATCGCGTCCACCGACCACGCCGTCGAAGTCATCACGACCGGCAGCTTTCGGGACCATTCCGCCGATCAGGCTCAGGCGCTGGCGACCGTCCTCAACGAACTGGTCGCCAACTCCGTCGAGCACGGCCTGGCCGACCGCGACGGGTGTCATCGAGGTGCGCGCCGGCGCGAGGGGACGATCCATGACGGTGACCGTCGCGGACGATGGCGTGGGTTTTCGTTCCGGGGCACGCCCCATGACGCGGCCTGGGCACGCAGATCGTGCATCAGATGGTGCGTGGCGAGCTGCGTGGGCTCGATCGAGTGGGCACCTCGCGAGGGTGGCGGCACGCTCGTGACGCTCCATGCTAACCTGGACGCCCGCCTGATCGGGGCACTGCGCGGCGCGTGTGGGCACTGACCAACGAACGAGGCCGGGGATCCATCGCGGATCCCTCGGCCTTGATCGTTCGTGCGGCTCGCGCGGGCGCTGCGGCGTGTTAGCAGCCGGCGCGGCGTGCGCGTGCGGCGCGGCGCTTGAGGGAGCGGCGTTCTTCCTCGCTCATGCCTCCCCAGACGCCCGCGTCCTGGTTGTTGTCGATGGCCCACTTCAGGCAGACGCCCGCGACGACGCATCTCGCGGCAGACGGCCTTTCGCCTCGGCGACCTGCGTAATAGCGGGAACCCCGTGTTTCCCGATGGGGAAGAACAGTTCTGGGTCGACGGTCAGGCATGCTGCCTACTGCGCCAATCCGATCAGGGCTTTCGCTCCTCGCGTTACCGTGCGCCGTGGGATGTCGTCTATTCGCTCTGTCAGTGTCCGCCGGGTCATCTTAGTCGCGCAAGGTCGTGTCGACGGTGACGTGGGAGACGTCACTATGCGTCTGATCACGGTGGCGAAAAAAGATGGGACTTAGGGTTTTAACTGACCCTGCGGTCAGTTGGATCGTTGTCACGGTATCACCCTCGCAGATGAGGCCGCAGGAGGGATTCCAGTCGTGCCGTCAGCGATAGCGGGGCGTGTGACTAGCGCTGAATGACGCGCGAATGACGTTCTGCGAGGGGTTGAGCGCGAGCACTCTGTGCCCGTCCCATCTGGGTGATACGAGTCCACGCGGACTCGGGATGATCTCGTCGATGATGGGGAGGATCCCAGCCCGAAACGCCGCGTGCAGCGCCTCGAGGGAGTCGAGCGTGCGCCTCGGTGCCGACGATGATCCATGGGAGGAGCGCACTCACGCGCGGGCGCGTATTCGGGTCCGATCAGGGCGGGAACCTGTGAATTTACTGACCAACGAAGCGAGTCTCGCTGGGGAGGGATGTGCCACTGGACCCGCGTGGTCGACAGCGCGAGCGGTGGTCCGCGCCCAGGGGTGGCATCCCGATGGGCGCGGGCTCGAGGGCACGCAGGCGAGCACGGTCGGCTCGCCCGGGCGCGCGAGGAGCGCCTGGCCTCGCCAAGAGCGCGCAGGTCGGAGGGAAGCGATCCCCGCGTGCAGGGCCTCGTCGGCGTCCCTGGCGCGCACGAGGCGCATCGAGAACGCCCCTATGGCCGCCGTCGAGGGGTGAAGCGTCCACAGTAGGCGGCCACGATGACGACCCCGGCTCGCCGGGCGCGCGCCAACAACGAGGACCACAGCCCTCCGCCTGAGGGATCGACAGGGCCTGTGCGAGGGCAGGCGCGCAGGGCACCGACGTCGGTCACGGCCAGGACCGCCGGGCCCGTGCTCGCACACGCCCTCCAGGAGATCGATGGCGCCGAGGTCGCCCGGCGAGGCCAGGAGCTCGCCCCGCTGACTCTCTCCTCCCCGATAAGGTGCAGCGGGAGGTGCCTGTGCCCGGCGATCCTGGTGGCGAGGGACAGCGACCCAGCGGGCGGCCACATCGGCCTCGTGCGCGCTGGCCTGAATCTGAATGCTGCCGCCGTCCCACAGCAGGGCAGTGTGCGCGTCGATGCCTTCGACGAGCCCGAGAGCCAGGCCGGGCGTCTCCCGCGCGCTGGCGGTGCGAGCGTGGGCGCCCCTCAGGGGCGTGCCCCGTATCCGCCGCCCCGCCAGACGCGGCCCGGTCGACGTCCTCCCAGCCCGATGACCTCGGGCAGGGGCGGGGCCCACAGCGGGGCCGGGAGGACGGGGGCCAGCGCGGCGCGCAGCCAGTCGACCACCGAGGCGACGTCGGCCATGTAGGGACAGCTGGAGCGCGCCCCGTGCCCGCCAGAACCGCCCGGCCGGGGCACGCGCGGCAGGGCGAGGCGCGCGCGTCGCCCGAGGATGTCCGTGGAATCCGCAGCGCTCACGCATCGCAGGGCACAGCGAATGTCCATGTTTGCGCGCATCTTGCGCTGACCGCCCCCGAGGGGCGCTGCGTCGCCGCGATCAGATGCAGTCCGAGGCTGCGCCCCTGCGCCGCCAGCCGCAGGAGGATATCCATCGAGGAGGGATGCGTGTCGGCCAGGACGCGGAACTCGTCGATCGCGACGATCAGGCGAGGGGGAGGGGCCGCGACGGCCCGGGGATCGGCCTCGTGGGCGCTCCCCAGGCCGCCAGGTCAGGCAGGGCGAGCTCGCTGAGCGCGCCTCGCGCCGCAGGAGGAGCGAGGCGATCCCGTCGAGGGCGCGCGAGGTGGCCCCCGCGTCGAGGTCCGTCAGCAACGCCTGCGTGTGGGGCAGGTCGCCAGGCGCGCAAAGGTGGACCCCGCCCCTTGTAGTCGATGAGGATGAAACGCGACGCGCTCGGGCGAATAGCAGTGGGCGATCGAGGGCGAGCCAGCCCAGCAGCGCCTCCGACTTGCCCGAGCCCGTACAGCCGGCCACGAGGGCGTGCGGTCCCGTCCGCGACCAGGTCGAGGGACACGGGTCCCAGACTCGGCTCGCCCGATGACGACGCCGAGGCCTCCGCGCAACCCCTGGGCGTCGCGGGATCCCAGTCCAGGCGCGTGGGCAGTGTGTCTTGGTCATCGGGACGCGCGACGGTCCACCACCACCTGGCGGACACGGGTCGCTCGTCGGTGACGCACACGCGCGCGCACCACGAGGGCAGGTCGGCGATGCGTCGCGCGTAGCCGATGTGGAGGACGGGAGGGGCCTTCTCGTCCGCGGACGCGCGAGTGCAGGCCGGGCATCGTTCCCGGTCGGTCACGTGGATGTCGACGCCCTGGGCTCCCAGGAGGACGGGCGAGCGGGAGTCCCACCAGACGCGCGCCCCTCCCACCTGGGCGGCCACCTGTCCCGCGCACCACAGCGCGCATTCGGCGCCGTGTCGGCCGACGACGCCGAGGGAGGAGGCATCCCCCGGCTGGGCGGAGGCTCAGGGGCGCCAGGGTGACGCGAGGCCGAGCCGCAGGGCCCGACCGGGCCACACGGCGGCCCGCCAGGACGGTGGGGGAGCGCCCGCGTCCGGAAGCGAGGCGAGCACGAGGGCGAGGGGCTGCGCCGTCCCACCCGCGTCGGCGCCGCCGCGCGCGTCGAACCCAGCGCGATCGCGCAGGCGCACGCGAGGAGGGCGACGATGGCGGCGCCGACCCGCAGTGCCCTGCGCGCCCGGGACGAGGGAGTGCAGGCGCCATGCCACGAGCGCACCCATGACGACGATGGAGACGAAGGGGCTCCGCGCAGGAGTGAGGACGCGGAGAAGGCTCCCCGGCCTCGTCGGTCGACGACAGGCCAGGCCACCGAGCGAGGCCGGGCCGCACCTCCAGGACATCGCCTCCCGAGCCGCACCCTCCTGCCAGCGGACAGGGCGCCCGCGCCCCCGAGGCGTCGCCACGGACCCAGGCGCGTGCGGACCCCTGACCGGCGTGGCGCCCGGGAAGATGCGCAGGCGCGCCCGCCCGCCCCGCGTGGAAAAAAATCGGCGTGTTCGCGTGCGACGCTCGCGCACGACAGGGAACATCCCCGGTGCGGCCCACCACACCGGGCGCGAGAACGAGCCCCACGTCGGGCCCGTCGACGCACGCCAGGTGGAGGTCCGCTCGCAGGGCAGCTCGTGCCAGGCAACCCAGAATCGCTCATGCACCAACGATCGCGCGGGCGCCTCGCGGCCTTCAAGACGCGCGCACGCCCCTGTGGATAACCCGAGTGCTCCCGGGACACCCTGTGGATAAGCCCCGCACTGGCCCGTGTGGCGATGGACACCTCCTGCGCCCGAGCGCCCCAGCTCCCCGTCCGCTCAGCGCCCTCGAAATGCAAGAATGGACCCCATGGCTGACTCCACGTTCGAGACGACACGCGACCGCTACAACGACCTCGTTGAACGCATCAACGCGGCACGCACCGCCTACTACGATCGTGATTCGCCGACCCTCGCGGACGCGGACTACGACCGCATGTACCGCGAGGTCGAACAGATCGAGGAGCGCTACCCGCAGCTGCGTGGGCGCGGATTCGCCCACGATGAGCGTGGGCGGCAGCGTCGACTCCGGGTTCTCCGAGGTGCGCCACCTCGCCCAGATGATGTCCCTCGACGACGTGTTCTCCCTCGACGAGCTCGCCGGCTGGGAGAACCCGCATGGCCGAGGCCACCGGCATCTGCCGACCTCGAGATGACGACCGAGGTCAAGGTCGACGGCCCTGTCCATCAACCTCCTGTACGAGAACGGACGCCTCGTGCGCGCCGCCACCCGAGGCGACGGTTACGTCGGCGAGGACGTCACCGCCAACGCACGCACGATCGCGTCGATCCCGCAGACCCTGACCGGGCACCGTCCCCACGCGCATCGAGGTGCGCGGCGAGGTTTACTTCCCGGTCGCCGACTTCGCCGCATTCAACGAGGCCCGCGTCGAGGCCGGAGAAAAGACCTTCGTCAACGCGCGCAACGCCGCCGCCGGATCCCTGCGCCAAAAAGGACCCGCACGAGACCGCCAAAGCGCCCCTCGCGATGGTCGCCCACGGCATTGGCTTCGTCGAGGCCGGGGAGGACTTCACCGAGCCGACCACCCAGATGGGCTGGTACGAGCAGCTGCGCGAGTGGGGTCATGCCCGTCTCGCCCCTACACGCGTCGTGCTCACGGGCCGGAAGGCCATCGAAGAGCGGATCGGCGAGATCGGCGCGGACCGCCACGGCCTCGTCCACGAGATCGACGGCGTCGTCGTCAAGATCAACGACCTGGACCCTGCAGCGTTCCCTCGGCTCGACCTCGCGCACGCCGCGCTGGGCGGCCGCCTACAAAGTTCCCCGCCCGAGGAAGTCCACACGCGCCTGCTCGACATCCGCGTCCAGGTGGGGCGCACGGGCCGCGTGACCCCCTACGGCGTCATGGACATCCGTGCTGGTCGCGGGCTCGAACGTCGCGCGCGCGACCCTGCACAACGCGCAGGAGGTTGCCCGCAAGGGCGTCCTCATCGGCGACCTCGTTGTCCTGCGCAAGGCCGGGCGATGTCATCCCCGAGATCGTCGCGCCCCGTCGAGGACGCGCGTAATGGCTCCGAGCGTCCCCTTCGTGATGCCCGACCGAGTGTCCCTCCTGCGGGACCACGCTCGTCCAGGAGAAGGCAGGGCGACGTCGACCTGCGCTGCCCCGAACAAGGGGCGTGCCCCGCGCAGATCACCGAGCGCCTCGCCCACGTCGGGCGCCAGCAGCGCCCTGGACGTGGAAGGGCCTCGGCGACGAGTCCGCGCTCGCCATGACCCAGCCCGACAAACGACCGCGACGAGGTGGCCGCCGCCCTGGTCGCCGGCCACAGCGTCACCCTGGAGGACGGCACCGTCCTCACCCTCGAGGGCGGCCGCGAGCTGCCCCACGGCGAGCAGATCACCCGCGCCGAGGAACTCCTGCCCGCCCCTGCAGGCCCCCGCCCTGCGCACGGAGGCTGCGCTCTTCGACCTGCGCGCGCAGGATCTGCGCGACGTCATGGTGTGGAAGCCCGTCAAGAAGAAGGGCGAGGAAACCGGGGACTTCAAGCAGGTCCGCTACTTCTGGACGAAGGCCTACAAGCCCCGCAAGCTGCGCGGTCAGACCGTCTTCGAGCCCGATTGAGTCCCAGCCGCCTCCAAGGGCACCGAGAAGATGCTCGCTGAGCTGGAGAAGGCCAAGAGTCAGCCCCTCGCGCGCGTCCTCGTCGCCCTGTCCATCCGCCACGTCGGCCCCACGGCGGCCCGCGCGCTCGCGGATGCAGTTCCGCTCGATGGACGCCCTGCGCGCCGCCTCGGTCGAGGAGCTGTCCGCCGTTGAGGGCGTGGGCGAGGAAATCGGCCGCTCCCTGCGTGACTGGTTCACGGTCGACTGGCACCTGGAGGTGCTGGAGGCGTGGGCGCGCGCGGGCGTGCGCATGGCCGACGAGGCGCCCGAGCCGGCCTCGGACGTGCTCGCGGGCCTGACCATCGTCGTCTCGGGCGCGATGCCCGGATACGACCGCGAGGGCGCCAAAGAGGCGATCACCTCGCGCGGCGGCAAGGCGGCGGGCTCGGTCTCGAAGAAGACCTCGCTCGTGGTCGCCGGCCCGGGCGCGGGATCGAAGGCCGCGAAGGCCGAGGCCCTGGGCGTCCCCGTCATCACCGAGCAGCAGTTCGCGGACCTCCTCGAGGGAGGCCTGGCGGCCGTCGGCCTGTAACGAGGCCGGGGCTCAGACGAAGGGCTCGAAGGGGCCCAGCAGCATCTCGCCGACGCGGGTGATCATCGAGCGCTTTTCCCACTCGTCAATCGTCAGGCGGCGGGCCGTCGTCAGGTCGTTCGCGAAAATCTCCTCCATGCGCGCGGCGAGCGGGCGCGAGAAGAACTGCAGGCAGACCTCGTAGTTACCCCGCATCGACAGGCGGTCGATGTTCGCCGTGCCGATCGTCGACCAGCGACCGTCCACCGTCATCGTCTTCGAGTGCACCATCGCGTGACGGTACAGCCAGATCTCCACGCCCTCGCGCAGCAGCTCGCCGTAGTAGGGGCGCGCCACCCAGTCCGCCATGATGTGGTTGGAATACTCCGGGATCAGCACCTGGACGCGCACACCCGCGGCGAGCGGCGGCGATCAGAGACGCCAGGACCTCGTGATCGGGAATGAAATACGCCGTCGTGATGAGCACCCGGTCCGTCGCCCGCTCAATCGCGTCAATGTACATGCCACGAATCGGGTACAGGAGCGAATGAGGCAGGTTGAACTGCGCGGTCACGTCCGCGCTCCACGCGCGCCCCCTGATCCGGCAGAACCGGGCGAGTCCGCCGGGCGGAAATGGTTCCAGAAGTCGACGAAAGCCGTTTTCCAGCTCCCACACGGCCTCGCCCGTGATGCGCACGTGCGTGTCACGCCACTCGTTCGCGAAACGGATCGCCGATGTTATAGCCGCCCACGAACCCAACCTCGCCGTCGACCACGAGGATCTTGCGGTGATCCTGGCCCGTGCGGCGAATGTTGAGCGTGAAGAAACCCGAACGCAGCGTCGGGAACTTGCGCACGTGCAGGTGCTCCAGCGCGGGGAACTCGTAGAAACGCGGATCCTGGTTCAGGACGCCGAAACCGTCCCACACGCAAAACACCTCGACGCCGCGCTCGGCGGCCGCGATGCAGCGCGTCCCTTGAACCGCTGCCCCCAGCGGTCCGAGCGCCAAATGAAACGTCTCGAAATAAATGTGATGCGTTGCCCCTTCGATGGCCTCCAGCATGTCCTCGTACAGGGAGGTTCCCTCCGTGTACGTGCGCGCCACCGTGTCGCCGATCTGCGTGTCGGCGGGAGGCAGGGTGGGGAAACCGTGCACGCCGCCGGGGATACGGGCGGTGCGCATGCGGTCGATCGCGTGGACGGTCACGACTGCGGCCGCCTGGGCGGCGAGCAGCGCGATTCCCGCTTTTTTTGACGATCGACCACGTCTGCCTGGTGAGTTGGCGTCGCTGCGAAAAAGCCATACGGGTAGGGATGCCACACATGTCACGCATTAGTACTGACGAGGTCGCCCGCGTCGCGGGCCTGGCCCATATCGCATTGACCGACGAGAAATCACGCGCTTTCGCGGGTGAACTCGACGCAATCGCCGACGCCGTCTCCAAGGTGTCCGAGGTTGCCACGCCCGAGGTTCCCGCCACGTCCCACCCGATTCCGCTCACCAACGTGTGGCGCGAGGACGAGGTGGGGACAGACCGTGGACCGCGACGAGGTGCTCGCTCAGCGCCCGCCGCCCAGGACGGCATGTTCCTGGTTCCGCAGATCCTGGGGAGGACTGATGAACGAGCTGCTGAAGAAGAGCGCCCTGGAGCTGGCCGACATGCTGGCCGCCGGCCAGATCACCTCCGTGGAGCTGACCCAGGCGTGCCTGGACCGCATCGACGCCATCGACGACCGCGTCAACGCCTTCATCACCGTCGACCGCGAGGGCGCCCTGGCGACCGCGGCCGACGTGGACGCGCGCCGCGCGGCGGGGGAGACCCTGCATCGCCTGGCGGGTGTGCCGATCGCCGTGAAGGACAACGTGGTGACGCGCGGCCTGCGCACCACCTGCGCCTCGAAGATCCTGGGCGACTGGGAGCCTCCCTACGACGCGACCGTCACCGCCAAGATCAAGGAAGCCGGCCTGCCCATCGTCGGCAAGACCAACATGGACGAGTTCGCCATGGGCTCGTCCACCGAGCACTCCGCTTTCGGCGCGACCAAGAACCCCTGGGACACCGAGCGCATCCCCGGCGGCTCCGGCGGCGGTTCGGCCGCTGCTGTCGCGGCCTACATGGTGCCCCTGGCCGTCGGTTCCGACACGGGCGGCTCGATCCGCCAGCCCGCGTTCGTGACCGGCACGGTCGGCGCCAAGCCCACCTACGGCGCGGTGTCGCGTTTCGGCCTGGTGGCCATGGCCTCGTCCCTGGACCAGATCGGCCCCGTCACCCGCACGGTCGCCGACGCGGCCGCCCTGACCGAGCTGATCGGCGGCTACGACCCCCAACGATTCGACCTCCCTGAACGAGCCGGTTCCCGCGCTCACGCGAGGCCGTCGAGTCCGTCGCCGCGGAAGGGTCCATGAAGGGCCTGAAGGTCGGCGTCGTCAAGGAGCTGAGCGGCGACGGGCTACCAGCAGGACGTCATCGACGCCTTCAACGCCACCGTCGAGAAGCTGCGCGAGGCCGGCGCCGAGATCGTCGAGGTCTCCTGCCCGCACCTGGAGTACTCGCTGGGCGCCTACTACCTGATCATGCCCGCCGAGGTCTCCTCGAACCTGGCCCGCTTCGACGGCATGCGCTACGGCATCCGCGTCGAGCCCACCGAGGGCCCCGTGACCGCCGAGCGCGTCATGGCCGCCACCCGCGAGGCCGGCTTCGGCGACGAGGTCAAGCGCCGCATCATCCTGGGCACGCACGTGCTCTCGGCCGGCTACTACGACGCCTACTACGGCAGCGCCCAGAAGGTGCGCACGCTCATCCAGCGCGACTTCGACGCGGTGTTCGAGCAGGTCGACGTCCTCGTGTCGCCCACGGCCCCCGAGACGGCCTTCAAGTTCGGCGAGAAGACCTCCGACCCGCTGGCCATGTACCTCTACGACGTCGCCACGATCCCCGCGAACCTGGCGGGCATCCCCGGTGTGAACGTGCCGAACGCGGTGTCCTCGCAGGGCCCTGCCCATCGGCTTCAGGTGCTGGCCCCCGCGCGCGGCGACCTGGTCATGTACAAGGTGGCGTCCCTGGTGGAGGCGCTCAGCGACGACGTCGCGGGTCAGTGCCCCGCAGCTAACTGGGAGGAAAAGTGATGACTGAGCTCATGGATTACGACGAGGCGGCGCGCCGCTTCGACCCGGTTCTCGGCATTGAGGTGCACGTCGAGCTGGGCACCAAGACCAAGATGTTCGACGCGGCCCCCAACGCGTTTGGTGGCGACCCGAACACCTTCGTGACCCCCGTGTCGCTGGGTCTGCCCGGCTCCCTGCCGGTCGTCAACCACAAGGCCGTCGAGTACGCGATCAAGATCGGCCTGGCCTTGAACTGCGAGATTGCGGAGTACTGCCGTTTCGCGCGTAAGAACTACTTCTACCCGGACCTGACGAAGGCCTTTCCAGACCTCTCAGTCCGACGAGCCGATCGCTCACGACGGCTACGTGGACGTCGAGCTCGAGGACGGCACCATGTTCCGCGTGCAGATCGAGCGCGCGCACATGGAGGAGGACGCGGGCAAGAACACGCACATCGGTGGCGCTGACGGTCGCATCCAGGGCGCGGATCACTCGCTCGTGGACTACAACCGTGCGGGCGTGCCGCTCGTGGAGATCGTGACCCGTCCCGATCGAGGGCGCCGGCGAGCGCGCCCCGAGGTGGCCGCCGCCTACGTGCAGGCCCTGCGCGACATCTTCCGCGCCCTGGACGTGTCCGAGGCCCGCATGGAGCGCGGCAACGTGCGCGCCGACATCAACGTGTCGCTGCGCCCCACGCCCGAGTCCCCGCTGGGCACGCGCACCGAGACGAAGAACGTGAACTCCTTCCGCGGCATCGCCTCGGCCGTGCGCTACGAGATGCAGCGCCAGGCCCAGATCCCTGTCCGAGGGCGGCACGATCCTGCAGGAGACCCGCCACTACCACGAGGAGGACGGCTCGACGTCGTCCGGCCGTGAGAAGTCGGATTCCGAGGACTACCGCTACTTCCCCGAGCCCGACCTGGTTCCGATCCGCCCGGATCGGGAGTGGGTCGAGGAGCTGCGCGCCTCGCTGCCCGAGCTGCCCGTCGCCAAGCGCCGCCGCCTGCGCACCGAGTGGGGGTATGCGGACATGGAGATGCGCGACGTCATCAACGCCGGCGCCCTCGAGCTCATCGAGGCCACGGTTGCCGCGGGCTGCGATCCCGCCTCCGCCCGCAAGTGGTGGATGGGCGAGATCTCGCGCCGCGCCAAGGAACGCGAGGTTTCCCTCGACGAGGCCGGGGTCAGCCCCGCTCAGGTCGCGCGAGCTGCAGGGCCTCATCGATTCGGGTCGTATCAACGACAAGCTGGCACGCCAGGCTCTCGAGGGCGTCCTCGCGGGCGAAGGCGATCCGACGCAGGTCGTCGAGGCCCGAGGCCTCGAGGTCGTCTCCGACGACGGCGCGCTAACGGCGGCCGTCCAGGAGGCCCTGGACGCCAACCCCGACATCGTCGAGAAGATCAAGGGCGGCAAGGTCCAGGCGGCCGGCGCCCTCGTCGGCGCGGTCATGAAGGCCACCCGCGGGCAGGCTGACGCCGCCCGCGTGCGCGAGCTGATCATGGAGATGGTCGGCGCCTGAGGCTCATCCTGACGAACGCCACGGGGGCCGGGATCGATGCGATCCCGGCCCCCGTCGTCGTCTCCAGACTGCGCGCCCCTGCCTCGTGCGCGCTCTCCCGATAGTGCGCCCCGGCCTCGTCCCTGACCGTTCGCACGTGTCCACGTTGTGGCCTCCCCTTCCGGGGGAGCGGAAAGTTACCCTAGGATGAGCGCTTGAGGACAGCCGGGCCGACTGTGGCCGGGCGCCCAACGAAAGGACAGACATGCGCACATCGCCGTCGTACACCGCCTCCTACCGTATCGAGGTGGACGAGAAGACGACTTCCATCGCGTCCATTGTTGACGCAGTCTCTTCGACTGGAGCGGAGATCAAGGGCCTCGACGTGGCCGACTCCGACCGCGGGCGCATCATCATCGACCTGACGTGCGACATGCGCGATTCTGAGCACCGCCGCGAGGTGCGCGACGCCATCGCTGCGCTGCCCGGCGTGACCGCCGATTCCGTCGCCGACCAGACCTTCATGAGCCACATCGGCGGCAAGGTGGAGATCCACTCCAAGGTGCCGCTGCGTAACCGTGACGACCTCTCGCGCGCCTACACCCCCGGCGTGGCCCGCGTGTGCACCGCCATCCACGACATGCCCCAGAAGGCCCACCTGCTGACCATGAAGGCCAACACGGTCGCGGTCGTCTCCGACGGCACCGCGGTGCTCGGCCTGGGCGACATCGGTCCCCGCGGCCGCCCTGCCCGTCATGGAGGGCAAGGCCGTCCTGTTCAAGGAGTTCGGCGGCGTCGACGCGTGGCCGGTCGTCCTGGACACCAAGGACACCGAAGAGATCATCTCGATCGTCAAGGCCATCGCCCCCGCCTACGGCGGCATCAACCTGGAGGACATCTCCGCACCCCGCTGCTTCGAGATCGAAGAGCGCCTGCGCGCCGAGCTCGACATCCCCGTCTTCCACGACGACCAGCACGGCACCGCGATCGTGGTCCTTTCCGCGCTCATCAACGCGCTGAAGATCGTGAACAAGAAGATCGAAGACGTGCGCATCGTCGTCTCCGGCGTCGGCGCTGCTGGCAACGCGATCATCCGCCTGCTGCTCGCCCAGGGCGCGCGCGACATCATCGGCTGTGGCCGCGACGGTGCGCTCTCTGGCGACGCCACCGAGGGCATGCACCCCTCCCGAAAGGCGCTGGCCGAGGCGACGAACCCCCGCCACGTCCACGGCTCCCTCAAGGAGGTCCTCAAGGGTGCCGACGTCTTCATCGGCGTCTCCTCCGGCAACATCCTCGACCCTGCCGACATCGAAACCATGGCTGACGACGCCATCGTCTTCGCGCTGGCCAACCCCACGCCCGAGGTTGACCCGATCGGTGCCGGAAAGTACGCCGCCGTCGTCGCGACGGGCCGCAGCGACTACCCGAACCAGATCAACAACGTTCTGGCCTTCCCGGGTCTGTTCCGCGGCCTCCTGGACGCCAAGGTCAAGGAGATTACGACCGAGGTTCTGCGCGTCGCCGCTGTGGCTATCGCGTCCGTGATCTCCGAGGACGAGCTCTCGCCCTCCTACATCATCCCCGGCGCCTTCGATAAGCGGGTTGCCCCCGCCGTGTCCAAGGCCGTGCGTCGCGCCGTGCGCGACCTTCCGACCGTGGATATCCCCGTACAGCCCGATATGGATGTGAACTGAGAGTCATTTCGGCTGTTTGGCGGGCCCGACCGCGCTGATGATGCGCGGTCGGGCCCGCCTTTTCGTTGACTCTGTGCGCCCACGCAAACTGAAGTGACCCGGACTTTTCGTTGTGTTTGTGGGGTTTGTGGGGTGTGTGTTGGGGGTCACGGTGTTTTGGTTTGACTTTGGGTGTGGGGGTGAGTAGATTATTCACCTGTCGCCGCGAGCTTGTTTGTGGGTTTGTGGTGGTGGTTCACTGCTTTGGTGGCTGGGTTTTTGGCTTGGTTGTCTGGGGTGTGTGGGTGTTGTTTGTGAACTCGATAGTGTGTTTGTTTGTTTTTTATGCCTGTTTTTTGTTTTTGAGTGTTTTTGGTTGGGATTGCTGGCCGGGCTGTTTTTGTTTGGTTGGTTTTTTCTGGGCTTTAACGTTTTTTTGTTTTTTTGTTCGGAGAGTTTGATCCTGGCTCAGGACGAACGCTGGCGGCGTGCTTAACACATGCAAGTCGAACGCTGAAGCCCAGCTTGCTGGGTGGATGAGTGGCGAACGGGTGAGTAACACGTGAGTAACCTGCCCCCTTCTTTGGGATAACGCCCGGAAACGGGTGCTAATACTGGATATTCACTGATCTTCGCATGGGGGTTGGTGGAAAGGTTTTTTCTGGTGGGGGATGGGCTCGCGGCCTATCAGCTTGTTGGTGGGGTGATGGCCTACCAAGGCTTTGACGGGTAGCCGGCCTGAGAGGGTGACCGGTCACATTGGGACTGAGATACGGCCCAGACTCCTACGGGAGGCAGCAGTGGGGAATATTGCACAATGGGCGAAAGCCTGATGCAGCGACGCCGCGTGAGGGATGGAGGCCTTCGGGTTGTAAACCTCTTTCGCTCATGGTCAAGCCGCAGCTTTGGGTTGTGGTGAGGGTAGTGGGTAAAGAAGCGCCGGCTAACTACGTGCCAGCAGCCGCGGTAATACGTAGGGCGCGAGCGTTGTCCGGAATTATTGGGCGTAAAGGGCTTGTAGGCGGTTGGTCGCGTCTGCCGTGAAATCCTCTGGCTTAACTGGGGGGCGTGCGGTGGGTACGGGCTGACTTGAGTGCGGTAGGGGAGACTGGAACTCCTGGTGTAGCGGTGGAATGCGCAGATATCAGGAAGAACACCGGTGGCGAAGGCGGGTCTCTGGGCCGTTACTGACGCTGAGGAGCGAAAAGCGTGGGGAGCGAACAGGATTAGATACCCTGGTAGTCCACGCTGTAAACGTTGGGCACTAGGTGTGGGGGCCACCCGTGGTTTTCTGCGCCGTAGCTAACGCTTTAAGTGCCCCGCCTGGGGAGTACGGCCGCAAGGCTAAAACTCAAAGGAATTGACGGGGGCCCGCACAAGCGGCGGAGCATGCGGATTAATTCGATGCAACGCGAAGAACCTTACCAAGGCTTGACATGCACGGCGGCACTGCAGAGATGTGGTGGCATTTAGTTGGTCGTGTGCAGGTGGTGCATGGTTGTCGTCAGCTCGTGTCGTGAGATGTTGGGTTAAGTCCCGCAACGAGCGCAACCCTTGCCCTATGTTGCCAGCACGTGATGGTGGGGACTCGTGGGGGACTGCCGGGGTTAACTCGGAGGAAGGTGGGGATGACGTCAAATCATCATGCCCCTTATGTCTTGGGCTTCACGCATGCTACAATGGTTGGTACAGAGGGTTGCGATACTGTGAGGTGGAGCGAATCCCTTAAAGCCAGTCTCAGTTCGGATTGGGGTCTGCAACTCGACCCCATGAAGGTGGAGTCGCTAGTAATCGCAGATCAGCAACGCTGCGGTGAATACGTTCTCGGGCCTTGTACACACCGCCCGTCACGTCACGAAAGTTGGTAACACCCGAAGCCCATGGCCTAACCGTTTTTGCGGGGGGAGTGGTCGAAGGTGGGATTGGCGATTGGGACGAAGTCGTAACAAGGTAGCCGTACCGGAAGGTGCGGCTGGATCACCTCCTTTCTAGGGAGCCCAGTTTTTGTGGGGAGCGAGCGCGCATTGGCCTGTGTGGTTGGTGTGTGTCTTGTTTTCTTGTGCCTGCATGTGTTCATCACCTATTGGTGGGTGGTGGGTGTGGGTGCGCATTTGGGTTGGGCATAAAAGGTTTTATTGCGGACAAGCACACTGTCGGGTTCACGTTCAACACCGTGTGAGCGTCTGCCGCCTGTTGTGGGTGGTGGTTGCCCGCACAGCCAGCCAGGGTTTACTGGTGTGGGTTGTGTGTGGTGGGTTGTTTGTGATTTGTATAGTGGTTGCGAGCATATTTGTTCTGTACTGTTTTTTGTGTTTTGTTTAGTTTTATTGGGCATTCGGTGGATGCCTTGGCATCAAGAGCTGATGAAGGACGTTGCGGCCTGCGATATGCCTCGGGGAGCTGGCGAGCGAGCGTTATTATCCGAGGGTGTCCGAATGGGGGAACCTAACCTGGGTTGTGCTGGGTTACCATCATCTGAACGTGTATAGGGTGGTGGGGGGGAACGCGGGGAAGTGAAACATCTCAGTACCCGCAGGAAAAGATATTCCGTGAGTAGTGGCGAGCGAAAGCGGAGGAGGCTAAACCAGATGCGTGCCAGAGGCGGCGGCCGTTGCGTGTTTGGTGTTGTGGGGCCATGTTGGATCCTTCTGCCGGGGGGTCGCACCTTGTGTTGCTGGGAGTTGAACAGTCTGGGAAGTCTGACCGTAGAGCGTGAGAGTCGTGTAGACGGACCGGTGGCGTCTGGTGTGGGTGTGGTGCCCGAGTAGCGCGGGACTCGTGAAATCTCGTGTGAATCTGCCAAGACCACTTGGTAAGCCTAAATACTACTTGATGACCGATAGTGCATAGTACCGTGAGGGAATGGTGAAAAGTACCCCGGGAGGGGAGTGAAATAGTACCTGAAACCGTGTGCCTGTAAGCCGTCAGAGCCTTGTGGGGTGATGGCGTGCCTTTTGAAGAATGAGCCTGCGAGTTAGTGATACGTGGCGTGCTTAACCCGTGTGGGGTATGCGTAGCGAAAGCGAGTCTGAAAAATTGGCGTTTGTCGCGTGTTCTAGACCCGAAGCGGGGTGATCTACCCATGGTCAGGTTGAAGCAGAGGTAAGACTGTGTGGAGGACCGAACCCACCAGGGTTGAAAACCTGGGGGATGAACTGTGGGTAGGGGTGAAAGGCCAATCAAACTCCGTGATAGCTGGTTCTCCCCGAAATGCATTTAGGTGCAGCGTCGCGTGGTCCCTGGTGGAGGTAGAGCTACTGGATGGCCGATGGGCCCTGTGGGTTACTGACGTCAGCCAAACTCCGAATGCCATTAGGTGTAGCGTGGCAGTGAGACTGCGGGGGATAAGCTTCGTAGTCGAGAGGGAAACAGCCCAGATCATCAGCTAAGGCCCCTAAGCGTACGCTAAGTGGGAAAGGATGTGGAGTCGCGGTGACAACCAGGAGGTTGGCTTAGAAGCAGCCATCCTTGAAAGAGTGCGTAATAGCTCACTGGTCAAGTGGTTCTGCGCCGACAATGTAGCGGGGCTCAAGCGTACCGCCGAAGCTGTGGCAACGACACGCAATGCTGGCGCCAGGAACTGGAGTGCTGGTGTGTTGTTGGGTAGGGGAGCGTCCTGCACGAGGTGAAGCCTGGAGGGAACTTCTGGTGGATTGTGTGGGAGTGAGAATGCAGGCATGAGTAACGAATCTGCGGTGAGAATCCGCAGCGCCGATTGACTAAGGGTTCCAGGGCTAGGTTTATCCGCCCTGGGTTAGTCGGGTCCTAAGGCGAGGCCGACAGGCGTAGTCGATGGACAACCAGTTGATATTCTGGTACCGCGTTATGACCGCCCATGCTGAAGTCATTGTGCTAACCAATCTGCCCGTGCTCCCGCATGGCTTTCGGGTCGCGCGGTGTGTGTGGGTCTTGGGGTCCCGGTGATGGTAGGCAAGCGTGTTAACAGGGGTGACGCAGACAGGTAGCTGCAGTGCGCCGATGGTTGTGCGTATTTAAGGTTGTGGCCCGCCTCCCAGGTAAATCCGGGGGGCACTAGGGGTGAGAACTGATGAGGGACACACGCGTGTGTGGACTTGTGGTGATCCTAAGCTGCCGAGAAAAGCCTCGACGTGAGGGCATGACGCGCCCGTACCCTAAACCGACTCAGGTGGTCAGGTAGAGTATACCGAGGCGTTCGAGTGAATCGTGGTTAAGGAACTCGGCAAAATTCCTCCGTAACTTCGGGATAAGGAGGACCCCGTGACTTCCCCGCGCTGTGCGTGCGGGTGGGGTTGTGGGGTCGCAGAGAATAGGGAGAAGCGACTGTTTATCAAAAACACAGGTGCGTGCGAAGCCGTAAGGCGATGTATACGCACTGACGCCTGCCCGGTGCTGGAAGGTTAAGAGGAACTGTCAACACTCCTTTGGGGTGTGAAGCGGTGAATTTAAGCCCCAGTAAACGGCGGTGGTAACTATAACCATCCTAAGGTAGCGAAATTCCTTGTCGGGTAAGTTCCGACCTGCACGAATGGCGTAACGACTTCTCCGCTGTCTCAACCGCGAACTCGGTGAAATTGCAGTACGAGTAAAGATGCTCGTTTCGCGCAGAAGGACGGAAAGACCCCGGGACCTTTACTATAGCTTGGTATTGGTGTTCGCTTGGACTTGTGTAGGATAGGTGGGAGACTGTGAAGCTGCCGCGCCAGCGGTGGTGGAGTCGTCGTTGAAATACCATTCTGGTTCAAGCGGTCACCTCAACCTTGGCCCGTGATCCGGGTTGGGGACAGTGCCTGGTGGGTAGTTTAACTGGGGCGGTTGCCTCCTAAAATGTAACGGAGGCGCTCAAAGGTTCCCTCAGCCTGGTTGGTAATCAGGTGGCGAGTGCAAGTGTACAAGGGAGCTTGACTGTGAGACCGACGGGTCGAGCAGGTGCGAAAGCAGGAACTAGTGATCCGGCCATGGCACGTGGGTGCGTGGTCGCTCAACGGATAAAAGGTACCCCCGGGGATAACAGGCTGATCTTGCCCAAGAGTCCATATCGACGGCATGGTTTGGCACCTCGATGTCGGCTCGTCGCATCCTGGGGCTGGAGTTGGTCCCAAGGGTTGGGCTGTTCGCCCATTAAAGCGGTACGCGAGCTGGGTTCAGAACGTCGTGAGACAGTTCGGTCCCTATCCTCTGTGCGCGCAGGAAATTTGAGGAGGGCCGTCCCTAGTACGAGAGGACCGGGATGGACGAACCTCTGGTGTGCCAGTTGTACCGCCAGGTGCATGGCTGGTTGGCTACGTTCGGAAGGGATAACCGCTGAAAGCATCTAAGCGGGAAGCCTGCTTCAAGATGAGATTTCCACGCCCCCTCCGTGGGGTGAGAGGCCCCCGCCAGACGAGCGGGTCGATAGGCCAGAGGTGGAAGCACCGCGAGGTGCTCGTGAGCCGACTGGTACTAATGGGCCAACACTAAACAATCACCCAACACAACGGGTGAACAACAATACAGGCGAACACTACAGCCGCAACCACTATACAAACCACGATCAACCCACACCCCCACCAAACAGCGTGGGGAACAGTGTTGAACACCCAATCTTGTGGTGGTCATAGCACCGGGGAAACGCCCAGCCTCCATTCCGAACCTGGAAGCTAAGCCCGGCAGCGCCAATGGTACTGCAACCGACAGGTTGTGGGAGAGTAGGACACCGCCACAACACACGTAGAGAAGCGGCCAGAGACCTTCCGTCTCTGGCCGCTTCTTTTTATTTTGCGTTTAGTTGAAGAAGCAGGTGTGCGCTCTTTGAACCTTGCCGGCACGAGGCATGCGGTATCGATGACGAGCAGTTGTTCGCAATCCGACTGAGCGTGTGTCCAGCAGATGAAACACCACACGTCACGGACCAACGTCGCCCACGTTCGGTTCTTTTGCATGCGATGCTATATCCATGGTCACTTCTGCACATCAGCACGGACCTCACCACCACGGTGGTAAGGATGAGGTTCTCGCCCAACGTATGGCGGCGCATGACCGCCTCGCCCATCAATCTCAGGTAGTACTCCGGCTCGGCCAAATGCTTCTGTCGTTTGGCGCGAGCGCTTATCGCGTCAAGAAGTCGATGGCTGACCTTGCACGCGCAGTCGGTATTTCCGAGCATCGAGCGCAGGTCACGTACACAGAGATTATCGCAACTGCCTACGCGAACGGCACATTCCGCACGGAGCTTGCTGAGCAGCGTCTCATGGGTGTGAACGCTGACAAGATCGACCGCATCAACAACTACGTGGCTTCTTTGAATGGCAAGTCCGTACGCGTCGAGGACGTGTCGGACGAGCTCGACAAGATCGCGAAGGTTCCCGGTCTCTACGACTGGTTTTCCAACGCGCTTGCCTCCGGTCTCGCCTGTGCGGCATTCGCGTTCCTCAACGGCGGGGGATGGGTCGAGTGCTCCGCTGTCGCCGTTGCCTCGTTCTTCGGCCAGGCACTGCGTCGTCAGATGCTTGTGCGGCACATGAACCACTTCGGTGTCTGGATGGCCTGTGGCGCCCTGGCTGCGATGATCTACATTGTGCTGGTCGCACCGGCTCAGCACTTCCTCGGCATCGAGTCGACGCATCAGGCCGGCTTCATTTCTGCGCTACTTTTCCTGGTGCCAGGCTTCCCGCTGGTGACTGGCCTGATCGATTTGGTGCGTCAAGACTTCCAGGGTGGCGTCGGGCGCCTCGTGTATGTGGCGATGCTTGTCGCGTCGGCGGGTGTGGCCGTGTGGGCTATTTCCGCTATCTTCGGTTGGTCGGTGACCCCCGAGTACGGCGTCTCGCTCGTACCATGGCTGCACTACCTCCTGCGCTTCCTCACGAGCTTTGTGGCCGCATACGGGTTCGCGATGCTGTTCAACTCGCCGCAACGCGTGTGTGCGACGGCCGCTCTCATCGGTGCGGTTATCAATACGGCTCGTATCGCGCTTCATCTGGAACTCGGCGTCCCCGCCCCGGCCGCCGTCGGCCTCGCGGCGCTCGCTGCCGGCCTTCTCGCTGTGTTCGTTGCCCGCCGGACGCGCTTCTCGCGCGTGACACTGTCCGTTCCCGCTGTCGTCATCATGATTCCCGGTGTGCCGCTCTACCGAGCGCTCACGTACCTGAACAACCAACAGATTGATGAGGCACTCGGTGCGCTCTTCACGGTCATGTTCACGATCGTGGCTATCGGTATGGGGCTGGCGCTTTCCCGTATGCTGACGGACAAGAACTGGCTCGTCGAAAAGCAAGATCGAGTCCCGAACCTGTGGGAGTACGAGGAGGAGAACGCGTGAAGGTCGAGATCGAAGCAAGCCTGAAGCCACCGTCGTTCGGGGTCGAGTACGAGATCGACCGTGACGAGATCCGCGCAGTCGGACGCAACATCGCTATCGTGTGCGTGGCGGCGGTGACCGCTCGAGTGCTTGTCGCGCTGATTTCGCGCTGATGCTCATTCATCGACGAGGCCGTGGCCGGGAAACCGGTCGCGGCCTCGTTTGTGCGTAGGCCGAGTTGGCAGGCATGCAGGGCCACGACAACGTACTGAGCAAGCGTCGCCCTTGTGGAGGGCGCCTGCGGGGCCTGGCCGGGCTTCGAGGCGACGCGCCGAGCGCAGCTCGCGGCGTGGGCGACGAGCGGGCGGGCAGGCCATGCGGTGCCCGGAACAAAGGCGATGCCGCGAGGATTGATCAGGTAAGTGCGTCGCAGCAAGCTCTCGTTCCTGGCTACCAACCGCGCACCGCCCACGGGCACCGCAGGCCGCGCGCCCTTGAGAGCTTCGCGGTGGCCTTGATGGTTTGAGGGGACGACAAGGAGGCACACGAATGGGGCCGACCCGTGCGGGCCGGCCCCATTGTTGCGCGGGATCGAACCCGCGGGAGAATCTACAGCTACATGCCGCCCAGGATCTGCGCGACGACGATCTTTCCGACCATCGCAACCGGGTAGACCAACGCGTAGCCGAGTGCCACGCGAGGATCGGCGTTGGTGCGGCCGTTTGCGAAGGCGAGAACGGCGGGCTGCGTCTGAGCGCCACCGAGCAGACCGGCGAGCTTCGTGCCGCCCATCTTGAAGACCCACCGCATCGTGCAGTACAGGCCGATCGCCATAATCGACGTCATGACGACGCCCAGGGCGAAGATGCGGATCCAGTCGCCCGAGGTGAAGGCCTCGAGGATCTGACCGCCTGCCTTGGCTCCAGCCTGTGCGAGGAAGATCAGCAGGCCAAGCTCGGCCATGACCTGGCAGTTGTGAAGGGGAGCGCAGTCGCGATGGGGCCGATGCGGCCGATGCGTCCAAAGATCAGGCCGACGATGAGAGTGCCTGCGGCGGAACCGATGGAGAAGTACTCACCGGAGGGAGTCAGGATCGGCAGCTCGCCGATTGCGATGCCCAGCGCCATGCCGATGCCCAGGGCGATGGGGTTCAGGTCTGTGAGGCCTCGGGACGAGTCACCGAAGAACTTCGTGATCTCAGCCATCTTGGACGTGGGGGCAACGACACGCACGCGGTCGCCCTCCTGGAGCACCAGGCCCGGCTCAGCGACCATGTCGACGTCACCGCGGCGCACGCGCGAAATCGTCGCGGAGAAATCCTTGGCGAGGCCGAGCGAGGCGACCGTGCGGCCGGCGACCTTCGGATTGGAGATCGTCACGCGGCGGAAGTCCAGGTAGGAGCGGTCCTGCATGAGGGAATGCGAGGACGCGTGGCCCAGCTCGGTGGCGGCGCGAGCGACGAGCTCGCGGGGGCCGACAACCGTCACGAGGTCACCGGGATCCAGGGTGTCGGACATCTGGGGACGGGTGATCGGGCCGGTCTCGCCTCGGCGCAGACGGGAGAAGGAGACCTTCTCACCGAGCTTTTCGTAGATGTCGCCGACGAAGGGGTGATCGTCGCGCTCGACGCGAATCGTGCGGTTCGATAGGGGAGAGGGTGCGTCCTTGTCGTTACGGCCGTAGTGCAGTGCGGCCATCGAAGCTGCCAGCATGCCGATGACGCCAAAAAGGTAGGCGATCGAGTAGCCGACCGTCGCGCGGGCCGGATCGCCGGATGCCTCGCCAGCGGCGGCCAGAGCGGGCGTGTTCGTGACCGAACCCGCAAAGGTACCGGCGATCAGCGGAACGTCCATGCCCATGGCCTTACCGAGGTAGAGACCGACGGTGGCAGCGATGCCGTAGAGGGCAACCATCGTCAGGATCGGGCCGACGGCGGTCTTCAGGTTGTGGAAGAACGACGCGCCCGAGTTGATGCCGATCGCGAACGTGAACAGCGTCAGGCCGAGGGTGCCCAACTGGGGGGTAACGCGCAGCTCGATACCGTAGGACTGCGCCCATGCAGCCAACGCGATGGCAAAGAAGAGAACGGCGGCGGCACCGAGGCTAATGCCCTTGATTTTCACATGGCCGAACGCCATGCCTATACCGATGAGAATGAAGAGGAACAGAACCGGCTGTTCGCTCAGAATCTCGAACACCTGATGCACGATGAAATCTCCGTGTTGTGGATTGCGATATGAGGTATGTATCAATTAAAGCAGCAATACGTGCTGTGCATCTCAGTCCATCGTCCTAGATGGCAATCGGAGCCCAAAGGTCCGCACAATGAGATGAAGAAGAGCGCGGCGCTCAGGAGAGATACGGTAAAGGCATGCTTAACGCTCACGGAATTGGAATCCTCGCCCTGGTCATCGTACCCGGGCGTGCGATGCTGCCGTGTAACGTGAGGATGGATCGCACGCCGAATTCCCCGCATCCGCGCGACTGCCGGATTTGACGGGGTTTTTTCTTTGAGACGGTCCCAACGATTGAGAGGACGAATGGTGAGCGACACCGCCAACACCACCCGCATGACCGGAGCCGAGGCAATTGTGGCCAGCCTCGAGGCCCTGGGCGTCACCGACGTGTTCGGTATGCCCGGCGGCGCAATTCTCCCGACCTACGACCCGCTGCTGGCGTCGACGTCCATCCGCCACATTCTCGTCCGTCACGAGCAGGGCGCGGGCCACGCCGCCGAAGGCTACGCCGTGGCCACCGGTAAGGTCGGCTGCGCGATAGTGACGTCCGGCCCCGGCGCCACCAACGTGCTCACCGCCCTGGGCGACGCCTGCATGGACTCCGTCCCGATCGTCGTGATCTCAGGCCAGGTCGGTGCATCCCTGATCGGCAGTGATGCCTTCCAGGAAGCCGACGTTGTTGGCGCGTCGATGCCCATCACCAAGCATTCCTTCCTCGTCACGGATCCCGCGGAGATCCCCGCGCGCCTCGCCGAGGCCTTCCACCTCGCGGGCACCGGCCGCCCCGGCCCGGTCCTCGTGGACATCACCAAGTCCGCGCAGGTCGCCGAGATGGACTTCTCCTGGCCTCCCGCTATCGACCTGCCCGGCTACCGCGTCGCGGACAAGCCGAACATGAAGCAGGTGCGCGCGGCTGCCCGCGCGATCGCCGACGCTCAGGCCCCCGTGCTCTACGTGGGCGGCGGCATCGTACGCTCGGGCTCCACTGATGCCCTCGCCGACCTCGTCGAGGTCACGAATGCCCCCGTCGTCACCACGCTGACCGCCCGCGGTGCGTTCCTGACTCCGATCGACACAACCTCGGTATGCCCGGCATGCACGGCACCGTGGCGGCCGTCGGTGCGCTCCAGCGCGCCGACCTGATCGTCGCCCTCGGCGCTCGCTTCGACGATCGCGTGACGGGCCGCCTCGACTCCTTCGCGCCCCGCGCCACCGTCGTGCACATCGACATTGACGCCGCGGAGATCTCGAAGAACCGCCACGCCGACATCCCGATCGTCGCCGACCTGGCGACCGCCCTGCCGATCCTCACCGAGGAAATCGCCCAGGCCTCGTCGGACAACAAGGCGGACATCTCCGGATGGTGGCGCTACCTCGACCGCCTGCGCACCAAGTACCCGATCGGATGGGCCGAGCCCGAAGACGGCATGATGGCGCCCCAGGAAGTCATCAAGAAGCTCTCCGACAAGGTCGGCCCCGAGGCGATCTACGTGACGGGCGTGGGCCAGCACCAGATGTGGGCCGCCCAGTTCATCACGCTGGACAACCCGCGCAGCTTCATCTCCTCTTGCGGCTCCGGCACCATGGGCTACTGCATCCCCGCAGCCATGGGCGCTCAGGTCGCGGCCCCCGACAAGGTGGTGTGGGCGATCGACGGCGACGGATCCTTCCAGATGACCAACCAGGAACTGGCCACCTGCACGATCAACAACATCCCGATCAAGGTCGCCCTCATCAACAACTCGGTGCTGGGCATGGTCCGCCAGTGGCAGTCCCTGTTCTTCGGCAAGCGCTACTCGAACACGACGCTCAACCCCGTCGAGGGCGAGCAGATCCCCAACTTCGAGATGCTCGCGCAGGCCTACGGCATGGCCGCGCGCACCGTTCGCTCCATCGACGAGGTCGATGAGGCCATCGAATGGGCCATGTCGATCAACGATCGCCCCGTTCTCATTGACTTCCGCGTCTCCAAGGACTCGATGGTCTGGCCGATGGTCGCCGCGGGCGTGTCCAACGATGAGATTCGTTACGCCAAGGGCATGGCGCCCGACTGGGAGGTGGAAGACTGATGACGAATCGTCACACTCTGGCCGTGTTGGTCGAGAACAAGCCCGGCGTGCTCACTCGCGTCGCCGCGCTTTTCGCCCGCCGCGCCTTTAATATCAAGTCGCTGACCGTGGGAGAGACGGAACATCCCGAAATCTCTCGCATGACCATCATCGTGGACGCCGACTCCGCGCCCATCGAGCAGGTGGTGAAGCAGCTCAACAAGCTCATCAACGTCCTCAAGGTCGTCGAGCTTGAACCCGAAGACTCCGTCGAACGGCGTCTGCTCATGATGAAGGTCCAGGCTGACGAGACCCGTCGCACCTCGGTCCTGCAGATCGTGGACCTGTTCCGCGCACACGTCGTCGACGTGCAACCCGAGTCGGTCGTCATCGAGTCGATCGGCTCCCTACCCAAGCTGGAGGCGCTGCTGCGGGCCCTGGAGCCCTACGGTGTCACCGAACTTGTCCAGTCGGGTGCCGTGGCCATCGGCCGCGGGTCGCGCTCGATCACGGATCAACTGAAGGAGAAATGAAAATGGCAGAGATCATCTACGACGACGGCGCAGACCTGTCGCTGATCCAGTCCAAGAAGGTTGCCATCATTGGTTACGGTTCGCAGGGTCACGCGCACGCGCTGAACCTGAAGGATTCCGGAGTTGACGTGGTCGTCGGCCTGCGCCCCGGTTCCTCTTCCTGGGCCAAGGCTGAGGCCGCTGGCCTCGAGGTCAAGGACGTCGCCGAGGCCGTCGCCGAGGGCGACGTCGTCTCCGTGCTGCTGCCCGACCAGGTTCAGCGCTACGTCTACGCCGAGCAGATTGCCCCCAACCTGAAGGAAGGCGCCGCCCTCCTCTTCGCGCACGGCTTCAACATCCGCTACGGCTACATCGAGGTCCCCGAGGGCCACGATGTCATCATGGTCGCCCCCAAGGGCCCCGGCCACAAGGTCCGCGAGACCTACACCCAGGGCAAGGGCACCCCGGACGTCGTCGCCGTCGAGGTGGACGCCTCCGGTAAGGCTTGGGAGCTGGCCCTGTCCTACGCGAAGGGCATCGGCGGCACCCGCGCCGGCGTCATCAAGACGACCTTCACCGAAGAGACCGAGACCGACCTGTTCGGCGAGCAGGCTGTCCTGTGCGGCGGCGTCTCCCACCTGATCCAGGCTGGCTTCGAGACCCTGGTCGAGGCTGGCTACCAGCCCGAGATCGCTTACTTCGAGGTCTGCCACGAGATGAAGCAGATCGTCGACCTCATCAACGAGGGTGGCATCACCAAGCAGCGTTGGTCCTGCTCCGACACCGCTGAGTACGGCGACTACGTCTCCGGCCCGCGCGTCATTGGCGAGTCCTCCAAGGAGGCCATGAAGGCTGTCCTGGCCGACATTCAGGACGGCACCTTCGCCCGCAAGTTCATCGCCGATCAGGATAACGGCGCCCTCGAGTTCAAGGCGCTGCGCGCCGAGGAAGAGGCTCACCCGATCGAGAAGACCGGCCAGAAGCTGCGCAAGGCCTTCGGCTGGACCGATTCCGACGAGGACTACACCGAGGGCAGCGCCGCGCGCTGATCTCGAGCTCCGTTTCGGATAGCTTCACGCCCCGGCCTCGTCCCACATCTTCGGGACGAGGCCGGGGCACGTTTGTGCTGAAAGGCGCGGTGACGCTCGACAGCGTTCCCGCGCGGGTTAGTTCGCCGCCGCTTCGTCGGCACCGTTTGTCCAGGGAAGGGACGCGGGGGAGAGGGCGTCCGCGTTGGAGACGGTGGAGATAGGTGCAACGATCACGAGGGAAGCGACGGCGGCCGACGCGACGCGCGTCAGAGTTCGACGGGAGGGGCGCACGGTAGTTCCTTGCTGTGAAAGACTGATTGACAGGACTAGTTTAGTAGTAACTACTTTCTGAGCAACTCTTTGTGACGTCTTGCATTGATGTCAAGGGTGCTTTCGCCTGAGCAAGGATTTGCCGTCATGCTCTCGTGATTAAAATTGAGGTGTGGCTCCCCTGGGGGTGGGTTCATCCGCCCAGCTCAAGATCCTGTTCGTCATCAACGACCTCTATACGCGCGGTAACGGGCTTGCGGCATCCGCGCGCCGGACGATCATGCTCTTGCGAGAGCGGGGGCACGATGTTCGCGTGCTGTCTACACCACCAAGTCGCGGTGATGATTGTGGTGTCGGAATGCCTGATTATCCGCTTCCACACCTTCGTATCCCCCTCGCTGCGCCGCTCATTGCCTCTCAGGGCTACGCCTTTGCTCGTTCGGATCGCCGCCAGGTCGACCGTGCGCTCGACTGGGCGGACGTGGTGCATCTGGAGGAGCCGTTTATGCTGCAGGCTGTCGTTGCTCGGCGTGCGCGCGCTCGTGGTGTGCCGGCTCTGGCGACCTATCACATTCATCCGGAAAACCTGACGGCGTCCGTGTATCTCGATCGCTGTGCCGTCCTCAATCGTGCGATTCTTCAGGTGTGGAAACGTTTCATTTTTAATCGCTGTGGCGTGCTTCAGTGTCCCTCGCCCTCGGTGTGGCATCGTCTCGTGCCGCTCGGCCTAGCTGTCCCGCTCTTTGTTTTATCTAACGGCGTCCCGCTGGATGGTGTGATCGATGAAGGTGGGGATGAAGGGGGCGGGCGGCCTGTCGTGCGATTGTTGTCGGTTGGGCGCTTCTCGCGCGAGAAGGACCAGGCGACAATTCTGCGTGCCTTGCGCTACAGCTCTCACGCTCGCTCCATTGAGCTGACGCTGGCGGGGCGTGGGCCGACCGAACGTCGCCTGCGCAAGCTGTCGGATCGCCTCGTGCGAGAGGGGGTGATCGAGCACCCTGTGCGCTTCGCCTTCATGGGGCATGAGGAGATGGCTCGAGCTTCGCGAGAGGCTGATCTCTATGTGCATGCGGCGCGGATCGAGGTGGAGGGCCTTGGTGCTCTTGAAGCGCTGCGCCATGGGGTGGTCCCTGTTCTGGCGTGTGGTCCCTTGACCGCGACCAGTCAATTCGCTCTATCGGAGGAGAGTGTGTTCGAGGCGGGGGATCCGCGTTCGCTTGCTCGTACGATCGACGGCTGGGTCGATCGCGGTAGTGAGGATCGTCTGATCGAGGCGGCTCGCTATCGGCGTGTGGGGGCTCAGTATGACATCCGTTCGTGCGTGGGTGAGTTGGAGCGGGTCTATCGCTGGCTGGTCGCGGGAGGGGAGTTCCCTGGTCAGGAGCTGACAGTATGGGCGGGATCTATTCAGTTGCAAGGTAATTGTCCTAGACGTTGATAAAAATTGTCTGTCGCATAACTGGTTAGCGAGCATCTAAATTTGTATGATGAATCTCGTGGATAGTGAGTCATGACTCACTGACCGCTGATTGACAACCCATATCGGAAGGACCAATGATGACCCTCCGCCACTACGGGCGCGCCCTCGCGGCTGCCTCGGGAGCCGTGCTGCTGTGCGCGACTCTCTCGGTTCCCGCGCTCGCGACCCCGTCCAGTGACACCGGTGCAGCTGCGCCGGTGGCGGCCTCGGCAACGGACGAAGGTTCGGCCCCCATCACCGTCACCGTCACGCGCACCGACTCCCACGGAGACAAGGTGTACGAAGGTGACCTGATCACCGTCACCGTCACCTACACCAACAACACCGACAGCAGTCTCACCGTCTTCCCGGTGGACTCGAACCTGTCCGGCGTCCTCACCACCGGCGCTCCTAACTGCCGCTGGCACAACCTCGCCGCGCACACCACCAAGCAGTGCACGACCGCCACGCACACCGTGACCGCCGACGATGTCGCGGCCGGCGCCTTCACCCCGATGACCACGTGGGCGGCCACCCGTGACCGCAACGGTACCGACGTCATCGCCGGTGGCATCACTGCCAACGCCGACCCGGTGACCGTCGCCCAGGGGGAGCGCCCCCCGGCCCCGGACCCGCTGGAGACCCCGCAGGACTACGCGATCGGTGACAAGGTCCGCCTCGCGTCCCCCGGCCTCGCCGGTTTCAGCTGCCACCGCATCCCCGCGCTGACCACCGCCACCAACGGCTGGATCATCGCCGCGTGGGACGGTCGCCCCGACACCTGCCAGGACGCCCCTCAGGCCAACTCCATCGTCTATCGCATCTCCAAGGACGGCGGTAAGTCCTGGACTCCCATTATGACCGCCCTCGCCGGCACCCCCGGTGCGGCCAAGGTCGGCTACTCCGATCCCTCCTTCGTCGTGGACCGCACCACCGGAACGATCTTCCTGTTCTCGGTCAAGTCTTACGACGCCGGCCTCTTCCAGTCCCATCTGGGCACCGATCCCGCGGCTCGTAACATCCTGCACGCCCACGTCGTCGAGTCCCACGACAACGGTGAAACCTGGGTCAACCCCCGCACCATCACCGACCAGGTGACCGCCGGATACGAGGGCCAGTGGTTCACCCGCTTCGCTTCCTCCGGCGAAGGCATTCAGCTGCGCTACGGCACCCACGCCGGCCGCCTCATCCAGCAGTACGCCGTCGCCAACTCCGGCACGACCTCGCTCATGGCCGTCTCCGTCTACTCCGACGACCACGGTGCGACCTGGAAGCCCGGCGAGCCCACTGAGGGTAGCGCCGACGAAAACAAGGTCGTCGAGCTCTCCGACGGCCGCCTGCTCCTCAACTCGCGCACGCAGGGCACCGCCGGCCAGCGCCTCGAAGCGATCTCCTACGATGGCGGGCAGACCTGGGGTCCCTTCCGCCACAACTGGGACCTGACGGACCCGCGTAACAACGCCTCCATCGTGCGCGCCTACCCGGATGCCCCCGAGGGCTCCGCGCGCGCTCGCGTCCTGCTCTTCTCTAACGCCGACTCCTCCAGCGCCCGCGCCAACGGCACCATTCGTGTCTCCTACGACGACGGTTTCACCTGGAACGACGGCAAGGTCTTCGAGAGCGGCGAGATGGCCTACTCGACGCTGCACCCCCTCGGTGACGGCACCTGGGGCCTGCTGTACGAGTCCGGCGGCTACAAGAACATCGAGTTCATGCGCCTGGACGCTGCCTACCTGGGCCTGACCGACCCTGGCGAGGAGCCCGCTCCCCGAGCCGCAGCCCACCCCTGAGCCCACCCCGGATCCGCAGCCCACACCTGAGCCCGCCCCGGAACCGCAGCCCACACCCTGAGCCCGCCCCCGCGGTCACGCCCGCGCACTGGGTGAACACCGGCTCGGGCTGGAAGTGGCAGCTGGAGGACTCCAGCTACGCGACCAACCAGACCATCACGATTGGAGACGCCACCTACCGCTTCAACTCGGCTGGCATGATGGTCACCGGCTGGGACCTCCAGGACGGCACGTGGAGCTACTACAACGCCTACGGCGCTCGCGTGAGTGGCTGGGTCAAGGACGGTTCCTGGTACTACCTGGATCCCGCGACCGGCGTTATGGCGACCGGCTGGGTGCAGGTCGACGGCACCTGGTACCTCCTCTCCGCCTCAGGTGCGATGCTCACCGGCTGGCAGTACGCCGGCAGCTGGTACTACCTGGCCCCCTCGGGTGCCATGCTCACCGGCTGGCAGCACGTTGGCGTTACCTGGTACTACTTCGCAGGTGATGGCCACATGGTCACCGGCTGGCAGATGATCGACGGCCGCTGGTACTACTTCGCATCCTCGGGTGCGTGGATCTGATCCGCATCTATCGCGGCCGGGGCCGGGGGAGCGTGTGTGCCCTCCCGGCCCCGGCCTCGTCTATGGGGGACGTCACGGCGTAAAGAGACCACGGGTTGGACCCGTGCGGACGCGTGGCGTGGACGCGGGGGAAGATGGAGCCATGACACTGAACATCGCAGTAATCCCCGGCGACGGCATCGGCAAGGAAATCGTCCCCGAAGGCCTGAAAGTCCTGGACCGCGTCCTGGCGGACAAAGACATCGACTACTCCACCACCCACTTCAACCTGGGAGCCGAGCGCTGGCACGCCACCGGCGACACCCTCACCGATGAGGATCTCGAGGCGATCAAGCGCCACGACGTCATCCTGCTTGGGGCCGTCGGCGACCCCCTCCGTGCCCTCAGGCGTCCTCGAGCGCGGGCTGCTCCTCAAAGCTGCGCTTCGCCCTCGATCACTATGTGAACCTGCGCCCCTCCAAGTACTACGAGGGCGTGCCCAGCCCCCTGGCCAACCCCGGCGACATCGACTTCGTCGTCGTGCGCGAAGGCACCGAGGGCCTCTACTGCGGCAACGGCGGGGCCGTGCGCGTGGGCACCCCGCAGGAGATCGCCACCGAGGTCAGCGTCAACACCGCCTACGGTGTCGAGCGCGTCGTGCGCTACGCCTTTGAGGCGGCCGCCTCGCGCAAGAAGCACCTCACCCTCGTCCACAAGCACAACGTTCTGGTTAACGCCGGACACATGTGGCGCCGCATCGTCGACGAGGTGGGGGAGGAATACCCCGACGTGCGCGTCGACTACTGCCACATCGACGCCGCCACCATCTACATGGTCACCGACCCGGGCCGCTTCGACGTCATCGTCACCGACAACCTTTTCGGCGACATCCTCACCGACGAGGCCGGGGCAGTCACCGGCGGCATCGGCCTGAGCGCGTCCGGCAACCTGAACCCCTCGCGCGAGTTCCCCTCGATGTTCGAGCCCGTGCACGGCTCCGCCCCCGACATCGCGGGGCAGGGCAAGGCGGATCCGACCGCGACCATCTCCTCGGTCGCGCTCATGCTCGACTTCATGGGATTCGCCGAGGAAGCCGAGCGCGTGCGCGCGGCGATCGACGCTGACATGGCGGCGCGCGCCGAGGCTGCGGCGGCCGGAACGCCGCTCGTGCGCTCCACCTCCCAGATCGGCGACGACATCGCCGCGAGGGTCTGAGACATCGATACAGCAGGGCCGCTCCCCGGATGGGGAGCGGCCCTGCTGTTAGATCCGTCGGAGCGACGGCCTCGCAGCGCGCGTGTTAGCGCGTGCCGATGAGAGCGGGCAGGGGAGTGCGCGACGCCCACTGCTCGATGTCGATGAGGGCGGCGCTAGCCCCCGCAGCGCGCACGTCGGCGGAATCGCTCGCGAGCATTGCGGCATCAGCCGCCAGCAGGTTTGAGGCCAGGGACGCGCCGTCGAGGGCATCGAGCGTGCAGCGCGGTGTGCGTGTGTCCGCAGCGCCGGCGCGCAACGCAGTATCGGCGCGGGTGAGCAGCTCGCCGGAGACGTTGTACGCGTCGCTCAGCGTCCCCGCGCTCACCTGCGCCTTCGGCAGGGACGAGGCAGTGCAATCCCACGTGGCGACAGCCTGTGAGAGCTCTGCCGAAGAAGCGAGATCCTTGCCGGAAGGGGCGAACGTGGGGGAGATGGACGACTCATTGAACATGTCAATCGCCCAGGTCTGAACGCCCTGACGTGACGCCGTGTTTACGCGGTCGTTGATGAGTTGTGCCGCGTCATCACCGGCCTCGAGATCGATACCGTAGACGTGGGCGAGGGTTACCGCGCTCGCGTAACGCCCGAGCGCAGAAGCGCCGAGCGTGCGCGCCTCTTCGGCGGTCGTCTTGTCCGGGTCGGCAGCTATCTCGAGGTCGCGCGTAGCCGTGCGCGCCAGCCACGACACGTACGCCGAGACGTCGGTGGGAGCCTCGGAGACGGGTGCCGGGGCGGACTCGCCCTCGGGCGTCGCCCCGCCCCACGGGTCCCACAGTCCGCCGAGCGCTTCGAGCCGTGCCTGCGAGGACGAAGCCACGTCACGCAGAGCGGACGAACAGGACGCGCAATCCGTCGCGACGTCCGCCAGCTCGGTCGCGCGTGCCGCAGCGGCAGCTTCCGTGCGCGCAGCCTGGTCGCGAACCGCCGCGAAACCAGACAGGGTGGGCAGCGACGACGCGCCGCACGCGGACAGCGCGAGAACCGCAGCCGACGTCACGACGAGGCCGGGGATGCGGTGTGTGGTCAAAGTCAGTTTTGCGAAACGCACACCCGCATCATCCCACACCCCCGGGTAGGATAGGGAACTGACCCGCGTACGCGAGAGAAAGATAGGCGCATATGGCATCGTCCACGTCAGAGGGACCGCTCGAGGAGCTGCTGACTCCCGTGGTCGCACGCTCGGGACTGGAACTGGACTCGGTGACCCGCTCACGCTCCGACGCGATGCCCCTCCTGCGGGTCGTCGTCGAAGCGCCCATCGGCGCCGACGGAATTGACTCAGACACCCTCGCTGAGGTGTCCCGCGCCGTGTCGAAAGCCCTGGACGTCGCGGACCCGATCGACGGTGAATACCTGCTCGAAGTCTCCACGCCGGGAGCCGAACGCGAGCTCACGAAGGTCGGGCACTGGTTGCGACAGATCGGACGCCTCGTGCGCATCAAGCTGCGAGCCGGCGGCTACGTCTCCGGACGCGTCGTCGCCGCGAACGAGACCAGCGCAACGATCGATGTCGACGGCGAAACGACTACCATTGACTATTCTGACATGAGGAAGGCGCGCTCCCGCGTCGACTTTGGAACGGGGAAGTAGGAGACCATGGAAATCGATATGACCGCCCTGCGGATGGTGGAAAACGAGAAGGGCGTCAGCCTCGAAACCTCGTCGACGCCATCGAAGAGGCACTGCTCAAGGCGTATCACAACCTGCCCGGTGCCATCTCCCAGGCCCGCATCGAAATCGACAAGAAGACCGGACGCGTCACCGTCATGGCTATGGACGAGGACGAGGACGGCAACCCGATCGGCGAGTTCGACGACACCCCGAAGAACTTCGGGCGCATCGCCCAGTCGACCGCGCGCTCCGTCATCATGCAGCGCCTGCGCGACGCAGACGACCAGCGCGTCTTCGGTGATTTCGCCGGACGCGAAGGCCAGATCATCACGGGCACCGTCCAGGCCCCGCGCCCCGGCCGCCCCACGATGGTCCAGGTCTCCGACGACTTCGAGGCCGTCCTGCCCGACGGTGAAAAGGTCCCCGGCGAGTCCTACCGCCACGGCGACCGCATCCGCGCCTACGTCGTGGGAGTTGAGCGCACCGAGCGCGGTCCGCGCATCACCCTGTCGCGCACCCACCCCAACCTCGTTGCCGGCCTCTTCCAGCGCGAGGTCCCCGAAATCCAGCAGGGCCTCGTCAAGATCAAGGCCATCGCCCGCGAGGCCGGTCACCGCACGAAGATCGCCGTGGCCGCCACCCGCGAAGGCATCAACGCCAAGGGCGCCTGCATCGGCCCGATGGGCGCGCGCGTGCGCTCCGTCATGGCCGAGCTGGGCGGGGAGAAGATCGACATCGTCGACTACTCCGACGATCCGGCGCGCTTCGTCGCCAACTCGCTGTCGCCCGCACGCGTCACCCGCGTCGTCGTCCACTCCGTGGACAACCGCACGGCGACGGCCATCGTCCCCGACTTCCAGCTCTCCCTCGCCATCGGCAAGGAAGGCCAGAACGCCCGCCTCGCCGCGCGCCTGACGAACTACCACATCGACATCCACGCCGATACGGAAACCGGCGACGACGCAATCGCCTCGCGCGTCTCGACCCCCGACGACGTGACAAGTCGCTCATAGAATCTGAGACGAGCAATCCCCTAGCTGGACTAAGCTAGGGGATTGTGTCGTATTCTGTGCCGCCAGTGCCCACCCCTGGGCCCCAGCGCACCTGCATTGGATGCGGCGCACACGCGCATCGATCCGCGCTCGTGCGGATCGTTCGCTCGCCGGACGGCTCGATTCGTCTCGACCGAACGGCCACTCTTCCGGGCCGAGGGGCCTGGATTCACCCCGATACGGGGTGCATCCACAAAGCCCGAGCCAGACGGGGTCTGCAGCGTGCGTTCCGAACGGGAAACGTGACGGACGGCGTGTGGGACGACGTGGAGGAGTTGATCAACCACCAGTGATGGCCACGGGCCATCAACGCCGAGAAAATGGAAGCGGGTTGGAAGCTGATGGGCACCCGATGAGTACCCAGCGATGAGCTGCCAGCAATATCAGTAAGGCGTCTCCGGACCGGAGGCGCTTCCGGAATGGAGAAATGTGGCAAAGTTGCGTGTCCACGAGCTCGCCAAAGAGCTCGGAATCACCAGCAAAGAACTGATGGGTCACCTGAAGGAAGCAGGTGAATTCGTCAAGTCGTCGTCGTCCTCGCTCGAGCCGCCCGTTGTGCGGCAGATGCGCGAGAAGTTCGCGACGGCCCCCAAGACCAAGAAGGCGGAGGCCAAGCCCGCCGCCAAAGCCCCCAAGCCCAGCGCGGCCAAGCCCGCTGCAAAGAAGGCTGCGGCCCCCAAGGCGGAGGCTACCGACGGTGCCCCCAAGGCCAGCGCCCCCAAGGCTGATGCGCCCAAGCCCGGCGCGCCCAAGCCTCGTGCGAAGAAGGCCGACGCTGCCCCCAAGCCCGCCAGCCGCAAGAGTGCGGAAGGCGGTGCCCCCAAGCCCGCGCCTCGTCGAGCTGACGCCCCGCGCCCGGCTCGCCCCGGCGGCCCGCGCCCCGGCGGTCCGCGCCCGGGCAACAACCCCTACGCCTCCTCCCAGGGCATGCCGCGCCCCGGCGGCTCCGGCGGCCCTCGTCCCGGCACCCCGCGCCCGGGAGGCTCCGGCAGTGGCGGCCCTCGTCCTGGCGCCCGCGCGTCAGGGTGCGTCCGGCAACGGTGGTCCTCGTCCCGGTGCCCCGCGCCCCGGCGGCAACCGCCCGAACCCGGGCATGATGCCCGGCCAGGCGAACTTCGCACGTAACGCTGCCTCCGGTAACGGCGGCGGTGAGCGCACCGGCCGCGGTGGACGCGGTCGCGGCGGCGCACGTCCCGGCGGCGCAGGTGCAGGTGCCGGAGCAGGCGGTCCCCAGAACAACGGCGGCGGCTTCGGCGGTCCCCGCGGCGGTGGCCGCGGCGGTCGCGGCTCCACGCCGGGCGCATTCGGTCGCGGAGGCGGCCGCTCGCAGCGCGGACGCAAGTCGAAGCGCGCGAAGCGTCAAGAGTACGAGCAGCAGAACGCGCCCGTCATCGGCGGCGTGTCGATCCCGCGCGGTAACGGCGCGCAGATCCGCATCCGCCAGGGCGCATCCCTCGCTGACTTCGCCGAGAAGATCGACGTCAATCCCGCAGCACTCGTGACGGTCCTCTTCGCCCTGGGTGAGATGGCGACTGCCACGCAGTCCCTCGACCAGGACACCTTCGAGGCCCTGGGTGCGGAGCTCGGCTACGACGTCAAGGTCGTCTCCCCCGAGGACGAGGACCGCGAGCTGCTCGAGTCCTTCGACATCGACCTCGAGGCCGAAGAACTCGACGACGCCGAGAACATGGTGCCCCGTCCGCCGGTCGTCACCGTCATGGGTCACGTCGACCACGGTAAGACCAAGCTGCTCGACGCGATCCGTCACACCGACGTCGTCGACACCGAGCACGGCGGCATCACTCAGCACATCGGCGCCTACCAGGTCACGGTCAAGGCTGAGGACGGCACCGCCCGCCCGATCACCTTCATCGACACCCCCGGTCACGAGGCCTTCACGGCCATGCGTGCCCGTGGCGCCCAGGTCACCGACATCGCGATCCTCGTGGTCGCAGCCGATGACGGCGTCATGCCGCAGACGGTTGAGGCTATCAACCATGCGCAGGCCGCCGGCGTTCCGATCGTCGTCGCGGTCAACAAGGTCGATAAGGACTCGGCGAACCCGGAGAAGATCCGCTCCCAGCTCACCGAGTACGGCCTGGTCGCGGAAGAGTACGGCGGCGACGTCATGTTCGTGAACATCTCCGCGAAGCAGCGCACGGGCATCCGCGAGCTGCTCGAGGCCGTCCTGCTGACCGCCGACGCGGCGCTGACCCTCGAGGCCAACCCGAACACCGACGCGCGCGGCGTCGCGATCGAAGCGAACCTGGACAAGGGCCGCGGCGCAGTCGCGACCATGCTGGTCCAGCGCGGCACGCTGCGCGTGGGCGACTCCCTCGTGGTCGGCTCGTCCTATGGCCGCGTGCGCGCCATGTTCGACGACGCCGGTCACGACGTTTCCGAGGCCGGTCCGTCGACCCCCGTCGCGGTTCTCGGTCTCACGTCCGTCCCGCGCGCCGGCGACTCGTTCCTGGTCGCGCCCGATGACCGCACGGCCCGCCAGATCGCCGACAAGCGTGAGGCTGCCGAGCGTCAGGCCCTGCTGGCCAAGCGCCGCAAGCGCGTCTCCCTGGAGGACTTCGACAAGGTCCTGGCCGAGGGCGAGGTCGACACCCTCAACCTGGTCATCAAGGGCGACGTGTCCGGTGCCGTCGAGGCCCTGGAAGACTCGCTGCTGCGCATCGACGTGGGCGACGAGGTCGCGCTGCGTATCATCCACCGCGGCGTCGGTGCGATCACGCAGAACGACGTCAACCTGGCGACCGTCGACAACGCGGTCATCATCGGCTTCAACGTCCGTCCCGCCGAGCGCGTGGCCGAGATGGCGGATGCCGAGGGCGTCGAGATCAAGTACTACAACGTCATCTACTCTGCGATCGACGATATTGAGGCGGCCCTCAAGGGCATGCTCAAGCCGATCTACGAGGAGGTCCAGCTGGGTACCGCGGAGATCCGTCAGGTCTTCCGCTCCGGCAAGTTCGGCAACATCGCCGGTTCGATCGTCCGTTCCGGCACGATCAAGCGCGGCACCAAGGCTCGCCTGGTACGCGACGGCGTCGTTGTCGCTGACAACCTCGAGATCGCGTCCCTGCGTCGCGAGAAGGACGACGTCACCGAGGTCCGCGAGGGCTACGAGTGCGGTATCACGCTGGGTTACAAGGACATCGCCGAAGGCGACATCATTGAGACCTGGGAGATGCGCGAGAAGGCTCGTGACTGATTCCGTGGCGTGAAGTATCGGGGTCCGGGCATGCTCGGACCCCGATCTTCTCTCCAAAGTGTTTTGACGAGGGCGATACCGCCCGAAAGGAGGGCGCGATGGCTGACGAGGCTCGCGTTCGTAAGGTGCAGGAGCGAATCCTGCAGACTGTCGCGTCGATGATTGGACGCGACGTGAAGGATCCCCGCCTGGAGCTCGTGACCATCACGGATGTGCGCGTGACGGGCGACTTGCAGCACGCGTCCATCTTCTACACGGTGCTCGGCGACGACGAGCAGCGTGAGAAGGCCGCACGAGCCTTCGCATCCGCGCAGGGCCTGTTCCGCTCGCGTGTGGGCAAGGCTCTGGGCCTGCGTCTGACTCCGACCCTGGAGTTCATTCCCGATGCGCTGCCCGAAAGCGCCGCTGCGCTCGAGGACGCCCTGGCGAAGGCCAAGGCGAAGGACGAGGCCATCGCCGCCGCGTCCGCAGGCGCCACCTACGCCGGCGACGCCGACCCCTACCGTCACGATGACGAAGATGACGAGGCCGACTCGAAGGATTGGGCCTGACCCTCATGGCTCGTCGACCCGATAATCCTCGCCCTGGTCTGCTTGTCATCGACAAGCCGCAGGGGCTCACCAGCCACGACGTGGTCTCGCGCGTGCGACGCCTGGCCCACACCCGCAAGGTGGGGCACGGCGGCACCCTGGACCCGATGGCCACGGGAGTCCTCGTGATCGGCATCGGCAAGGCGACGAAGCTGCTCACCTGGGTGAGCGGCCACTCGAAGGAATATCGGGCGACGATCCGCTTCGGCGTCGCCACCAACACGGACGACGCTGAGGGCATCTCGATCGCGGCCGTTGGCTGCGCCTCGCTGAGTGAGGAGCAGCTCGAGGCCGCGCTCGTGCCGCTGCGCGGGGACATCACGCAGGTGCCCTCGACCGTCTCGGCGATCAAGGTGAACGGCAAGCGCGCCTACGCCCTCGCCCGCGCGGGTGAGGACGTTGAATTGGCGGCGCGTCCGGTGCGCATTTCTCGCCTGGAGGTCCTCGCGCCCCCGCGCCCCGGCGAGTGCATCCTTGAGGAGAATGACGCCGACAACGCGCCCGGCGAACAGGCTCCCTCCGGCCCCGTTCGCGTGGTCGACGTCGACGTCGTCGTCGAGTGCTCCTCGGGCACCTACGTGCGCGCTCTCGCGCGCGACGCGGGCGAGGCGCTCGGTGTGGGCGCCCACCTGACCGCGCTGCGCCGCACGCGCGTGGGCGACGTGCCCCTGGAGACGGCGATGACGCTCGAGGAACTGAGCGCCGCCGTCGAGGCAGCCACCCCGGAAGGAGAGCCGGACGCGGAACCGGTCCTGCCCCTCGTTCCTCTGGGCGAGGCAGCGCGCACCATGTTCCCCTCCATGCTCATGACCGAGGCAGAGGCCGGGGCGTTCGCTCACGGCCAGGCCCCCAGGCGCTCGCGTGGCGAGCTGGCCCAGTGGGCGACCGAGGTGGGCTACCACCCGGACAACGGATCCGAGGAGGAGGCCGCGCCGATCGCCGCCGTCGCGCCCGATGGCACCGTGCTGGGTCTGCTTCGCATCGATGCTTCTCGCCTGCGCACCGTCCTGGTTTTCTAGAAAGAGACTCATGAACGTTTGGTATTCCCTCTCTGACATTCCCGGCAACGAGGCCAGTGTCGTCACCATCGGCAACTTCGACGGCATGCACAACGGACACAAGAAGGTCATCTCCACCTGCGTCGAGCGGGCCCATAAGCTCGGCGTCGACGCCGTGGCCATTACGTTCGACCCGCACCCCATCCAGGTTCACAAGCCGGAGGTCGGCCTCCAGCTGATCTCCCCGCTGCGCGACCGCCTCGACGCGATGGCCGCCGCCGGACTGGACGCCACGCTCGTCGCCCACTACGACGCGAGCGTCTACAGCCTCGAAGCCGATGAGTTCGTCTACGAATACCTGGTGGAGCGTTGCGGTGCACGCGAGGTCGTCGTCGGCGAAGACTTCCGTTTCGGACGCGGCAACGCAGGCACCATCGACACGCTGCGCGAGCTGGGGAGCCGCTACGGCTTCAACGTCATTACGGTCACCGACATCGAGGCACCCGAGGGACGCCGCTGGTCCTCCTCCTGGGTGCGCGAGCTCCTCGCTGCCGGCGACGTTGCCGGCGCCGCCCGCGTCCTCGGCCACCTTCACCGCATCCGCGGCACCGTATGCCACGGCTTCAAACGAGGCCGCACCCTCGGTTTCCCGACCGCGAACCTGTCCAAGGACATCGAAGGCGTCATCCCCGCCGACGGCGTCTACGCCGGGTGGGTCGTGCGCGCCGTGCCCGGCACCCAGTCCGCCGAGTTCCTGCCCGCCGCCATCTCCGTGGGCACGAACCCCCAGTTCAACGGCGAGGAACGCACCGTCGAAGCCCACGTGCTGGGCCGCTCCGACCTCAACCTGTACGGTGAACGCATCGCGGTGACCTTCGTGTCGCGAATCCGTCCCATGCTTTCTTTTGATTCCCTGGACGAACTGCTCACCCAGATGGACGACGACCTGCGCCAGACTGCCTCCGTCCTCGGCATCGGCGTCGCCGGGCGCGTCGACCCGGACTCCGTCACCGCGCGATAGGCCCTCCGCTTCGCCCGGCCCGCGCCCAAGGGGGCACCCACCGGGCCGCGGCCGGGGAGTGCAGAGCGGGGGAGGGGAGAAGGCCTCGCGAGAGGGCAGAATCGTTAGGTTGGTCGCTCATTGTGGGGATAGTGCCGGTGGCGTGCTACTGTAGAAAGGCCGTACACCGGCCGCGGACTGTCAGCACCCGGGAAAAGCCCGGATGCCCCGCGCAACGAACACAAAGGAGAAGCCTGTGCCGCTGAGCAAGGACGTCAAGGACCAGATCATCGCCGAGTACGCGACCCACGAGGGCGACACCGGTTCCCCCGAGGTGCAGATCGCGCTGCTGACCCGCCGCATCAAGGATCTGACCGAGCACTTCAAGACCCACACGCACGACCACCACTCCCGTCGTGGCCTGCTGCTGCTGGTCGGCCGTCGTCGCCGCCTGCTGGGTTACCTGGCTGACATCGACATCGAGCGTTACCGCTCGCTCATCGAGCGTCTCGGCCTGCGCCGCTGATTTTGGGCCGGCCCGCCTCCCGTAGCGGAGACGGGCCGGTTTTCACACGCCCGCCTCGGGCAAACCGTTATTTTCGCGCGAAAGCCGCCGGTTTTCGACAGTGGCCTACGGAGCGTTTATCCGTGGGCTTCGATCGAAGGCCGAAGTGGAGCGCGACACCAACAAACCAAGGAGAAACGCCCCATGATGGAAGGCTCCGACATCGTCGCCGCAGAGGCGATTATCGATAACGGCCGTTTCGGCAAGCGCACCGTGCGCTTCGAAACCGGCCGTCTCGCCAAGCAGGCCGCAGGCTCCGCCCTGGCCTACCTGGACGATTCCACCACCGTTCTGTCCGCCACCACGGTGGGCAAGAACCCCAAGGACCAGTTCGACTTCTTCCCGCTGACCGTCGACGTTGAAGAGCGTCAGTACGCCGCGGGTCGCATCCCCGGTTCCTTCTTCCGCCGTGAAGGCCGCGCGGGCACCGAGGCCATCCTGGCCGCCCGCCTCATCGACCGCCCGCTGCGCCCCGGCTTCGTCAAGGGCCTGCGTAACGAGGTCCAGGTCGTTGAGACCGTCCTGACGATTGATCCGGACGACGCCTACGACGTTCTGGCGATCAACGCCGCCTCCATGTCCACCCAGATCGCCGGCCTGCCCTTCACCGGCCCGATCGGCGGCACCCGCCTGGCGCTTATCGACGACCAGTGGGTCGCCTTCCCGCGCTGGAGCGAGCTCGAGCGTTCCGTGTTCAACATCGTTGTCGCGGGCCGCATCGTCACCAAGGAAGACGGCTCCGAAGACGTTGCGATCATGATGGTCGAGGCCGGCGGCGGCAAGAACGAGTGGGAGCTCATTCACGCTGGCGCCACCGCCCCCACCGAAGACGTCGTGGCTGACGGCCTCGAGGCCGCCAAGCCCTTCATCAAGGCCCTGTGCGAGGCTCAGCTCAAGGTGGCCGAGAAGGCCTCCAAGGAGACCGCCGAGTTCCCGCTGTTCCTGGACTACACCGACGAAGAGTACGCGGCGGTCGAGGAATACGCGGCCGAGAAGGTCGCCCAGGCTCTGCTGACCGAGGGCAAGCTCGCCCGCGACGAGGCCGTTGACGCCGTCAAGGAAGAGATGCTCGAGGCCCTGGCCGAGCGCTTCCCCGAGTCGGAGAAGGCCCTCAAGGCTGCCTTCCGTTCGCTCGAGAAGGCCACGATCCGTAACCGCACCCTGCGCGAAGAGATCCGCATGGACGGCCGTACGCCGCGCCAGATCCGTTCCCTGTCCGCCGAGGTCGAGGTCCTGCCCCGCGTGCACGGCTCCGCCCTGTTCCAGCGTGGCGAGACCCAGATCCTGGGTATCACCACCCTGGCTATGCTGCGCATGGAGCAGCAGATCGACAACCTGTCGCCCGTCAACGCCAAGCGCTACATGCACCAGTACAACTTCGCCCCGTTCTCCACGGGCGAGGTCGGCCGCGTCGGTTCCCCGAAGCGCCGCGAGATCGGCCACGGCGACCTGGCCGAGCGCGCTCTGATTCCTGTCCTGCCCTCGCGTGAGGAGTTCCCCTACGCGATTCGTCAGGTCTCCGAGACCATGGGTTCCAACGGCTCCTCGTCGATGGGCTCCGTCTGCGCCTCGACCCTGTCCCTCCTCCAGGCCGGCGTGCCGCTGCGCGCCCCCGTCGCGGGCATCGCGATGGGCCTCATGACCGGTGAGGTCGATGGCCAGTTCAAGGCCGTCACCCTGACCGACATCCTGGGTGCCGAGGACGGCTTCGGCGACATGGACTTCAAGGTTGCCGGTACCCGTGACTTCATCACGGCCCTGCAGCTGGACACCAAGCTCGACGGCATCGACTCCCAGGTGCTGCGCGGCGCGCTGGCCCAGGCCCGCGACGCCCGCCTGGCGATCCTCGACCTCATCAACCAGGCGATCGACGGCCCCGATGAGATGAGCCCCAACGCTCCTCGCATCATCACCGTCAAGGTCCCCGTCGACAAGATCGGCGAGGTCATCGGCCCCAAGGGCAAGATGATCAACCAGATCCAGGACGAGACCGGCGCTGACGTCACCATCGAGGACGACGGCACCGTCTACATCGCCTCCTCCGACGGCGCCTCCGCCGAGGCCGCCCGCACGATGGTCAACCAGATCGCGAACCCGCAGATGCCCGAGGTCGGCGAGCGCTTCGTCGGCACGGTCGTCAAGACCACGTCGTTCGGCGCCTTCGTGTCGCTGACCCCCGGCAAGGACGGCCTCCTGCACATCTCGCAGGTCCGTCGCCTCGTGGGTGGCAAGCGCATCGACTCGGTGGACGACGTCCTGCAGGTCGGCCAGCAGGTCGAGGTCGAGATCGCTGAGATCGGCGACCGCGGCAAGCTGAGCCTGCACGCCGTCATCGACGGCGAGGCCGGCGAGCTCGAGGCCGCTGAGGGCGAGCAGACCGAGCAGCGCCGTGAGCGCCGCGACCGCTCCGAGCGTCGCGAGCGTCGCCCCCGTACCCGCACCCGTCGTCGCCGCGACGACGAGCGCGAGGAAGGCGCTTCCGAGGAGTGAGTAGCTCCCGCTAGCTAAATCGGACCGGTGGCCGGGACGGAGCGAGTGCTCCGCCCGGCCACCGACCGTTTTACGGCTACACTGTGAACGTTTCGTGCCAACCCCCGGACCATGGGGACGCGAGAGGAGAAGTATGACGCCGAAGCCGCTGCCGCTCGACGAGGCCCGCCTGTCCATCGAGGATGGCGACACCCGCATTGATCGCACGATCCTGGGGGCCGGGACGCGCGTCCTGACCCAGGAGATTCCCGCGACGAAGAGCGCGGGCGTGTCCCTGTGGGTGCCCGTGGGGTCTCGCGACGAGGGGCCGCGCACGGCCGGATCGACCCACTTCCTCGAGCACCTTCTGTTTAAGGGGACGAACAAGCGTTCCGCCCTCGACATCGCGGTTGCCTTCGACAGCGTGGGCGGGGAGTCGAACGCGGAGACCGCTCGCGAGCACACCGCGTACTGGGCGCGCGTGCGCGACGCGGACCTCGACATGGCGATCGAGACGCTGACCGATATGGTCACCGACTCGCGGCTCGACGAGGACGATTTCTCGATGGAGCGCGGCGTCATCCTCGACGAGCTGGCGATGGGGGAGGATTCACCCACGGACACGGTCCACGACGCCTTCCAGCTGGCCGTCCACGGCGACCGCCCGATCGGCCGTCCCGTCGGCGGAACGGCCCAGGCGATCCGTGAGGTCGAGCGCGCGGACGTGTGGGAGCACTACCAGGCCCACTACGGCCCCTCGTCCCTCATCGTCGCAGCCGCCGGCAACGTCGACCACGAATCGGTGTGCGAGCGCGTGCAAGCCGCCCTGGAGGGATCGCCCTGGGATCCGCGCAGTGCGGCCTCGCCCCTGCCTCGTCGATCCGCGACCGTGACCCCGATTCCCGAGCACGACAAGGACATTACGCGCAGGCGAGACGTGACCCAGGCGCACGTCGTCATCGGCTGCGAGGGCCTGTCGGCAACGGATCGGCGGGCCCGACCATGAGCGTCCTGCTGTCGGTCCTGGGCGGCTCTATGTCGTCGCGCCTCTTCCAGGAGGTGCGTGAAAAGCGCGGCCTGGCCTACACGACCTACGCCTTCGACGTCGCATACTCCGACACGGGAACCTTCGGCATGTACGCGGGCTGCAGCCCCGACAAGGTTCACGAGGTCGAGGCCATTATGCGCGCCCAGCTGGAGGATCTGGCCGGCAACGGTCCCACCGAGGAGGAAATGACGCGCGTGCGCGGACAGGTGCGAGGAGGCGTCGTCCTGGGCCTCGAAGACAACTGGTCGCGCATGATGCGATTGGGCCGCTCCGAGATCGTCGGACGCTACCGCCCCATCGACGAGTCTCTCGCCGAGTTCGATGCGGTGGAAGCCGCTGATGTGCGCGCCCTGGCGGCCTCCCTCATCACCAAGCTGGATTGCCGGGCCCTCGTCCTGCCCGAGCGGTAAGAAACGGGGGAGTGAGAAACCCCCTGTCCATCCGCGCTCGTTGTCAGCGGCGTGGGAATACCCTGAAGACAGCCACATAACCGTAAGAAGGAGAGCGCAATGATTCGTGTCGCAGTGACAGGAGCCAAGGGCCGCATGGGGTCGACCGTCGTGTCTGCGGTCACCGACGCCCCGGACATGGAAGTCGTTGCCCTCTTCGACGCGGGCGATGAGATCACCGCGCAGAGTGTCAACGGCGCGCAGGTCGCCGTTGACTTCTCGATCCCCAGCGTCACAGAGTCCAACGTGCACGCGCTCCTCGACGCGGGCGTGGACGTCGTCGTGGGCACGACCGGGTGGACGGAAGAGTCCTACGCCCGCGTGCGCGAGCACGCTGAGGCCGCTGGGCGTGCCGTCCTGATCGCCCCGAATTTCGCGATGGGCGCTGTGCTCGCGATGAAGTTTGCGGCCATGGCCGCCCCCTACTTCGAGTCCGCCGAAGTTATCGAGATGCATCACCCCGCCAAGGTGGATGCGCCCTCGGGCACCGCCGTGGCGACCGCGCGCGGCATCGCGAAGGCGCGCGCCGAGGCCGGCCTGGGTGAGATGCCCGACGCGACCGAAACCGACGAGCTTGGCAGCCGCGGCGGCCGCGTCGACGGTGTTCCGGTGCACGCCGTGCGCCTGCGCGGCCTGACCGCCTCGGAGGAGATCCTTCTGGGTAATGCGGGCGAGCAGCTGGTTATCCGTACCGATTCCTTCGACCGCGTGTCCTTCATGCCCGGCGTCCTGCTGGGCGTGCGCCGTGTGATTGGCCGCACGGGCCTGACGATCGGCCTCGATCAGGTGATGGGCCTGTGAGCTCGGCCGCCGGTCCGGATCGCTCCGTGCGTCCCGCTCAGAGCGGCGACGCGCGCGCGATCGCTCGCCTGCAGCGGGCGGCCTGGCGCTCCCTCATGGGACAGGAGGCCCTCGACGCTCAGGGCATCACGGAGGAGGCGCTCGCCGCCCAGTGGGAGGCGACGCTGGGCTCTCCGAAGCCGGACGGCACCGCCCTCCTCGTGGCCCTGCACGGAAATACGATCGTGGGTTTCGCGCTCGCCGGTCCCGACGAGGCCGGGGCCACCTCGGGCGATTCTCCGCAGCCGGGTGCGCCGACGGTGGCCGCGACGCAGGTGTACGAGCTGACGGTGGATCGGAACTTCCGCCGGTCGGGGCACGCGTCGCGCCTGCTGTCGGCGGTCGCGGACTTGACGGGCGGCCAGTTGCGCGTGTGGGTTGGTGTGGATGATGAGGAGCGCCAGCGTTTTTACACGTCGGCGGGCTTTGCGCCCTCCGGCGCGGTGCGCGTGATGGGTGATGGCTCACGCAGCACATGTGGTGGGCGCAGCGCGACTAAGGGCCCACGGTGCGAGCGATGCGACGCGGGCGCGTGCGTGGGGCTCCGTCCATCTCGGGGATGCCGTGCGCTCAATGCGAGGGGCCGTGCGTATCATGGAACGCATGAGTAACATTCCTCCCCGCCGCTTCGGTTCCCTCGCAGCCGCCATGGTCACTCCGATGACCGCCACCGGTGAGATTGATCTGCCCTCCGCGCAGCGCCTGGCGATCAAGCTGGTCGACGAAGGGTGCGACACGATCCTGTTGTCCGGTACGACGGGGGAGTCGCCGACGACTCACCAGCCGGAGAAGAATGACCTGACGGACGCTGTCCGTGAAGCCGTGGGGGATCGCGCGTTCATCCTGTGCGGCGCGTGTTCGAACGACACCGCCCACGCGGTGCGCATCGGAGAGGGCGCCCAGGAGCATGGCGCGGACGGTCTCTTGATTGTTTCCCCGTACTACAACCGTCCCTCCCAGGAGGGCCTGCGCGCGCACGTGCGCGCCGTGACGGATGCGACCGACCTGCCCGTCATGCTCTACGACATCCCGGGTCGCACGGGCATCGCGTTCTCTGACGCGACCCTCGACATTCTCGCCCAGCACCCGCGGATCCTCGGCGTCAAGGACGCGACGGGCGACGTGGAGACCGGCGTGGAGCGCATGCACCGCACGGGCCTGGAATACTACTCGGGCGACGACGGCCTGAACTTCGCGTGGATGACGGGCGGTGCCTCGGGCTTCATTTCCGTAGTCACGCACGTGGCGTCGGCCCACTACCGCCGCATGATCGAGCTGCTCGACACCGACCAGGTGTGGGAGGCGCGCGAGCTGTCCTACTCTCTGCGCCCTCTCGTGCACGCCATTATGGGTGGCGGACAGGGTGCGGTCATGGCGAAGTACGCCCTGTGGCTCCAGGGCGTCATCGACAGCCCGGCCGTGCGCCTACCGATGGTGGGCATCAGTGACGACGAGGTGTCGGCCCTGCGTCGCGCCTGCACACCGCTGGCCTGCTCTGACACGCCTCGCCCCCCGTCGAAACCCGGCGGGGGCGAGTTGTATGTTCCGCGGTGCACGGGGCACCGTGGTGGCGTCGTCGATCGTTGACGATAGCTAATAGCTAGACTTAATATACTTAGGTAAAGCTCATCAACATCGATCGTTGTCTCACAGGAATGGATACCGTGGCAAAGAAGGACGTCATCATTCCCCTGGTCCCCGCCGCTCTCAGCGCCCTGCTGCTCGCCGGAGGTATGACCGTCTTTTCGGCGTGCGAGCAACGGGCCGACGGATCGTGGATGCACTGCCACCAGTGCCAAAACATGGTGGCCGGCAGCGCCGTCGGCCTCATCGCGCTGTACGGAGCTTCCTCCCTCGTGAAGAACAAGCCCGTGCGCCTGGCCCTGCTCGCGCTCGCGGTGATCGCCAGCGTCGTTGTGTTCTTCATTCCCGGCGGCATCTGCCCGCTGTGCGCGATGAAGACGATGCGCTGCCACATCGTCTTCCAGCCCTTCGTGCGCATCATGAGCGTCCTCGTCGCCGGCAGCGGTGTCGGGGCGCTGGTGGCGTCCTGGAAGAAGGCTGCGAAGCCCTCCGCCTGACGTATCGCCCCAGATGGGAGACAATGGTGCCGTGAGGGCCCTACGACGTTCGAGAACCGTGCGCATCGGCGCGGTTCTCCTCGTGCTATCCCTCGTCACCGTTGCCGCGATCGTCGTGCGCAATGCGGTGCGCTATCGCGAGGCCCTCGCCCTGGACGAGGCCGGGGACGCCCAGGGTGCCTACGAGATTTTCCGGTCCCTGGGCAGGTACAGCGACGCGGCCCAGCGCGCCGACGCCCTCGTGGCCACCGATCCTGCGTTGCCGTACCGCTCGGCATCCAAGGGGGACACCGTGTCCTTCGGCTCTTACGAGCAGGACGGAAATACGCAGAATGGTCCCGAGCCGATTCAGTGGATCGTCCTCGATAAGATCGACGGGCAACTCCTGCTCCTCAGCGCCGACGTCCTCGAGGCGCGCCAGTACCATCACGTGCCTTTTGAGGAGGTCACGTGGGAGAACTCCGATCTGCGTGCGTGGATGAACGGCGACTTCTACGACGACGCGTTCACCCCCGTTCAACGCGGGCTCATCGAGACGGTGCACAACGAGAACGCGGATCAGTCGATCACCGGTGCGAGCGGCGGAGCCGCGACCGACGATCGGGTCTTTGCGCTGAGCGAGACCGAGAGCGTCATCTACCTGAATACGCCGGCTGCCCGCAGCGATATCGGAGCGGCGCCCGCCAGCGTTAGCGCGGCCGCCGGACCCCTGAGCGTCTCCGAGGACGGCACGGCAGACTGGTGGCTGCGATCTCCCGGAACATACGGTTTCGCGACGCAATTCGTCGATGCGTCGGGCGTGCCCTCGCTCAGCGGCGCGAATGTCGACCTGCAGTACGGGGTGCGTCCCGCACTGTGGATCAACGTCGGAGGGGCCGGTGAGGGGAGCAGATGAGCAAAGCGCTGTCTCTGCGTCGCGTTCCCCTGATGACCATCCGCGCGCACCCCATTCGTTCCCTCATCATCGCGGTCCTTGCGCTTGCACAGGCGGCCTGTGTGTTCGGTGGGTTCATCCTCGTCGGCGCGATGCGGGCGGAGCTCAGCCTCGCAGAGCGCAGGCTCGGCGCCGACCTCGTCGTGTACCCCACGAGCTGCCTGAACCAGGTGGAGAAGAAGCGCCTCCTCATGCTCGGGACCCCCGTGGGCTGTCACCAGCCGCGCTCGGCCTGGCGCGCATGTCTTCCAACGAGGATATTGCCGCTGTGTCCTACCAGCTCTATGTGTCCGAAACGCTCTCCGATGGGTCCACTCGGTGGGTCGTCGGCTTTCAACCGGAGAGCGACTTCGTGCTGGGGCCCTGGATGCGTGAAGGGGGAGGGAACGTCACTGCCCCGCGGAAGCGTCGCCGTCGGCGCCGCCGTGCCCGGCGCGGACGGGCAGACCCTCTCCGTCTTCGGGCACGAGCGCCCGATTGGCGCTCACCTCCTTGCCACCGGCTCGGAGCTCGACGACGCCGTCTTCGTTTCCATGGACACCCTGACGGACATGATGGCGGACGCGCGCGCGGCGGGGGAGGACATTGACGCTTCCCTCGACCCGAGTACCCAATATTCTGCGGCGCTCGTGCGTGCCTCGGACAGCGATGCCATCGAGAGCGTGACCAATTGGATCAACCTCTACGTGCGCAAGGTCAGCGCGGTGCGCGCCGCCGAGGCCCTCTCCGGTGCCGCCTCGGGCATCCGCGCGCACCGAGGGGTCGCGATCGGGGTCCTGGGAGCGACCTGGCTCGTGTTGCTCGGTGCTCTCATCATCGTGCAGGTGAGCCTCATGAATGAACGGATGCAAGAGCTGGCCGTGTGGCGCTCGATCGGGGCGTCGCGATCCATCATGAGCCGTGTCATGCTCAGCGAATCGGCGCTGCTTCACGCGGCTGGAGCGCTCGTGGGAGTGTGCCTCGCGGCTGTTACCGTGCCATTCGTGGGGGACGGGAGCCTCGTCGAGGTCCTCGCCGCCCCCGCGACGTCACTGCCCCTCGCAGGCCTCTCGCTCGTCGCCGTCACCTGCGTCGGCATCACCGGAACTCGTCTCGCGCTCGCTCGGGTCAGCCGCGGGGCCGCGGGGAACAAATCTGTCCTGGTGTAGGGACAACGGTCAAGGAGGAATGACGCAATGCTGTCGCTGTCGCGACTTCCGTGGATGAACCTGCGCGGCTACCCCGTGCGGACGGGGACCCTGGTCTTCTTCTCCATGCTCATGACGATGACGATCTTCGGCGGAACGCTGGTCGTCCAAGGCATTGAACACGGCCTGCGCACGACCCAGTCGCGCCTCGGGGCGGACATCATGGTGACGCCCGACGAGGCCGACACCGACTTCGACGCGCAGACCTTCCTCGTCAACGCCGAACCGTCCTACTTCTACATGGACGCGTCCACGCGCGAGGCCGTCGCCGCCGTCGACGGTGTCGAAGCCGCCTCCTCCCAGCTCTTCCTGGCCTCGGCGAGGGCAAGCTGTTGCTCGGGCCGCTACCAGGTGATCGCCTACGATCCGGCCACCGACTTCACGATCCAGCCGTGGATGGATGACTCCGTCGGGCAGACGCAGCTGGGGGAGAACGAGGTGATCGTCGGTGCCAACGTGCTCGCCAACGACCCCGACAACTTTCAGCTCTTCGACAATACCTTGCGGGTCGTCGGCCAATTCGACCCGACCGGATCGACCCTCGATAACGCCGTCTACATGAACTTCGAGACCGCGAAGAAGGTCATCGACTCCTCTCTGCGTAAGGGACTCAACAAGTACTCGACGCTCGAAACCGACCGCATCATCTCCTCGGTCATGGTCAAGGTGGCCCCCGGATACGACGCGGAGGCCGTGGCCGCCCAGATCCGCCAGCAGGTGCCCGGTGTCTCGGTCGCCACCTCGACGAAGCTCGTTAGCGGCATCGCCCAGTCCCTGGAGACGACGTCGCGCACGGTCACCACGCTCATCGCAGTCGCGTGGGGAGCCGGCCTGCTCATGATCACCCTCATGTTCGTCCTGATGATCGTTGAGCGCAGGAGAGAGTTCGCCACCCTCATCGCCGCCGGTGCGCACCGTCGGCTGATCTCGCGCATCATCATCCGCGAGGCGCTCGCGGTCAACGCGCTCGGCGGCGTTGGCGGAATCATCGTCTCCGGTGTCCTCCTCGTGTCCTTCTCCGGCCTCGTTCGTCAGAGCCTGGGAGGGGGATTCCTCGTCCCGTCGCTGCCCACTCTGGCGCTGCTCGCGCTGGCAGCGCTCGCGTCGGTGGGCCTCGTTGCCCTCGTCTCCTCGTGGATAGCGCTGCGCTACGTGACGACAATGGACGCCAGCCTGGCCCTCAAGGAAGGGGAATGACATGATTATCGAGGCAACGGGACTCACGAAAGAATTCGCCCGAGCCCGCGGGGGCAAGCGCCTCTTCACGGCCGTCCACCCGCTGGATATCGGCCTGGAGGAACGCCAACTCACCGTCGTCTCGGGCCACTCCGGCAGCGGAAAGAGCACACTGGCGAACATGCTCGCCGGCATCCTCACGCCGACGGCAGGACACGTACGGCTGGACGGCACGGACCTGTACTCGCTGCGCGACGAGGAGCTCTCGCGCCTGCGCAATGAGCGCATCGGCCTCGTCCCCCAGGGACACACGGCCCTGCGAGCCCTGACGGTCCTCGACAACGTCCTGCTTCCCTCAATCCTCTACAGCAGGGACGAGGCACCCGCCGAGCGTGCCCGCGAGCTGCTGGCTGCCGTGGGCTTGGACGACCTCGCCGATGCTGCGCCCACCGAGCTGTCGGGCGGCGAACTGCGGCGCATGGCGATCGCGCGCGCCCTCCTCATGGACCCGGCCATCGTCATCGCAGACGAGCCGACCGCCGGCCTCGATAGCGCGAACGCGACCGCCGTCCTCACCCTCCTGCGCGACGCCGCCGATCGGGCAGCAGCCGTCCTCGTCGTCTCGCACGAGGCCGAGGCGCAGCGTTTCGCGGATCGCAGCTACGTCATGGAGGACGGCCATCTGCGCGCCAGCGACTAGCTCGCCGGCCTCCGAACGCGTCAAATGTGAGAGGGCCGACCTGCCCAACATGTCTCCCGATGCGGGCAAAGCGGTGCCAACGTGGCAGACTGGCATCATGAAGTCTTTGTACGAGAACCTCAGCGAACCCGCGCCCCTGGAAGATGGCGCACTGCGAGTGATCCCGCTGGGAGGTCTCGGCGAGGTCGGCCGCAACATGAACGTCCTCGAGTACCGGGGCAAGCTCCTGGTCGTGGATTGTGGCGTCCTCTTCCCCGAGGAGACCCAGCCCGGCGTCGACCTGATCCTGCCGGATTTCTCCTGGATCGAAGAACGCATGGACGACGTCGTCGGCCTCGTCCTCACCCACGGCCACGAGGACCACATCGGTGCCGTGCCCTACCTCCTCAAGCTGCGAGGCGATATTCCGATCTACGGATCCGACCTGACGCTGGCCTTCGTCGCCCCCAAGCTGCGCGAACACCGCCTGCCCGAGCCGAGCCTCAACGTCGTCGCCGAGGGCGACCGCCTCACCGTTGGCCCCTTCGACCTCGAATTTGTCTCCGTCACCCACTCGATCCCCGATGCGCTCGCGGTCTTCGTGCGCACCGATGCGGGCAACGTCCTCATCACGGGTGACTTCAAGATGGACCAGCTGCCGCTGGATCGCCGCCTCACCGACCTGCGCGCCTTCGCACGCATGGGCGAGGAGGGCGTCGACCTGTTCATGGTGGACTCCACGAACGCCCTGGTGCCCGGATTCATCACCCCCGAGCGTGAGATCGGCCCGGTCCTCGACCAGGTGTTCGGCGAGGCTACCGGCCAGATCATCGTCGCTTCCTTCGCCTCGCACGTGCACCGCGTCCAGCAGGTCATCAACGCCGCCGCCCACCATGGGCGTCGCGTGGCCTTCGTGGGCCGCTCCATGGAGCGCAACATGCGCATCGCGGAGGAGAAGGGCTACCTGTCGATCCCCGAGGGCATCATCGTGGACCTCAAGGGCATCGGCGAGCTGCCGCCCTCCCAGCGTGTCTACATGGCGACCGGTTCGCAGGGCGAGCCGATGGCCGCCCTGTCGCGCATGTCGGTGGGATCGCACCGCACCGTGACGATTGAGCCGGGCGACATGGTCGTGCTGGCCTCCTCGCTGATCCCGGGCAACGAGAACTCCGTGTACCGCGTCATCAACGACCTGACCCGCCTGGGAGCGCGCGTCGTATCCAAGGAAAACGCGAAGGTGCACGTGTCCGGTCACGCGAGCGCCGGCGAGCTCATCTACTGCTACAACATTGTCCAGCCCAAGAACGTCATGCCCATCCACGGCGAGGTCCGTCACCTGGTGGGCAACGGTCAGCTGGCCGTCAAGACGGGCATCGACCCGCAGAACGTGGTCCTGGCCGAGGACGGCGTGACGGTCGACCTCAAGGACGGCGTCGCGCGTGTCTCGGGCGTTGTCCCGTGCGAGTACGTGTACGTGGACGGTCGCTCGATCGGAGAGATCTCCGAGGACGAGCTGGAGACCCGTCGTACCCTGGGATCGGAGGGCTTCATCTCGATTTTCGCGGTCGTCGAGCACGACTCTGGCATGGTCCTGGCCGGTCCCGAGATTCGCGCGATCGGCATGGCCGAGGACGATTCGGTGTTCGAGGAGATCCTTCCCGACGTCACGCAGGCGCTCAAGGATGCAGCGGCGCCTGGCGGTCAGGACCCCTACGTCCTGCAGCAGGCGATGCGCCGCGTGATCGGACGCTGGGTTGCGCGACGCTTGCGTCGTCGTCTATGATCGTTCCGGTCGTGACCGAACAGTAGTCTGGCACTCTTCATTGACGAGGCCCTGGCGCGCTGGGCGGTAGCGCGCGCTTGAAGGAAGGAATCTACGTGTCGGGTCGTTTTATTTCGACGCATTCTGTCGCTCTTGTGTTGCCGATGCATATCGCGTACGTGCCGGAGCGCGGCGGATCCGTTCATGCGGATGCAGCCAGCTCGCGCCCGGGCGGCGGCTTCACGACCCTGTGCGCCGCTGCGGCCATGGGCGTGCCGACGGCCGCTGCCTCGCCCCTGGGCACGGGGCCAAACTCCTTCGCGGTTCGTCAGCAGCTGGTCGAGGCCGGCGTCGATGTCCTGACCCCCGAGCTGGTCGGTGACGTTGGCGTGGTCATCCAGCTGATCGTCGAGGATGGCTCGATGCGCTCGGTCGTGACCGCCGGCGTCGAATCCGAGCCTTCGCGTGCGGCTCTCGACCGTATCGAGCTGCGCGAGGGAGACGTGGTCCACGTGGCCGCCTCCGACATGACGAGCGCGCACGCCGCCTCTGAGCTGAGCGAATGGGCCGCGTCCCTGCCGTCCTTCGTGACACTCGTCGTCTCGGTGTCACCCGCAGTCGCCCAGGTTCCCGTTGAGGCGTGGGAGATGATCTTCCCCCGTGCCGACGTCGTGACGATGAACAGCTGGGAGGCCGCCACGCTGGCCGGAATTCTCGACGCCAACCGTCACGGCTCCACGATCCGCACCTACACGCGCCCCGAGGCCGCCACTGTGCGCCGCGTGGGGGAGCGGGGCTGCGAGCTGCAGAAGGTCGCGGATGCTCCCGTCATCTCGATTCCCGCGTTCCAGTCGCGCATCGCGGACACCGCGGGTGTGGGCGATACCCACATCGGAGAGATGTGTGCGGGCCTGGCCATGGGCTACGACCTGGAGACCGCATGCCTGATGGCGAACGCGGGTGCCGCGCTGGCCATCTCCCACGAGTCGGCCCTGCCCGTCCCCACGCGCGAGCAGGTTGAAAACGTGCTCGAAACCGGGGTTGTTACGAACATCCTGCGCTGATCTCGCGCGGCGCGCCTGGCAGAGTGGGGCCGCGGCGGGCGATATGGTGGAAGGATCATGGCACAATCGTCTCCACGCTCGTCCTCCGGTAAGGCTCCCGCGCGCCCGCGCGCCAAGGGAGGCTCGAACAAGTCCGCCCAAGCGCCCCAGCCCGAGCCGACGCAGCCGGGCTTCCTGGCGCGCTTCTTCTCCGCGGTCGGCCGCGCCGGTGTCGGTGCCGTGCGCGCGTGGAAAGCGACCGATTTGCAGGTCAAGCGTGATGCTGCTGCCTTCGTCGCGCTCGCCGCGGCCATCGTGATCGCGCTGCGCGAGTGGTTCCAGATCTCCGGCGAGGCCGGGGACGCGATCCACCACGCCTCCGCCGGCCTGTTCGGCATCTTCTCGGTCGTCCTGCCCCTCGTCCTGATTGCCCTGGCCGTCGAGCTCGTCTCCGCGCGGTCCGGACGATCCGCGCTGCCCCACCACGTGGCAGGCGGCATCGGCATCACCGCCGCGCTCACCGGGCTAGTCCACATCTCGCGCGGAAACCCCGCGATGGGCACCGACCCCGGCATCGAGGCGGCGGGTGGCCTGCTCGGCTGGTTCGTTGCGCGCCCCCTCGCCCTGCTGCTATCCGGCTGGGGTGCGGGCGCCCTCATGATCCTGCTCCTGGCCTACTCGATCCTCCTTGCCACTCGGACCGCCGTCGCCGACGTTCCTGCGCGTCTGCGCGACCTCGCTGCCCACCTGAGCGGTGAGCGCCCCGAGGGCGACGCCGATACCGCCGATCAGGCCGGCGGCGATCCCGCCAAGGAAGCCCGCCGCAAGGCGCGCAAAGACCTCGCGGCCGGAGACGACGCCTTCCTCGACGAATACGACGGGGACGAGTCCTTCCGCAAGGCGACCGACACGGAATCCGTGGGGGAGACCCGTCTCCTGGAATCCGGGGCCATCGCGGCCCCCGCGCCGGCCCCGGCTCCCGCGCCCCGGCCTCGTGCCACGACGCCTGACGCACCCACCGAGATGCTCACCCAGATGCGTCCCGCCGTGGCCCCCGTGCAGGTGCCCGCACACGTGCCCGAGCCCGAACCTGAGCCCGAGGCCGAGCCGGCACCCCCGCCGATCACCGACGAGCCCGAGGGTGCCTTCCAACCCAACCTCGACGACTCGATCAGCTACACGCTGCCTTCCGAGGACCTCCTGGTCTCCGGCCCGCCCCACATGACCCGTTCGGCCGTCAACGACCAGGTCGTCGCGGCCCTGGGACAGGTCTTCGCGGACTTTCAACGTCGACGCACGCGTCACCGGCTTCTCTCGAGGCCCGACAGTCACGCGCTACGAGGTCGTGCTCGGCGCCGGCGTCAAGGTCGACAAGCTCACCAACCTGTCGAAGAACATCGCCTACGCCGTGGCCTCCGCAGACGTGCGTATCCTCGCGCCGATCCCCGGCAAGAGCGCCATCGGTATCGAGATCCCCAACGCCGACCGCGAAACGTGGCCCTCGGCGACGTCCTGCGCTCGGCTGCCGCCCGCCGCAACCAGCATCCGCTCGTCGTCGGCGTCGGCAAGGACGTCGAAGGCGGCTACGTCGTCACCAACCTGGCCAAGACGCCGCACATGCTGGTGGCCGGCCAGACCGGTTCCGGTAAGTCCTCCTTCGTCAACTCCATGATCACGTCGATCATGATGCGCGCGACGCCCCAGCAGGTGCGCATGATCCTCGTCGACCCCAAGCGCGTGGAACTCACCATCTACGAGGGCATCCCGCACCTCATCTCGCCCATCATCACCGACGCCAAGAAGGCCGCCGAAGCCCTCGAATGGGTCGTCAAGGAGATGGATGCGCGCTACGATGACCTGTCGGACTACGGCTTCAAGCACATCGACGACTTCAACAAGGCGGTGGCCGCCGGACAGGTTCAGGCCAAGCCCGGGCTGGAGCGCACGCTGCACCCATACCCGTACCTGCTCGTGGTCGTCGACGAGCTCGCCGACCTCATGATGGTCGCCCCGCGAGACGTGGAAGCCTCCATTCAGCGCATCACGCAGCTCGCTCGAGCCGCCGGTATCCACCTGGTCCTGGCCACGCAGCGCCCCTCCGTCGACGTCGTCACCGGCCTCATCAAGGCCAACATCCCCTCGCGCCTCGCGTTCGCGACCTCCTCGCTCACCGACTCGCGCACGATCCTCGACCAGCCCGGCGCCGAAAAGCTCATCGGCCAGGGCGACGCCCTCTACCTGCCCGCGGGTGCCTCCAAGCCCATGCGTGTCCAGGGTGCCTGGGTCTCCGAATCCGAGATCCACCAGATCGTCTCCCACGTCAAGAGCCAGATGGAGACGCACTACCGCGACGACGTCGTGCCGGAAAAGAAGGAAACCAAGGTCGCCGAGGACATCGGAGACGATCTCGAAGACCTGCTGCAGGCCGCCGAGCTCGTCGTGTCCACCCAGCTCGGCTCCACCTCGATGCTCCAGCGCAAGCTGCGCGTCGGCTTCGCCCGCGCCGGCCGCCTCATGGACCTCCTTGAGTCGCGCGAAATCGTCGGCCCCTCCGAAGGGTCCAAGGCTCGTCAGGTGCTCGTCACCCCCGAACAGCTGCCCGAGGTTCTCGCCATGCTGCGCGGAGAGTCCGCCAGCATCGCCGAGCCCGAGCCGACGCCCGCCCCCGCGCCTGCTCCGGCACCTCCCGAGGGGGCGCCCAGCCCGGCCATCGGTGCCGCTGCAGGCGTCGTAGGGGAGGAGTCGGCCCCGTCCTCGGCCCACGTCGCACCCGCATCCGGTTACGAAATGGGCACGGCTGGTGCCGGCGATTCGCGCGGCAGTGGGGTTGACCCGTACTCTGGTCATAACTTTGGTGGGTCCTCGCCCGACTGGGTCGACGAGGAGCCCGAGGATAACGAGGACGCTTGGCAGCTCACGGGCCGCTGAGCGGGAAGGAAACGGCCATGAGCGAGAACGTGTCGCGCGTGCAGCGCGACAGCAAGGTTTCCGTGGTGAACCTACCCAACGCGCTGACCGTTTTGCGCCTGGTCTTCGTTCCGGCCTTCATTGTTCTCGGCCTTCAGCAGTCGTGGGGCGCGCTGTGGGCGGCATTCGTCGTCTTCGCTCTCGCCGCGATCACGGACCGCTTCGATGGGGAGCTCGCGCGCTCGTGGGGGCAGATCACCGACTTTGGCCGCATCGCCGACCCCATCGCAGACAAGGCCCTGACGCTGTGCGGCTTCGGTCTGCTGTCCTACCAGGGCTTCCTGCCCTGGTGGCTGACGATTCTCATCGCCGTGCGCGAGCTGGGCATCACTGCGATGCGCGCCTTCTTCCTGCGCCGCGGCGTCGTCGTGTCCGCTAACCAGGCGGGCAAGCAGAAGACCTTCATGCAGATGGTGGCGCTGGGTACCCTGTTGATCCCGTGGGCGCACTTCACGGCGATGAGCGAGGCCAACGAGGGATGGGTGGTCCTTCTCATTCGCCTCGGCCAGATTTTCGCGGGCGTTGCGCTCGCGCTGACGCTCTACTCGGGCCTCATGTACGTTGTTGAGGGCGTGCGCCTCATGCGCGGGGCGGGTGCTGACGAGGCCGTGGCGAGTGCTGACGAGGCCGAGGCGGGCTCCCACGACGACGATGCTCCGCAGGAAGCCACGACAGAGTCTCCGAAGCCTGGTCTTGCCGGGCAGCACGTCCAGAGTTGAGCGTGGGTGACGCAACCCATAGAGTAATCGACTCGTCGGTGGAATAGGCGCGAAACGGCTCGCGTTGTACGGGTATGAATGCAACGCGAGGAATGAAAGCGGAACGTCACAGCGTTTCGATGCGCGAACTAATAATGCGTCCCTCGAAACAGAACGGCTACAGTAACACTATGGAAAAGACACTGAGCGAAACCCCGCTGCTGCGCAGCGAACTGGGCGATGTCCTGCGCGGCATCCGCCAGCGCCAGGGTCGAACCCTGCGCGAGGTCTCGTCGGAGGCACAGGTCTCCCTCGGTTACCTGTCTGAGGTTGAGCGCGGCCAGAAGGAGGCCTCGTCGGAGCTGCTCGAGGCGATCACCTCGGCTCTGCGCGTGCCGCTGTGGTTCGTGCTGCGCGAGGTCTCTGAGCGCATGGCGGTCATCGATGGGGCAGTCGTTCCCGACGCGGTGCCCGACGACATCGTGCCCGTCACGCTGATTTCCTGACGCGTGAAGCACTCTGAGTTTTACGAGGCGGTCGAGGCGACCTTTCGGGTCGGCCCTCGGCCGCTCGTATGTCTCCGATCTCTATCTCGCGTCGCTGGGGGCGACCGCACGCGATGCGCTGTCCGCTGGCGTGAATCCGGACGAGGTCTGGGCGACCCTGTGCGAGGAAACCGGGCGCGAGGATGCGCGCTGGATTCATCGCGTGGATCCGCGTGAGCGGGGGCGCTGACCTCCTCGGTTTGTCGGTGTGATCGATGTCCGTCTGATTGGTGGGCGGCGTGTCGATCGGCGGTCGAACATGTGTTCCATTTAAGCTTGTGGGCGACGACGCTCCGACGCGTGTCATCCACAGGGGTGACGTGCGCGGGACGCAGATGACGATGGCCGGTCGCATACTCGTCATGTCGCCTCGGAGAGGGGCGATATTCCAGGCCAGGACACCCGCAGGCCGGAGAGGCCGCAGACGAAAGGATCACCATGGCAGCCCGTAAAGCACCCGCTGCAAAGCCCGCGACCAACGATCGCAATAAGGCTCTCGAAGTCGCCCTGTCGCAGATTGATAAGCAGTTCGGCAAGGGCTCCGTCATGCGGCTGGGCGACGACAACCGCCCGCCCGTTCAGGTGATCCCCACGGGTTCCCTTGCCCTCGACGTCGCCCTCGGCATTGGTGGCCTCCCGCGCGGCCGAGTCATCGAGGTCTACGGCCCTGAGTCCTCCGGTAAGACCACGGTTGCCCTGCACGCTGTCGCCAACGCCCAGAAGGCCGGCGGCAATGCGGCCTTCATCGACGCAGAGCACGCCCTTGACCCCGTCTACGCCCGCGCCCTGGGCGTCGACACGGACTCCCTCCTGGTCTCCCAGCCCGACACGGGTGAGCAGGCCCTCGAGATCGCCGACATGCTGATCCGCTCGGGCGGCATCGACATCATCGTCATCGACTCCGTCGCGGCGCTCGTGCCCAAGGCGGAAATCGAAGGCGAGATGGGCGACTCCCACGTCGGCCTGCAGGCCCGCCTCATGAGCCAGGCTCTGCGTAAGATCACGGGTGCCCTGTCCGCGACCGGCACCACCGCGATCTTCATCAACCAGCTGCGCGAAAAGATCGGCGTCTTCTTCGGCTCCCCGGAGACCACGACGGGCGGTAAGGCCCTGAAGTTCTACGCATCGGTGCGCATCGACGTGCGCCGCATCGAGACCCTCAAGGAGGCCGGCGCCCCCGTCGGCAACCGCACCCGCGCCAAGGTCGTCAAGAACAAGATGGCCCCGCCCTTCAAGCAGGCCGAGTTCGACATCGTCTACGGCAAGGGCATCTCGCGCGAGGGCTCGATCATCGACATGGGCGTCGAGGCCGGCATCGTGCGCAAGTCGGGCTCCTGGTTCACCTACGGGGACGACCAGCTGGGCCAGGGCAAGGAGAACGTGCGTCAGTTCCTCGTGGACAACCCCGAGCTGGCCAACGAGATCGAGCAGAAGATCCTCGTCTCGCTGGGTATTGGCGAGGCCCCGGATCCGGACCAGGCGTCCCAGGACGTGCCCGACATCGATCCCGATGAGGACGCGGGCTTCTGAGTCGTGGTCCGCTACCTGGATCCCGAAGATCACCTCGAGCTGGGGGAGGAGCGCCGGCGGCGTTCCTCCCCGGGTGAGAGGCTCGCGCGTGCCCGCGAACGCAATGCGGACCTGACGGGCACGGCGGCGATCGAGGCCGCGCGCGAGGTCGCCCTGCGCAAGCTCGACGCGCGCGCGTGTTCTCGCGCGGAGCTGACCAGTGCGATTGAAGGGCGCGGCTTTAGCGCCGAGATCGCGGTCGAGGTCGTCGACCGTCTTGAAGCAGTTGGTCTCGTCGACGATCAGGCGTATGCGGACGCGCTCGTCCGCTCGCGTTTTTCGGGGACGGGAGCGTCCGGTCGTGCGCTGCGCGAGGTCCTCGTGCGCAAGGGGCTGGACACCTCGACGATCGAGCGCGCCCTGTCTCAGATCGATCGGGACGACGAGGCGGAGCGCGCGGCCCAGCTGGTGGCTCGCAAACGGCGGTCTCTCGCGGGCGTCCCGCGCGAGACCGCCTACCGTAGACTGAGTTCCATGCTCGCGCGCAAGGGGTATTCGCCGTCCGTCGCGGCTGCCGCCGTGCGCGACGCCCTCGATTCGTGGGGCGATCAGGACGGCGGAGCCGAGGAGGCCTGGCAATGGGGACTGTGACCGCAATGCACGACGAGGCGCTGGCTGACCTGATAGCGGATCTGACCCAGCGGGGCCTGACGGTCGCGACGGCGGAATCGCTGACGGGAGGCGGACTCGTTGCGCGCCTCGTGGATGTGCCCGGTGCCTCTCACGTCGTGCGCGGGGGCGTGTGCACCTACGCGGTCGATACCAAAGCCTCGGTGCTCGGCGTCTCCGAGAGGCAGCTGGCGCTCACCGGGCCCGTGGACGAGCAGGTCGCTCGCCAGATGGCCCGAGGTGCACGAAAGCTGTTCTGCGCCGACATCGGCGTATCGACGACCGGGGTCGCTGGCCCGGGCCCCGCTGATGGTTTCCCTGCGGGAACCGTACATATTGCGTGCGTTCATCCGGCGGGGGAGGAGCATCGCCTCTTGCACCTGGAGGGTGACCGCGCGGCTGTACGTCGCGGCGCGATCGACGCGGCTATCGCCCTTGTGCGTGACGTGCTCGACTTCGCCGGTGAGCAGGCGGGCGACTAGACTTCACTGCGATGAATACGATGACGCAGGACGGCACCGCGCTGCCCCGCACCTACGCGGTGCGCACGCTCGGCTGCCAGATGAATGAACACGACTCCGAGCGTATGGCGGGTCTGCTGGAGCAGGCCGGCCTCGTCCCCGTTGAGAAGGTCCCCGAGGCTGCCGCCCGCGCGACCGACGCCGGCGACATGGGTGCCGACGTCATCGTCATCAACACCTGCTCCGTCCGTGAAAATGCAGCGACCCGCCTCTTTGGCAACCTCGGCCAGCTGGCTTCCGTCAAACGTGCGCGTCCCGGCATGCAGATTGCGGTCGGCGGATGTCTCGCCCAGCAGATGCGCGACGGCATCGTCGAGAAAGCCCCGTGGGTGGACGCTGTCTTCGGAACGCACAACATTGACGTGCTCCCGGCGCTCCTGCGCCGCGCCGAGCATAACCGTGCGGCCGCCGTTGAGATCGAGGAATCCCTCAAGGTCTTTCCGTCGACCCTGCCCACCCATCGTGAGAGCGCGTACGCCGCATGGGTGTCGATCTCCGTGGGCTGCAACAACACCTGCACGTTCTGCATCGTCCCGCACCTGCGCGGCAAGGAACGCGACCGCCGCCCCGGCGACATTCTCGCCGAGGTCGAGGCCGTCGCCTCGCAGGGTGCCATCGAGGTGACCCTGCTGGGCCAGAACGTCAACTCCTACGGCGTTGGATTCGGTGAGCGCGGCGCGTTTGCCGACCTGCTGCGCGCCGTGGGCCGCGTCGAGGGGATCGAGCGCGTGCGCTTCACCTCGCCGCACCCCTGCAGCCTTCACGGATGACGTGATTGCGGCGATGGCGGAGACGCCCACGGTGATGCCGAGCCTGCACATGCCCCTGCAGTCGGGTTCCGATGCGATCCTGCGTCAGATGCGCCGCTCCTACCGCCGCGAGCGTTTCATGGGCATCCTGGATCGCGTCCGCGCCGCCATCCCGGAGGCTGCGATTACGACGGACATCATCGTCGGCTTCCCGGGAGAGACCGAAGAAGACTTCCAGGCGACCCTCGACGTCGTCGAGCAGGCTCGTTTCTCCTCCGCCTTCACGTTCCTGTACTCGCCGCGCCCGGGTACGCCCGCCGCGGACCGCGAGGATCAGGTGCCCGATGACGTGGCGCTCGAGCGCTACCAGCGCCTCATCAAGCTCCAGGAGCGCATCTGCGCCGAGGACAACGCCGCGCTGGCGGGAACCGAGGTCGAGGTTCTCGTCTCCGAGGGGGATGGCCGTAAGGACGGTGCCACGCACCGTATTTCGGGACGCGCTCGCGATAACCGCCTCGTGCACGTCGCCTGCCCGAGGGCCTGGCGGAGGCCGACCGCCCGCGCCCGGGCGACATGATCCGCGCGACCGTCACGTACGGGGCGCCGCACCACCTGATCGCAGACTCGGGCGCGCAGGGCGGCCTGTTCGAGGTGCGCCGCACGCGCGCCGGTGACGCGTGGGAGGCCCGTCAGGCCTCGGACGAACCCGACAATACGGTGTCGCTGGGTATCCCCACGCTGCGCGTGGGTGCCCCGAGTCGACCCTGACCTGCACTGATGTGAGCCTGCCCGGGCCATGCGCTCGGGGAGGTTCACCTATGCCGAGGAGTCGCGCGCGATGAGCGCTGCACGTTTGATCGTTTGCCAGTGTGACAAACGAGAAAATGTCTCAACGAAACGCGCATGTGACCCACGACTCCTGCGTTATTTTTGTGTCGTGGCGATCGTCACGATGATGAGGCGATCGACATGCGGGAGCACTCTCGGTAGTGCGGGTCGATTCGAGCCCCCCTATGCGACCCGTGGCCTCCCCGCGTACGCGGTACGCGCCGCGCCTTCGCATGTAGTCGGCGCACACTCCACCGAGAGTGCCCCGCTCCTCCACCTGGAGGAACGGGGCACTACTCATATGTGCCGGGGTGAAGAAGTTACTCCTCGGAGCCCTGCGCGAAGAGCGCGGGGACTTCCTGAGCGGCGGACAGGCCAATGATCAGGCCGCGGCGCAGCATCGCGTGGATTTGGCGATCCGACAGGCCCTCGCCGACAAAGAAACGCGACGCGGCCATCAGGGCCCAGCCGTCGCCATCTTCGATCGGAAAGACGGTCGGCTGCAGGTGGGCGTTGTTCCACTGGTTCGCCTTCTCCTGCAGGGAGACCTCTGTGTGCCCCTCACCGGGCACAGCAATGCGCGTCTCAATCTGCGCCCAGGGGGCATCCGCGGGCTCGCGGTGAATCTGGAAACGCACGTCCTCCAGCTGGGTGACGGCGATGAACTCATTCGAACCGTGCGGCAGGCCGTCGCCCTCGAGCACCTTTTCGATGCGCTCGATCGTCAGCTCGGACACCTCGGTGCCCCACTTGGCGGCGTACTCGTCGGCTTCCATCGCGGGGGAGGGAGCGGCGGGCGCGGGCATGGCCTCGGGAACGGCCTCGCCGTCCTCACCGAAGGTGAAGCTCTTCCATTCAGGCATTGGAGCCCTCCTTGGTCCACTGGTCGGGGAACATGATGTCGAGCTGGTTCATCATGGCGACGGAGGCCATGATGAACTGGGAGACCTCGGCGTGAACCTGCGCGTCCGTGGCTCCCACGACCCAGTTGAAGGTGTGCTGCAGGTGCAGGGCGATGGCGCCGGTCTCGGTCGTGCCGGAGGTGATCTTCGGCAGGTAGGTCGAGGCGTTCAGGCGGCGCACCGCAGAAGCGATGGCGTCGGCGTGCGAGGGGTCGAAGAAACGCGGGTAGTCGGCGACGCCTGGGCGGGGTGGCCCTCGGGCACGGCGATGCGGACGGTGCGGTTCGGTAGGATGGCCGCGACCTGGCCGGTGTTGGACACGAAGGGGATGAGCCCCACGGCCTCGACCGCTTGGGTGATCCGGTCGAGGGTGACCGGGAGAGTGTCAGTTGTGCTCATGGTCTTAAGCCTAGCCGTTGTTGGGTGGTATCTGCGGGAGGCACCCGTACACTGGTGGCCATGGAGACATCGGTGAGGCGCGCGTCGGACGTCGTGTGCGCGGTTGTGGGGCCCACGGCCTCGGGCAAGTCGGACCTGGCCCTGGAGCTGGCCTGCGTGCTTCCGGGTGCGCTGGGTGCGAGCGGTGCCGGTGAGATCGTCTCCGCCGACGCCCTGCAGCTCTACCGCGGCATGGACGTGGGGACGGCTAAGACTCCGGTGGAGGAGCGCCGTGGGATCGCCCATCACCAGATTGACGTGTTGGAGGTGCGCGACGAGGCCTCGGTGGCCGCCTACCAGAAGCACGCGCGCGCCGACGTGGCGGGCATCCACGAGCGCGAAGGTGTCGCGGTGGTTGCGGGAGGCTCCGGCCTGTACCAGCGCGCCCTCCTGGACGTCATCGAGTTCCCGGGCACGGACCCGGCCGTGCGCGCCCGCCTCGAAGATGAAGCCGACGGGCCGCTCGGCTCGCGCGGCCTGCACGATCGCCTGACCCAGCTGGACCCGGTGTCGGCGCAGCGCATTGACCCGCATAACGCCCGCCGGATTGTTCGCGCCCTTGAGGTCATCGAGCTGACCGGGTGCCCCTATTCGGCGTCCATGCCCCGCCACGAGTTCGTGGCACCCTCGCTCATGGTGGCGCTGCGCCGCCCGATGGAGGAGCTCGACGCGCGCATCGCGGTGCGCACACGCGCCATGATGGACGGTGGCCTCATCGAGGAGGTTCGCGCCCTCATCGACGTGGGCCTGCGCGAGGCGAAGACCGCGTCCCGCGCGACGGGATACGCCCAGGCGCTCGCCGTCATCGACGGGCAGATGAGCGAGGACGAGGCCGTGGAATCGATCGCGCTGGCCACGCGTCAGCTGGCGCGCCGCCAGGTCAAGTGGCTGCGGCCGGATCCGCGCGTGCACTGGCTGGACGTGGAGGACTTCGGCTCGAACGAGGCCGTGGTGCGCCACGTCGTCGAGTTGACGCAGCGCGAGGCCGAGGCCGCCCTGGGACGCTCGTAACACGGGCGGGGGCTGCGCGCTCGGGAGCCGGGGGCTACGGTGAAGCCATGATGAAAACGCAGCTGCCCGCCCACGCCCGCGTTGTCAAGGCCCACGGTGCCGGTAATTCTTTCGTCGTCGCCACGGACCAATACGACGACTACGACCCCAGCGAGGTCGAGGTCGCGACGCTGTGCTCACCGGCCTTCGGCATCGGTGCCGATGGCTTCATCCGGGCAGTTGAGCGCGACGGCCTGTGGTTCATGGACTACCGCAACGCTGACGGCTCGAAGGCCGAGATGTGCGGCAACGGCGTGCGCGTCTTCGTCGATCACCTGCGCCGCGAGGGGCTCGTGGATCTGCCGGTCGGGCAGACGCTGGACGTGGCCACGCGCGGCGGTATCAAGCGCGTCACCCCCGAATCCGAGGACGAGGGGCAGGGGGCGAGCTACCGCGTCGACATGGGGCCGGCGGCCTCTCCCGCCCGCGAGACGATCGAGGTGCGTGTCCCGGGCATCGATGCGGTCCTGGGCGGTATCTGGGTGGACATGCCCAACCCGCACACGGTCGTCGAGCTTGCCGACGAGGAGAGCCTGCGCGGCGTGTTCCTGCCGACCGTTGACGTCTCCCAGATCCCGCCGGCACAGCGTCCCCTCCTACGATCCGGCACCCCAGGCGGGGACCAACCTCGAGCTGGTCGTCGACCTGACGGAACCCGGGTGCGACGCGCGGACATATCGCGATGCGCGTGCTGGAGCGCGGTGTGGGGAGACCCAGGCGTGCGGCACCGGGTGTTGCGCGGCGGCCCTTGCCACCGCCCTGCGACGCGGCCCCGGTGCACCCACCCAGTGGGTCGTCGACATCCCGGGTGGAACGGTCATCGTCGGCCTCGACGGCGTCATCGACTGGGCGGGGGAGAGCCCCAGCATCACGGACGCATCGGTGTTCCTCACCGGACCCGCGACCCGAGTCGCCGAGATCCGCCTACCCTGAGCCCGCCCCCGCAAAAGGTGCCGGACAGCGCGACGAGGCCCCGGCCTCGTCGATTGAGAAGAGCGCGTCAGGCGGGGCGCACCTCGATGATGCGGAAGCCCTTCTTGGACGCGTACTTCGAGGCCCCCAGGCCCTGGCCGTTCAGCCATGTGATGAGCGAATCCGCGCCCAGGTTGCGCTGGACGACGAGATAGGCGACGCCGGTGGGGGCCAGCCTGCCCAGCCACGCCAGGAGCATCTCGTGCATTGCATCCTTGCCGATGCGCACGGGCGGGTTTGACCAGATGACGTCGAAGCGCGTGTCCGACTCCTGCGAGGCGGCCAGAGCCTCCTCGGCCTTGAGCGCGCGCACGCCGCTCGCGCCGTTGGACTGGGCGTTGCGCTGCGTCAGATCCACCGCGCGAGAGTTCACGTCCACCGCCCACACGGCGGCGCTGGGGGACTCCAACGACATGATCGTCGCGATCGGACCCCACCCGCAGCCCAGGTCCAGGAAAGTTCCGCCCTCGGGCAGATCCGGGGCGATCTCCAGGAGCTGACGCGTGCCCAGATCGAGCTTAGAACCCGAAAACACGCGCGACGACACGCGCATCGAGAGGTCGAAGCCGCGCGCGCTCACCTCGATCGTGCGAATCTCCTCCGCGCTCGCAGGGGAAGAGTCGGTGAAATACTGTTCGTCCACGGAAGAAAGCCTATCGCGCCCGCGCGCGCAGGCGCAGATGGGGGCGGTGCGTGCGACACTAGAAGCCCCCACGAAAAGGATGGTTATGGACACGACCCACACAGGTGCGGACTCCTCGAAAGAAGAGCGCGACCAGCGCGTCAACGACGTTGTCGCGCGCATTCTCGCGCGCTCGGGAACGGCGCTCGCATCGACGACGGGTCAGGACACCTCCCAGGACGCCGGTGCCCTCGAGCGCGAGGCCCGCGCGGGCACGCGCCGCGTCGACACGGGTGCCTCCGACCGTGAGGACATCTCCGAGGTCGAGTACCGCCAGGTGCGACTCGAAAAGGTCGTGCTCGTGGGCCTGCGTACCACGCAGAGCGAGGAAGATGCGGAGAACTCGCTGCGCGAGCTGGCCGCGCTCGCGGAGACCGCCGGTTCGCGCGTGCTCGACGGCATCATCCAGCGCCGTATGAAGCCCGACCCCGCAACTTACCTGGGGTCCGGCAAAGCACGCGAGCTGGCCGACATTGTGCGTAGCGTCGAGGCCGACACCGTCATCGTTGACGAGGAGCTGGCCCCCTCTCAGCGCCGTGGGCTGGAGGACGTCGTCGACGCCAAGGTCGTTGACCGCACGGCCCTCATCCTCGACATTTTCGCCCAGCATGCCAAGTCCCGTGAGGGCAAGGCTCAGGTCGAGCTCGCGCAGCTTGAGTACCTGCTGCCGCGTCTGCGCGGCTGGGGTGAGTCGATGTCCCGTCAGGCCGGCGGTCGCGTGGCGGGCGGCGCGGGTATCGGTTCCAGGGGCCCCGGTGAGACCAAGATTGAGCTGGATCGTCGCCGCATCCGCACGCGCATGGCGAAGCTGCGCGCGGACATCGCGCGCATGGAACCCGCCCGTCGCACTCAGCGCAATTCGCGCCGCCGCGGGGCAGTGCCGTCGGTGGCCATCGCCGGGTACACGAACGCGGGTAAGTCGACGCTGCTCAATCGCCTGACGGACGCGGGCGTCTTGGTCCAGGACGCGCTGTTCGCGACGCTGGACCCGACGGTGCGCCGTGCGCGTGCCGCGGACGGTCGCGAGTACACCCTCACCGACACGGTCGGCTTCGTGCGCAACCTGCCCACGCAGCTGGTCGAGGCCTTCCGCTCGACCCTGGAGGAGGTCGGCCAGGCCGACGTCATTGTGCACGTCGTGGACGCCGCCCACCCCGACCCGGTCTCCCAGGTGCAGGCCGTGCGCTCGGTGATCGACACGATCGAGGGGGCCTCGGAGATCCCCGAGCTGATCGCGCTGAACAAGGCCGACCTGGCCTCGCCCGAGCAGATCGCCCTGCTGCGTACGGTCTTCCCCGATGCCGTGCCGCTCAGCGCCCACACGGGCTGGGGCGTGGACGCGCTGCGGGCTGCCCTCGAGGACATGCTTCCCAGGCCTCGCGTGGCCGTCGATGCGATCCTGCCGTACTCGGCCGGCTCCCTCGTGCACCGGATCCACGAGGAGGGCGACGTCGAGCGCGAGGAATACGTCGAGACGGGCACACGGATCGTCGCGCGCGTCGACGAGGCCCTGGCCGCCGTCATCGCCCGGGAGGCGGTGGGCGGCACCGTGGGCGACGCGGCGGTGAGCGGAGCGTGAGCGCGGACCTGGTCGAGGCCTCGGGCCGCGTCCTCGACGCGGTCGTCGCCCAGATGGGCGGGTCCCCGCGCGAGGGGCAGGCCTCGATGGTCGCCGAAGGCGCAGCGGCCCTGGAGGACCGCCAGCACCTCCTCGTGCAGGCGGGCACGGGCACGGGTAAGTCTGTGGGCTACCTGGTCCCGCTGCTGACGCACTGCGCGACGAACGGGTGTGCGCGGGGTTGTCTCGACGGCGACGCTCGCGCTCCAGCGCCAGATCCTCGTCAAGGACGCGCCGGCGGTCGTCGACGCGGTCGCGTCGGAGATGGGCGCGCACCTGAAGGTTGCGGTGCTCAAAGGCTGGTCGAACTACGCGTGCCTGCACAAGCTGGACGGTGGGTACCCCACCGAGGGCACCCTGTTCGAGGATCGGGACGTGAGTGTCGGCCCGACGGGTGAGCTCGGCAAGGAGATCCTGCGCATCCGCGAGTGGATCAGCGAGACCACGACGGGGGATCGCGACGACCTGGTTCCGGGCGTCTCGGATCGTGCCTGGCATCACGCGTCGGTTGCCAAACCCGAGTGCCTGGGCAAGCACTGCCCGCTCATCGACGAGTGCTTCGCGCAGGCGGCTCGCCTGGAGGCGGCGGACGCGGACGTCGTCGTCACGAATCATTCGCTGTTCGGCATTAATGCGTGCGGCGAGGGCGAGCTTTTCGGCGAGTACGACGCCGTCGTCATCGACGAGGCCCACGAACTGGCCGACCGCGTGCGCTCCCAGGCGGCCGCCGACCTGACGGTCGCCCGCGTGAGTCGCGTTGCCCGCTCCCTGCGCTCGAATCTCTCGATCGACTCCACCGATCTGGACGAGGCCGGGGCTGGGCTGGGAGCGGCCATGGCTCCCCTGGAGGCGGGGCTCCTCGAGTACCGGCCGAGCGCTCTCGTCGACGCGATGATCGTGCTGGACGGCGCGGCCCGTCGTGCCAGCCACGAGGTGTCCGAGGCGCAGGGAGAACCCGCCGCCAAGCTCCTGGCTCGCGCGGCCATCGACGAGCTGATCGGCGCTCTCGACGCGTGGGGGCGAGACCCCGACCAGTCGATCGCCTACATCACCAAGGATGAATCTGACAATGCGCGCTTGACCGTCGGGCCTCTTGACGTGTCGGCTGCGATCGGTGGAACCGGCATTGGTGAGCGACCCGCGATCCTCACGTCTGCGACCCTCGCGCTCGGTGGAAACTTCGACTTCATGGCCGCACAGGCAGGTATGGCCGTCTCCGGCGTACCCTGGCACGGCATCGACGTCGGATCGCCCTTCGACCACGGTCGCCAGGGCATCCGCTACGTGGCGACCCACCTGCCCCTGCCGGGGAGAGACGGCCCCTCCGAGGAGCTGCTGGACGAGCTCGTGGAACTGGCGCAGGCCTCGGGCGGCGGGATGCTCGCTCTGTTTGCGTCGCGACGCGGGGCGATGGCGGGAGCGCAGGCCCTGCGCGAGCGCACGGACCTGACCGTCTACCTGCAGGGCGAAGAAACCCTGGCGCAGTTGATCCACCGATTCCGCGAGGAGCGCGACTCGTGCCTGGTGGGCACGATGTCCCTGTGGCAGGGCGTCGACGTCGCGGGGGATGCGTGCCGCCTCGTCGTCATCGACAAGATTCCGTTTCCGCGCCCGGACGATCCCGTCTCGCGCGCCCGCTCGATGGACGTCGAGCGCAGGGGAGGCAACGGCTTCGTGTCGGTGTCCCTCACACACGCGGCGCTCATGATGGCTCAGGGTGTGGGACGTCTGCTGCGCTCGACCGATGACCGGGGCGTCGTGGCGATCCTCGATCCGCGCGTGGTGACCAAGCGCTACGGCGGCTTCATCATGCGTTCCCTGCCCGCCATGTGGCCGACGACGGATCCTCAGGTTGTTCGCGGTGCGCTGCGGCGCCTCGCGCAAGGGGCTGAGCAATAGGAGGAGTGCTCCCTGAGCGCGTAAAACGTCGTGCAGATAACGGGCGCGGACAGCCCCCAATCTGAGACAATAGAGATGCTCGCAGACTCTAGGAGACACTCGTGGAAAATAAAGCGCAGACCCTGTACCCGTCAAAGTCCTCCGGACGTCCCTCGAAGATCGCCATCATCGGCGCCGGTGCCGTCGGTACGGCGGTCGCGTACGCCTGTGCGATGCGCGGCGACGCCCGTTCGATTGTCCTTCAGGACATCAACAAGGCCAAGGTGGAGGCCGAGGCCCTCGACATGGCCCACGGCATCCAGTTCACGTCGTCGGCTCGATCGAGGGCTCGGATGACATTGAGATCGTTCGTGGTGCCGACCTGATCATCGTCACGGCTGGCGCGAAGCAGCAGCCCGGGCAGTCCCGCCTGGAGCTGGCTGGCTCGACCGTCAACCTCATGAAGAAGATCGTGCCGAACCTGCAGAACGTGGCCCCGGATGCCCGCTTCATGTTCGTGACGAACCCCGTTGACGTCGTCACCTACGTGGCACTGAAGCTCACGGGTCTGCCTCGCAACCAGGTCTTCGGATCCGGCACAGTGCTCGACACCTCCCGTCTGCGCTACCTCGTCTCGCGCGAGACCGGCGTGGCCACGCAGAACATTCACGCCTACGTGGCCGGCGAGCACGGCGACTCCGAGGTCGCCCTGTGGTCCAGCGCCGAGATCGGTAATGTCCCGCTGTCGCAGTGGGGTCCGACCCTGTCTGGCGGTGTATTCGACTCGGCTCTGCGTAATTCCATTGCGCAGGAGGTCGTCCAGTCCGCCTACAAGATCATCGAGGGCAAGGGTGCGACGAACTATGCGATCGGCCTGTCTGCCGCGAACATCGCGGGTGCGGTGCTGCGCGACGAGCAGCGCGTCCTGACCATTTCGACGCTGCTCGAGGACTGGGAGGGCATCTCGGACGTGGTCATGGCGGCCCCGACGATCGTCGGCCGCGACGGTGCCGGACGCGTCCTGAACCCGCCGCTCACGCTCAACGAGCGCGACGGCCTGACTGCCTCGGCCCAGCGCCTGCGTCAGGTTGCCCGCGACCTGGGCTTCTGAGTCTCCTTCACATAAGCGAGTGGCGCCACCCCCCGGGTGGCGCCACTCGCTTACATGGTGCGTCAGAGTGAACGAATGACGGTGACGACCTTGCCGAGGATGGTGGCTTCGTCGCCCGGGATGGGGGAGTAGTCCGCGTTGTGGGGCAGGAGCCAGACGTGACCGCCCGTGATGGACAGTTCCTTGACCGTCGCCTCGCCGTCGATCATGGCGGCGACAAACTCTCCGTTGCGGGCCTCATTCTGCGAGCGGATGACAACGTAGTCCCCGTCGAAGATGCCCGCATCGACCATCGACTCGCCGCTCACCTCGAGCATGAACAGATCGCCGTGTCCGGTCATGGACGTGGGAAGACGGAAGACGTCCTCCACGTGCTGCTCAGCCGTGATGGGGGCGCCGGCGGCGATGCGTCCGACAAGCGGAATCGCCGTGCCTTCCTCCTCCACGTGGGAGACGGGGACCTCGATGCGAACGACCTTCTCGGAAGGCTGCGACGAGGGGGTGATGCCGAGCTCGGCGCGCGCCCGATCAGTGAGGTCGAGGGCGCGGGGAAGGCCGGGCTCGCGGACAAGGTAGCCGTCGGCCTCCAGTGCGTCAAGGTGATGCTTCACCGTCGACGGTGACGCCAAACCGACTGCAGATGCGATCTCGCGCACAGACGGAGGGAAGCCGCTGGATGCCAGCTTTTCGTTGATAACTCGCAAGATCGCGCGGTGTCGATCGCTGATCGAACGCTCGGTCATGGCGTCTCCTTCGCATCGGGGTGGACGCAAATGTGCATGGCTGGGCGTCCACTAGATACGTCAAGGATAAGCCGATTTCGCGCAAAATGAAACATATGTTCGAGCGGGTCTCGACATTGGTCGTGGAGCGTGCTATCGTACAAGTGTTCGACGAACAGATGTTCGATGAAAGTGTTCTGGAGGTTCTCATGAGTGTTCCCCTTCGCGACGCAGACTGCCGTCTCGTTCCCCGCGCGCCGCTCTCCGCGTCGCGCAGTGGAGGATGCGCCGCTGGCGACCGTTCGTGACATCTCCACCGCTCCGTCCGCCCGTCGCCGTATCGAGGCTCAGCGCGTCGATGACCCTTCCTACCTGCGCTCTCCTGCGGCTCCGCGTCGCCGCACCCGCTCCTCTCGTCGCGGCATTATCGCCGGTGCGCTCGCGACGCTCGTTCTCTCCGTGGGGGCCGGTGCCCTCGGTCTCGCCATCCAGCCCGCCGCCTACGATGGTCCGACGGTGACGAAGGCGGTCGTCAGTGGCGATTCGGTGTGGTCGCTGGCTCAGAATGTCAAGACGGATCGTCCGCTCGAGCAGGTTGTCGCTGACATTGAGCGCATGAATGACGTGCAGGGGGCTCTGCAGCCGGGTCAGCGTGTCGTTGTTCCTGTCCGCTGACGGTGACGCGTGGGACTCCTGTGACAGATGGGTGTCTGAGCGTGTACCGTTGAGGGGTGCACTGCCCTTTCTGTCATAACCCGGATTCGCGCGTCGTTGATACGCGCATCGCGGACGACGGCGCCTCGATTCGGCGTCGGCGTGAGTGCACGCACTGCAAGAAGCGTTTCACGACCCTCGAAACGTCCTCGTTCCAGGTCGTCAAGCGCTCCGGGCGTTGTTGAGTCTTTCTCCCGTAACAAGGTTGTGTCGGGCGTTAAGAAAGCCTGTCAGGGACGGCCTGTTTCGGATGATCAGCTCGCGATTCTCGCTCAGCAGGTTGAGGAGCAGCTGCGCTCTACCGGCGTCTCCAACGTGTCGACGAACGAAGTCGGCAAAGCCATCCTCCCGTTCCTGCGTGACCTCGACGTGATCGCCTATTTGCGCTTCGCCTCCGTCTATCGTCAGTTCGACACTCTCGATGATTTCGAACAGGCCATTCAGGTGCTGCGTGAGCGTGCGCAGGGCGGTGATGCGGAGTCTGAGGCCGGCGACCACGCGGACGTCGAACCCGCGGCACCCGCGCCCACGAAGAAGCCTCGCAAGGCGCGTTCTGCGCGCAAGCGCCCAGTCTCCAACGCCCCCACGTTGCTGGGAGACGACTGATCGACGTGCATGAATGATGCCCAGCCCCGCTAAGGGGCCGGGCATCAGCGCTTCTACGGCGATGGGATGACTACTCCTCGTTCATCTCCTTGTGGCGCTGTGCTGGCTCATCAGATGCGTCGGTGGACGTGGAAGCCTGTCCGGAGGAGGAACCGCGAACCCCGGCGATGGCCTCGGTGACAGAATCGCGTGCACCGGCCATCGCCTCCGAAGCGGTTTCTCGGGCGCCTGCCACCTTCTCCGACATGGACTCGCGTGCCTCGGCCATGGCCTCGGAGACGGCACCGCGCGCACCCGCGACGGCCTCCGCGCCTCGGCGACCCTTCTCCGACATGGACTCGCGTGCCTCGGCCATGGCCTCGGAGACGGCACCGCGCGCACCCGCGACGGCCTCGCGTGCACCGGCAACCGCGTCGGTCGCGGCGGCCTGGGCACCCATGATCTGCTCGCGCACCTTCTTGCGCATGACCTGCCCAGCTGCGAGCGAGGAAGTTCCGTCATGACGACGATCTGACGGGGAGCGCGTAGTGGGCCAGGGACTTCTCTGCCCACTTGCGCAGGTCTGCGAGCGTGACGGAGGCACCGGCTTCGAGGACGACGGCGGCGACGACGTCCTCACCGGACTCGCCGGCCGGCACGCCGACTGCTGCGACGTCGAGAACACCCGGCATTGAACGGACGGCGTTTTCCACCTGCGTGGGGTAGACGTTGAAGCCGGAGGAATTGATCATCTCCTTGCGGCGATCCGCCATGTAGATGAAGCCGTCGCGCACCTGAACGAGGTCGCCCGTGCGCAGCCATCCATCCTCGGTGAAGACTTCGGCGGTCTCGTCGTCCTGGTTCCAATAGCCGGAGAACACCTGCGGGCCGCGGGCAATGAGCTCTCCGACCTCGCCATCGGCAACCTCGCGGGAGGGGTTTTCCGGATCGACGATGCGCACCTGGGTGGAGGGGAAGGGGATGCCGAGCGCCCCGCGTGCTCGCGAGGAGGCGAGCGGTGATCCCAGGATGATCGGGGAGGCTTCCGTCATGCCGTAGCCTTCGATCATGAGGCCGCCGGTGGCCTGCTCCCACTGGTCGGCCAGCGGCGCCGAGAGAGGCATCGCGCCCGAGAGCGAGAAGTGAATTGAGGACAGGTCCACGTTCGTGCCTTCCGCCGCCGCGAGCAGGCGCTCGTACATGGGCGGAACGCCCAGGAAGAACGTGCACGGCAGGCGGCGCTGAGCGGCCAGTACCAGCGCGGTGTCGAACTTGGGGAACATGGCGATCGTCGCCCCCATGCGCAGGCCCGCCAGGAAGCCAATCGTGAATCCGAAGGCGTGGAAGAGCGGCAGGATGCAGTAGAAGACCTCAGCGCCCTCGTGGAGGACGGGGACCCATGCGATCGATTCCTCGACGTTCGCCATGAGATTGGCGTGCGTGAGAGCGGCGGCCTTTGGCACGCCGGTCGTGCCGCCCGTGTGAATGAGGAGGGCGACGTCCTCCATAGCTGACGGGCACGCACCGCGCCACGGGGTCGCGGTGCGCATGGCGCGCGTCCAGGAGCGAGCCCAGCTCGGGCGCGGGCTGGAGAGCTGTTCGCGCTTCTCGCGGGCGGCCTTGACGGGAAGCTTGAGCGCCATGCGCGAGGCGGCGGGAAGGGCGGTCGTCAGGTCCATGCAGAAGGTGGTGTGGCCGCGCCCGAGGAAGGTGAGTTTGTCCAGGGACTTCGACCATGCGATGGTGACGCGAGCGCCGTGACGCTCGTACTCGCCCTCCAGCTCGCCAGCGGGGGCGAGCGGATTGTGTTCGACGACGACGGCACCGAGGAGCATCGTGCCCAGGACGGCGACGGCGTGCTGCGGGCAGTTCGGCATGACGAGGGCCACGCGGTCGCCGGGGCGCACGCCCGCCTGATGGAGGGCACCCGCGGCCAGGCGCATCTCCTGAGCGAGTTCCTCGTACGTGAGCTGGCGTGCGAAAAAGTCGATCGCGGTGCGCCTCGGGTAGCGGGAGGCGACTTCCAAGACCATGTCCGGGATCGAACGGTCGGGAATCGCGATGTTGTATGCAACTCCCGGTGCGTATAGCTCGCGCAGCTTCGTCGTGAGATCCATCTGTCCTCCTCTGGGAACGATGTCCCTACGATACCGTAAGTTATGCCTCGTTTGACCTGCTGGGAACGCGCGATGAATACGACAGTTCTACAGCGGCGTGGCGATCAGACGGACAGTTTCGGGCAGGTGGCTCAGTTCCTCGAGTGCCGCGCGCCCCAGGCCCGCCGAAATGTCGGTGAGCACGTAGCCGACCTCGTCGACGGTGGCCAGGATCTGGGCGTCGACGTTTGCTTCGGAGGAGGCAAAGATCTGGTTGACGCGCGCCATGACGCCGGGCACGTTGCGGTGGATGAGGCGTACGCGGTAGCGCGAGCGCTTGCCGATGTTCATCGTCAGGTTCGGCAGGTTCACGCTCATGTCGGTCGAGCCGCTGGACTGGTATTCGCCGATCTTGGCGGCCACGAAGCGACCGATGTCGTACTGCGCCTCCTCCGTCGAACCCCCGATGTGGGGCGTGAGGATGACGTTGTCGAGGGTTGCCAGGGGCGAGTTGAACGGATCGCCGTTGGCGCGCGGCTCCTCCGGGAACACGTCGATGGCCGCGCCACCCAGGTGGCCCGAGACGAGCGCTGCGTGCAGTGCGGCGACGTCGACGACGTGACCGCGAGACAGGTTAATGAACAGGGCACCGGGCTTCATCAGCTCGAACTCGACTTTTCCGATGAGGTTCGTGTTGGATTCCTGGCCGTCCACGTGCACGGAGATGATGTCGGCCTCGCGCAGGACGGCCTCCATGGTCGGCATCTGCGTGGCGTTACCCAGGGCAAGGCGCTCGGCTGCGTCGTAGAAGATGACGTTGAGACCCATGGCCTCGGCGAGGACCGACAGCTGAGTACCGATGTTTCCGTAGCCGATGATGCCCAGGGTGTGCCCGCGCACCTCGTGGGCGCCGTCCGCGCTCTTGTCCCACACGCCGCGGTGCAGACGCGAGTTCTTGACGGTGACGCGGCGCGAGAGATCGATGATCTCGCCGATCGCGAGTTCGACGACGGAGCGCGTGTTGGAGTACGGAGCGTTGAAGACGGCAATGCCCATTTCGGTGGCGGTGGCTAGGTCGATCTGGTTCGTGCCGATGCAGAAGGCTCCGATGGCCTTGAGGTCGGGGCGTGCACGCAGCACCCGTTCGGTGACCTCGGTCTTGGAACGTAGGCCCAGGTAGTCCACGCCCTCGAGCGCGTCGATCAGGTCGTCCTCGGACAGGGCACCCGTCACGCGGGTCACCTCGATGCCGAACTTGGCAAAAATATCGTCGGCGACGTCGTGCGGGTTTTCCAGGAGCAGTGCGCGTGTCATACCCCCATCATGGCAGACGGGAGCCGAAAGGGACACGCGGTGTCAGGGTGTGGTTGCTCCTACCACTCTTCCATGCCGGCGGGCAGGGGGAGCGCAGTGGACGACGTGCACGTCGTGGGTGGCGCGGGTGAGGGCGACGAACAGGTCGCCGACGCCGTCGCTGAGGATCTCCGCGGGCTCGACGAGGATGACGGAGTCAAACTCGAGGCCCTTGGAGGCGACGGCTGACAGGAGGCTGACGCGCTCGGAGAGGGCCGTCTCGCCGTCCACGTCGGCTCCCCACGCGCGGGCGCGCTGCGCTGCCGACAATGATGGCGATGCGGCCGCGGGAGGTCCCCGCCTCGCGATCGAGGCGCTCCTCGGCCTCACGCTGGGCCTGGGCGACGGCGCGCCACAGGGGGCTGTTGTCCTTCGACGAGGCCGGGGCGTCCTCGGGCGCGTCCACGTGGGTGACGCGGTAGCAATCGTCGACATCGCGCACGGCCGTCATCGGGTAGAGGACGGGGACGCCGGCGCGCGCGACGACGCCTTCGGCGAGGGTCGTGAGGGTGGCGGGCGTGCGGTAGGAGACCGTCAGAGCGTACTCGGCCGCCAGAGCGCGGGCTGCAGGGCCAAGGGCCTTTTCCCACGTGGGCGGGCGCTTGGAGCCGCGACGCTGGTCGAGGTCGCCCACGACCGTGAATGAACGGGAGGGGCAGCGACGCAGCAGGGCGCGCCAGGCCATGGGGGAGAGCTCCTGGGCCTCGTCGACGACGATGTGGCCGTACGCCCACGTGCGGTCCTTGGCGGCGCGCTCGGACAGCGGCGTCCAGGTGTCCTGCCCGGCCACCTGCTCGGCGAGCATCTGGGCGGTCACGATGCCGCCACCCAGGTTCTGGGCCTCGATCGCCTCGCGGGCGCGCTCGATCGCGCGCTCGTCAGCTTCGCGCGACGAGGAGGAAGACGACGGCATAGGCCGAGCAGCTCCTCGCACTCGTCCAGGATCGGCACGTCCGACACCGTCCACGGTGCAAAGCGGGGACGCACGAGGGCAGCGAGCTCATCGGGACGCAGGGGGGAGCCGGCCTTGCGGTTTGCTGCCGCCAGTACCTCGGGACGAGCGTAGAGGCGGCGCAGCAGCGTCTGTGCGCTCGTCGGCATCCACGCCGTGTTGATCGCGCGCCTGCAGTCCACCGAATCGCGGATTTCGATGAGCCAGGAGCGCTTGACCTCGGGATCGACGCCGCCCTCGGAGTCCGCGTCCCCGGCCTCGCGCGCCAGGCGCAGGGCCAACACGTCCATGAGTTCGCGCGCGAAGGACTCTCGCGCCACGTTATGCGCGCGGCCCGAGCGCTTCGCCCGGCGCCTCGCGCTCTCCACGTCGGCGCGCGTGAGCGTCACCTCGCGGTTCCACACGCGCAGCACCTGGTCACCGTCGGGGAGCTTGGCCAGCCTGCGCACGGCTTCCTTGATGATCTTCGCCCACGCGGGCAGCCCCTTGATCCGCGCCACGGCCTCGTCTCGCTCCCGCGAGCGTTCACGCCGGGCACCAGGTCACCCAGCGTCACCGAGACGACGCCCGTCTCGCCGAGCGACGGTAGGACCTGCTCGATGTAGCGCAGGAACAGACGCGAGGGGCCGACGAGGAGGACGCCCGAGCGTTCGAGGCGCTCGCGGTGGGCGTAGAGCAGGTACGCGATGCGGTGGAGGGCGACGGCCGTCTTGCCGGTGCCGGGGCCGCCCTGGACGACCAGGAGACCCTTGTCGGACGCGCGAATGATGCGGTCCTGCTCAGACTGGATGGTGGCGACGATGTCGCCCATGCGGCCGTCGCGGGCCTCGCTGAGAGCATGCATGAGGGCACCCTCGCCCTGGAGTTCGAGTCCGGACGCGCGAGAGGCGTCCAGCAGCTCGTCTTCGAGGCCGGTGACGCGCCGGTCGCGGGTGGAAATGTGGCGGCGACGCACGACGCCGTCAGGCTCAGCGGAGGTGGCCTGGTAGAAGGGGCGTGCGGCGGGTGCACGCCAGTCAACGAGCAGGGGAGTGCCGTCCTCGTGGGACAGGGAGAGACGACCCACGTGGCGGGTTGAGCGATCAGCCATGTCGAGGCGCCCGAACACGAGGCGTTCCTCGACGCCTTCGAGGCGCGCGGCCATTTCACCGAGGTGCGCCGACAGGGCCTCGCGCTCGGTCCATCCCTGAGCGTTGCCGACGCCGTGGGTCGAGTGGACGCGCCCCTGACGGTGCCGATACGAGGCGCGCAGAGCATCCAGGCGTTCGTAGGCGCTGTCCACGAAATCCTGTTCGGGCAACGGAAGGTCGGTCGACGACTCGCGGTGCTCGTTCGTGGCCATGGGTCCTCCTCGTTTATGGGCCTTCCATTGTTCCTTACTTTCGTCTCGTGTGCTCTCCTATGTGCGGTGTGTGCGCGACTTCGCCGCAAGCTCAAAACCGTCTCCCGCGTGACGAGGTGGGCACCGCCCGGGTACGTTAGACATGAGGTAGAAGAATCAGCATGAGGAGGAGACGTGAGTATCAAGGCCACTGACTTGTATGCGGACGGTCCCGCCGCCGGCGCGAAGGCGAAGATTCTCCTCATCCACTTCGATGGGGCGATTGACGCCGGTGCGGCAGGGCGCATCGCGATCGGCCAGCTCCTGCGTTCCCTGCACAATGAGCGAGTCGCTACCTTCGATGCGGACGCGCTGATGGACTACCGTTCGCACCGTCCGATCGTGACCGTGGACAACTGGGTGTCCTCCCCGGATATGGTGATGCCGCAGACCGTCCTCGACCTCGTCGAAGACGACATGGGCAACCCGATCCTGGTCCTGCACGGCGCGGAGCCTGACGCTCACTGGGAGTCGTTCACAAACGCGATCAACGAGCTGTGTGAGCGCGCCGGCGTCGAGATCACGTTCTCGCTGCACGGGGTGCCCTCGGGTGTGCCGCATACGCGCCCGACGCCCGTGCACGTGCAGGCCACCGACGCGTCGCTGCTTCCGCCGGGGGCTGGCGCGATCTCGAATCACATGCAGTTCCCCTCGCCGCTGTCCACCTTCATGCAGATCCGCATGGGGCAACGAGGCATTGGCGGGCTGGCGCTGCTCGGCGCGGTCCCGTACTACATGGCGGATACCGGCTACCCGGCGGCCTCCTCGGCCCTGCTGACTTCTTTCGCGGAGTTCGCTGACCTGTCCCTGCCCGTTGGCGACCTCGAACAGGGGGCCGCGCAGGACCAGGAGAACATCGCCAAGCTTGTTGAGGGGAACCCCGATATCTCGCAGACGGTCTCCAATCTCGAGGAGCACTTCGACGCGTGGACCGGTGGGGAGGGAGCGATCCCGCTGCCCGGACTCGGCCAGCGTCCGTCGGCGGGAGGCGAGGAGAAGACCCCGAAGGATATCGGCGACGTGATCGAGGCCTACCTGGCGCAGGTCTCGCGCGCCCAGGACGAGGAGATCGAGTCCGTTCAGCGCGCCCCGCGCACCGAGGAATCCGTGGATCTTTCCAAGCCAGACACGATCGAGGACGTGCTCGCACGCATCGAGGCGCGTCGCAACGGGCACGGTCCCGGGCCATCGGCTCCGCGTCACCGCGCCTGAGCCTGCGCCCCACCCGCGCGCGAGTTACCTGCGCGTGGGTGGGGGAGTCAGTCGGCCTGCGGGTAGCCCACCTGCGAGTCTGTCAGTGCCGGCGTGCCTGCGACCCAGCGCGCCAGGTCGGCCGGCCTCGTAATGCGGGCCGGGAGGGCGAGCATTCGCAGGGCCCGATCGATCTCATCGACGTCGACGACGTCGGTGGCGCTCGCCAGGGCGACCACGTTGCCGCGTCGTCCCCCTCGCCCTACCTTCGGGTCCTGGATGGATGCCACGAAGGGAAAGACCTCCTGCAGGGCGGCCACGTCCTGGCGCGCGTTGGCAGGGCCTCCGTGCGCGCAATTGACCAGGTACACACCCGAGGCCGTGAGGGCACGCCGGGCCCGATCTGCGCACTCCACCGTGCGCAGATGATCGGGAGTCACGCCCGACGCGAAGGCGTCGCGCACGATGACGTCGAAAGATCCCTCGCGCGCACCGTCGAGGACCGCTCGGCCATCGCCCACGCGGATCTTGACCTGCGGGGCCCCCGGGATGGGGAAATGCTCGCGCACCTGTTCGGCCAACAGACGGTCGACCTCGACGGCGACGTGGCGCGACTGAGGGCGAGACGACGACCAGGCGCACGCGAGCGCACAGGCCGCGCCGCCCACGTGGAGCGCGCGGAAACGATCCTGTGGGCCCCACAGCGAAGACACGACGGCGTCCATGTGCTGCATGTACTCGAACTCCAAGTACGTGGGCTCCGACGTGTCGACTGCGGACGATTCGACTTCGCCCAGGAACAGCGTCGCGCGCGGGCCGTCCCAGCGGATGCGGGCCACACCGAAATCCGTGTCGAAGGAGATGTCGCGTGACGAAGATGAGCGTGCCATGGTGGACACTGTAACCATGGACGACGCCCACGGGCACAGGAGGTGACATGTCAAACGCTCCCAGGGACGCGCGCGCCAAACGCGACTGGGGATCGGACGATAGCGCCACGCCGATTCTGCACGTCGACATGGACTCCTTCTTCGCGCAGGTCGAGATGCGCGAGGATCCGAGCCTCATCGGCCGTCCCATTATCGTGGGCGGCACGTCCGGGCGTGGAGTCGTCACCTCCGCCACCTACGAGGCCCGCGCCCTGGGCGTGCGCGCAGGCATGCCCACCTCGCGCGCCCGCGCCCTGTGCCCGAGCGCTGTATTCATCCCCGGCAAGCACGGCCTCTATCAGCGCTACTCCCGCCAGGTGATGGCGATTCTCGCCACCGTCACCCCCGATCTCGAGCAGGTTTCCATTGACGAGGCCTTCCTCGATGTCTCCGGGGCGCGCCGCAGGCTCGGATCGCCCACCCACATCGCTCGCCTCATCCGCGCGCGAATCCGGGAAGCCGTCGGGCTGCCTGCATCCGTCGGAATCGCCGCCACCAAGTCGGTCGCCAAGATCGCGTCCTCGCACGCCAAGCCCGACGGCCTGCTCCTCATCCCGCACGCGGCCACCGTCGACTTCCTCCACGGACTGCCCGTTGGGGCGCTGTGGGGAGTCGGAGGGAAGACCGCGGCGATCCTCGACCGGGAGGGGATCGACACGATCGGGGACCTCGCCAACGCCCCGCTCACGCGCCTCACCAAGCTCCTCGGTGTGGCCTCCGCCCACCACCTCCACGACCTGTCGTGGGGCATCGACCCGCGTCCCGTCGCCCCCACGCGCGCCGAGAAATCGGTCGGCATGGAACGAACTTTCGAGGAGGACGTGCGCTCGCGGGCGGACATCGAAGAATTCATCCTGGCGGCCTCGCATGACTGCGCCCGCAGGCTGCGCGCCGGGGGCGTCGTGGGGTGGACCGTGGGTATCAAGATGCGCGGCACCGATTTTCATACGATCACGCGCAGCGTGAGCCTCGTGGCGCCCACCGACACAGGGCGTGATATTGCGCAGGCGGCGCAGGGCCTGTTTGCCCGTGAGGACATGCCGATCGGGGGAGTACGGCTCTTCGGCGTGCGCGTGGAGGGGCTGCAGTCGCGCTCGGGTGGCGTCGCCGTCACGCTCGACCGTGACGAGAGGCCCGCCGCCTCCGAGCGTGCGATGGATCAGATCCGTGACAAGTTCGGCGCGGGTGCCCTCGCCCCCGCCACGCTCCTCGGAAAGGAGGTGCCGGGTAGGCGCTCCTTCGGCGCGGATAGCAACGAGGCCGGGGCCCCTCGCGCCGGAGCCGGTACTCAGGTGCAGGGGAAGGGGAGTGAACCCTGCGACGAAGAAGCCACGCAGGGAACGCTCCTGTAAGGCCAGTTCGTCTCCGACATGTCACACGCGCTAAGCTGAAGGACACCACCGTCCGAAAGGGGCACCCAATGGCTCTCACCGAGTACGAGAAGAAGATCCTCGAGCAGATGGAAGCATCCCTGCGCGAGGAAGACCCGGCGTTGGCCTCCCAGATGTCCGCCCCCGCGGCCGAGGAGGAAGACGAGCCGGCTCGCGGACCGCGCGCGCCGCGCCGCATCGCGCTGGGTCTGACCGGAGCAGTCCTGGGCATGGTCGTCCTGGTCGCCGCCGTGTCGCTGGGCTACTCGATCCTCTCGATCCTCCTGGGTGTGGCCGGTTTCGCCCTGACGGTCGCCGGTATCCTCTACGCCCTATCGCGGCCCGGAGCATCGTCGTCACAGTCGACCGATGAATCGTCCGAGCGCGGCGCAGAGAAGGGCAGTGGATGGAACTCCTTCATCCAGGACCAGGAGCGCCGCTGGGACGACCGTCGAGACAACGACTAGGCCTTCCATACGACTGATGGAGCGGGGCGAGCCGGACTAACCGGCTCGCCCCTGCTCCCACTGCGCTCCCCACTGCGCTCCCCGGGATTCTCCACCTCCCTCCCCACTATCCTCCCCGAGAGTGGCACCGGTGCCCTCCAGGCGATCCCATGCCTCGTGAAAACGGCGCAATAACAACGAATTATGCCCGATTGACATCTTGTCATCGTCTGTGGCTGTCATTGTTTGCTGCAGCGCGACTCACCGAGTGTGTGCAAGATTTCCCCACTTTTCTCCACCTGATTTTTTCACTGCAAATCCGCCAATTTCGCTCGGTGTATCTCACGCCACGCCGTAAGTTTCTGCGTAAATATGGGGTTTGGTGGGTTAAAGTGGGGGAAAGTTCCGAACAGGGGAGGGCGGTGACATGTTCCTCGGTACGTACGAGCCCAAGCTCGACGACAAGGGTCGCATGTTCCTGCCCGCGCGCTTTCGCGAGGATATGGAGGGCGGAATCGTCCTCACTCGCGGACAAGAGCACTGCATTTACGCATTCCCTGCGTCGGAGTTCGAGAACATGACCGCGGAACTGCGCCGCGCGCCCCTGTCGTCCAAGCAGGCGCGTGACTGGATCCGCGTGATGCTCTCGGGTGCCTATAAGGAGATTCCGGACAAGCAGGGGCGCATCAGCGTCCCCGCAGACCTGCGCGCTTACGCCGGCCTGGGTCGTGAGCTGGCCGTCATTGGCGCGGGCTCGCGAGCCGAAATCTGGGATGCCTCGGCCTGGCGCGAATACCTCGCGGTCCAGGAGGAGGTTTTCTCCAACACAGCAGAAGAGATTATTCCCGGGATGTTCTGACCCGTACATCCAGGTCTCCGCCCGCTGTTCCGACATCACTTCCCCGGTGGCGGAGCACGGTGGGGGACCTGGGTGGACGGATCGAGGTAGACGTAAAGGAGGCGCGACATGCGCGGTGCATCGGAGTCGGTGCGCGATTCGTCGCGCCCCGCGAGCGAGCGTCACGTCCCCGTGCTGCTGCGCGAGTGCCTCGACATGCTTGCGCCTGCGATCGAGCGCCCCGGCGGCGTCCTCGTGGATGGAACCCTGGGCATGGGTGGTCACACCGAGGGGGGCCCTCGAGCGCTTCGAAGGACTCACCGTCATCGGCATCGACCGTGACCCGCAGGCCATCGAGCTGGCATCGGCGCGCCTGCAACGCTTCGGGACACGTTTCCGCGCGGTCCACACCACCTACGACAACATCGATACGGCCGTTGAGGGCCCAGCTCGGTGCCGGCGCGCGCGTGGATGGCATCCTCATGGACCTGGGAGTGTCCTCCCTCCAGCTTGACGAGGCCGACCGCGGCTTCGCCTACTCGAAGGACGCTCCGCTCGACATGCGAATGGACGCGACGAACGGGCAGAGCGCGGCGGACCTGCTGGCCACCGCCTCGGAAGGCGAACTAATCCGCATCCTGCGCACCTACGGCGAAGAGAAGTTCGCGCCCCGGATCGCCAGGCTCATCATCCGCCGCCGAGACGACGCGCCCATCACTCGCACAGGCGAGCTCGTGGACATCATTCGTGAGGCGATCCCGGCACCTGCGAGGCGCACGGGCGGCAACCCGGCGAAACGCACGTTTCAGGCGCTGCGCGTCGCGGTCAACGACGAACTAACCATCCTGGAGAGGGCGCTCCCCCGGGCGCTGTCAAGTCTGAGGGTCGGCGGGCGCCTAGTCGTGGAGTCCTACCAAAGCCTCGAAGACCGAATAGTCAAAGATGTGCTGCGCCGCGGCTCCACGTCCGCAGCGCCTCCCGGACTGCCGATCATCCCCGATGAGATGGCTCCCAGCCTGCGCCTGCTGACGAAGGGCGCAAACAAGGCCGACCAGGCCGAACAAGACCACAATCCCCGATCCGCTTCCGTGCGACTGCGCGGTGCGGAACTCATCCGTGAATGGAAGGACCTCGCATGAGTGCAGCAACCGCGAAGGCACGTCCCGCAGCGCGACCCGAGCTGCGCCGCGACGAGGTCCACGAGCTTCGTCTCGTTGAGGGCACCCGCCCGCGCCGCTCCCTGATGGCGGTCGTGGCCCTCCTCGTGGTCGTCGCCCTGGCATCCGTGGTGACCTCGATGGTGCTCAACACCCGCATGGCGCAGACCTCCTTTGAGATCCGCGAGCAGCAGCTCGTGCTCAACGAACTGGAGGCGCAGTCGTGGACCATGCGCGCTGAGCTGGACCGCAAGGCCTCGCCGACGGAGCTGGAGAAAGCCGCCAAGGCAAACGGCATGGTGCCCGCCGGCAAGTCGGGTTTCATCACGCTTGAGACCGGCACTGTCGAGGCTGGAACCCCCGCGAAGTAACTCGGAGGCGAGTGCCTATGGATACCGTCATCACGCGTTCGCGCTGGGTTTTGGGATTTTTCATCCTCGCCCTGAGTGTCTGCGCCGTGCGTCTCGTGCAGCTGCAGATCATTGAAGGACCGTCCCTGGCTGCTCAGGGGCAGCGTGTGCGTACGTCTTCGACCGAAGTCGCGGCCGCTCGCGGAACGATCACCGATGCAACTGGCGTGGTGCTGGCGAACTCGATCCAGACCTACGACATCGCCGTCAATCAGGTGAATATTCGGGCCTATGTGCACCGCGATGATGACGGCAATGAGGTTGGACGAGGCCCCGCTGAGGCCGCTCGCCAGCTCGCCCCGCTCCTCGGCATGAATGAGGCCGAGCTGGGCGGCATGATGCTGGGTGATTCGACCTACGAGTACATCAAGCGGAACGTCGACGCGGTGACCTACCGTGAGATCCGTAAGCTCGACATCTACGGGATCGAGTGGGAGTCCGTCTTCGAACGCGAATACCCCAACGGCAATGTGGCGGCCCCGGTCATCGGCACGGTGAACGCCGAGGGACAGGGCTCCTCGGGGATGGAGGCGCAGTTCGATGCCTTCCTGACGGGTACGCCGGGTGCGCAGGCCTTTGAGATCGCTCCCAACGGTGCCGTCATACCCGGCGGTAAGAAGACGACGGTGGAACCCAAGAACGGTGGCAACGTTGAGCTGACGCTGCACGCTGACCTCCAGCACCAGGTGCAAGATCTCCTGGACGCACGCGTTGCGAAGCACCAGGCCGACTGGGGCGCGGTCGTCATCGAAGATGTCGCGACGGGGCACGTCCTCGTCATGGCGGATTCGAACTCGACGGAACCCGACAATGCCAAGCCTCAGAAGGTGCACGCTGTGCAGGACACCTTCGAGCCGGGTTCGGTGGGCAAGCTCGTGACCGTGGGAGCGGCCCTCAACCAGGGGACGATCACCCCGACGAGTGTTTTCCAGGTACCCTACGCGCTGGATTTACCCGATGCCGGTGGCCCGATCACGGACTTCCACGAGCACGGCGGTGAGACCTTGACGGCGACGGGCGTGTTGGCGGAGTCCTCGAACACGGGAACGGTGCTCATCGGCCAAACGATGAGCGATGATCAGCGTTACTCCATGATGCGCGCCTTCGGGTTTGGCCAGGAGACCGGTATCGAGCTGCCCGGCGAGTCTGCGGGTCTTCTGCGCAGTGCCGACCAGTGGCAGGCCGTGATCGCTACGTGACCATGTTCGGTCAGGCCTACGCGATCACGGCGATGCAGGAGGCGTCCGCTCTCGCCGCGATCGCGAACGGGGGAGTGCACGTTTCTCCTCATATCGTGAAGTCGTGGACGAACGCGGATGGAACGGTCGAGGTTCCCGACTCTAGCCAGCCCGTGCAGGTCATGGACGCGCAGGTGGCCTCGCAGCTGCTGACCATGATGGAATCTGTCGTCGAGGATGACCGCGGTACCGCTGGTGCCGCGAAGGTCCCGGGCTACCGGGTCGGCGTGAAGACGGGTACCGCTGAGACCGTCATCGACGGCACTTCGGGCCTCGTGTCGACCACCGCGGGCATTATCCCTGTGGACGCGCCGCGCCTGGCGATCGCCGTGGTTCTGTACAATCCGAAGGTGGCGTCGGTCTCATCTGATTCGTCAGCCCCGCTTTTTGGCGACATTGCGCGTACGGCGGTCGCGAATCTGGGTATCCCCGCGTCTACGGGGTCAGCTAACCTGTATCCGACGACCCCGTGAGTCCGAAGGAGTAAAGCATGCAGGCATCAGCCCAGTGGATCGCTGAGGCAGTGTCGGGTCGCCTCGTGGGGAACGACGTTCCCGTGACGGGGCCCGTGGTGACGGATTCTCGCGAGGCTCAGGCAGGGTCGCTCTACGTTGCACGCCGCGGTGAGAGCGCCGACGGCCACGCGTTCGTGTCCGGTGCGGCCACGCGCGGCGCGGTCGCCGCCATCGTCGAACACGAGGTCGACGAGGCCGTGGCACAGATCGTCGTCGAGGATTCGACTGAGGCGCTGGGGGCTCTGGCTCGCGCGCACGTCGAAAAGCTGCGCAGCAGCGGTGACCTGGATGTCATCGCAATGACCGGCTCCGTGGGGAAGACCACCACGAAGGACCTGCTGCTCCAGATCATGAGCGAGGACGGGCCGACGGTTGCCCCCAAGCTGTCTTTCAATAACGAGGTCGGCCTGCCCCTGACGGTGCTGCTGGCCGACGAGTCGACGCGCCACCTCGTCCTCGAGATGGGCGCCTCAGCGCCCGGCCACATTACCTACCTGACGGACATCGTCGCCCCCGACGTGGCCATCGAGCTGTGCGTGGGCCACGCCCACGTGGGTGGTTTCGGCGGTTTCGAGGGCGTTGCAGCCGCGAAGGCCGAGCTCATCAAGGGAACCCGCCCGGGCGGTCCGGTCATCCTCAACACGGACGATCCGAACGTCGAGGCCATGGCTCCGCTGGCGACCGGACGGGTGATCCGCTTCTCGGCTTCGGGCAACGAGCGCGCCGACGTCGTCGCGCGCGACGTGCGCCTCGACCGTGCCGACCGCGCTTCCTTCACCCTGGTGACCCCCGAAGGGGAAGCTCCCATCGATCTGAAGATCGTGGGTCGTCATCACGTCGCGAACGCGCTGGCCGCTGCCGCCGGTGCGCTGACACTCGGGGTGAGCCTTCAGACCGTGGCTGCCGTTCTCTCGCGCGCTCGTGCGCTGAGCCCGCACCGCATGGACGTCCACGAGCTGCGCGTCGATGGAATGGACCTGACGCTCATCGATGACTCGTACAACGCGAACCTGGACTCGATGCGTGCGGGCATCGCCGCCCTCGCTTCGATCGGTCGCGACAGCCAGCGCATCGCGGTTCTCGGTGAGATGCTCGAGCTGGGGGAGGACTCCCAGTCGCTCCACCAGCAGGTGGGTGCCTTGATCGCCGATGCGGGAGTCGAGACACTCATTGGTCTTGGCACAGATGCCCACTACTATCTAGAGGGAGCCCCCGACGTGCCCAATCGCGAGGTTGCCTCGGATCCACAGGATGCCGCGAGGCTCGCCCTGGAACACGCAAAGGACGGTGCAGTCGTCCTCATCAAGGGTTCTTTCGGTTCGCAATCGTGGCAGGTGGCTGACATCCTGCGGGAGAAGGGAACGACCCGGTGATTGGACTTATTGCCGCGTTTATTATCGCGATGGCCCTGTCCGTGACGGGCACGCCAATCCTCATCCGTTTCCTGGTCATGCACCAGTACGGGCAGTTCATCCGCCAGGACGGGCCGACCCAGCACCTGACCAAGCGTGGCACGCCCACGATGGGCGGCGTCGTCATCATCCTGGCAACGGTCGTCGCGTGGCTGATCGGCGCTCTTGTCGCGGGTGCCGGGCCGTCGTGGTCCGGCTTGCTGCTGATCTTCCTGTTCGTCGGACTGGGCGTCATTGGCCTCCTCGACGACGGCATCAAGATCATGCGTCAGCGTTCTCTCGGCCTGCACCCCTCCGGAAAGATCATCGGACAGGTCGCCGTGGCCTCGATCTTCGCCCTGGGCACGCTCATCAAGCCCAACGAGTTCGGTGAGTACCCGGGCACCCTCGCCATTTCTTCGTGCGTCCCACGGCCCTGACCCTGGGCTTTGCGGGCCTGGGCCTGGGCATTGCCCTGTACCTCATCTGGACCAACCTCATCGTGACGGCCTGGTCGAACGCCACGAACCTGACGGACGGCCTCGACGGCCTGGCCGCGGGCGTCTCGATCTTCGTCTTCGGCGCATACACGTTCATCACATACTTCCAGCGCATCCAGGCTTGTACGCAGCTCGGCGCGAACTCGGCGAACTGCTACTCGACGCGAGATCCGCTCGACCTGGCGATCTTCTGTACCGCACTGATCGGTGCCCTCGCGGGCTTCCTGTGGTGGAATGCCTCGCCGGCCCAGATCTTCATGGGTGACACGGGCGCACTCGCTCTCGGTGGAGCCGTCGCCGGCCTGTCGATCCTCACCCAGACGCAGCTGCTCGCCATCGTCGTCGGCGGCCTGTTCGTCGCCGTCGTTCTCTCCGACGTCATCCAGATCAGCGTCTTTAAGGCGACCGGCAAGCGCGTCTTCCGCATGGCACCGCTGCACCACCACTTCGAGCTTCTCGGGTGGAAGGAAGTGACGATCGTGATCCGCTTCTGGCTGATCGCTGCGATCGTCGCGGTGGCCGGCGCGGGCCTGTTCTACGCGGAGTGGGTGTCCCGCCGATGAGCCGTTTCGCTGCTGTTGTTGGCTGGGGTAAGTCCGGGCAAGGCGCTGCTGGCGCGATGCTCGCGCGCGACTGGCAGGTGCGTGCCTTCGATGCGCGCGGGGGACAGTCCCTGTTCTTCGATGACGTTGCCGGCGTCGATGTTCACGTCGACGATGATCCCGAGGCTCTTGCGCGCGCGATCGTCGAGGCTGGCCCCGACCTCGTCGTCGTGTCTCCGGGCATTCCCCCACGCCACCCGGCCTTCTCCGCCTGCGAGGCCGCCGGTATCGAGGTGTGGGGCGAGGTTGAACTCGCCTGGCGTCTGCAGGAGGAAGGCCCGCATGCGGGTCGCCCGTGGCTGGTCGTGACCGGCACGAACGGAAAGACGACGACGGTCGGTATGCTCGGCGAGATCCTGCGCTGTGCGGGCATCAAGGCGCAAGAGGTCGGCAATATTGGTACGCCGATTACGCGGGCGATTGACTCCGATGCCGAGGTGTTCGCGGTGGAGCTGTCCAGCTTCCAGCTGCACACGGCTCGGACGGTCTCGCCCCTGGCGTCGATCTGCCTGAATGTGGATGCCGATCACCTGGACTGGCACGGCAGCGTGGAGGCGTACGCGGCCGACAAGGCGCGCGTCTACGAGAACACGATCCGCGCATGCGTCTACCCCGCGTCCGATCGACGCGTGGAGCAGATGGTGGAGAACGCCGACGTTGTGGAGGGGGCTCGCGCGATCGGGCTGACCCTCGGTGCGCCGACCATCTCCCAGTTCGGCATCGTCGAGGGCCTGCTGGTCGACCGCGCATTCGTGGATAACCGCGCGCGTCACGCTGTCGCCCTCGCGCACATTTCTGACTTGGCGGGGGCGTACGGCCCCCACCCGTCCGCCGCGGTCGTCTCGGACGCCCTGGCTGCTGCCGCCCTTGCCCGCGCTTACGGCGTTGATCCCGAGGCCGTCGAGGCGGGTCTGCGCGCGTTCCGGCCCGCCGGACACCGTCGCGCGATCATCGCCCACGCCGCGGACCTGACCTGGGTCGACGATTCGAAGGCGACGAATGCGCACGCCGCGCGCGCCTCTCCCTCGCGGGACTGCCGCCGCGCAGCGCGATCTGGATCGTCGGTGGCGACGCGAAGGGACAGGACTTTACGGAGCTGATCCGCCAGGTCGAACCGACGCTGCGCGGCGTCGTCGTCATCGGTGAGGACCGCGCGGCTCTCGTGGAAGCGCTGCAGGCCGGTGCCCCGGACGTTCCCCGCGTCGAGGTCGACGGCCACGAGGACTGGATGTTCTCGGTTGTCAACGAGGCCGTGGCCCTGTCCATGCCGGGCGACACCGTCGTGCTCGCCCCGGCCTGCGCCTCGTGGGATCAGTTCGACAACTACGGTCAGCGTGGCGACGCGTTTGCTGATGCTGTGTCGCGCCTGGCGGCCCAGTGGGGGAGCGCCGGTGGCGACGAATAAGCGCGGCTGGCACATCCCGACCATCACTCTGCCTCGCATCCGATTCGGGTCGGGACAGGAACGCAAGGATGATCCGGCGATGACGTACTACCTCGTCATCGTGCCGGCTCTGTTGCTGTCGGTGTTTGGCCTCATCATGGGCTTTTCAGCGCAGACCGTGACGGCGATCGCGCAGGGGGAGAACCCCTACACGGCGTACGCTCGCCCGCTGGTCATCATCCTCGTGTCGCTCGTGATCGCGACGATCGTCCTGCTCGTGCCTCAGCGGTGGCTCATGCACCTGGCCCCCGTCATGTTCGTGGGTGCGCTTGGTTTCCAATCCCTGGTCCTCAGCCCTTTGGGCGCTCGGAGGGCGGTAACGCGAACTGGGTGAAGGTGGGTCCGATCATGGCCCAGCCCTCCGAGTTCCTCAAGCTTGCCCTCATCGTCTTCCTGGGGTTCATGGTCTCGAAGTCGGCGTCGAAGCGCGGCGATTGGAAGGCCATGAGTCTGGCCGTCGGCCTTCCGATCCTGACGGCGCTCGGCGCGGTCATGCTGGGCCGAGACATGGGCACCGCGATGGTCGTGGCCGTCGGCGCACTGGGAGCGATGTGGGTCGCAGGTCTGCCCAAGCGCTGGTTCGGCGGCCTCGTCATGCTCGCCGTCCCGACGATGGTGCTGCTCGTTTTGTCGAACCCGACCCGTATCCGCCGTATCCTGGCGATTCTTCCGGGCACCTCAAAAGGACCGGACGAGTCCGCTCCCGAGCAGATCGACCACTCGCTGTGGGCGCTGGGTTCGGGTGGCCTGACCGGCCTCGGGCCGGGTGCCTCGCGCGAGAAGTGGAACTACCTGCAGGCCGCGCACACGGACTTTATTTTTGCGATTGTCGGCGAGGAATTTGGCCTGCTCGGAGCCCTCGGCGTGCTTGTGTGCCTGGGCCTGCTGATCTGGGGCATGTTCCGCGTGGCGCGCGAATCCTCGGATCTGTTTGTGACGATCGTGTCCTCGGGCGTGGCCTCGTGGATCGGCATCCAGACGGTCATTAACGTCCTGTCCGTGACGGGACTGGGACCGGTCATCGGCGTGCCTCTGCCGCTCGTGTCCTACGGCGGTTCGTCGTTCCTGTTTACGATCACCGCGATCGCGGTTGTTGCCTCGTTTGCTCGAGCGCGCGCGGGCATTTGGATGATCGGACGCCCGGACGAGGCCTCGGCTGGGCGTGATCCCCGCCTCGCCCCTCGCCGTCGCGCGGCGCGCTAAGACCCTGCGGCACCTGGTGGCCAGCGTGGCTCGCTACACTGGTGTCACGCACACGCGTAAAGGAGACGCATATGGTCAAGGTTGTGATGGCTGGCGGCGGCACTGCCGGTCACGTGAATCCTCTGCTGGCGACGGCGGCGCAGCTGCGCGACAGTGGAGCTGAGGTTGTCGTTCTGGGGACGAAGGCTGGCTTGGAGGCGGATCTGGTTCCCGCCGCAGGATTCCCGCTCGTGGAGATTCCCCGCGTTCCTTTGCCGAGGCGTCCCTCCCTGGCGTTCTTCACTCTTCCCGGTCGTTTCGCGGATGCCGTGAAGCGTTGCGCGCAGGCGCTTGAAGGCGCTGACGTGCTCGTTGGTTTTGGCGGCTACGTGTCGACGCCCGCGTACATCGCGGCGAAGCGCGCGGGTGTCCCGATCGTCATTCACGAGCAGAACGCGCGCCCCGGCCTGGCGAATAAGGTGGGCGCGCGCAATGCGGCGGTCGTCGCTCTGACGTTCCCCTCCTCGCCGCTGCAGGCGCGCAATGGCCAGACGATCGTGACGGGCCTACCCCTGCGTGCGGCGATCGCTGAGCTGGCCAGCCGCCGCGCGGATGCGCAGGGCGCTGCCCAGGCGCGCCGTGAGGCGGCCGAGCGTCTCGGCGTCAACCCGGATGCGCCCACGCTGCTGGTGACGGGCGGGTCCCTGGGAGCCTTGCACGTCAACGAGTCGATGACGGGTGCGGCGGACGCGCTGCCGGAAGGCGCGCAGGTCGTGCACCTGACGGGCCGCGGCAAGGACGAGCCTGTTCGCGCAGCTGTTGAGAAGGCCGGGCTGTCGGACCGCTGGCACGTGATCGACTACCTGACGACGATGGAGGACGCGCTGGCAGTCGCGGATCTCGTCGTGTGTCGTTCGGGCGCGGGAACCGTGGCCGAGATGGAGGCCCTGGGCCTGCCCTGCATCTACGTGCCGCTGCCGATCGGCAACGGCGAGCAGCGTCTGAACGCGGCGGACCACGTGGCCGCCGGCGGCGCGCAGCTCATCGACGACAAGGACTTCACGGCTGACTTTGTGCGCCGCAACGTGTTCCCTCTGCTGGGCTCGACCCGCCTGGCGGACATGGCCGCGGCCTCGCAGTCGCTGGGCCGCGCCGGAGCCGCCCGTGCGCTGGCGGATCTGGCTCTTGAGCAGGTGAAGGAGGCCAGCAATGAGTGAGCCGACGCTGCAGGATCGTTTCCATCTGATCGGTATCGGCGGCGCGGGCATGAGCGTCGTCGCGGAGCTTTTGGCTTCGCGGGGCGCCACGGTCGAAGGCTCTGACCGCGAGGAGTCCGCCGTCCTCGAGCACCTGCGCTCGGTGGGCGTTCGCGCCTTCGTCGGGCACGAGGCCTCGCACGTGGACCCGAGCTCCGTGGTCGTGGTCTCGACTGCGATCCGCGAGGACAATCCGGAGCTGGCGGTTGCGCGCGAGCGTGGCCAGAGGGTCATTCACCGCTCGCAGGCTCTTGCTCTTGCGGCGTCGGGCATGCGCTTTGTCGGCGTCGCCGGCGCGCACGGGAAGACGACGACGTCGGGCATGCTCGCGATCGGCTTGTCGGCCTGCGGGCTGGACCCGTCGGTGGCCGTGGGCGGCGTGCTGCCCCAGCTGGGCACCGGCGCGCACCTGGGTGGCGGGGACGTGTTCGTCGCCGAGGCCGACGAGTCGGACGGCTCGTTCCTGAACTACACCCCGGCGATCGAGATCGTCACCAACGTCGAGCCCGATCACCTGGATCGATACCACTCCCGCGAGGAGTTCGAGGAGATTTTCGTCGAGTTTGCGCGCCGCATGGTCCCCGGCGGCCTGCTGGTCACCTGCGCGGAGGACGAGGGTGCCGTTCGTCTGGCGCAGTCGGCGCGTGCCGAAGGGCTTCGGGTCGTCACCTACGGCCGTACTGAGCGTTCGCTGCACACACCTGACGTCGTGATCTCGAACGTTCGCGTGGAGGCCCACGGGGGCAGCGCGTCCCTGACGTGGGGAGAGCGCAGCGCGTCGCTGGCGCTGAGCGTCCCCGGCGAGCACAACGTGCTCAATGCGGCCGCCGCGTGGGTGGCAGGCATCGAATGTGGGTTGTCGCCTCAGGCGATCGCCGACGGGCTGGGAGAGTTTACCGGCGCGGCGCGTCGCTTCGAGGCGCGCGGCCAGGTCGGTTCGCGTCGCCTGTTCGACGACTACGCTCACCACCCGACCGAGGTCGAGGCCGCGATCCGCGAGGCGCGCGTCGTGGCGGGCGAGGGCGATGTGACCGTCGTGTTCCAGCCGCACCTCTACTCGCGCACGCGTATCTTCGCGGAGCGTTTCGCCCAGGCACTGTCGGGCGCGGATCACGTCGTGCTGGCTGGCATCTACGGTGCCCGCGAGGATCCCGAGCCGGGAGTCGACTCGAGCCTCATTTCCTCGCGCATCGAGGGCGCGTCCTACGTCGAGGACATGCACGAGGCCGCCCGCCTGGCCGCTTCGCTGACCCCCGAGGGGGGTGTGTGCCTGACGATGGGCGCCGGTTCGATCACTCACTGTGCGTCCGACGTGCTCGATGAGTGGAAGCGGATGGAGGCATGAGGCCACCGTCGCCGAGGCGTCCGGGAGGAGCTCGCTCCCACGAGGAGCGGCCGTCGCACGTGGAGGAGACCGCCTCGTCTTTCGATGAGATCGTGTCCCCGTCTGAGGACGAGGCGGCGCAGGAGCCGAAGCGTCGTCCCGCGTCGCTCACGGAGCGCCGCCGTGCGCGTGGAACCGTGGACCGGCCGATGCCTGTCGCCGATGCTGCGTCTCTGCTGGGTGGCGAGGAGGCGACGGATTTGGGGGGATCGCCTGCGTGAGCGCACCCGCGCGCGTCGTATCCTCCTTGCTCGTCGCATCGCTCTCACGCTTGTGACGCTCACGCTCGCAGCGGGAGGCGCGTGGGTCGCGTTCTTCTCGCCCGTCTTCGCATTCTCCTCGTCCGCGGTCGTTGTCTCGGGCGAGGATGGCACGCTTGTGACGGCTGATTCCGTGCGTTCGTCGATCGCGTCCTTCGAGGGGGGTTCCGCTCACGCGCCTGAACACGCAGGCGGTAGCTCGCGCAGTCGAGTCCAACGTGGCGGTGCGCTCGGCGAGCGTGTCGCGTCGATGGCCGACGAGCTTGCGCGTGTCGGTGACAATGCGGACGGGCATGGCTGTCGAGGCCGCCTCGGGTGGCTACTGGCTGGTGGACGATCAGGGCGTCGCCTTCCAGCAGGTGCCGTCGGCGGGGGAATACCCGCTCGCGACGCTCCCGGAGGACCGGGCGACCGGCGCGGCTGATATTGCCTCCGCGCTGGGCGCGCTGGACGAGGCGACGCGCGCCCAGGTGGCTGCCGTGACCTCGACGGGAACTCAGGTGAACTTCACGCTGCGCGGTGGCCAGACTGTCAAGTGGGGAACCCGCGCAGATGCGCCGCAAAGGCGCGGGTGTTGGCCACGCTGCTGGCTAATGTTCAGGCGAGTACCTACGACGTGTCCTCGCCGAATCACCCTGTGACCAGTTAAGCCTTGTCTTTTGTCCGCGTGTTGGCTTGAAGGAATGCTCGCGGACACCTAGGTTCTTTCCGACACGAAGCACGTTAAACATCAACCTTCAACTAGAGGTTGAGGGTCTGATGCAAGGGAGACATCCATGGCGACACCGCAAAACCACCTGGCAGTGATCAAGGTCGTCGGCGTCGGCGGCGGCGGAGTTAACGCCGTGAACCGAATGATCGAGGTCGGCCTCAAGGGCGTTGAGTTCATTGCCGTCAACACTGATGCGCAGGCTCTGCTCATGTCCGATGCCGAGACCAAGCTCGACATCGGCCGCGAACTGACGCACGGCCTGGGCGCCGGCGCGGATCCGGCCGTCGGCCGTAAGGCTGCGGAGGATCACATCGAGGAGATCACCGCCGCGCTTGAGGGTGCGGACATGGTGTTCGTGACCGCTGGTGAGGGCGGTGGCACCGGTACCGGTGCGGCCCCGGTCGTCGCCAAGATCGCCCGCGACGCTGGCGCGCTGACGGTTGGCGTCGTGACCCGCCCCTTCTCGTTCGAGGGCAACCGCCGTGCGGCTCAGGCCGAGGGCGGCGTGACGACCCTGCGCGAAGAGGTCGACACCCTGATCGTCATCCCGAACGACCGTCTCCTGGAGATCTCCGACGCGAACATCTCCGTGCTTGACGCTTTCCGCGCTGCCGACCAGGTGCTCCTCTCGGGTGTCCAGGGCATCACCGAACTGATCACCACCCCCGGCCTCATCAACGTGGACTTCAACGACGTCAAGTCGGTCATGAAGGACGCCGGTTCGGCCCTCATGGGTATCGGTGCGGCGACCGGCGAGGATCGCGCGCTGCGCGCTGTCGAGAGCGCTATCTCCTCTCCGCTGCTGGAAGCCTCGATCGACGGTGCCCACGGTGTGCTCATGTTCTTCCAGGGTGGTTCCGACCTCAGCCTGCAAGAGGTCTACAGCTCCTCGCAGCTCGTGCGCGAGGCGGCCCACCCCGAGGCGAACATCATCTTCGGTAACGTCATCGACGATGCTCTGGGTGACGAGATCCGCGTGACCGTCATCGCTGCCGGCTTCGACGAGGCCACGGATGCGGCCATGTCGCGCCCGAACGTCTCCCGCGTGTCCGCTCCGGTGGCTCAGCAGCGTCCCGCTGCCCCCGAGGCTAAGGCTCCGGCCGCCGAGACCGCTCGTATCACCCAGCTGTCGACGCGCCGCGCGCAGCACCGCGCCGACGTCGCGGCTCCCGTGCGTGAGGCCGCTCCGGCCCCCGTCGAGACGCCCGCTGCCGCTGAGTACGAGGAGTCCGAGTCCGAGCACTCCTTCGAGGTTCCTCGCGTCTACCCCGAGGCGCCCGAGAAGGAAGAGCTGGATATTCCTCCCTTCCTGCGCTGATGAGTGACAAGCTCTGGGCCGGTGCCCGGGTCCACCTCACCGAGGTGGACCCGGGTACCGGTGCGCTATGCGGCAACGTCGGCCTGCATGTGGGTGACCAGGAGTCGCTCGTGCGCGATCGTCGGCGCGCCCTAGCGGTGGCGCTCGGGCGCGAGATCGTCTGGATGGATCAGACCCATTCGACCCGGGTGGATCTCATCGTTCGCGGCGAGAGCGCACCCACCCTGGCGGCGTCCGGAGAGGCGCTCGCTCAGCCCACGACGGGGGAGTGGGGGCCCGTCGACGCCGACGGCATCATCGTCGACGCCCGCGACTGGCAGGGGGCTCCTGCCCTCGCCGTGCAGACCGCGGATTGCTTGCCCGTCGTTTTCTCCGCCGCCTCCGGTCAGATCGTCGCAGCCGTGCACGCGGGTCGGCGCGGCCTGCTCGGTGGGATCCTTGAGGAGACCGCCCGGCGCATCCGCAGCCTCGACGCCGGCCGATCGACGCCTTGATCGGCCCGGCTATCTGCGGGCGCTGCTACGAGGTGCCTGCCGACATGGCCGACGAGAGCGAAGCGCTCATGCCCGGCATCCGTTCTGTCACGTCGTGGGGCACTCCCGCACTCGACCTGCCGCGCGCTGCGGCCTCGTCCCTGGCTGCCCGGGGCGTGAGAGTGGCCATCGATGAGCGCTGCACCCTCGAGGATGCCGACCTCTTCTCGTATCGTGCCGACTCGTCCTGCGGACGCCAGGCGCTCATCATCGTTCCCGCCTGAGGCACCGATGCCGTCGAGAGAGCCTCGGGCTGCGGCTTTCCTGTGCCCTGATGTCGACGCGGAAATACCCCATGATGAGGCTTTCTGGCGCGGTCCTCGCGACGCGCCGAGCGCCCTGCCCGGCGATGCCGCTCGGTAACTGTAGCTTGTGGCTATGCATCGGCTGAAGGAGGAACAATGAGCGAGTCGTTCGGTGCACGCGCACGTAAGTTTATGGGCTGGTACTCACCGGAGGAGCCCATCGATGAATTCGATGAATTCGACGAGGTGGAAGAGGTAGCTCCCGTGGCCGACATTACCCCCGTATCCCGTCCGACACTGACCAGCATCCGCCGCAACGAGCCGGCCGAGGATCTCACGCGCATCGTGACGATCCACCCCACCGCCTACTCTGACGCCGTCACGATCGGCGAGGCGTTCCGTGATGGCACGCCCGTCATCATCAACCTCACCGACATGGGCGAGGATGAGGCGCGTCGCCTGGTTGACTTTGCGGCTGGCCTGACCTTTGGCCTGCACGGTGTCATCGAGCGCGTCACCAACCGAGTCTTCCTGCTGTCCCCGGCCACGGTCGAGGTTGCGGGCGACAACACCTCCGGCCGTCGCGGTTCCCTCTACAACCAGGGCTGAGGTCGCTCGTGGCCGTTCTTGGCTGGATCGGGTGGGGGCTGAGCGTTCTCATCAACCTCTACATGATGGTGCTGTTCGCGCGCGTCATTCTGGACTGGGTTCCGTTTTTCGCGCGCGGATGGCGTCCGAGGGGGATTGTGCTCGTCCTCGCGAATGTTCTCTACGCGCTGACCGATCCTCCGATCCGTTGGATTGGGCGCTTCGTTCCGCCCCTGCGCCTCGGTGGCGGCATGGCAATCGATGTCGGTTTCATGCTCTTATTCCTGGTGCTTATCGTTGCACAGCGTTTCGCTAGTTTCCTTTACTTTTTGAGCCTGTAGAGCTCAAAAAGGGGGATGAGAGGCCCCACAAAAATGTCCCTCACCTCGTGATGGATGTTGCTAGTGTGACAATTTCAGTTATTATTTTGGTGACGTGATAGCGGGCGGCCTTCCCGGTCGTCCAGGCGCGCGGGTTTCGCGCGTCCAATCGAAACGACCGAGAGGCGAAGAAATGGCCCTGCTCACTACCGAGGATGTCCTCAACAAGAAGTTCCAGTACGTCAAGTTCCGCGAGGGATACGACCAGGACGAGGTCGATGAGTTCCTCGACGAGGTTGTCTCCACCATCTACTCCCTGCAGATGGAGAACCAGGATCTGAAGGAAAAGCTCGAGGCCGCTGAGCGCCGTATCGCCGAGCTGTCCAACTCCGACTACGCGCCTGCCGAGACCCCCGCCCCCGTGGCAGCCCCGGTCGTCGAGACCCCGGCTCCCCGCCGCCCCGGCCCTCACCGGCCCGCAGGATGCGGAGTCCGCCACCTCCATGCTGGCCCTCGCCCAGCGCGTCCACGACGAGTACGTGCGCGACGGCGAAGAGCAGGCCGCGAAGATTATCGCCGATGCTAACGCCGAGCGCGACGCGATCATCTCCGACGCCCAGAAGCAGAAGGACTCGCTGCTCTCCCAGCTCGACCAGGAGCGCGAGCTGCTCGAGAACAAGATCAACGGTCTGCGTACCTTCGAGGCCGAGTACCGTACGAACCTGCGCAACCACCTCGAGACCCTCCTCAAAGAGGTCGACAACGGCGAGAACTGATCGCAATCGCTTTGACCGGCGGCGGTGCACTTCGCGGTGCGCCGCCGCCGGTCGTTTAAGATAGGGAACCATGGCTAACTCCTCCCACCCGACCCACACCCGCGCGACGTGGGTGTACGCGGGCATCGTGTTCGTTGCCGCTATTGCCACCGATCAGGCGTCAAAGATGTGGGCACGCGGCGCCCTTGACGGCCAAGCGCCGCGCCCGCTCATCGGGCAGTGGCTGTCGCTGTCCCTCGTGCACAATTCGGGTGCTGCCTTCTCCTTTGCCGCCGGCAAGACATGGATTCTGACGATCTTCACCGTCGTCATCATCGGCGTGCTGGTCGTGATGGCTCGGCGCGTGCACCGCGCGTCGACGCTGCTGGCGATCGCGCTGCTGGCGGGCGGGGCCGTCGGCAATCTGATCGATCGACTGACTGCTGAGCCCGGCTTTCGGCGTCGGCCACGTCACCGACTTCATCGCCTATGGCAACTGGTTCGTCGGCAACGTCGCGGACATTTGGATCGTGCTCGGGGCACCTTTGCTGGCCCTCGCGCTGTCCCGTGAGCCCTCGAAGGAGGACGCCCAGTGAGCTCGCGTATGCTTCCCGTCCCCGACGCCCTCGTGGGCGAGAGGGTTGACGCCGCTCTGGCCCGGATGCTCGGCCTGTCGCGCTCGCGCTGCGCGGAGCTGGCGGCGCAGGGGCACGTTCTCGTCAATGGCGTTGCCGCCGGCAAATCGGATCGTCTCGGAGCCATGGACATCATCGAGGTCACCATTGCGGAACCGGAGAGCAAGCCGACTCCGGTCACCGACATGACGATCCTCTACGACGACGAGGACATTGTCGTCGTCGACAAGCCCGTCGGCGTCGCCGCCCACACGGGCCCCGGATGGGAGGGGCCCACGGTCCTGGGGAACTTGGAGGCGGCGGGATATCGCATTACCAGCTACGGCCCTCCCGAGCGTCAGGGCATCGTGCACCGGCTCGACGTGGGCACCTCGGGCGCGATGATGGTCGCCAAGTCCGAGCTCGCATACACGGTCATGAAGCGAGCCTTCAAGGAGCGCACGATCGAAAAGGTCTATCACGCGGTGGTTGCTGGCCACCTCGATCCGCCATCGGGCACGATCGATGCGCCCATCGGTCGTCACCCCTCGCGCGAATGGCGCATGGCCGTCATCGATGGCGGTAAGCGCGCCGTCACCCACTACGACACGCTTGAGCTCATGGCGGGCGCCCAGCTCACCGAGGTGCACCTGGAGACGGGACGCACCCACCAGATTCGCGTGCACATGGCCGCCGTCGGGCACCCGTGCGTGGGCGATACGTTCTACGGCGCCGACCCGACCCAGGCGGAGCGCCTGGGGCTCACCCGCCAGTGGCTGCACGCCGTTCGCCTCGGATTCGCCCACCCCCGCACGGGCATGCCGATGAGTGTGTCCAGCCCCTATCCGGATGACCTCGCCGACGCGCTCGAGGAGCTGCGCCACCCGCACGACTGATCCTCCGTTTGGTGAGGCTTCCCCGATTCTCGGCCCCGGCCTCGTCGAGGCTCACGCCGTGAGATGAACGACCGCTGCGCCCGGGGCGTTCACCGTGGGTGCGCGCGCCTCGGACAGTAGAATCGACGCATGGCTGATTCCTTCGTGCACCTTCACAACCACTCCGAGTATTCGATGCTCGACGGAGCGGCGAAGACGAAAGCGATGGCCCAGGAGGCCGCCCGTCTCGGGCAGCCCGCGATCGGCCTGACGGATCACGGTTATCTTTTCGGTGCCTTCGACTTCTACACGAACTGCAAGAATGCGGGCGTCAAGCCGATCATCGGCCTGGAGGCGTACGTGACGCCGGGGACCTCGCGCTTCGATCGCCAGAAGGTCCTGTGGGGCGAGCCGTGGCAGCGCGCCGACGACGTGAGCGCCGGCGGCTCCTACAACCACCTGACCCTGATCGCCTACAACACGACGGGCATGCACAACCTCTTCCGCTTGGGGTCCTACGCCTCGACGGACGGCCAGTTCGGCAAGTGGCCGCGCGCCGACAAGGAGCTGCTCAGCCAGTTCCACGAGGGCCTCATCGTGTTCACGGGCTGCCCCTCGGGTGCCGTGCAGACGCGTCTGCGCCTGGGGCAGTGGGACGAGGCCGTGGCTGAGGCCGCGGAGCTTCGCGACATTTTCGGCGCGGAGAACTTCTACGTCGAGGTCATGGACCACGGCATCGACATCGAGCGACGCACCCACCAGCAGGTCCTCGAGATCGCCAAGCTCATGAACGCGCCCCTCGTGGCCACCAACGACGCGCACTACGTCAAGCGCGACGACCGCAAGATCCAGGACGCGCTCCTGTGCATCAACTCGGGCTCGCGCATCAACGACCCCGACCGATTCAGGTTCGACGGCGACGGCTACTACATCCGCTCGTCGGACGAGATGCGTGCCCTGTGGAGCGAGCTGCCCAGCGCCTGCGACTCGACCCTCGAGATCGCGGAGCGCTGCGACGTGCACTTCACGACCACGAAGGAGGGCGCGAACTACATGCCCGACTTCCCGGTGCCCGAGGGCGAAGACAAGACCTCGTGGTTCATCAAGGAGGTCGAGCGAGGCCTGCGCGATCGCTTCCCGAACGGTATTCCTGACGCAGTGCGCAAGCAGGCCCAATACGAGGAGGACGTCATCATTTCGATGGGCTTCCCGGGCTACTTCCTCACCGTCGCCGACTACATCAACTGGGCGAAGTCGCAGGGCATCCGCGTGGGACCGGGCCGTGGCTCGGGCGCGGGCTCGATGGTGGCCTACGCCATGAAGATCACCGAGCTAAACCCCCTCGATCACGGCCTGATCTTCGAGCGATTCCTCAACCCCGAGCGAATCTCGATGCCCGACTTCGACGTCGACTTCGACGAACGCAGGCGCGACGAGGTCATCGCATACGTCAAGCGCAAGTACGGCGAGGACCGCATCAGCCAGGTCGTCACCTACGGCACGATTAAGACCAAGCAGGCCCTGAAGGACTCCGCGCGTATCCTCGGCAAGGACTTCAAGGTCGGGGAGCAGCTCACCAAGGCGCTGCCCCCGGCGATCATGGGCAAGGACATCACGGTCCACGGCATCTTCGACGAGAAGGACAAAGCGCTACGCGGAGGCCGCCGAATTCCGTAAGTTCTACGAGGAGAACCCCGACACGCACGAGGTCGTCCAGTACGCGCTCGGCCTGGAGGGCCTGACGCGCCAGTGGGGCGTGCACGCGTGTGCGGTCATCATGAGCTCCCACACGCTCACCGACATCATCCCGATCATGAAGCGCCCGCAGGACGGCGCGATCATCACGCAGTTCGACTACCCGACGTGCGAGACGCTGGGCCTGCTGAAGATGGACTTCCTGGGCCTGCGTAACCTCACGGTCGTGTCCGATGCGCTCGCGAACATCGCGCTCAACGGCAAGCCGGACCCGGACCTCGATCATCTGGCCTTCGATGATAAGAAGACGTATGAGCTGCTGGGACGAGGCGAGACTCTCGGCGTCTTCCAGCTTGATGGTGGTGGCATGCGCGACCTCCTCAAGCTCATGAAGCCCGACAACTTCGAAGACATCTCCGCCGTCGGCGCCCTGTATCGCCCCGGCCCGATGGGCGCGAACTCGCACACGAACTACGCGCTGCGTAAGAACGGGCGTCAGGAGATCACGCCGATCCACCCGGAGCTGGAAGAACCGCTTAAGGACATCCTGGGGACGACCTTCGGTCTGATCGTGTATCAGGAGCAGGTCATGCAGATTGCGCAGAAGCTGGCGGGATACTCGCTGGGTCAGGCAGACATTCTGCGTAAGGCGATGGGTAAGAAGAAGAAGGAGGTCCTGGACCAGCAGTTCAAGGGCTTCCGCCAGGGCATGATCGATAACGGCTACTCCGAGGAGTCGATCAAGGCCCTGTGGGACGTCGTCGTTCCCTTCTCGGCCTACGCCTTCAACAAGGCCCACTCGGCAGCCTACGGCCTCGTCTCCTACTGGACGGCCTTCCTCAAAGGCGAACTACCCGACGGAGTACATGGCGGCCCTGCTGACCTCGACGAAGGACAACAAGGATCGTCGCGCCCTGTACCTGGCGGAGTGCCGCCACATGGATATCACGGTCCTGCCCCCGGACGTCAACGCGTCGATGGGTAACTTTGCGCCTGACGGCGAGGCGATCCGCTTCGGTCTGAACGCCATCCAGAACGTGGGTGGCCCGGTCGTCGACGCTATCGTGGAGACTCGTGCGCAGAAGGGGCGGTTCGCCTCGTTCCAGGACTTCCTGGACAAGGTGCCCCAGGTGGTGTGCAACAAGCGCACGATCCAGTCCCTCATCCGCGCCGGCGCTTTCGACTCGATGGGGCACACGCGCCGCGCTCTCCTCGCGCGATGCGATGAGGCCGTGGACGCGATCATTGACGTCAAGCGTAACGAGGCGATCGGACAGTTTGACCTGTTCGGTGCTCTGGGCGAGGACGAGGACACGGGCTCGGGCCTGACGATCGACATCCCGGACCTGCCCGAGTTCGACCGTAAGACGAAGCTGGCGGCCGAGCGCGAGATGCTGGGCCTGTACGTCTCCGACCACCCGCTGCGCGGCGTGGAGGCGGCGCTGGCGCGCCACCAGGACTACGAGATCGCCCAGGTCGTCGGCTCCGACGGGGCGATGGCGGACCGCATCGTGAAGATCGCGGGCCTCATCTCGGGCGTCACGACGAAGGTGACGAAGCAGGGCAACGCGTGGGCGATCGCGACGATCGAGGACCTGTCGGGTTCGGTGGATGTGCTCTTCTTCCCGCGCTCCTACGAGTCGATTCAGACCTACCTCGCGCAGGACATCATCGTCCAGATCGAGGGCAAGGTGAACGTGCGTGAGGAGGGCATGACCATCTACGGCCAGTCGATGACCCTCCTGGATCTGTCGGGCGGGGCGGACCTGCCCCTCGACCTGCGCCTGCCGGCCGCCAGGTGTACGCCCGAGCTGCTCACCGACCTGCGCGGTGTGCTCGAGTCCTATCCCGGCGGTTCCCCGGTGCGCCTGCACCTGACGGAGCCGGGGCGCACGACGGTCGTCGAGTTGGATCCGAAGCTGCGCGTCGAACAGACGAGCGCCTTCTTCAGCCACATCAAGGCCGTCGTCGGCGCGGGCGGTGTCGTCACCTCGTCCTAACATGATGCGAGCCGGGCCCCGGTGGGACTCGGCTCGCGTCGTCGACGGGCGTGCTTAGGAGGCGGATCCGACGATTGCGGCGGCCTTGCCCCAGGGGGCGTCGACCTCGACGAGGTCGCCGGCGCTCAGGTGATGGCCGCGGCGCGTCTCCACCTCGCCGTTGACGGTCACGTCGCCGGCCTGGATGAGCTCGCGGGCCTGTGCGCCGTCTTCCGCGAGGGAGGCGAGCTTGACGAATTGGCCGAGCTTGATCTCCCCGCGCACGGGGATCGTCGGTGTGCTCATGGTGAATCCTTTCGCTGAGGGAGAGCGCATCACGCGCGAGGGCGTGGATGAACAGTATCCTTGGGTAGAGACACACAGTATAAGGAGGAGCGGTGAGCGCTCACAACGACGATATCGACGCGGAGTTCCAGTCGCTGGTTGCATCGCTGGGATCGACGCCCGCCGCGGGCGATTGCTCTGCCGTCCCTCGATCCGGACGACACTCCCGTTGACGAGTCCCTGCACCTGGAGGGTGGCCGTCTGTCGGTTGCCCTCGTGCTCGCTCCGATTTCCTACCCGGAGGCGCTGCACTCGCTGCTCGCGCTGACGGGTGTGCGCGAGTCGATCGTGCGTCTCAAGCCGTGGACCGCCGTGTGGCTGCGCGTGGAGACGACGCCGACGGACGAGGAGGAGCTCGACGCTCTGCTGACCGGCCAGCGTCCGATGCCCGACGCGGTGGATCGCGTGGCACGGGCCGTCTCGAACCTGTCGAAGTACGGGGCGGTCGCCCTCATGAGCTGGCTCGTCGAGGGCGACGGCGTGGAGCCGGGCGTCTCGGGTCGTATCTCCGCCCAGCGCTACGTGGGCGGTGAGCCCGAGGAGACGATTCCTGCGGGCCTGCTGCTGGGGGCGATGCCCGCGGCGACGGAGGACCTCCTGCTGGGGCGCACGACGCCCGCCGACTACAAGGATTCTGTGGCGGCCGACGGCAGCTGCCAGGGCGGCGGCCCCTTCGGTTGGCTGCGACGCAAGCAATCATGACGATCCTCGAACTGCTGCCCGCGATCGACGTGACGGGCGGGCAGGCCGTGCGTCTGTCCTCCGGGTCGATCGACGAGGGCTCCTGGGGTAGCCCGATCGATGTCGCTCGTTCGTTTCACGAGGCCGGGGCTCGCTGGGTGCACCTCGTGGACTTGGACCTGGCGTTTGGTCGCGGCGAGAACTCTGAGCTGCTCGCCCGGGTGATCCGTGAGGTTCCCGTGCGCGTCGAGCTGTCGGGAGGGATCACGAGCCGAGCGACTATCGAGGCCGGGCTGGCCATGGGGCCCGAGCGCGTCAATATCGCGACGCAAGCCCTCGATGACATCGACGCCGTGTGCGAGGCCGTTGACACTTTCGGTGAGCGCGTTGCCGTGTGCCTGGACGTGCGCGGCGATCGCCTGGCCGCGCGCGGTGGGCGCGGTGAGGGGGGCAACGTGTGGGAGGCTCTGCGCGTCCTGAACGAGGCGGGTGTGGCCCGCCTGGTCGTCACAGACGTGACTCGTGACGGTCAGATGAACGGTTCCAACCGAGACCTGCTGGCCCGCGTCGCAGACCAGAGCCCCGCCCGGATCATCGCCTCGGGTGGGGTGAACTCCCTGGCCGATGTCGAGGCCCTGCGTGCCCTGGGCATCGAGGGTGCGATCGTCGGAAAGGCCCTGTACCAGGGCGCATTCACTCTGGCCGATGCACTGGACGTCGCCGGATACGAGGAGCGGTCATGACGCCTACGCCTCCCATCCTCACCGAGGAACAGAAGAATCGACTGGCGCAGCGCCTGTCGATGATGAGCCACGACCGCGCTGATGTCGGTCAGGGGCTTCCTCGTACCGCCCGGGCGCTCGCGCTGGGGCAGGGCAGTGACGCGGGCGCGGCCAGGCTTGAGGCGCTCGTCGATGCTCTCGTCTTTGAACGTGTCATCGTTCCCATCGACGTTGAGCCCGACCCGCGCGTGACGGGCGTACACGCCGGAGAAAACGGTCATAACCCGATCGATTTCGTGCGCGCCCAGACCCCCGCGGGGGAGGCGCTCGCCATCTATTCGTCGGTCCGCGCACTGTCCGCACACCGCCCCGGTGATCGTCCGATGGCCCTGGACTTCCGCACGATCGGGCTGACCGCTCTCGTGGAGACGGGCGGGCGCATCGTCGTCAACCCGGGCACCGACGCGGTACTGCTGCCGCGCCCCGCCGTCGCTGCGCTCGCGCAGGGAGATGAGTGGCTCCCCGCGTGGCGCGACGGATCCCTGCGCGAACTCCTGCTCGCCGAGGCCACCGCGGCGTGCCCGGCCATCGTCGATGTCGAGATCGCCTACGCGGGCGACGGCCTCACGCGCGTCGTCGTGTCCGTGGACCGCGCTTCTTTCGCCCAGGGAACCGATGCCTCGGCAATGAAGGAGGCGCTGTCGGGTGCCCTGAACGCCCTGGGAACGAACCCCCGCCTCATCGCCTCGGCCGACCGGGTTGAGATCACGCCCGTCCTGCGCTGAACCGGCCCCGAGCGCTCCTCGCGCAGCGTGAGGCGCGCAATGATTGCTGATCTGGCGATCCCTCGCCATTTCTGGTATCGTTGATACGACCGTCTGGGCGAAGGCCCGGAACGCAAGCGGAGAAATCCCACCTGGATACCCGCCTCTCGACAGAGAGGATGCCGCCCGCAGGGGCGTTGCGCAGGGGATCGGGTACGACGGTCAACACCCGTGCGTGTTGGCCGATGGAAGCCTCCGTGCGCGTCGCGTAACGGAGGCTTTTCGTTTCGCGCATAAGGATTCTGTGGAAGGAGCCGCTCATCAGCGAGACTCGCATCAATGAGCGTATTCGAGTCCCCGAGGTTCGCCTCGTGGGACCCGGAGGTGAACAGGTCGGCGTCGTCCGCGTTGAGGACGCGCTGCGTCTGGCCGAAGAGGCCGGGCTTGACCTGGTTGAGGTTGCGCCGAACGCTAAGCCGCCCGTCGCAAAGCTCATGGATTACGGCAAGTACAAGTACGAAGCCGCCCAGAAGGCCCGCGATGCTCGCCGCAACCAGGCGAACACGCAGCTGAAGGAAATCCGCTTCCGACTCAAGATCGACGATCATGACTTCGGCGTCAAGAAGGGCCACGTGGAGCGCTTCCTGTCCGCCGGCGACAAGGTCAAGGTCATGATCATGTTCCGCGGTCGAGAGCAGTCTCGCCCCGAGGCTGGCGTTCGCCTCCTGCAGCGCCTCGCCGAGGAGATTGGTGACCTTGCCACCGTCGAGTCGATGCCCCGTCAGGACGGGCGCAACATGACGATGGTGCTGGCCCCCACCAAGCGCAAGGCTGATGCCCTGACTGAGCAGCGCAAGCGCCGCGAGGCCGAGCGCGCTGAGCGCCGGGGCAAGCGCGCGGAGCGCGCCAGCAAGGACCAGGCCCGAGTGGCAGCCGACAAGGCTGACGAACAGGACTGACGGCGATACCCATCGCCTCACAACGAAGGAATAGAAATGCCGAAGAACAAGACTCATTCCGGTGCTAAGAAGCGCTTCCGCACGACCGGCTCGGGCAAGATCATGCGCGAGCAGGCCGGCGCCCGCCACCTGCTGGAGCACAAGTCCAGCCGCAAGACCCGTCGTCTGGCGACCGACCAGGTCCTGGAGACCGCTGACGTCAAGCGCGTCAAGCGTCTGCTGGGCAAGTGAGCTCGAGTTAGAGGAGAACAGTAGAAAATGGCACGTGTTAAGCGTTCTGTCAACGCCAAGAAGAAGCGTCGTACCGTACTCGAGCAGGCCTCCGGCTACCGTGGCCAGCGCTCGCGCATGTACCGCAAGGCCAAGGAGCAGGTCACTCACTCCTTCGTCTACTCCTACCGCGACCGCAAGGCCAAGAAGGGCGACTTCCGTCGTCTGTGGATCCAGCGCATCAACGCTGCGTCCCGCGCCCAGGGCCTGACCTACAACCGCCTCATCCAGGGCCTGAACCTGGCCGGCGTCGAGGTCGACCGTCGCATGCTGGCCGAGCTGGCCGTGAACGACATCAACGCGTTCAACGCCCTGGTGAAGGTCGCCAAGGACGCGCTGCCCGCCGACATCAACGCCCCCAAGGCCTGATAGGTGAGCCTTTCCGCCGAGCGCCTGACCGTTCTCGATAATTCCCGCGCCGATCGCGTGCGTAGGGTGTCGGGTCTGGTTGGGCGCTCGGCGCGTTCACGCTCGGGCCTGATGCTCGTTGAGGGGCCTCAGGCAGTGCGTGAACTTGTCGTGCACCGACCGTTTGCGGTGCGCGACGTGTACGTTCGCGAGGACGCGTGGGAGGCGCACGCGGACATCGTGGACGTCGCCCGGCGCGCCACGCGCTGGGTGCACCCGGTGACCGCCGATGTTTCGGCGGCCCTATCGGGGGACTCGCAGGGCATCTGCGCCGTTGCCACCCTGGACGCGCTGTCGCGCGAGCTGCCGGAGCCGAGCGAGGGCGAGACGATCGTCGTGCTCGCTCAGGGGCGCGACCCCGGTAACGTCGGCACGATCATCCGCACCGCCGACGCCTTTGGCGCGGTCGGCCTCGTTGCCGTCGCGGGCACGGTGGATGCCGCCAGCCCGAAGGTCGTGCGCTCGAGTGCCGGTTCCGTTTTCCACATTCCCGTGTGCGTCGCGCCCTCTTTCGCGGACGCGCGCGCACTCGTCCACGGCCGCAGCGCAGCCCTGCTGGGTACCAGCGGTGGCGCCGGATCGTTGAGTCTTTCCGACCTCCTCGTGCAGGGAGTGTCGGCACGCTCGCGTCTGTCCCAGTCGCACGCCTGGGTGTTCGGCAACGAGGCGCGGGGCCTGTCGGGCGACGAAATGCGCCTGTGCGACGCCCTCGTGTCGATCCCGATGACGGGGGACGCGGAATCCCTGAACGTGGCCAGCGCGGCCGCAACCTGCCTGTTTGCGTCCCAGACCGTGCGAGGCATGGAAAACTGAGGTGCCTTCGCGGCGCACCGGCGCGCCCGCGACTAGTCTGGTGCCTATGAAGTTAGCTGACCTGTCCGAGGCGCAGTTGGTGTCTCATTTCCGCGAGTCTTTTCCGCGCGGCGAGCGCACGATGATCGGTATTGGCGACGACTGCGCCCAGGTCGCGGCCCCCGAAGGATCATTCATCGTGACGACGGACGTCATGGTGGAGGACCAGCATTTCCACCTGTCCTGGTCGACCGGCTACGAGGTCGGCGCGCGCGTGGCCGCTCAGAACCTCGCGGATATCGATGCGATGGGCGGGCGTCCCTCTGCGCTCGTCGCCTCGGTGGTCGCGCCGCGCGACATGGACGCGGACGTGTTCCTGGATGTCGTTCGAGGCCTGGGGGATCGCGCGCGAGAGGCTGGCGCGGGTGTCGTTGGCGGTGACTTGAGCGCGGGTGAGAAGCTCGTCATTTCGATCACGGCCTTCGGCTATTGCACGGGGCCGGTGGTGCGCCGTGACGGCGCGCGCCCCGGTGACCTCGTGGCGGTCAGTGGCACCCTCGGATACTCCTACGCCGGCCTTGATCTCCTGGAGGGCGGGCACGTCGATCCGTCAGCGCGAGGGGAAGCGCAGCTGGGCGATCTGGCTCCTTTCGTTGAGACGTACCGGGCGCCGACGCCTCCGCTGGGCTCTGGCGTGGCCGCCGCAGCCGCAGGCGCCCGCGCCATGATGGATCTGTCGGATGGACCCGCGACGGATGCGGCGCGCATCGCCAAGGCCTCGGGTGTCGTCATCGAGTTTGACCGAGGCGCTATCGAGGCTGAGGCATCTCACCTGGCTGCCGCAGCCCGCGTCTGCGCGGTCGATCCCGTGCGGTGGGTCCTCCAAGGGGGAGAGGAACACGGCATGATCGCGGTATTCCCGCCCGATGCGGCGCTGCCGGAGGGCTTCCGTGTCGTCGGTTCGGTGCGCGCGTGCGTGGCCGAGGAGGAACCGCGGGCGATGATGGATGGCGCGGTCCTGCGCGGGGCGTGGGATCATTTCTCTCCAGATTCCGTAGACTAGTGTGATGTGGGCCGCTGGAGTCTGTGTGAGTAGACAGGGACGTCAAGCGGCGTGACGACCAATGATTGGAGTACATCAGGATGACCGCGTTGACTGAGGGCACCCCGGCCTCGTCTCGACCGATGTCGCGCGTGGCGCGCAAGCTCGCTGAGTCGTCGGAGGAGATTCCGGCGACCGCCGGATTGTCCCTGCCTGCGCTGCAGGGTGATGCCTGCGTGCCGCCGACGAAAGCTCTGCCCGTCGTCGATTCGGACGCCGACGCCTGACAGCGTGCTCCATACGCTATCTCCGTCCGCTGTGGGCGGGCACGGCGTGGCCGTAGTGTGGGCGCTCTTTGACTATTGGCATTCGTGGTGTGATAGTGAGCATGCCTGGGTGGCCGGTTGCCGGGGCACGCGAGGTGTGCTGCTGGCTTGGTCACGGATTGTCAATTGGTGTGAGGAGTACATGATGGGCACTGGGAACAACGAGTCGATGGAGACGCCGGTTCCGGCTCCGCCGACGGGGCCTGCGGGGGTGAGTTCGCCGACGCCCGCCGGGGGAGGCGTGGCTTTTACGCCGATGTCTGCGGCGGGAAAAAAGCGTGTGAAGCTGATTGGGGTTCTGGTCGGTGTCCTCGTCGTGCTGGTGATCGCTGGCGTGGTGGCGATCAAGGTCGCCAATAGTTCGCGGACGCCCGAGGCGCAGGTGCGCCAGTACCTGGATCTGCTGGCCGCTGGCAATGCCAGCGCAGCAACTGCGATGGTCGATCCGGGCGTAGCCAATGACGAGCGCGTGTTTTTGACGGACTCGGTGATGTCGTCCGCTCAGTCGCTGCTGGTTGTCGAAGACATCAGCGCTGGCGAGGGCGAGAAGGACGGGAAGAAAGACAAGTCTGATACGCGTACGGTGACCCGCGACCATGCAGGTCAACGGTGAGCGTTTCGTTCACGAGTTCACGGTGGTGAAGACGAAGCCCACGATGGGAGTTTTGGACAACTGGCAGGTCAAGGATGCTCTCGTGTCCCAGGTGAGCGTCGATGCCCGCGGGTACAACCAATTCACCGTGGGCGACGTGACCGCCGATGCTCATCGAAAGGAGCAGGGTAGTAACGATGCGACCTTCCTCTTCTACCCGGGCGTGTACACGTTCACGCCGGTCGTAGCGAGTGAGTATGCCGACTCCAACCCGGAAACCGTTTCGATCCTCGGTGATACGTGGAGCGGAGACGGTACCTCCGTCTCTTTGAGCCTGAGTGAGGACTGAGAAGTCAAATAGCACGTACACGCGAAGGAATTCCTGAACTCCTGCGCCTCCATCCCGGGGAACCAGAATTCTGACTGTCCGTTCGCCCTCCAAAGCGACGCGGTGACCGCGATCTCCATCAAGACGATGCCCACATCGGTGGAGCCGCTGGACATTGACCCGGGAGTCTTCCAAGGACCAGTGACATTCGCGGTGACATACTCCGACAAGTACGACATGCCAGGGACGCGCGACGTTGATGCGAAAGTGGTCGTCAACGTCCAATTCACCAATGACGGGCTGCTCAAGCTTACGCCGGACGGCAAGCCTGACTTCTTCGTTGGCGCGTTAAGTTAATCCCATCGTCGCCCTCCGCCCCGTGATGTCGCCCGTCCGCTAGCCGGACGGGCGACATGCGTGTGTGCGCTGGAACTTCGCCCCGGCCTCGTTCCAGGAGCGTGAGCCGCGTGTAACCTTGATGCCCCACAATGCTTATGTGACAATTTTTAGGTTTGTACCCGTCGAGCCGCGCGCCACATCCCAGGCGCGGGGCCGGGGCAGAGCACCGCAGCGAGGAGAAACAGTGGAAACGAACGCGCAGAACACGACCCAGGGGACGAGTGTGCCGCCTCCCGTCCCCGAACAGACTACCCCCGCGCCACCCGCGCCACCCGCGCCACCCGCGCCCGCCGTGGCGCAGACATACGTGACGCCGCAGGTATCCGTCATGGCTCCGGTGTCCGGCGAGGTTCCGCCTGCCGCGCCGACAAGCGGGACCATTGCCTTTTACGCCGATGTCGGACAAGAGCCGCCGTCGAATTAAGCGCATTGTCGTGGGCGTTGTCGCCCTCGTTGTTCTCGGGGTGGTTGGAGCCGTGGCTCTGACAATCGCGAACTGGACGCGCACGCCCCGAGGCGCAGGTTCGCCAGTACCTTGATCTTCTCGCGGACGGCAAGGCCAGCGCTGCGACGGCGATGGTTGATCCGGGGCTGCCCAACGACCAGCGAGGTTTTCTCTCCGACGAGGTCATGGCCTCGTCGAGTGCCCGCATCGAGGTCGAGGACGTGATCGCGGACGATGCGGAACACTCGAAGGAACGCATGGTGACGGCGACGATGCGCCTCGACGGCGAACGCTTCACCCGTTCGTTCCGTGTCAGTGAGGCGAAGAAGACCTTCGGTCTGCTGAAGAACTGGAAGATTCAGGATGCGATGGTCGCTCGCGTGGACGTGCAGGCAGACAAGGTCACGCATTTCTCGATCGGCGGCGAAAGATGTCGGTCGCAACGCTGAAGGAAGCACCGAGCAGCTCCATCGTGCTCTACCCGGGCGTCTACACCTTCACCCCGGAGGAGACGGGGGAGTACATCGACGCCGCGCCCAAGACCGTGTCGGTCAAGGCCGCAACGGGATACGACAGCTCCTACTATGGTGGAACGGTCGAGCTGACGGGCACCTACAACGACAAGATGGCTGCTGCCGCACTTGATGCTGCGGCTGCGCTGACGAACTCGTGCGCGACCGTTCCGGGTAACATCGACTCGGCATGTCCGAGCGCGGTGCAGTCCCGGACCCTGGCCCTGCTGCAGGTCAAGACGATGCCCACGGCCATGAAAGCGACGACGGACGAAGGCGGTGTCTACACAGGCGAGGCAACGTTCACGATCCAGGGCAACGAGAGCTGGGACAAGCAGCGTGACGTGACGTCTCGCGTGACCGCGACGGTGAAGACCGACAAGGACGGAAATCTCGAGTTGGATGCCTCGGGCAAGCCCCAGTTCGAGGTTCGGTTCGGCTACTAAAGACTCGAATGAGGCCATCGACGCGCCGGGTATGCGGACTCGACAAGAGAAGTTCGCATACCCGGTCGCGTATAGGTGGTTGCACGCTATGATGGGTTGTTGGTAACTCTGTCACACCGAACATGGAGCAGCCCGCATGAGCAACGATGCCAAGGCAACGAGCACCCGTCGGCCCGGCCGTCCGAAGGCCGGTAGCGAGGATAAGAAGGCGCGCATCCTGTCGGAGGCACTCACCTTTTCTCGACACAGGGCTACGTGGCAACCTCGCTTGCGGACATCGCGCGCGCCTCGGATATTTCGAAGGCGGGGCTCCTGCATCACTATTCCTCGAAGGACCAGCTGCTCGCCGCGGTCCTAGACGAGCGTGATCGCCGTATCGTCAGTCAACTCCCTCGCCCCGAGGATGGGGCCGAGGCCGCGCTGGATGCCTGGGTGGACATGGTGGCCCACAACCAGCGTCACCCCGACGGCGTGGCGCTCTACACGGCGATGTCGGCTGCCGTCATTGATTCGAAGCATCAGGCACACCCCTGGTTCCGTGAGCATTTGATCGCTGCGATTTCCTACCTTGTTGAGGCCTTCGAGCATGGCAAGACCACGGGCGAGGTACGTGAGGATGCTCCGAGTGAGCAGATCGCGCGCCGCCTCGTTGCGTTATCGGATGGGCTGCAGGTCCAGTGGCTGTGCTCGCGCGCGGACGGTGGTCGTACGCTCAACATGCACGAGGTCATGGCTGGCGTCGCCGTTGACATGAAGGAGCGGTGGCTCATTCGCTCCGAGTGAGGCAGGGGTGTCGTCGTGTCGGGCGACGACACTTATGTGAGAAGCGACACTTGGAATCTGACTTTGTGGGCGTTTCGCGCAATTTGGGGCTTAGGTCCCTTGGTGGATCGTATCGGCGTTCTGTGATGCCCGCACAGGTAGGCCTGACGCGCGTTACGATGGACAAACCAGCATCCTTCACAACGCCGGGAGTTGTGCTGAGCGTGTCCAGCGTTGACGCTCCACGCGAGGCCGCAAATCCGTCGCACATCCACGCCTGGAGGTCTACGCATGGCGAACGCCGCTGTTCCCACACCATCCCACCACGACATCAACGCTCGACGCTGTCCCGATGACCTTTGGGCCCTTGGGGAGCGGGCGATCATCCGTGCCCGCCGCTGGGCCGACGAATCGGCGTGTGAGCCCACGCCGCGCTCGGCCAAGCTCCTGTCCCGTATCCTCGCCGATCCGGATGGACTTACTTTCACGACCCGATTTCGTCGATGACGTGGTGCGCCCCGCTGACTTGGACGTGGCCAGCGCAGCCATGAAGCGCCTGTCGGCCGGCCGCAAGAACTTTCTGCCCCCGGCCCTGGCTGCGGCGATGGGCCTCGGCTCGACCGCGTCGCTCCTTGCGCCTCGTACGGTGACAGCGGTGGCCCGGCGCGTATTCCGCGAGATCGTCGGCGACCTCGTCGTGGATGCGACCGATAAGGGCCTCGGCCCCGCGCTCGCACGCCTGCGTCAGGGCGGCAACCGCTTGAACGTGAACCTCCTCGGTGAGGCGGTTCTCGGTGAGAAGGAAGCGTCTCACCGCCTGGCCGAGGTCTCGCGCCTCGTGACCCGCGAGGACGTTGACTACGTGTCCATCAAGGTCTCCGCGGTGACAGGCCCCCACAACCCGTGGGGCTTCGAGGAGGTTGTCGACCACGGCGTGAGCGCCCTCCTGCCGCTCTACCGCCTCGCCCGCGACAACGGGACGTTCCTGAACCTCGACATGGAGGATTACAAGGACCTTGACCTGACGATCGCGGTGTTCACCGCGATCCTCGACCAGCCGGATATGCGCGGCTACGAGGCCGGCATCGTCCTCCAGGCCTACCTGCCAGATTCGCTCGGTGCTCTCCAGCGTCTCCAGGAGTGGGCGAGCGCACGCGTGGACGCGGGAGGTTCGCGCATCAAGGTCCGCATCGTGAAGGGCGCGAACCTGTCCATGGAGAAGGTGGACGCCGAGATTCACGGCTGGGAGCTGACGACCTGGCCGTCCAAGCAGGCCACCGACACCAACTACAAGCGGATGCTGAGCTGGGCGATGACACCCGAGCGCACCCGCGCGATTCGTCTGGGAGTGGCCGGACAGAACGTCTTTGATATTGCCTTCGCCTACGAGCTGCGCGCCGCGCGAGGGGTCGAGGACAGCGTCGAGTTCGAGATGCTCTCGGGCATGGCCACAGGCATCCAAGAGGTCGTGCGTCGCGATGTCGGCTCCCTCCTCCTGTATGTCCCGGTCGTGAACCCCCGAGAATTCGACGTCGCCATCTCTTACTTGGTGCGCCGCCTGGAAGAGAACGCTGCGCCCGAAAACTTCATGTCTGGCGTTTTTGACATCGCCACGAACGAGGACGTCTTCGCCCGCGAGCGCGACCGTTTCCTTGCCGCTCTGTCCGACGTTGATCCGGACGCGCCGCTGCCCGTTCCCAACCGCGTCCAGGATCGTCTGGCTGAGCGCGAGGCCGGGGTGCCGGCTGAGCGGGGGAGCCTCGCCGAGCGTGCGCGTCGTCCCTTCGCCTCCGAGCCGGATTCTGATCCCGCCCTCGCCGCCAATCGGCAGTGGGCCCGTGAGATTGCTGCGGCTATCCCTGCCTCGACGCGGGGCGTCGAAGCCGTGCGTGCCGGCGCGCAGGCTCTGGCCACGAATGAGGCGGTCGACGCTCTCGTCGAGTCGAGCACCAAGGCGGCGCACGCCTGGCAGGCCCTGGCCCCCGAGGAGCGTGCAGCCGCGCTGCATCGTGTCGGCGATGTTCTCGCCGCGCGCCGGGGCGAGCTCATCGAGGTCGCCGGATCTGAGGCCGGCAAGACCATCGATCAGGCCGATCCCGAGGTGAGCGAAGCGATCGACTTCTGCCATCACTACGCGCAGGCCTCGTTGCGTCTCGCCGATGAGACCTACATGGCGGGCGCGCGATTCGTGCCCGTGGACGTCACCGTCGTTGCTTCGCCCTGGAACTTCCCCGTGGCTATCCCCGTGGGTGGCGTCGCTGCGGCGCTGGCGGCGGGCAGTGCGGTGATCCTCAAGCCGGCCCCGCCGGCCAAGCGTTGCGCCGCGGAGCTCGTCGCGGCTTTCCACGAGGCCGGGGTTCCCCGCGAGCTGGTGGCCCTCGCCCCGCTCGAGGACGGGGACGTGTCGCGCTACCTGGTGACACACGAGGGTGTCGATCGTGTCGTCCTGACCGGCTCGTACGACACGGCGCGCCTTTTCCGTTCGTGGAAGCCCGACATGCACCTGCTGGGTGAGACCAGCGGCAAGAACGCCATTATTGTCACGCCGTCCGCCGACCCCGATCTGGCGGTGCGCGACATCGTTCATTCGGCCTTCGCGCACGCGGGACAAAGTGCTCGGCGTCCTCCCTGCTGATCCTCGTCGGATCCGCGGGACGCTCGAGCCGCATCGCCCGCCAGCTCGTGGATGCGGCCGCCTCGCTGCGCGTGGGCCTGCCGGCGTCCCTGGATTCGCAGGTCGGCCCGGTTGTTGTGCCCGACGATGAGAAGGCCGTGCGAGGCCTGACCACCCTGGGCGAGGGCGAGCACTGGGTGCTGAGGCCCCGGTACCTGGGCGATGGGTTGTGGACCCCTGGGATCCGTGCGGGTGTGGTGCCCGGCAGTGAGTTCCACCTGACCGAGTACTTCGCGCCCGTCCTCGGCGTCATGCGTGTTGATACCCTCGAGGACGCGATTGAGGCCGTCAACGAGGTCGACTACGGACTGACCTCCGGCCTCCATACTCTTGACACGGATGAGTTGGCGACCTGGCTGGAGGGCATCGAGGCCGGCAACCTCTACGTCAACCGTGGCATTACCGGCGCGATCGTTCGCCGTCAGCCTTTTGGCGGCTGGAAGCGCTCGGCGATCGGGTCGACGACGAAGGCCGGTGGCCCCTCCTACCTGCTGGGTCTGGGCGAGGTCGAGCCTGCCCGCGAGACGAGCGTGGGGGGCTCCGATGCTCCCGAGGAGGCGCTCGATCCGAGTGTGCTCGCCCTGTGCCGTGCGGCCGGTCCTCACCTGAACGCGGATGATGCGGCCGAACTGAGTCGTGCCCTCGCCGCGGACGGCGCTGCCTGGGCATCCGAATATGGGGCGAACCGAGACGTCACCGGCATGGTCTGCGAGCGCAACATCCTGCGCTACCGCCCCACGCCGGTCCTCGTGCGTGCCGGAAGCGGGACTGCCCTCGTGGATACCGTGCGTGTGCTGGCGGCGGGTATCCTCGCGGGTGGGCCCATCGGGCTATCCGTTGCCGACGAGCTTCCGGCTAGCGTCCGGGAGCTGCTGGAGGGCTGGGATGTCGAGGTGACGGTCGAAGACGCGCACTCGTGGGATTCTCGCCTGGCGATGGTGGCGAACTCCGGTGGCCTGGGCATGCGAGTGCGTGTCCTCGGTCCGCGCGATGAAAGCTCGCAGCAGCGCTGGGCGGACGCGACCCGCGCGAGCGGTGGCAGCCCCGACGTCGCTTTGTACACGGGTGCCGTCACGGCGTGGCCGCACTCGGAGCTGGCGCCGTTCCTACGCGAGCAGGCAGTCTCGATCACAAACCACCGTTTCGGTACCCCGCTCGACCTGGCTGCGGATCTCCTCTGAGCCTCGCCTCCTGAGAGCGGATGGGGAACCCAGTGGGGCAGCGCGCGATTTCGCGGGCGCGAGGCGGGGCGAGTGGATGATAGAAAACGCCGGAGGGGCGAGCCAACAGGCTCGCCCCTCCGGCGTTACGTCAGTGTCGACTCAGATCGCGCGGGCGACCTTGTCGGACTTCAGGCACTTGGTGCACACGTTCAGGCGCTTGGGCGTCCCATTGACCAGGGCGCGAACGCGCTGAATGTTCGGATTCCACCGGCGGTTGGTGCGAACGTGCGAGTGCGACACGCTCTTGCCGAAGCCGGGTCCCTTACCGCACACGTCACAAACGGCAGCCACGATGTTCTCCTCGGTATGTCTTCCAGTTCAGTCTTTGTCTCCGCGCTTGCGGAGAACGCATCCTCCGGTGCTTGAACCGAAGGCAACCATGACAGAATAGCGGACGAACCATGCTTTCAACAAGTCGCAGCCGATCTGGGTCGTGTCAGGTCGCACACACCGAGCCGCGCAGGGACAATGGGAGGGGGCTGAAAGGGGAGTCATGGAACTGAATGCTTCTGTCATCATCGAGGCGTGTCGCGCCGGGGCTGAGGAGGCCGCCAGGCTCGCGCCCTTCCTCGATGACCTGGACGGATGGGACGGGGCGGACTGCGACACGGGCTCGAATGGTGCAGCGACGATGGCTGCACTCGAGGCCGCGATGGATTCCCTGGACCCGCGCGCTCAGCTGCGCGACGCGCTCGAAGCGGCCGTGGAGACGATTATCCGCCGCGGCCTTGGCCATAGCGGCATGGCCCTCGGAGCGATCTTCGAGGCGTGGGCCGGTGCTCTCGGGGACGAGCCCCATGTCACGCCGCTCGCGCTGCGCCGCATGCTCGCCGCATCCTTGACTCCCGTGGCCTCCTCCATTGAATGGTCCGATGCCCTCGTGGAAATGCTCGGCGGGGCGGTGCGCGAACTTGAGGACCTGGGGGCGACGCTCCCGGAGGTCGAAGACGTTTTCTCACGTTTTTCTTCCCAGGCGCAGATTGGCCTCGTCGAAGCGACGAACGAGGCGACGGGACGTATCGACCCCGGTGGCGCCTTCATCGCCCTGGTCCTGGCCTGCATCGATGCCTCGATGCGGAGCGACGCCGGAATCCTTCAGTCGTTTACTGCGATGCTGGCCGATCTCGCGGAGCGTCATTCGCGTGCGCCCGAGGCCGCCTCCCCTCCGCCCGGCCGCGACTTCACGGTCGACATCATCGTGGAGGGAACACAGGAAGACCTGGATGCGCTGCTCGCGCGCCTCGGTGGCCTGGGGGCGCGCCTGTCCTACGTGGGCAGGGTCGATCTCTTTGGCATGGGGGAGTGGAGGCTTCACGTGGACACCTCGGCTCCTCTGGCCGCACACCCCACCTCGGGGCAGGTCATCCGCTTCCAGGTCTGCGACGCCCGCCCGGACGCGCAGATCGGCATCGACGAGCTGGCCGACGAGGGGCTGAGCCACCGCGGCGTGCGCCTGCTGCAGCGCCGCCCGATGCGCCGCGTGGAGCGCGCCCGCGTCATCGCCTGCACCAGGGCCCCCGGCCTCGTCGAAGACCTCGCGCGCGCGGGAGCGGTCGTGTTCTTGGACCTGAGCTCTGGGGACGCCGCGGGCATCGTGTCGGCGGCCACCTCGCGTACGGGCGTGACCCTCGTGGCCACGTGCGACGAGGCCAGCGCCTCCCTGGTCGGTACCGTGGCCTCGGTGCTACCATCCCCCGCCCCTGGTGTTCCCGCGATTCTGCGCGCGGGTAGCCGCGATGACCTGGACGTCCTCGCGGTCGCGCGCGCCTGCGCCCCGTTGTTCGTACCCCAGCCGGGCGGTGTCGAAGCCGCTCCGACGATGGCGCGCATGCTGCGCGACGGCGCGCACGACGCCCTGTCCTCGTGCGCGAGCGCCCCGCTGCCCCCGGACGGCGACCCAGAGGGCATCGCCGAGGCGCTGGCCGAGGCCTCGCGGGGTGGTAGCGATGCCTGGCGCCTCCTCATTTCGCGCGACGATGACGGCCCCTACACCGTGGCCACCGTTCGCCAGCTGCTCTCCACGCGACGCGTCGTCGACGATCGACCTGGAGACCTGGGACGGTGGGCAGAGTGGGCCGAGCCTGGTCGCGGGGTGCGCCTCGTGAGCGCACTCGACGTCCCCCTGTCCCTGCGCCTGCCGAAAAAGACGGCGAAGGCTCTCGAAGGGGCGGGTGTGGCGACGGTTGGCGACCTGCTGATGGTCGCGCCGCGCCGCTACTACCACTGGGGTCGCCTCACGCCGCTATCCTCCCTGCGAGAAGGCGAGGACGTGACGATCCTCGCCGAGGTCGCCGGCGCACACCTCGTGGCCAACCGATCCGGCTCGGGCGTGCGCTTGGAAGTTACCCTCACCGATGGAGTTCAGTTCCTGTCGGCGACCTTTTTCGCTAAGAACCAGTACAAGCTCGCCCCCATCGAACGTCTCCTCACGCCGGGGCAGTCCTTCCTCTTCGCGGGCAAGGTCGGGGCCTACCGCGGCAAGCTGCAGCTCACCCATCCCTCCTTCGAGGGCGTGGATGGGGAGGACATCGAGCGCATTGCCTCGCGCCCCATCCCGATCTACCCAGCGACCGGATCGCTGGCCTCGTGGGCGATTGCCCGGGCAGTCGGCATGGTGCTGGACCACCTGGATGACGCCGACGTGCCCGACCCGGTGCCCGACGACGTGCGCGAGCGCACTGGCTTCGCCTCCCACGCGTCGTGCCTGCGCGCCCTGCATCAGCCCAGACGGACGAGGACTACCGGCAGGCGCGCAAGGCCCTGGCCTTCACCGAAGCCTTCGTCCTCCAGGTGGGGCTGGCCGCGCAGCGCAGGGGCGCGCGGGCCGTGGCGGCGCTGGCCTCACCGATCGACGCGCCGCTGTGCGAGCGTTTCCGCTCGTCGTTGCCTTTCGAACTCACGGACTCCCAGCGTGAGGCGGTCGCCCAGATCGGGGCCGACCTGGCCGGCGAGGTGCCGATGCAGCGACTCCTGCAAGGAGACGTGGGATCGGGCAAGACCGTCGTCGCGCTCAGCGCGCTGCTCCAGGTGGTCGCCGCCGGTCACCAGGGGGCGTTCGTCGCGCCGACCGAGGTCCTGGCAGAGCAGCACGCCGCCTCGCTGCGAGCGCTCCTGGAACCCCTGGGGATGGAGGCCCCGGATGTTCGCCTGCTGACGGGTTCGACGACGCCCGCCGCCCGCCGCGAGATTCACAGCGCGATGAACGCCTACAGCCGCTCATCGTCGTGGGGACCCACGCTCTCTTTCAGGAGAGCGTGCGTTTCGCGGACCTGGCCCTCGTCGTCATCGACGAGCAGCACCGCTTCGGCGTCGAGCAGCGAGCCGCGCTGCGCGGGGCACGCGAGGATGGGCGCGCGGTTCACGAGCTCGTCATGACCGCGACTCCGATTCCGCGAACGATCGCCATGACCGTCTTTGGAGACCTCGACGACACGCGCATGAGCGGCATGCCCTCGGGGCGCACCCCCGTGGCTACCTACCTCGCCGACAGCGCCAACGCCGCGTGGGTGGAGCGCACGTGGGCGCGGGCCGCGGAAGAGATCGCCCAGGGGCATCGCGTCTACGTCGTGTGCCCGCGCATCGATGCCTCCGACGAAGTCACCGACGCCGAGGAGGAGGGCGCACGCCCCCTCGCCTCCGTTGAGGAGGTCGCCGCCTACCTGCGCTCCCACCCGGCCCTGTCCGGCATCGCCATCCACGAGCTGACGGGACGCACCCCCTCGCCCGTCAAGGCGCAGATCATGGAGGATTTCTCAGCCGGACGTGTGCGCCCCTCCTCGTCGCCACAACCGTCATCGAGGTCGGCGTCGACGTGTCGGAGGCGACCCTCATGGTCATCCTCGACGCCCAGCAATTCGGTCTCGCCCAGCTCCATCAGCTGCGCGGACGCGTCGGACGGTCCTCCCTGCCCTCGCTGTGCATCGCCATGCATCGACACGAACTCACAGACTCGGGCAGAGCGCGCCTGCAGGCCTTCGCGGACACGACCGACGGTTTCGAGCTCGCCGAGGCTGACCTGCGCCTGCGCAAGGAAGGCGACGTGCTTGGAGCCGGTCAGTCGGGCACGGCCACCCACCTGCGCTTCCTCTCGGTGCGCCGCGACGAGGCGCTCATCCGCCGCGCGAAAGGCGAAGCCGAGACCCTCCTGGAACGAGATCCGATGCTGGAGCGCCACCCGGACCTCGCCCGGGCGCTGCGCGCCGCATCGGACGGGCAGATCGAGTGGATGCAACGCTCCTGAGGTGTGCCCGGTAGGGTAGGGGTATGACCAGAATCGTCGCAGGCAGCGCCAAGGGGCGTACCCTCGCCGTGCCCAAGTCCGGCACTCGTCCCACCTCCGAGCGGGTCCGCGAGGCCCTCTTTTCGCGCCTGGACCACATGAACGTGCTGGACGGGCGCGACCGTCCTCGACCTCTACGCCGGAACGGGCGCCCTTGGCCTCGAAGCACTGTCGCGCGGAGGCACCCACGCCACCCTCGTCGAAAAGGCGTCGGCCGCGGCCCGCGTCGCCTCCGCGAACGTTCGCTCGACGGGGCTGCCTGCCCGCGTCGTCACCGCCGACGCGCGCACCTACCTGGGTGCGCGCAGCGGGGAAGCGCTCGCGGGAGACATCGACCTGGTGTTCATCGACCCTCCCTACGACATCGCCGAAGATGACATGACGACGGTGCTGTCTTGCCCTCGGGCCCGTGGATCGGTCCCGACGCCCTCGTCGTCGTCGAACGGTCCACGCGCGCGCCCGCCCCCACGTGGCCGGACTTCCTCGTCCTCGAGGACCAGCGCACGTGGGGCGAGACCGTCGCCTACTTAGCCGGTCCGCCCCTGCCCAAGGACGAAACCGGTGACGTTGCGCGGGCTCTCGCCGATGCCCCGGCCTCGTCGCACGCGCAGGAGGAAGAACGATGATCGCGCTGTTCCCCGGTTCTTTTGACCCCTTCACGAACGGGCACCTCGACGTCGCCGAGCGCGTCTGCGCCATCGCCGACCGCCTCATCATCGGCGTCGGAGTCAACCCCGCCAAGCGCGGCCTCATCGCCCCCGAAGAGCGCGTCGCGCTCATCCGGGAAGCCACGGCGCACCTGGACGGCGTTGAGGTCGTCCTGCTGCAAGGGGCGACGATGGACGAGGCCTCGCGCCTGGGGGCCACCCTCATCGTCAAGGGCGTGCGCTCGTCGATCGACGTGGACTACGAGGCCCCCCAGGCGGTCTTCAACCGTGAGATCGGGGGCGTCGACACCTGGTGGATTCCGACCCGTCCGGACCTCGCACACGTCTCCTCGAGCGCCGTGCGTGAACTCGTGGGTCTGAAAAAGGATATTTCTCGGTATGTCCCTCCAGCGATTGAGCGATTTTTGACCGACAATAGAAGCTGAATAATGCCCGGTGGAACGCAGGAGGCAGCCATGGCTGACACGACCGACAACCAGACTCAGGACGAGTGGAACGAGGAAACCGTCTACGGTCCCTCCACCGTGATCGCCGCCCTCGACCAGATCGAGGACCTCGTGGAGTCCTCGCGCACGGTTCCCCTGTCGGCTTCAATCATGGTGAACAAGGCCGAGATCCTCGACCTGCTCGACCAGGCCCGCGAGGCTCTGCCCGAGGACCTCGTGGCCGCCGATGCCGTCGTCGCCGACGCGGACGCCGTCCTGGGGCGCGCCGATTCTGCCGCCGAGACGCGCATCGCCGAGGCGAACTCGCGCGCCTCCTCGACCCTCGACCAGGCCAACGAGCGCGCCGCGCAGATCCTGGCCGACGCCGAGGAAGAAGCCGAGCGCACGCGCTCGCGCGCAAACGACGAGGCCACCGCGCTCGTCTCGCAGGCACGCTCGGATGCCGAGGCCACGATCGCCGACGCGAACGCCCAGGCCGCCCGCATCGTCTCCACCGAGAACATCGTGCGCATGGCCGAGGATCGCGCCCGCGAGATCGTTTCCGAGGCCAAGCGCTCGGCCGCCTCCCTGCGTGAGGGTGCCGACGACTACGTGGCCTCCTCGCTGGACGAGCTTGCCCACCCTCATCTCCGACCTCGCGCGTCGCACCGACGCTGGGACGTCGCACGATCGCGGAACGCCGCGGCGTCGACGTCACCGATGTGGACCTGACCAATGAGTGACAATTCCCCTGACCCTGTCCCTGGCGCGCCTGCCGCGCGCTCTGGGTTCGACGCTGCACCAGGACCTCGTGTGGGTGACCCCCGACGACCTGGGCACCCCCTCCATGTCGGCGGTTCCCCGGCGTTCCCCTGGACGTGTCGGTGGACTTCACCAGCGTCGAGGACGGCGTGCTCGTGCAGCTCGCCACCTCCGTGGATCTCGTCGGGGAGTGCGTGCGCTGCCTCGACGAGGTGCGCGACCACCACGACGTCTCCAGCGCGGAGGTCTACTTCGAACCCGGTGCCCCCGCCCTGACTCCCACGGATGACGAGGACGAGGAGGTCGAGGACCTGTTCGTCATCGGCGAGCGCGACACGGTCAACATCGAGACGCAGCTGCGCGATGCGATCATTCCTCTCGTGGATCCGCGCCCGCTGTGCAGCGAGGACTGCGCGGGCCTGTGCGACGTCTGCGGCGAGAAGTGGGCGGATCTGCCCTCCGACCACGAGCACTTCGTCGTCGACCCGCGTTTGGCCTCCCTGGCCTCCCTGCTGGGCGACGACGCTGAGCCGGGGCGATCCTGATGAGTCGTTCCAAGCACCTGCCCGTTCCTCCGCGCACCGACACGGAGGCGCTGGTGGAGGCGTGGGGGACCCGTATCGACGCCCCGCTCCTGCAGCTGGCGCTCGTGCACCGGTCCTACGCGAACGAGGCCGGGGGCATCGCGAACAACGAGCGCCTCGAATTCCTTGGGGACTCGGTCCTGTCGATCGTGATCGCGCAGAAGCTCTACGAGCAGTATCCGGACGTGGCCGAGTCGGACCTGTCGCGCATGCGTGCAGCGACCGTCTCCCAGCAGCCCCTGGCTGCCGCCGCCCGCCGGATCGGCCTGGGTGACTTCGTGTTCCTGGGCAAGGGTGAGTCGATGCACGGGGGACGCGACAAGGATTCGATCCTGTCCGACACCTTCGAGGCTCTCATCGGCGCGACCTATCTGACTAGCGGCCTGGAAGAGGCGCGCCGGGTCATCCTCGAGCGCCTGAGCTTCCTCCTCGTGGACGCCCCCTCGCGCGGACAGCACCAGGACTGGAAGACGATCCTCATCGAATACTCGCAGGCGCAGGGCCTGGGCGAGGTCTCCTACGTGGTTGAGGGGGAGGGGCCGGACCACCAGCGCGTGTTCACCGCCCACGCTTTCGTCTCCGGGCACCCCGATCCGATTGGTTCGGGGCAGGCCTCGTCGAAGAAGCACGCGGAGAACGCGGCCGCGCAGGATGCGATGAGCCGCCTGTCTCCCGAGAAGTAGTCAGTACACGAGGGCGTTTGCCCTCCCGACGGTTAGAATCAACACGTGAGTGAAAATACGTCCGCGCGTACGCGCGTCATGATCATTGACGACCACGAGATCGTTCGACGTGGCATTGCCGAGATCGTCGACCGCGACGACGCCCTCGAGGTTGTCGCCGAGGCCGGCTCCGTTGCTGATGCCGTGCGCCGCGCCGACCTGGTGCGTCCCGACGTGATCCTGGTGGACTTGCAGCTGCCCGACGGCACCGGCATCGACATCATGAATCGACTGCGTTCCTCCCACCCGCAGATCCTCCCCGTCGTGCTCACCTCCTTCGATGACGACGAGGCCCTGGCTGAGTCCCTCGAAGCGGGTGCCCGTGCGTACATCCTCAAGACCGTGCGCGGCGCGGAAATCACCGACGTGATCAAGGCGGTCGCCGACGGTCGCGTGCTGCTCGACGAGCGCACCCTGACGCGTCGCCGCGTCGATCACGAGGATCCGACCGCCGACCTGACGCCGTCAGAGCGCAAGGTCCTGGACCTGATCGGCGATGGCCTGTCGAACCGTGAAATCGGCGAGAAGCTGGGCGTTGCGGAAAAGACCGTGAAGAACCACATCACCTCCCTCCTGTCGAAGATGGGCCTGCAGCGCCGCACGCAGGTGGCCGCGTGGGTGGCCGGGCAGAGGGCGGCGTCCTGGCGTAACTGAGCCACTGCCTCGTCCCAGAAGGGACGAGGCGAACGCGAGCGGGTCGGAACTATCCGGCCCGCTCGACTTGTGGGGGGCCGTCAGCTTTTTTATCCCTGCAGGGTTAAGTTGTCTGCTAATCAGGGGAACCCCTCGATTTGCGAGAAAGCTACTATCAAACTGGTTCATGAAAAAAGCCCTGTGGGGTAACGTTCGCCCTCATCCTCACCGTTGAGGACGGACACTGTCGTCCACCGTTACCCCTTGAAAGGACACCCCGTGAACCTCAAGCGAATGCTTGCCGGTTGTGCGGTCGCTACGGCACTGGTGCTCGCACCCATGAGCGCCCCCGAGTTTTGCCGACGCGCCGCCAGCGCCTACCGGCGTCCCCGCAGCGGTACCACTGAGCTCCACCCCCAAGATCGCCAAGTGGCAAGAACTCCAGTACGGCATGTTCATGCACTTCGGCGTCTACTCCGTCTACGGCGGCTACTACAACGGCCACCGCCAGGGCATGGGCTACCCCGAGCAGATCAAGGCCTGGGAGAACATCCCCACCGACGACTACCTGCTCAAGGCCAAGGACCTGGCCGCGAACTTCGACGCCTCCGCCATCTGCAAGACGGTCCACGACTCGGGTATGAAGTACCTGATGATCACGTCGAAGCACCACGACGGCTTCGCCATGTGGGACACGAAGACGACCGACTACAACATCGTCAAGCAGTCCAACTACGGCAAGGATCCGATGAAGGAGCTGTCCACCGAGTGCAACAAGCTCGGCGTCAAGCTCGCCTTCTACTTCTCGATCATCGACTGGACGAAGCAGACCCCCGAGCCCTACGGCAACGTCAACCCCATCGATGAAGACCTGATGACGACCGTCATCAAGCCCCAGCTGACTGAGCTCCTCACCAACTACGGCCCGATCGCCGAGCTGTGGTTCGACATGGGCGGCCCCACCGCCGAGCAGTCTCAGCGCATGGCTCAGTGGGTCCACGAGCTCCAGCCCGAGACGATGGTCAACTCGCGCGTGTGGAACAAGGCAGGCGACTTCGAGGTCGGCGGCGACAACTCGGTGACCACGGACTTCCACATGGGTCCCTGGGAGTCGATTCGCTCGATCTACCCGTCCTGCTGGGGATACTGCTCGTGGGCAAACCGCGACGAGAGCGCGAAGAGCTACAAGGAACGCGAGCTGATCAACAACCTGATCGGCACGGTCGCCTCGGGTGGCCAGTTCGCCTACAACATCGGCCCCAAGGGTGACGGCACGATCGACGCCTTCGACTCCGGCGTCGTCACCGAGGTCGGCCAGTGGATGCAGCGTCACCCCGACGCCATCACGGGAGCCCGACCGACGTGGTACCCCGCCCCCGACTGGGGCAAGGTCATGACCAAGGGCAACGACCTGTACTTCTTCCCCGAACTGTGGAGCCCCGGCAAGACCCTGACGCTTCCCAGCGTCGGCGGCCACGTGAGCGCCGTCACCGTTGACGGCACCGACCGTTCGCTTGAATTCACCCAGGACGGCACCACCCTCACGGTGACCATGTCGGGTGAGAACCCCGAGCCGAACCTGCGCCCCGTCGTCAAGGTCACCTTCGACGCCGCCCCCACCTACGTGCCCACGCAGACGGTCACCGCCGTCGACGGCGCGACCATCTCCTCGGAGCAGTTCTTCGGACGCGCCTCCGCACTGCGCTACTCCGGCGCACAGGCCTACGACGCCTACCTCGTGAACAAGACGGACAAGGCCATCACCGACCTGACCCTGAAGTTCTCCGGCAACTTCGACGCCTCCACGACCTACAAGATCACCCTCGGGACCACCTCCATCGAGGTGACCGGCGCCCAGATCGAGGCCGGAGAAGTCGGCGAGGGCCTCACCCTCGAGCCCGGCAAGGTCACCCCCCTGCGCCTGGAGCTGGCACACCCCTCCTACTACGCCAACCCGATCGGCCTGCGCTCCGTGAGCGCGACCCTGCACGTCTACGGCGAAAACGCGGCCACCCAGCCTCCCGTCATCGCCACGGACCCCGCGTCGGTCTCCGTGAAGGCGGGGGAGAGCGCCACCTTCACCGTCGTCGCATCGGGCCGCCCGGCCGCCACCATCCAGTGGTACCGCGTCCCCAAGGGATCGACCGAAGGAACGGCGATTCCGGACGCCACGAGCTCCATGTACACCCTGACGGCGACGCTCGAGGATGACGGCGCGCAGTTCTACGCCGTCGCCACGAATGCCAACGGCTCCACCACCTCGGCGCGCGCGACCCTGACCGTCACCAAGGGCAGCGACAACCTGGCCCTCAACAAGACGGCCTCCATGTCCTCCGTCGGCTGGGGAGGCACCGCCTCACGCGCCGTCGACGGCAACACGGACGGCGTGTGGGACAACGGATCGGTTGCCCACACGGGCAAGCAGGCGAACCCCTGGTGGGAGGTAGACCTCGGCGAGACACACCCCCTCGGCGTCGTCAACGTCTGGAACCGCTCCTCCTCCGACAACTGCCAGGGAATCTCCTGCGACCAGCGCCTGCACGACTTCTGGGTCGTCGCCTCCACGACGCGCCTGTCCGGTAACTTCAACCCGGCCACGGCCGGCGCGGTGGACGGCGTCCACATGATCAAGGTCGACGGAGTCGGCGGCCGCCCGAGCGCGGTCGACTTCGAGGGCTTCGATGCTCGCTTCATCCGCGTCATCCAGCCCACCGAGTTCGGTGAGTTCGCGCTCGCGGAGGTCGAGGCCTTCGCCGCTGCCGCACCGACCCCGGACCCCGATGACCAGGAGCCCCCGGTCATCAAGCCGCTGACCGTGACGGCCAACCCCGCCGAAGACGCGCAGATCTCCGGCGATGGCGCCTTCCGCACCGTGACGGCGAAGGAAGGCACACAGGTCACGATCAAGGCTGAGGCGAGCGGAAAGCCCGCTCCGACCCTGTTCTGGCAGATCAAGCGCGAGGGCTCCGATTCGTGGGCCATCGTCGAAGAGGAGAACGGCCCCGAGCTGACCCTCACGATCGACGGAGAGAACAACGGCTCGGTCATCCGTGTCATGGCCATGAACGAGGCCGGGGTCGCTGAATCGGGTCTCGTGACCCTCGCCCTGGCTGAGGAACCGGCACCCGAGCCCGAGCCGAGCCCCGATCCGACCCCGGATCCCGCACCCACGCCGGATCCCACACCCACGCCGGATCCCGCACCCACGCCTGACCCGGCACCCACGCCCGATCCGACTCCGGATCCAGCGCCCGCTCCCGATCACACGGTGGGCACCTGGATGAACGACGGAGCCGGCTGGTGGTGGAAGATCAGCTCCGGTGGCTACGCCAAGAATGAGACCCTGACGCTTGGTGGCAATGTGTACCGCTTCGACCAGAACGGCTACATGTTGACCGGCTGGGTCTACTGGGATGGCGCGTGGCGCTACCACAACGGTGTCGGAGCGCAGGTGACCGGATGGGTCAACCTCGGAGGTTCCTGGTTCTACCTGACGCCCGAGACCGGCGCGATGGTCACCGGCTGGCAGATGGTGGGAGACAAGTGGTTCTTCTTCGCCTCCAACGGCGTCATGACCACCGGTTGGCTCTACACGGGCGGCGCGTGGTACTACCTGGACCCGTCCGGCGCGATGCACACCGGCTGGCTTCAGATGGGCTCGCACTGGTACCTGATGAGCGACAGCGGTGCCATGATGATCGGATGGGTTCCGCTGGGAAGCACCTGGTACTACTTCGGAGCCTCGGGCCAGATGGTCACCGGCTGGCAGCTCATCGGTGGCGTCTGGTACTACTTCGGGACCGGGGGTGACATGTACACGGGCGGCCACTGGATCGGGTGGCGCTGGTACACCTTCGGCAGTGACGGACGCTGGCTGGGCTGATGCTCAGCTGAGAGCCGGGAGATAGCGACTCCCGTCCGCGCGGTGGGGGTGGAGTTCCAATCGGAACGTCCGCCCCCACCGTCGTGTTGCGCGTGCGTCTGGTTATCCCTCAAGCGGAGCGATCCACCGGATCTGGGTGCCCACCCCTCCCTCGCCGCTGCCGGCATCGAAGGAGCCTCGGTGGCGTCGCGCACGCTCCGCCATGTTGCCAAGCCGGAGTTTCGGGTGCGGGACGGATCGATGCCTCGTCCGTCGTCGGTGATCGTGATGCGCACGCGCCCCGACTTTCCACGCCCCGACACATCGACGCACACGGCCGCCGCGGTCGCGTGGGCGTGGCGGGCGATATTCGACAGGCCTTCGCGCACGATCGCGACGACGTCGTCGGACAGGTCCGGGTCGACGCGACCGTCGAACTCGTCGATGACGACGAGCTCGTTGTCCAGGTCCGAGTTGATGGCGCTGCCGTCGAGCGTGATGAGCAGCGAAGGGGCGAAGCCCAGGGCGGAACGCGTGAGCGACGATTCGCGGCGGATTCTCTCCACCAGGCCGACGGCCTTGTCGCGTTCGCGCAGGTTGTGCACGATCGTGCGGATCTGACGCACGGCCTCGTCGATTGAAGCGAGCGAGGAATCGATGAGGGACTCGAGGGCAGCCGGGTCCGTCTGGCCCGCAGCGACCTTCTGCTTGGCTGCGTCCAGGGCCATGCCGGTCGCAAACAGCTGCTGGATGGCAAAGTCGTGGAGGTCGCGCCCGATACGGTCGCGCTCGTCCAGCAGCGCGGCCACGTCCTGCGCGTGGCGAGCGGACGCGAGCTCGAGGGCGAGCGTGGCCTGGGAGGCGAGGGATTCAGCGAGCGAGAGCTCGGAGCTGTCGAACTCGGGTGCGCCAATCTGACGGAGCAGAATGAGGACACCGGAGGACACGCCACGTGAACGCAGGGGAGCGTAGAGGGCTGATCCGAAGGCCGCCAGCTGGGGGACGCGCATCGTCTGCGCGCGCGACATCGAGTCGACGATCATGCCGGTGCCCTCGTGCAACACGCTCATCGCGCGGCCTTCGGGCGGGAAAGTCAAGCCCAGCAGGCTGGAGGCGTTCTTGCCGTCGACGATTTCGGCTGCCCAGGTGTCGCCCACGGACTGAAGGACGATGATGGCGGTGTCCGCGTGGGATACTTCGCGCACGGTCTTGGCAATGAGTTCGAGCGCCTCCTCCTCGTCGGCACCCTCCAGCATGGTGGTCGTGAGCGACTGCGAGGCGCTGATCCACCGTGCGGTGCGCTTCGAGTCCGCGTACAGGTGCGCGTTTTCGACGGCGATGCCGGCGGCGGGCGCGAGCGCGCTGAGGACAGCAGCATCGGCGGATGAATACCCGCCCGCCTTTCCGCACAGGTAGAGGCGTCCGTAGACCTGCTCGTGCACGAGGATCGAGACGCCGAGGAACGGGGGAGTGGTCTCCGGCAGATCGAGGTCGGGTGCGTCCGGCGGCGAGTTGACGAGGAGAGGCTCGCTTGCGGGGATCGCCGTCATGAGAGCTTTGGGGACCTCGGGGATTGGACCGGGCTCGTGGAACTCAAGCTGCAGGGTGGTGGCCCCCCACGTGTCCAGGACCGAAAGTGTGGCGTGCGGAGAGGACGTGAGGACGCAGGCCTGGTCCACGAAGTTTTGCAGGCCGGCCTTCAGGTCCAGGGAGCTGGTGAGGTCCAGGGCCGCTTTCAGCAGCGTGAAGTCTGTGGAGTCGGTGCTCATTGTTCCTCCTGGTCGAGGGCCCATCGGTAGGTGGGTAGGGCCTGTAGGACCTCGTCGTGTGTGCCGCGCGCGGCGATCGTCGCGCACTGGCCGGGCTCGGGAGCTGCCAAAACGATGACGTGGTCGGCCTGGTCCAGGGCGCTCAAGCGGTGGGTGACCACCAGGGTTGCCCGGTCGGGCGAGCGCGTCAGCAGCGTTTCCATGAGGCGGTCGGCCGTCGCCGCATCGAGGTGCTCGGAGGCCTCGTCGAGAGCCATGATCGGAGCGGGCGCGGCGAGAGCCCTGGCCATGAGAAGCCGGCGACGCTCGCCACCGGACACTGTCGTGCCTCCGGAGCCGATCACGGTGTCGAGGCCATCGGGCAGGGACTGGACCCACTGCGCGAGGCCGGCTCGGGCCAGGAGCTCCGAGGCCTCGTCCCGGGTGAGGGATGCGCGGGCGACCCGCAGGTTTTCGTAGATGGTGGTGGCGAAGACGTGTGCGTCCTCTGCTGTCATCGTGATGCGTGAGGTGAGCTGGTCGCGATCGGCTCCCCACGCGGGAACGCCGTTGATCAGAGCACTGCCCGACTTGGGCGGGATGATACCCGTGAGGGTCGCCAGCAGCGTCGTCTTCCCGATGCCCGAGGGGCCGACGATCGCGAGGGACGATCCGGGTCGCAGCGTCAGCGAAATACCCGTTGCGAGCGTTGGTCCGCCCGGCCAGCCGATGGCGAGATCGCGCGCCTCGATGACGGTGGGGCCTTCCGGAACATCGTGGGGCTGTGCGGGAGCCTCCTCGTCCAGGAGTGAGCAGATACGCGTCGCGGCCTGGGCGCTGCGCACGAGCTGGGCGGCGGCGGGCGTCAGCTCGGCGACTCCCTCGAAGGAAGACAGAGGGACGAGGACGACGACGGCCAGGAGGACCTGCGCGAGGGCCCCCGAGGTTGTCTGCGGGATCCCGATGAGGAGCGCGCCGATCACGGCGACGCCCATCGCGCACACGTCGAGGCCGCGCGCGAACGCGGACAGGCGGGCCGAGCGGGCCCAGAGCGGCGCTCAGCTCAGCCTTCAGCACGGTCCAGGGAGCGGCGTGCGCGCTTCAGCGTGCCCGCCATGGACAGCTCGGTGGCTCCCTCGAGGATCGCGAGCGAGGTCGCCGCGATGTCGGTGCGCGCGTCGGCTCCCTGGCTCTCGGCCAGGCGCACCGAACGGGCGATGAGCGCCGGGGCAATGACGCCCGAGACGACGAGGCTGATCGCGAGGATGATGCCGGCCGCCGGCGAGATGATCGGTGATGACACCGACCGTGCCCACGCCGACGATCGCCGCGACGAGAGCGGGCAGGAGAGTCTTGACGACGACGTTGCCGACCTCGTCGACGTCGGCTCCGGCGCGGGTCATGAGATCGCCTCGGCGCAGCGTCGACAGCTTCGTTCCCGGGGCCGCAGCCAACTCGTCGTAGAGGTTGTTACGCAGGTTGTCCATGCCCGTCAGCGCCACCTTGTGGGAGGCGAGGCGCGACAGGTAGCGTGCGAGGGCGCGCGAGACACCAAAGAGGCGGACCGAGGTGGCGGCGACCGTCAGGTAGAGCACCGGGGGTTGCTGGGAGGCGCGTGCGATGAGCCAGGCGGCGGTGCCGCCGAGAGCGATTGCGGCGCCGAGGGCGGTGACGCCGAGAAGCAACGACAGGGCGAATCCTGAGCGCGAGACCTGGAGCATGGAGATGCATCGGCGCAGCGCGACGGATTCGGAGCGGTGTCAAAAAGAGCTTCATGCGCGTGCCTCCTCGTCAGCGGCCGAGCGAACGTCGATGATGGCATCGGCGGCCTCCATCATGGCCGCGCGGTGCGCGATGACGATGACGGTTCGTCCCGCATCCCGCATCGCGTCGATGGCCCGCACGACGGTTTCTTCGCTGACGGCATCGAGGTGCGCCGTGGGCTCGTCGAGGATGACGACCTGGGAGTGTGCGGCTAGGGCGCGCGTGAGGGCAAGGCGCTGGCGCTGACCAACGGACAGGCCGACGCCGCCGGAGCCGATGACGGTATTCCACCCGTCGGGGGCGGCGGCCAAGACGTCATCGAAGCCGGTCGCCGCTGCCGCATCGTTCAGGTCGTCGAGCGGCAGATCGCCCATGTTGTCCAGGATCGTACCGGGAACCAGCGTGGGGGATTGAGGCACCCACGAGATCTGGCGACGCCAGGTCGCGGGATCTATATCCGACAGGATTGACCCGCCGCTGACGGAGGACGAGGCCGAAGGGCGCAGCAGGACACGGCCAGCATCCGGTGTCATGTCGGCCAGCAAGCACGCGACAATCGTGGACTTGCCCGCGCCGGAGGGACCAGACAGCGCCGTCACGACGCCGGGCGCGATGACGCCGTTCGTCGGAGCCGGAGCCCACGCGCCGCGCGCACGCACGCAAAGACCGTCGAGAACGATGTCGGTGCGTGCCATGTCGGGGCATGCCTCGGTTCCGGGGGAGGCCACGGCCTCGGCCTCCTCGATGATGTCGAAAGCGGCCTTCGAGGCCGTCACGCCGTTCGCTGACGCGTGGAACTGCGCGCCGACCTGGCGCAGGGGTTCGAAAACCTCGGGCGCGAGCATAATGACCGCGAGGCCGTGGAACAGCGAAATGTTGCCGAAAACGAGGCGCATGCCAACCTCGACGGCGACGAGGGCCACCGACAGGGTCGTCAGGAACTCGAGCACTCCGCCCGACAGGAACGCGACGCGCAGCGTGGCCATCGTGGCCTTGGTGTTCGCGCCGCCCAGAGCGTGCAGGTGCGTGCGCGGTGCCTTTTCTCGGCCGAGGCCGCGCAGCGTGGGAAGGCCCGACATGAGGTCGAGGAGCTGGGCGGTCAGGCGCTTCATCGACGCGAGCTTGTCCTCCGAGGCCGCCTGCGTAAAGCGTCCGATGAGAATCATGAAGATCGGGATCAGAGGGATGACGAGGAGGGCGATAAGCGCGGACCAGAAGTCGAGCAGAAGAATGACGCCGAGGGCCGTCGGGGTCACCGTGCACACGAGGACGAGCTGGGGAAGGAAGGAGACGAAGTAGGGGCGCAGATCCTCGAGACCGGTCGACAGCAGCGTCGTCGTCTCCGCGCCTTTGGTAGCCCTCCAGCGAGGCCCCAGCGTGACGCTTGCGTCGACGACGCGTCCGCGCAGCTCCCTGACCGCGGCGGCTGCCGCGCGAGTGCTCACCGCCTCACGGGCTGCGACGATGAGCGCGCGGCAGGCAAACACGGCCGCGATTCCCACAATGAAGGGCCAAACGTCGGTGAGGGACGCAGTGCCCGAGACGACGGGGGAGAGAGCTGCGGAAATGAGAAGCGCCTGGGCGAGAACCAACAGCGCAGTCAACGTCCCCAGGAGGGCCGTCACAGCGATGGGGCGCCGCGCCGAGCGGGCATAACGCAACAAGCGAGGATCAAAGGGACGCACGTATCTATTGTGCCTCAAAACGGCTCGTCATGGGCCAAAGGTCCCCGCTCTCGTGGCGTGACAACAAACGCGCCCGGCCCCTGGGTGAGGGACCGGGCGCGTCGTGATGCGAGGATCAGCTGGCGAAGAAGTTTCTCGCCCACGCGGATCTTCTTGAGCAGCAGACCGGTGCGCGTCTCAACGTCCTCGACGCCCACGCGAGCGCGGAACATCCAGTAGGACCAGAAGACGTAGACCAGGACGATCGGCAGCAGGCAGACGGTCACGATGGTCATGACGGTCAGCGTCGACGGGGTCGAGGAAGCCTGATCAATCGTCAGCGAGTACGCCGGGGTTGATCGAGGACTTCTGGACGGCCGGAGCCATCGACGCGAACACCCACGCGACAGCGCCGGCGATTGCGACGGAGGAGGCGACGAAGGACCAGCCCTCGCGACGCAGCGACGCCTGCGACAGAGCCGTCGACACGATGATCGCGAGCGCGGCGACCACGAGCGGGATCCACGCCAGAACGTTCGTCGTGTAGGCGAACTGACCCCACACGAGCCAGGCGGCGGCCAGGACGGTCGCGGCGATCGTCGCGGGGGCGGCAATCGCGTTGGCGCGGTCGCGGACCTCGCCCGTCGTCTTCAGCGCCAGGAACTGCGCGCCGTGAGCCAGGCACACGGCCATAACGGCCAGGCCGCCCAGGATGGTGTAGGGCGTGAGCAGCGAGAAGAAACCGCCGGTCAGCTGGTGCGTCGCGCTTGCCAGCGACTGGTTGACCAGCGTCGGGATCGATGACGGTGCCGGTGGCCACGTCAACGACCTCAATGCGCATGCCCTGGACGAAGTTCGCGAAAGCGACGCCCAGCAGGATCGGGACGAGCCACGCGCTGATCGTGTGCGCCCAGTCCCAGGCGTGACGCCACTTCTCGGTGGCGACCTTGGAACGCCACTCGATGGCCATGACGCGGATGATCAGGCAGACGAGGATCAGGAAGAGAGCGAGGTACATGCCCGAGAACATGGTCGCGTACCACTCGGGGAACGCGGCGAAGGTCGCGCCACCAGCGGTGAGCAGCCACACCTCGTTGCCGTCCCAGTGGGGGCCGATCGTGCGCACGGTCTGGGTGCGCTCACGGTCGCCCTTGGCGACGAAGGGGAGGAGCATGCCGACGCCGAAGTCGAAGCCCTCGAGGATCAGGTAGACCGTCCACAGAACGGCGATGAGAACGAACCACAGGATAGACAGAGTCATGATCGGTGTTCCTCTCAGTAGCCGAAGGACAGGTCTGCGGGAGCCTCGTCCTGTGCCTTGTCGGCCTTCGACGAGTGGATGCCCTCGACGGCGTAGCGCTTCATGAGGATGTACCACATGACGCCGAGGACGCCGTACAGCAGGGTGAACAGGATGAGCGAGGTGAGCATCTGGCCAGCGGGAACGTTGGGGGAGATACCCATGTCGGTCATCATGTTGACGGAACCGAGGTCGGAGCCTGCGGACAGCGCCTGCAGGTTCGGGACGACAACCCACGGCTGACGACCCATCTCGGTGAAGATCCAGCCGAAGGAAGCGGCCGCGAACGGCAGGGGCAGGTTGACCAGGGCGAGGACGCTCAGCCACTTGTTGGACGAGGTGCGCCCGCCGCGGGTGGCCCACAGGCCCCACGCCGCCAGCAGGAAGGCCAGCATACCCAGGCCGATCATGAAGCGGAACGACCAGAACGCGACCATCTGCGGAGGACGGAAGTCGTACTGCGAGGCGTCGCCGTACTTGGCGGTGAAGTTCGCATCGGAGTTGAGCAGCTCCACCATGCGCTCCTGGACGTCGGCGACGCCCTCGGAGGTGGCGGTGAAGGAGTTGTGCGACATAAAGGACGCGACGCCGGGGACCTTGATGAACTGGGTCGGCTGCGCGCCGTCATCGCCGAGGGGGCAGGAGCCGAACTGAGCGACCGTGAAGGCCGCGCCTTCGGTGTCCACGCAGATGCCTTCGGCGGCAGCCATCTTCATGGGCTGGACCTCAACCATCTCCTGGCCCTGGATGTGGCCGGAGACGGCGGTTCCGAGGCCGCCGATCAGGACGGCGGTCAGGCCGAAGCGGGCGATCGGGCGCCAGATGTTACGCGACTGAGCCATGGCCTCGTCGGAGCCCTCGCGGGCGGTGCGCACCATCCACCAGATGGAGATGCCGGCAACGAAGGAGCCGGCGACCAGCCACGCGGAGGTAATGACGTGCGCGTATTCGCTCAGGTACACGCCGGAGGTGATGAGCTCCATGAAGCCGCTCACGCCGTCGAGCTCGGCGCGGCCGGTCTCGGGGTTGAAGCGCGCGCCCACGGGGTGCTGCATCCATGCGTTGGCTGCGAGAATCCAGGCCGCGGAGAACATGGTGCCCAGGGCGACGCACCAGATCGTCAGCAGGTGCATGCGCTTGGAGAGGCGGCCCCAGCCGAAAATCCACAGGCCCAGGAAGGTGGACTCGAGGAAGAAGGCGAGGAGGGCCTCAACGGCCAGGGGGGCGCCGAAGATGTCGCCGACGAAGCGGGAGTATTCGGACCAGTTCATGCCGAACTGGAACTCCTGCACGATACCGGTGGCGACACCGAGCGCGAAGTTGATGAGGAGGAGCTTGCCAAAGAAGCGAGTTGCTTGCAGCCAGTATTCCTTGCCGGTGCGGTGCCACGCTGTCTGCATGATGGCAACCAGCAGGGACAGGCCGATCGTCAGCGGCACGAGGACGAAGTGGTAGACGGTGGTAACACCGAACTGCCATCGTCCGACGGTGACCGCGTCAAGCGCTGTCTGCGCGAGGGTCATGATGGGACCTTCTCGTGTTGGGATTGGGGTCGATTGTCCCGTGTCCAAAGTCCGTGGGACTATGTCACGGGTTGATATTAATGTAGCCCAAAAACCTCGGTCGGATTGGTTGAAATGCTGGTTGAGAGCCTGTTTTGTGACATACGCGTCCGAATAATTTTTATGGGTTCTTCCGTGAGATATCGCTCCGCGTTGCGTTGTCCTGATCACCCCATCGTCGGTACCAGGCCCTATTGTGAGACAATAGGGGTGAATGGATGTCGCGGGAGTGCCCCCGCGACGAGAGCCGAGCGATGACGTATTCATATGCCGCCGGCCGCTGCGCATCAGCGCTCCACTAGGTTTCCGCCCCCCGCGGGCGATGAAAAAGGGTGCGTCCAGGCACGGGGCGCGCACCCACCATTGGAGAATCGTGACAACCGAATCCACCACGCCCGTGGCACCCGCCGCGTCGCTGCTCTTCCAGGCACCCGTGTTCCAGGCGGCCCCCGAGGTCGCTCCTCCCGCGATTGTTGAGGAGCCGGAGCCCAAGCGTCGCCGCAAGTCCGCTGCTGTCGACGAGGAGTCCGCTCCTCGCGAAGAAGCTACCCCGAAGCGTCGTCGCCGCTCCAAGAAGGCCGCTGACGAGGCCGAGGCTGCACAAACCCCCGAGGCTCCCGCGACAGAGTCTGAGTCTGAGTCTGAGGAGGCGCCCGCCGAGCCGAAGACCCGCCGTCGCCGTCGCTCCAAGAAGGCGGACGAGGCCGCGGCCCCCGCCCAAAGAAGAAGCCGACAAGTCTGACGCGCCCGCGCAGGACTCCGAGTCCTCGGACGAGGAGGAGACCTCCGGTCGTCGCCGTCGCCGCCGCCGTGCGCGTAGCTCAGCGTCCTCCGAGGAAAGCGGCGATCCCGCGGACCAGGTCCAGGCCCTGAAGGGATCCACGCGCCTGGAGGCGAAGAAGATGCGTCGCCGTGAAGGCCGCCGCGAAGGTCGCCGTCGCCACTCCATCTCCGAGTCCGAGTTCCTCGCGCGCCGTGAGTCGGTCGAGCGCACGATGGTCATCCGCGACCAGGACGGCCTCGACCAGATCGCCATCCTCGAAGACGGCCTGCTCGTCGAGCACTACGTCGCGCGCCGCACGCAGTCCTCGATGGTCGGCAACATCTACCTGGGCCGCGTCCAGAACGTGCTTCCTTCGATGGAAGCGGCATTCGTCGACGTGGGCCGCGGACGCAACGCCGTCCTGTACGCCGGCGAGGTCAACTGGGATGCCGTCGGCATGGAGGGCAAGCCCCGTCGTATCGAGGCGGCGCTGAAGTCCGGTGATCCGGTCCTCGTTCAGGTGACGAAGGATCCGATCGGCCATAAGGGCGCCCGCCTGACCTCGCAGATCACGCTGGCCGGCCGCTACCTGGTCCTCATCCCCGGCGGTTCCATGATGGGTATCTCCCGCAAGCTGCCGGACAAGGAGCGCGCTCGCCTGAAGAAGATCCTCAAGGCTGTCGTTCCTTCGGGCTCGGGCGTCATCGTGCGCACCGCCGCGGAGGGCGCGACGGAGGAGCAGATCCGCGACGATGTCGCTCGCCTGACGCGTCAGTGGGAGGACATCGAGAAGAAGCGCACTAACACGAAGAGTGCCCCGACGCTGCTGCGCGGCGAGCCCGAGCTTGCCGTGCGTGTCGTGCGCGACATCTTCAACGAGGACTTCTCGAAGCTCGTTATCGAGGGGCGCGACACCTACGCGACCGTCAAGGAATACGTCGACGAGCTCAGCCCCGAGCTCTCCGATCGCGTCGAGCAGTGGGTGGGTACGGAGGACGTCTTCCACGCGCACCGCATTGACGAGCAGCTCGCCAAGGGCATGGATCGTAAGGTGTGGCTCCCCTCGGGTGGCACCCTCATCATCGACCGCACCGAGGCGATGACCGTCATCGACGTCAACACCGGCAAGTTCATCGGCGCCGGCGGTACGCTCGAGGAGACGGTGACCCGTAACAACCTCGAGGCCGCCGAAGAGATCGTCCGCCAGCTGCGCCTGCGTGACATCGGTGGCATCGTCATCATCGACTTCGTCGACATGGTCCTCGAATCCAACCGTGACCTCGTGCTGCGTCGCCTGGTGGAGTGCCTGGGACGAGATCGTACCCGTCACCAGGTCACCGAGATTACGTCCCTGGGCCTCGTGCAGATGACCCGTAAGCGCGTGGGTGAGGGCCTCGTCGAGGCGTTCTCCTCCCCGTGTGAGGCCTGCGAGGGCCGCGGCTTCATCGTTCACCACCACCCGGTGGAGACCTCCGGGTCCGAGCAGTCTTCGAAGGGATCGAAGGGTGCGAGGAAGCAGCAGAAGAAGGCTGAGCCTCGCCGCATTGAGGATAATGCCGATCATGAGCGCGCCAAGGAGGCCCTGAGCGCGATCGCCGCTGCCTCGACCCGTAAGGAAGAAGATGAGAGCGCAGCCGAGGAGGCCGCTCCCGCCAAGAAGCGCCGCACGCGCGCCGCTGTGACGGAGGCCAAGGAACCCGAGGCCTCGAACGCTGAGCAGGCCGCATCGACCGAGACTCCCGAGGTGCCCGCCTCTCAGTCTGGCGCTGAGAAGTCTGAGGAGAGCGCGACCAAGCGTCCTCGTCGTCGCCGTCGCGTCGCCCAGTCTGCTCCGCTGCCCGAGCTTCCCGTGCACATTGACCTGCCCGAGCCGGTCGATCACTCGGACGAGCCGGCGGCACCCACCAAGGATGCTTCTGAGATTCAGCTGCCCGAGCATCGCGAGAATGCGTCGGAGACTCGTCGCCGCGCATCCCGTCAGGCTGCCACGGCCTCGTCTGGCGAGCCGGCCGAGGCTCCCGCCCCGAAGAAGACTCGTCGCCGCGCCACCGCGCAGACGTCTGTTCCTGACGTTCAGGCGGACGAGGCTCCGGCCGTCGCGCCGGTGAACGCGCCGGTCGTGGAGGAGGCTCCCGCCCAGACGCCCGCCGCGCCGCGCAAGACACGCAAGCGCCGCGCAGCCGTCTCGACCGGCGTCGTCGAGCCCGATGCGGCTCCCGCTCCCGTCGTCATCGACCTGCCCGCGCGCGCCGAGGCGAGCGTCCCCGGTGGTGCCGACCAAGTCGACCGATGACATTGCGCTGCCCGAGGCGAGCGATCAGCCTCGCGTCAAGCGCCGTCGTCGCGCCGCATCGACCGGCATCGTCGACGCCGGCTAAAGCTCCACGCGCCGGGGGAGGGGCGATCATCCCTCCCCCGCGTGCAGGGTGTGGAATCGCACAGCGCTTCATACCCGCCCGTGACCGTGCCGGCTTGCAATCCGGCGTGCGAATCGGCTAAATTTGATCGTCGGCGCAACAAGCGCCAACGGAATCATGACAATGAGACAAGTCCTCGGCAGTTTCGAGGCGCGATTCCGGTTACGAATACGAGAAGAGATGAGCTCCAACGTGGTCTACGCGATCGTCAAGGCTGGCGGCCGGCAGGAAAAGGTGTCCGTCGGTGACGTCGTCGTCGTCGACAAGCTGGCAGAAGAAATCGGTTCGAGCATCGAGCTCCAGCCGCTGATGCTGGTGGATGGCGACGCCATCACCGTTGACGCAGCCAAGCTGGGCAAGGTTTCCGTCAAGGCTGAGGTTGTTGACTCGGCCAAGGGCCCCAAGATTTCCATCATTAAGTACAAGAACAAGTCGGGCTACCGCAAGCGCCAGGGACACCGTCAGAAGATGTCGGTTGTCAAGATCACCGAGATCGCCTGAACCCGACGTTCCCACGAGCAGAAAGTAGCAACTGATGGCACATAAGAAGGGCCTTGGTTCCTCCCGTAACGGTCGCGACTCGAACGCGCAGCGCCTCGGCGTGAAGCGCTACGGCGGCCAGCTGGTCAACGCTGGTGAGATCCTCGTTCGTCAGCGCGGCACCCACTTCCACCCTGGCGACGGCGTTGGCCGTGGCAAGGATGACACCCTGTTCGCCCTGCGCGCCGGTGCGGTTGAGTTCGGCCGCAAGCGCGATCGCAAGGTCGTCAGCGTTTCGCCGGTCTCTGCCTGAGACCGCGCGCGTAAAGGGCGTCCGGCGTTGCCGGGCGCCCTTTTCAACATTCATTTTCAGTCGTCAGGAGCAACAGTGGCAGACTTCGTGGATCGCGTGACTCTGCATGCGATGGGTGGCAACGGCGGTAACGGCGTTGCCTCGATTAAGCGTGAAAAGTTCAAGCCGCTGGCGGGCCCTGACGGCGGAGACGGCGGTAATGGCGGCTCGGTCATCCTCGAGGTGAGCGAGCAGGAGACCACGCTGCTGAACTATCACCGCAGCCCGCATCGTCGTGCGGATAACGGCACGCCCGGCATGGGTGATTTCCGCCAGGGTAAAACCGGCGCGGACATCGTCCTGCCGGTTCCCGAGGGCACGGTTGTCAAGTCGATGTCGGGTGAGCTACTCGCCGACCTGACGGGCGCGGGCGCTCGCTACGTGGTCGCCGAGGGCGGCCGCGGTGGCCTGGGCAACGCGGCGCTGGCGTCGAAGGCTCGTAAGGCCCCCGGCTTCGCGCTGCTGGGCGAGCCCGGCGAGGAGCGCGACGTCATCCTTGAGCTGAAGTCCGTCGCGGACGTTGCTCTAGTTGGCTTCCCGTCGGCCGGAAAGTCCTCGCTGATCGCCGCCCTGAGCTCGGCGCGCCCGAAGATCGCCGATTACCCCTTTACGACGCTGGTCCCGAACCTGGGCGTCGTGTCGGCTGGCGACACGCGCTACACGATCGCCGACGTTCCCGGTCTGATCCCCGGCGCCTCCCAGGGACGCGGCCTCGGCCTCGACTTCCTGCGCCACATCGAGCGTTGCGCCGTCATCGTGCACGTGCTCGACACCGCCGCTTTCGAGACCGATCGCGAGCCGGTCGAAGACCTGCGCATCATCGAGGCCGAACTGGAGGCCTACCAGGGTGACCTGACGCAGGTCGAGGGCTACGTGCCGATTATGGAGCGCCCTCGCGTCATCGTCTTGAACAAGATCGATATTCCGGACGGCCGCGATCTCGCCGAGATCACGCGCCCGGAGCTGGAGTCTTTCGGCTGGCCTGTCTTCGAGGTGTCCGCCGTGTCCCACGAGGGCCTTAAGGAGCTGTCCTTTGCTCTGGCCCGCATCGTCGAGGCAGAGCGCGCGAAGCGTCCCGCCCTCGAGGTCGCCCGTCCCGTTATCCGTCCGAAGGCAGTCGGGCGCAGCGTGGAGATCACGGTGCGCAAGACCCGCAAGGACGGTGAGGAAGTCTTCCAGGTGCGCGGCGACAAGCCGGAGCGCTGGGTGCGTCAGACCGACTTCGCCAACGACGAGGCCGTGGGCTACCTTGCGGATCGCCTGAACGCCGCGGGCGTCGAGGACGAGCTGATGAAGGCCGGCGCCCTCGCCGGCGACACCGTCGTAATCGGTGACCTGGATGGAGGCGTCGTCTTCGACTGGGAGCCGACTCTGACGACCGGACCGGAGCTGCTGGGTTCGCGTGGCACCGACCTGCGCCTGGATCAGAATGCGCGCCCGAGCCGTAAGGAACGTCGCGAGGTGTACCACCAGGTGATGGACGCCAAGACCGCCGCCCGTGATGAGCTGTGGACGGAGCGTCAGGCCGGGCACTGGACCGACGCGTCGGATCAGTCATGAGCGGAGTGTCCGCGGCTTCTCGCATCGTCGTCAAGATCGGCTCGTCGTCGCTCACGCGCGAGGACGGCGGCCTGGATCTGAACCGTATTGATTCGGTTGCGCGTCTCGTGGCGCGCTGGCGCGGAGCGGACCGAGAGGTCGTCATCGTGTCGTCGGGTGCGGTCGCAGCGGGCCTTGATCCGCTCGGCTTTACCTCGAAACCGAAGGACCTACCGAGCGTGCAGGCTGCTGCCGCGATGGGGCAGGGGCTCCTGATGGCGAGGTGGACGGCCGCCTTCCAGGCGCATCATCTCGATGCCGCCCAGGTGCTGCTGACGACGGACGACGTGATGCGCCGCGACCACTATACGAACGTGCGTGCCTCGCTGACGCGTCTCCTCGGCCTCGGCGTCGTCCCGATTCTCAACGAAAATGACGCGGTGACCACCCGCGAGCTGCGTTTTGGTGATAACGATCGTCTCGCCGCGCTCATCGCGCAGATGATCAAGGCCGACGCCCTCGTGCTGCTGACGGATGTGGACGGCCTCTACACCGCTCCTCCGGACCACCCGGGCTCGAAGCTCATCGAGCGTGTTGAGAGCGCGGACGACCTCATGAGCGTGCTCGTGACGGGCGCGGGCTCCCGCGTGGGCACGGGCGGCATGGCGACGAAGGTGCAGGCCGCCATGCTGGCGACCACCAGCGGTATCGGCGTGCAGCTGGCCTGCGCGGATGCGTTGGAGGCGGTGCTTGCGGGTAAGAGTGTCGGCACGTGGTTCGAGCCCTCGCAGGCGCGTCCGGCCTCGCGCCGCCTGTGGATCGCCCACGTGGCTCCGTCGCGCGGCGAGATCATCGTCGACGAGGGCGCAGCCCAGGCGATCACGGTCGGCAAGAAGTCTCTGCTGGTCGCAGGCGTGCGTTCCGTGCTCGGCCACTTCGAGGCCGGCGACGTCGTCGACGTGGCGTCCCCGACGGGCCTGGTCGCCCGCGGCGTGTCGGGATACGACTCCGACACGCTGGCCGAGATCGCCGGCTCGGGCACCGCGGAACTGCAAGCCGCGGGCCATGAGCACCCCAGGCCGGCAATCCACCGCGACGACCTGGCGGTGTTGGGCGACGCATTTTCTGCGCTGAGCGTTGACTGACGCGGCTTGACAGGCTCTCGTGTGCCATGATGGCCGGTGGATACTGCTGCAGATATTTCCCAGGTGACGGATGCCGCTCGCCGCGCGGCTCGAGTGCTCGCGAACGCGACGACCCAGGTTAAGAACCGCGGTCTCGAAGCGATCGCGGCTGCGCTCATTGAGCGCAGCGACCAGATCCTGGCCGCTAATGCTGAAGATGTCGCCCGCGGCCGCGCGGAGCAGATGAGCGAGGGTCTGCTGGACCGCCTCGCGCTGACCCCCGATCGCATTCGTGGAATCGCCGAGGCCGTCCGGGAGATCGCGGGTCTGCCTGACCCGATCGGTCAGGTGGTGCGCGGCATGCGCACCGATATCGGTCTGCGCGTGACGCAGGAGCGCGTCCCCCCTGGGCGTCATTGGCATCATCTATGAGGCACGCCCCAACGTGACGATCGATGCCGCCTCCCTTGCTTTGAAGGCAGGAAATGCGGTCGTGCTGCGCGGTGGAAGCGCCGCGCAGTCTTCGAATCGCGTCCTTATCGAGGTGTGCCGCGATGCGCTGACCTCCGTCGGCCTGCCCGCCGATGCGATCACCACGGTGGATCCGTGGGGCCGCGCGGGCGCCCGAGCGATGATGCGCGCGCGTGGAGCGATCGATGCGCTGATTCCGCGAGGGGGAGCGGGGCTCATCAACGCTGTCGTTGAGGAGTCGCGGGTTCCGGTCATCGAGACGGGCACGGGCAACTGCCACGTGTACGTGGACGCCTCCGCTGACCTGGAGGCCGCCGAGGCCATCATCATGAACGCGAAGACGCAGCGCGTGGGCGTGTGCAACGCGGCGGAGACGCTGCTCGTGCACGCCGATGTCGTCGAGCGCTTTCCTCGTCGCCGCCATTACCCGTCTGACGACGGCGGGCGTGACGATCCACGCGGACGAGGCCACCCGGGCCGTCGTCGATGGCCAGCCCTCGATCGATGCTGAGATGATCGTCGACGCGACCGAGGCCGACTGGGAGACCGAGTACCTGTCGATGGACCTGGCTGTGCGCGTCGTCGCCGACGTTGACGAGGCGATCGACCACATTCGCCGCTATTCCACGGGTCATACCGAAGGCATCGTGGCGTCCGACGTGGCTGTCGTGCGCGCGTTCCGATCGGGCATCGATGCCGCTGCTATTGCCGTGAATGCCTCGACGCGCTTCACGGACGGCGGCCAGCTGGGCCTGGGCGCCGAGGTGGGCATCTCGACGCAGAAGCTGCACGCGCGCGGCCCGATGGGTCTGGCGGAGCTGACGACGACCACGTGGATCTACGAGGGAGAAGGAACGATCCGCCCGTGAGTGCGCAGGATAACCACGCGGCACCCGCCTCGGAGGAGGTGGCGATCGAAAAGACCACCGAGGCCACGGCGGGGGCGACCGCAGCCCCGGCCTCGCCCCAGCATCCCCCGCGCGCGCTGCGTCGGCGCCGCGCGATCGGCATCATGGGCGGCACTTTCGATCCGATCCACCATGGCCACCTCGTTGCGGCCTCCGAGGTCATGGACGTCTTCGGCCTCGATCAGGTCGTCTTCGTTCCGGCAGCCGTGCAGCCTTTCAAGGCGGATCGACGCGTCACCTCGGCGGAGCATCGCTACCTGATGACGGTCATCGCAACGGCGTCGAACCCTCGTTTTGCCGTGTCCCGTGTGGACATTGATCGTGGAGGGACGACCTACACGATCGACACGCTGGCTGACCTGTCGCGCGAATACCCGGACTCGGATTTCTACTTCATTACGGGTGCCGATGCGCTGGCGCAGATCGCGCAGTGGAAGGACGCCGATAAGCTCTTCGAGCAGGCGCACTTTATCGGTGTGACGCGCCCCGGGCACAACCTGTCGGATCCTGGTCTGCCGCACGAGTCTGTGTCGCTGCTGGAGGTCCCCGCTATGGCGATCTCGTCGACGGACTGCCGCACGCGCGTCGAAGAGGGAAAGCCGGTGTGGTATCTGGTGCCCGACGGCGTCGTCCAATACATCAACAAATACGGCCTGTACCGGTCCTAACCCAAGGAGAAACGTGAGCCTTCCCGACGCTACCGCAGAACTGGCGAGCCTCGTTGCTCGCGCCGCGCACGACCGCGGCGGCATCAACCCGGTGCTTGTCGACGTGACCAGCAAGCTCGCCCTGGCGGACGCTTTCGTGGTTGTCTCGGCACCGACGGACCGTCAGGTGCGCGCCATCGCCGAGGACATCATGGATCGCATCTGGGCCGAGCACCATCGCCGTCCCGCCCACATCGAGGGGCGCGCGGAGGGCACCTGGGTGCTCCTCGACTACTCGGATCTGCTCGTGCACGTCCTGTCCGAGGAGGAGCGCGAGTACTACGCCCTCGAGCGCCTGTGGGGCGACTGCCCGGCCGTACCGATTGACGTCGACACCGACGAGGCCCGCGCCGCTGCCGCCGAGCGTGCCGCCGCGCACGGTGTGGAGGCCGCCCAGTGAGCGCCTCGCGGATCGTCCTGCTGCGCCACGGCCAGACGGACTTTAACGTCGCGCGGCGCTTTCAGGGGCGCATCGATCAGCCCCTGAACGAGGCCGGACGGTCCCAGGCGGCGGGTGCAGCCGGCGTGCTGGTGAGTCGCCTGTGTGAGCCGAGCGCCGAGGTGGGCATGTTTGCCGCCGAGGATGGGCGCAGCTACGACGATGGGGGAGTGCGTATCGTGAGTTCGCCTCTGGGGCGCGCGGTCGATACCGCGAGGATCATCGCACGAGTTTTTGACATCGCTGGATATCCCTGCGAGGGCCCGGAGCTCGACGAGCGGCTCACGGAGCGCTTCTACGGGAGCTTCGAGGGTAAGTCATACGAGGAGATCGCCAGCGAGCAGCCCGAGGCCTACGCGCAGTATCGCGCGCAGGGGGAGTGCGACCTTGCCGAGGTGGAACGGTCCGAGGTCGTGGGCGAGCGCGTTCGCGATGCCGTCCTGGAAGCGGCACGCGCGTGTCGAGACGATCAGTCTTTGATCGTTGTTTCGCATGGCTCCGCGATCGCGCGTGGCATCGTGTCGCTGCTGGGCCTGGATCCGGCGGTCTTCAATGGACTGCGCGGCGTCGATAACTGCCACTGGTCAGAGCTCGTGCCCGTGGGGATGTCGACCTCCAAGAGCGCAGCGATCAACGGGTGGCGCCTGGCGTCGCACAACATTGGCTCTCGTGAAGACATTTTGGGCGCGTGATGACTGTTCGGCCCCTCGTTACCGCAGAATATCAAGCTCATTGAGCGCTGTGACGAGGGGCACTCGATTGGATTTGCGTCATTCTCGAAAGGTCCGCTATTATTTATGAGGTCGCCACGGCGACGAACTAAATACGGGGCTATGGCGCAGTTGGTAGCGCGCTTCCATGGCATGGAAGAGGTCGGGGGTTCGAATCCCCCTAGCTCCACAGAAAATGTCGACATCCGGTTTCGGATGTCGATTTTTTTGTTGCATGAGCAGTGCGACGCTGATGGTTATAGGACACTACGTGTTGCTGGAGGGGTAACTTTTCAGCGCCGACGGTGCGGCGACCGCGGCGCGATCCTTCGGGGTCCCACCTCTGTCGTCTCCCTGGGCATATAGAGAGCGTCGGGACGCCTGCGAGCCGTGAGGCCCTCTTGTGTTTCTGTGAACGCATCTGGCGCACGTGAGCCCTTGAACTCGCACGTTAACCCGGTGACCTGCATCTGGGCCCGCTCACCCGCACGTAAACCCGATGACCTGCACGTAGGCAATGCCGCCCAGGTGCACATCTAGGGGTTGACGTGCGTATCAAAGTGCTAACACGCATGTTTAGGGGTTCGCGTGCGAACAGTACACCGAGATTGACACCGAATCCGCCGCACCACCTCGAGCCATGGCCACACCGCAGCCAAACGGGGAAAATGCATCATTAGAACATCGACACGCCGGCGACACGCCGCCAGCCAGCTTCTAATGCTGCAAAACCCCCACCGCCAGCATGGAGGGCTCCGGAGGAACCAGAGGGCCTGACTGTGGCACCCGTGGGTGCCAAGGACTGGCCGGAAAATGTGCCAACGCGCCGAGCGAACCTCGCAGCGCGGACGGTCGAAGTGGGCGGCGCCGACATCACCGCCAGCCAAATCTCGCACGTAATTTATCGCGGTCATTTCGAGACAGCCGAAAAACGTTGCAATTCCGCCGATGCAAATTCGATGTTTGAATGAGTCATTGAGGAATTGCGTGCGAAATTGCTGGTTGGTAGCCATAGCTGGGCATCAGGGCAATGCGCCGAGCAACATCAGCCGCGAAGGCCCCACCGGTGCGGAGGGTACCGGAGGGACCGGGGGGCCTGGCTGCGCCGCTCACTGGCACACACAGCAGCCCTACCCCACAGCAGGGCCCGGTGCCAGAAAACCCGCGGCACCACACAGCAACACGTAGTGTCCTATAATTCGACGCTGATGGTTGCAGCTTGGTCAGTTGATTGATCCAAAATATAACGTTTCGGTATCGGCATGTGGGAAGTTTAAAATCTGTCAAACTGAGAATACCTTGAAAATAGGTGGATTCACCTGTAAAGACTTACTAAAAAAACCTTGAAAAATACTGGACCGCGTGGAAAGATTTACCTGTTCTTGTTCCATCGTGTTAGGCCGGTAGTCAATGTCGTTCCAGCTCACTCGTACACACACGTCCGTGGTCCTCGCTGCAACCACAATTGCCGCTTCCCTCGTCGTGATCCCCACCCTCGCTGAGGGAAACGCGACGACCAGCGACGCTTTCTGCAACGCCCTGTCGGGGGCAGAAGGTCGCATCACTGCTGAATACAATCCGCTCCTGGCGAGCTACGCAGCCGCGGTCGCGGGCAACTCTGCGACTCCCGCCCTAGACCCTGCACGTGAGTCCGAGCTGCGAGCTGCCCTCGCCGATGCGCAGGCCGCACTCGAGGCTGCACAGCAGGCTGCCCTTGAGCCCACCACCTCCGCCGGTGAGACTGCGCCCGCAGGCGATACCGCAAGCCGTGGCCTCGACTGGGTTGACTGGTCCCAGGTCGATGACGCCACCCAGGCACGCGTCATCGAGGCTCTCGTCATTCAGAAGATGAACGCCTACCGTGCGAACGCTGGCCTGCCCGAGCTGGTTGTCTCCGATACGGTGACCGCCGACGCTCGCGCGTGGAGCAAGCACATGTCGGACAGCGACGACTTCAGCCACGACCCGGACTACAAGTACTTCGGCGTCGGCAAGCTTGACGGCGGTGACACGACCTACGCCGGCGAGAACATCGCATACAACCACCGCGAGAACTTCGGCGATAAGTGGGGCGCCTACGGCACCTCCAAGAATCCGATGCAGGCTGCGGACGCCCTTTTCGATCAGTGGAAGAACTCCTCTGGCCACGACAAGAACATGCTGGCCCAGAACAACGTTGTCGGCGTCGGCGTGCACATTGCGAAGCACGGCAACTTCACGCGCATCTACGGCACTCAGAAGTTCTACGCCATCACCGGCGGCTCGCCCAACGTGTCCCGCTTCCACACGACTGGCGATACTGCGTCCGCATACGGCTTCGACGGTGCCGCTTTCAGCGCCGATAACACCAACTACGTCTCCGGCCTCGCGGGTGGCGGTGACGCACAGCGTGCCAACTCCTGGCAGAACAAGGTGGGTGCCCTTCCCGGCGTCGCCCTCCCCGTCGACGTGTCGAGCCTTCCTGCAAAGGCCGGATCCGCTGCTCCCTCGACCTCGACGCCCGCACCCGCCGATACCGCGCCCTCTGCGGATCGCCAGCAGGCCGTGATCGACGCGCAGGCATCCGTGAACGCCGCTCAGGCTGCTCTGGACGAGTACCTGGCCTCGGCCGAGGAGAGCAAGCCTGCGACCTCTCTCGCGGATATCGACGCTGAGCTTGATCGCGTTGCGGAGTCCATTGCGTCGCAGACCGCCGTGCGTCCTGAAAAGGATGGTGGCGTGACGCTGCAGGGCGGCGAGAACGCTGGCCGCTACCTGACTGCCACCGAGTACCGCGACGCCCTGACGCGTTGCACGACGCTGTCTGTCGAGCAGGGCGGGAACAACCCCTCCGTGGGCGATGGGGCAGGTTCGACGCCGGATCAGCAGACCCCGTCGGATGTGGCGACCGCTCCTGCGAACGGCGATGGCAACCCGTCTGTGGGTCAGGAGCCCAGCCAGACGCCGGCTCCTTCTGCTCCGTCGGCCGCGCCTTCCACTCCTGCGAACGGCGATGGCAACCCGTCTGTGGGTCAGGAGCCCAGCCAGAAGCCGGCTCCTTCTGCTCCGTCGGCCGCGCCTTCCACTCCGGCAAACGGTGACTCCACCCCGGCTGCACCTGAGACGAACGCTCCTGCCGACGATCAGGGCACGGTGACCGCGCGCGTCGACATCACCCCGAGTGCTAATCCGGCGCGTACGTCCGCCCCCGCATCCCAGAACTCCTCCACCCCGACGCAGGCGCGCGCTGATGCCCTCGC
>BNJV01001909.1_pt1 | contig 174211 bp, 172 predicted proteins | sample 8540591 | NCBI WGS metagenome assembly BNJV01 (sample SAMD00202457, study PRJDB9452) | human saliva metagenome | host: Homo sapiens
TTGATTAAAATAGTTGTTATTTTGTTATTAAATTGCTTTTAAACTGAGTTCTGGAAAGGGCATAAAAAAGCGAACAAAGGAAACTCTTGAAAGTCCTTTGTTTACAGGGGTTACGGCACGCTTCGCGCGCGCGTATGCGAGAAGAAAAAATGTGTTATTAGACGCTAGGTGCGAATGTGTGTGTGTGTGTGTGTGTGTGTTAGCAAATTATTTGGATTGACCAAAGATAAAGTGCAAAAAGATGCAAAGAATTCGATAATTCTTTGCAGTACTTCGTTCACTTGATATGTCATTGCTAATTGTTTCACGGCGGCAAAGGTAAGAAGAATAAATTAACTAGCCAAATAAATTAGGAAAAAGAAGCCCTCAACACTCGACCCAACCAGCCTCACCCCCAACCCCTCTCCGAATGGAGAGGGGAGTGAATAGTACTGTTTGCTAGGGATTTATGGGAGATTTGTGGGAGGTTTACAGGTGGATTTACAGGAGGATTTACAAGAGGATTTTCAAGAGGATTTTCAAGAGGATTTTGTTGGTAATTGGATAGAAGTTAGATAAAGAGATACCAGATGTTTACTATATAATAAAGGTGGGATTAAGGAATATGTGTCCTATTTGTCTTAAACATCAATGACCATCCCCTCTTGGGACAAGATTGTATTCGGGAAGATAGCTTGAGCCTCTTTCAATAGTTGCTCTTCATTATTATATCGAGCGGAATAATGACCTAAAAGTAATTTACCAACCTTTGCATCATGTGCTACCTTCGCTGCTTGTTCTGACGTACTATGCCAATAGAGCTTAGCACGATCGGCATCCTTCGCAAGATACGTACTTTCATGATAAAGTGTATTAACCCCTTGAACTTGCTTAGAAAGTGACTTAATATATCTCGTATCGGAGCAATAAGCGTAACTACGGGCAGGAGTAGCAGGCGATGTAAGTCGGTCGTTCGGAATAATATCTCCATCAGGAGTGATCCAATCGGCACCATTCTTTATGTTATTAATCTGACTGATTGGAATATGATAGAAATCAATCATATCTCGACGAATATGCGGGAGCGTTTGTTTCTCTCTAAAAAGGAATCCACAACATTCTACTCTATGCTGCAAAGGAATCGTTTCAACTGTCAGACTACGATCTTCATAAATTACTTTCTGTTGAGTTGTATCTAAGCCATGGAATATTACCTCAAACCCTAATCCCTGACAAAAGAAGTCGAGTGTTTGCTGAAGGATAGGCTCAAAAGAAGAAGGAGCATAGATGTGTAGAGGTGCGGTGCGCCCTGTCATACCAAATGTAGACAACATTCCCGGTAGTCCAAAACAATGATCGCCATGAAGATGACTAATGAATACAGCTATAATTCTAGAGAAATGGATGTGCAACCTACGTAATTGTATCTGCGTTCCTTCCCCACAATCAATCATAAATTGCTTTCTCTCAGTTCAACAACCTGTGAAGAAGGATAATGTCTCAATGTAGGTAATGCACTTCCACAGCCTAAAATACGTACAGTAAATGGTTCCATACAGCAATACTAACGAATATGAAAATGCTCGAATCGCTTAGCTAAATCTCATTCAAAGAGCTAATACACGACACGAGCATTATAATGTTTTATCAGCTAAATCTTACTTTCCTCTTGTGAAGACAAAAATACCATTGTGATTTTCTAATGATAGTGAGTCAGCACCGAGGTTATCAACGTCAAAGGTATCTTTTGATAATATCAACTTACCATTCCAAATCTTCCATGAAGTCCAAGGATTCTTCTCTGATTGAAGACTGGAACTAACCGTCCCGCCCTCTTTAATTTCGAAGTTACGATCAAGACTTGTCCAATTTCCTAATAGAGAAGTTAAGTTAATGGCTGAACGCATGAAGTTATCACCATATTCCTTATACCCAATCACAGCAAAGCGATCGCCGTGAATCTTTCCACCTTTCACAACATCGACAGTGTCATCTGGATTTACTAAGAACTCAACCGTATCACCTTTATCAGTAAGTAAGATTAAAGAATTCATACCTCCATCAACCATAGTACCATAAACTGTACTATCGCCCACAGTCAAAGAATCGGTACTACCACTTGCTTGAGCCAATGATGACTTGCCTTATTATCCTTACAAGCGTAAACAGCAGCAAGGATAATCAATGAAATAACTAAATAAAAACTCCTTTTCATATGCTTAAAATCTTTAGTTCTTATAGTTTCTTTGCTTCTTCCCAATATTGATCCATCTCTGCGAGCGTCAAATCCTTTATAGAGACACCTTTCTCACGTGCTTTCTTTTCGATGTAATCAAATCGTTTTATAAACTTCTGATTCGTATGTTCGAGTGCATTATCAGGATTAATATGATAGAGACGGGCTGCATTGATAAGCGAAAACATAAAGTCGCCAAACTCTTCGGTTGAACGCTCTTTATCTTCTTTCTGCAGTTCTGCCTTCAATTCGCCTAACTCTTCATAGACTTTGTCCCATACTTGCTCTTTCTCTTCCCAATCAAAACCCACATTACGAGCCTTGTCTTGTATGCGATAAGCCTTTATAAGACTTGGCAATGATTCTGGAACACCAGAGAGAACAGACTTATTTCCATCTCTTTCGTGCTGTTTTCGCTGTTCCCAAGTAGATTCAACTTGCGTTGCTGTATTAGGCGCTGCTTGCTGATTATCGCTTGTTTGCTGTTTCAATTCATCTTTGTAAACCACCTGCCCATTAGCATTTACAGCCATATCCGAGCGAGAAACATCCCATCCTGTCCAGTCAATAAAATCATGTCTGAACATCAATTTATCTGATTGCGCATTGCAAACATCAGCAACATCAAACTCTTCTTCTCCTGACCGAGCATTGAATAGAACACAACGTGCTCCATAACATCACCCAATTCCTTACAGATATTCTTTGAATCGTTCTTGAGAAGAGCATCAGCTAACTCGAAAGTCTCTTCAATAGTATTAGGACGAAGACTCTCATTGGTCTGCTTTCTATCCCAAGGGCACTCCTTGCGAAGACGTTCCTGGACATCCAACAAACGTGCAAAGGCTTTTAATTTTTCTTCTTTTGTATGCAATGTCTTGATGTTTAAAGTTAAAGATAAACGTTAAAGTACTTACCTGGGAGTACTAATATCGTTGCAAAGATACGCTTTTTAGGCGGATTTTTTGTACTTTTGCACCGTATTTTAATGATAATAAAGGATAAAAAATATACGAAACAATGGAATTAGCAAGCAAGTATGATCCACAGGTTGTGGAATCAAAATGGTACCAGTATTGGCTGGACAATAAGCTATTTAGTTCTAAACCTGATGGGCGTGAGCCTTATACTGTGGTGATTCCACCACCAAATGTTACAGGTGTACTCCACATGGGACACATGCTCAACAACACTATTCAGGACATTCTTGTAAGACGTGCGCGCATGGAGGGTAAGAATGCTTGCTGGGTTCCAGGTACTGACCATGCAAGTATTGCAACCGAAGCAAAGGTTGTAAACAAGTTGGCGCAAGAAGGTATCAAAAAGACAGATCTCACCCGTGAACAATTCCTTGAGCATGCGTGGGATTGGACGCATGAGCATGGTGGTATTATCCTGAAACAGTTGCGCCGTTTGGGCTGCTCTTGCGATTGGGATCGTACAGCTTTCACCATGGACGACACCAGAAGTAAGAGTGTTATTAAGGTATTCTGCGACTTATATAATAAAGGTTATATCTATCGTGGCGTACGAATGGTTAATTGGGATCCACAGGCACAGACTGCTCTATCGGACGAGGAGGTGATTTATAAGGATGAACACTCTAAACTTTATCACCTTAAATATTATGTTGCTGCTGACGATCAGGCTAAAGTGGAGCGCAAAGACGAGGGCAACGTAATGCACAAAGATGAGAAAGGTTACTACGCCGTGGTTGCAACGACCCGTCCTGAAACAATTATGGGCGATTCAGCTATGTGTATTAATCCTGAAGATGTGAAGAACACATGGCTCAAAGGTTTGCATGTTATCGTACCATTGGTTAACCGCGTAATCCCAGTTATCGAGGATTCATACGTCGATATTCAGTTCGGAACAGGTTGTTTGAAGGTAACTCCTGCACACGATGTCAACGACCATGCGCTCGGTTTGAAGCATGGATTAGAGACAATCGACATCTTCAATGATAACGGAACCATCTCTGAGGCGGCTGGTTTGTATGTAGGTCAAGACAGAATGGACGTGCGCAAGCAGATATCTAAGGACTTAGAGGCGGCTGGTTTGATGGAAAAGGTAGAAGACTATGACAATAAAGTAGGCTTCTCCGAGCGTACCAACGTACCCATCGAGCCGAACTCTCTACACAATGGTTCCTCAAAATGCAGCACTTTGCCGACATTGCGCTCGCTCCAGTCATGGACGATGATATTGAGTTCTATCCAAAGAAATATAAAAATACCTACCGCCACTGGCTTGAAAACATCAAAGACTGGTGTATCAGTCGCCAACTTTGGTGGGGTCATCGCATCCCAGCTTACTATTTCAAGGACGCAGAAGGTAAGAACGCTACTGTTGTTGCAGAGATCGCAGACGAGGCATTGAAACTCGCAAAAGAGAAGAATCCTAACGTCACCGCAGCCGATTTAGAGCAGGAAAGCGATTGCATGGACACATGGTTCTCCAGTTGGTTATGGCCAATTTCTGTGTTTGATGGCATTAACAACCCCGATAATGAGGAAATAAACTACTACTACCCTACCAGCGATCTCGTGACGGGTCCAGACATTATCTTCTTCTGGGTGGCACGAATGATCATGGCGGGCTATGAATATCGTGGCAAATTCCCATTCAAGCACGTTTATTTCACGGGTATTGTGCGCGATAAGCTCGGGCGGAAGATGAGCAAAAGTCTTGGCAATTCACCTGACCCGATTATGCTTATTGAGAAATATGGTGCCGATGGCGTCCGTATGGGTATGATGCTTTCAGCCCCAGCCGGCAATGATATTCTCTTCGATGAGACGCTCTGTGAGCAAGGACGTAACTTCAATAACAAGATTTGGAATGCCTTCCGCCTCGTACAAGGTTGGCAAACTGCCGATATTGAACAGCCACAAGCAAGCCGAATCGCCGTTGAATGGTTCGATGCCAAACTGAAAGCTGTGAACAAAGAGATGGACGAACAATTCAAGAGTTATCGTATTTCCGAGGCATTGATGACTGTCTATCGCCTCTTCTGGGACGAGTTCTCAAGCTGGTATTTGGAGATGATTAAGCCAGAATATGGCAAGCCTATCGACAAAGTGACTTACGATGCGACGCTCCGTTTCTTCAATTCTCTGTTAAAGATGCTCCACCCCTTCATGCCTTTCATCACCGAAGAGTTATGGCAGCACATCTATGATCGCAAGGACAGCGAGAGCATTATGCGTGACGAACTGAAACTCCCAGCTCCAACCAAGGACGAAGAGCGGTTAATCGAAGACATAGAACAGGTGAAAGCAATCGTCGGTGGTGTCAGAACGGTGCGCAATCAGAAGAATATCGCACCTAAGGTTGAACTCGAACTCAATGCCATTGGGCAAAATAACTACGAGGCATACAACAGCGTAATCCATAAGATGGCGAACTTAAAGACAATCGAAGTGGTGGCAGAGAAGCCCAGCGACGCATCAGGCTTCATGGTCGGAACGGACAGTTTTGCCGTACCTGTTGGCAATTTGATTGATGTTGCATCCGAAATCGAAAAGCAAGAGAAAGAACTCAACCATCTGGAAGGCTTCCTCGCTGGCATTAAGAAGAAACTTTCTAACGAGAATTTTGTTTCTCATGCCCCTGCGGCAGTCATCGAACGTGAGCGCAAAAAGCAAAGCGATTCCGAAGAAAAGATTGCAGCTCTCAAAGCAAGTTTGGAAGAACTGAGGAAAAAGTAAACTAATTTTACCTAACAATATCCGAGTAGGAATTAGGCTTATTAGCGAATAGCAAGCTTAATTCCTACTCTCTTTTTTTGTCATTCCGCACATGAAAATCACCCGTTTTTAGCCCATTTTACGCACCTTTGTAAATCATTGATTATCAGAGCGATACAAAACCAATAATAAATCCGAAAAAAACGTATATACATTTTTGATGAAAAACGTATATACGTTTTATCGAAAAATGTATATACGTTTTTTTAGTAAATCCAATATACGATTTCTTAGAAATAAATATACGATCACTCAAAAATTAAATATTGGTTTCTGAAAAAAATGGATCACAAAAAAAGATAAAATTATATGTATCCTTTGCCTATTTATTCAAATAATTTCATTATATTTGCGGCATACAATCTGAGTGTAAGTACTGTGAAGTGTGCAGATACCCCACTCTAATTTATTTAAAACACATTAAAAAACCATTTAGCTTATGGATTTCTCATTAACAAAGCGCAAGGTTAGTATTGGCGCAAAGAAAAATCAGGAAGTCTTCGTTGCTCACCCTGTTTGTCAGAAACATCACATCACTTTTGATGAACTATGTGATCGCATGGCGGACGATTCAACCGTTGGTCAAGCTGACATTGCGGCTGTATTCTATCGTTTCCGCAAAGTGTTAAACGAACTTTGTTCGAGAGGTTACATTGTCGACGGGGGACCAATCGGTACGTTCCGACCCACATTCACTTCAAAATCTGTGCTGAAAGAAGAAGATTTCAAGCCTTCGGAATGTATTTCCAAAACGCAAATTCTCTTCACTCCAACCGCCGATTTCCGAAGACTCAAGGATGTAGAGTTCTTCCGCGTAGCTGCGCTGGAGAAACCTAAAAGCAAGAAGAAGAAGAAAGAGGAGAAAAACGAGCACGAAGAGAATGGACCAGTAGTTGGCTAAATCTCATTCCTTAGAAACAATACGCCACGAGTAATTTGCTCGTGGCGTATTCATTTTTGGGAAAATGTAGTTTATTGATACCTCAAATAGCCTCATCACTTGATGATATTACAGCAGAAAACAAAATTATCCCCCGATTCACATCGAGGGATAACAACAACACAAACACAAAATAAAGCAGGTTTCCCCGCAATTATTGTATATGAAAATTATAATTAATTAATTCAGTATCTTTTCTTTTAATTACATCACTCCATCTGCTCTTAGCTTCTCTTGCCATTTCCAGGCAGATGCAAGAACATCAGATAAAGGGGTGTCAGCCTTCCAACCCAATACAGTATTAGCCTTGGTGCAATCTCCCCAAATCTTCTCAATATCCCCTTCACGACGAGGACCAAACTTCCAATTCACCTTCACGCCCGTAGCTTTCTCAAAGGTTTCAACAATCTCACGAGTGGTATTGCCGTGACCAGTTCCAATGTTGAAATATTCAATATTATCTGATTTATTATCTAAGATACGCTTCATCGCCGCAACATGCGCCTTAGCTAAATCAACAACATAGATATAATCGCGGATACATGTGCCATCAGGTGTATTATAATCATTACCGAAGATGGTTAATTCTTTTCTGATTCCCATTGCTGTTTGCGTAACGAATGGTATCAAATTGTTAGGAACTCCATTTGGTAATTCACCAATCAATGCTGAGGGGTGTGCTCCAATTGGATTAAAATAACGCAAAACAATACTCTTTATGTTTGCCCCGCTATGGATGTAGTCAAGGATAATTTGCTCATTAATCTCCTTCGTATTGCCATAAGGTGAGGTAGCTTTCTGATGAGGCGCAGTTTCTGTCACTGGCAAATTCTCTGGATTTGGCTGACCATAAACGGTGCAAGAACTAGAGAAAATAATTCCTTCAACGCCATATTCAGGCATTAATTCAAGTAAATTAACCAGTGAAACAATATTATTTCTGTAGTACATTAATGGTTTTTGTACGCTCTCCCCTACTGCTTTTGAGGCAGCAAAGTGGATAATACCTTCAATCTTAGGATACTTACGGAATACATTTTCTGTTGCTTCGCGATCACGAAGGTCTACCTGTTCAAAAGCAGGACGCACACCCGTTATCTTTTCAATACCATCTAATACCTCAATCTTAGAGTTAGATAAGTCATCTACTATAACGACATCATAACCAGCTTCTATCAGTTCAACACTTGTATGAGAACCAATGAAACCAGTACCACCTGTAACAAGAATTGTTTGTTTCATTTGCTTTTTAAGATTACCTTCTATTTAGGTTAATAAAACCATAAGTTTCGTTGCAAAGATAACGCTTTTTTCACTATCAACAAAAAAAGAACGTAAAAAAAACAACGAGATAATATAAAACAGAAAACTTTTTGTATATTTGCCCCCATAAATAAATATCATACCAAACGATGAATGTAACCGAACAGACTCAGCAACAAATTGAACGTTTCTTAAAGAAAATCGCACAGAAATTCACAGCTAGTGATTGTAATATGTTTATGACTGATCTTCATTTACGCGCTTCTCAAGATAGTGGCGACCTGATGGCATTTGATGATAATGATAACGAAATTACTCGTTGTGTTATCGAAGAATGGATTGATAATAAGAGCGACAACTTTTATCCAGAGATAGCGTTAGTACTACGTTCTGAGATGAATCGTGTTAAAGATATAATAGAGAATCTTTCTATTATGAAGCCTTATAGCTTTGTCTTGGAAGATGATGATAAGAATTGTATAACGGAATTGTATCTTGTTGATGATGATTTAGGAATCATTGGCGGTGATCTTATGCAAGGACTAGACAAGGACTTAGATAATTTCCTTCAAAATATTTTGGAAGAAGACGCATGAGACAGCTGCTCCTTACATCCTATTGCCTCTTATTATCATTCTTTCCTATAAGTATCTCCGCACAGAGACACGAGATTATCGATAATAATATTCGCTCATTGCAGGTCGTTGCTAATCAGAATTGGCTAACATTACCCATAATGTATCTAAACGGCGGCAAGATTAGCATTGATTTTGATGATCTTACGCATACTTATCGACGGATGACTTATAGTATAGAACATTGTGAAGCTGACTGGAAAACATCAGAAAATCTCTTTGATAGTGATATTGCCGACGGCTTCCTCAATGATAATTTAATAGACGATGTTAAAGAGTCTACCTTAACTAACACCTTATACACACATTATCATCTGGAAATTCCAAACAAGGATTGTCAACCAAAGATTTCAGGTAATTACAGATTAACGGTCTTTGATGATAACAAAAAGCCTTTGTTGACTGCATGCTTTATGCTTATTGAGCCTGCCGAAAACGCAATGGGCGTTAAACTGAGTGTGACAACTCAAACGGATGCTACGATTAATGATGCAAATCAGCAGGTTGAAATGGCTTTAAATTATGGGAATTACATAGTCTCTAATCCACAACAACAAATTAAAACTGTTGTATTACAAAATCGTAACTGGTTAGATGCTAGATGGAATAGCAAACCACAATATGTAATGAATAATGGTTTACAATGGATACATGATAAGGACTATATCTTTTGGGGAGGCAACGAATATCGTAAATTTGAACTTCTTTCGACCGATGTTGCTTCAATGGGAATAGATCATGTAGCTTGGGATGGTAGTAACTTCCATGCTTATCCTTTTATCACAACACCATTATTAAATTATATCTACGAAGAAGATGCTGATGGTGCTTTCCTTATCCGTAATTCAAATAATATAGAAAGCAATACAACAAGTGACTATGTTATCACGCATTTCCAACTAAATGTACCAGAACCAGCTCCTTATCATATCTTTTTAAATGGTGATTGGACGTACAGTCGCTTATTACCGCAATATGAAATGACCTATAACCCTACGAAGAAATGCTATGAAGCTGCTTTACTTTTGAAGTTGGGTTATTACAATTATCAATTCATAGCAGTAAATAATCAAGGAGAGTTAGTGCCTTTTACTATTGATAAGAGTCATTATCAAACAGAGAATAGCTATCAAGCTCTTATTTATTTCCGCCCACAAGGAGGAAGGACTGATAAACTTGTAGGGTATGATAATATTAGATTCACAAAGAGATAAACTTAATAATGTAAGTCTTCGATATAAAGCATAGCACTATATATCCATCTCATTATCTTCTTTCTTTGCATTTGTATCACGAATAACTTTCGCAATGGCTTCCTCATATCCAGTAAGCGCAGCAAAAGGCGCAAATTGTGCGGCTCGGTTATAAAGACTCATCCGTTGATGTCGTTTAGAAACGTGATGAGGGAGATTGATTATGTCATCATACTTATCTGTCATGCTTTATGTCCTCCAATTTGTTTATTACGTTCACGTGCCGTAGAACCTTCTTCAAAATTTAATCCTCGCAATAATGAATTCTTACCAAAACGCTGTTTGATGTTTAATATCGTTTCTTGCATTCGCCGTTCACGTGCTAGTTCTTTCCTTTCTTTTTCACGCTTCTTTATTGAGGCATCATTATCTGCAAAAAGATCCAACTCAACAGGTTCTGGAGTTCTATTATTGATAAATTCTTCTCGAAGTACATGATTCAATGAAATATTTACTCGTCTAATAAGTAATCTTCTATCAACAATCTCTTCATAAAGTTTTAAAACTGTTTGAGTCATTATATGTGAAGAAGAAGTAAAATGAGGAAAAGTAGCGGAACCATGAGCATGTTTAGGGACTTTACGTCCATACCAATCTTTAGATATCGGACCAGTATAATCATTTACCTTCGTTGATATCAAACTATCTTTATCATATCCAACATAAAGAACAAGTTGATCTGCAACACAACGTTTCTCAACTAAATCTAAAGACAAGGCATCAACCATCTCTTGTACAACAACTTTGCTTTCTGAAAAGTATAAGCTTCATGTAAAACTTGACCACTACTCATAGAATTACATTCTGGACGATAAACTTTTACCATTTCCATTGTACATGGTTCCCAGCCCCAAGCATGATCTATCAATAATTCTGCATTAACGCCAAAGAGCTTATAAAATAATTCTTCATGTTCAAGAGACCAACGAGCTATCTTGCCCATAGTGTCAATTCCATAAGCATATAATTGTTGGGCAATACCATGACCTACACGCCAAAAGTCTGTAAGTGGTTTATGATCCCATAGATTTTTACGATAACTATGTTCATCTAATTCTGCAATTCTAACTCCATCCTTATCAGCAGGTATATGCTTTGCCACGATATCCATCGCCACCTTACAAAGATATAAGTTAGTTCCTATACCCGCCGTAGCTGTTATCCCTGTCTCACGAAGAACATCACGAATCATCTTCATTGCAAAATCATGGGCTGATAGTTTAGAACTATAAAGATAAGGTGTGGCATCTATAAAAACCTCATCTATCGAATACACATGTATATCCTCTGGTGCTACGTATCGCAAATAGATACTATATATCTTGGTACTATGTTGAATGTAATGCGCCATTCTTGGGACTGCCGTGATATAATCAACTTCCCAATCCCTATGCTGTTCTAAATCAATTACATTGGAAGACTTACCAGTAAAGCCTCCTTCTAACAATTCTTCCTTACGTTTATTATTGACTTCGCGCAAACGTTGAACAACCTCAAATAAACGTGCACGCCCTGGTAAACCATAAGATTTAAGAGAAGGTGATACAGCTAAACAAATTGTCTTTTCCGTTCTACTGACATCAGCGACGACAAGATTAGTTGTCAAAGGATTCAAGCCACGCTCAACACACTCCACACTGGCATAGAACGATTTAAGATCTATGGCAATATAAGTCTTTGAATGTGGAACACATGATGTCTGCACTATCAATTATCCTGAATTTAATAAAGAATCTATCTATTGATAATCTTTTGTAGTATAAGTTGCATCAAACAACACTTCTGAAGGCTTCTTTTCAGAATGGTAGGTATATTGGAAATTAAAGCCTGCATCTTTATAAGCTTTCGTTCCTGCATCTGATCTTAAACCTTCTTTCAAGGCTTGCCGTAATTTACCTTGTTGTTTATCAATAACCAATCTATTATCAGCTGTACCAACAAGCGTATTATAATAATGAATGGTTCGAGTAGTCGATTCAAAGACCATACTATCCAACCGTACATTATCTACTACTGGAGTTGGACATTTCTTCTCTGTATATTCTTTACATTCCTGAGCTGCTCTATCTTCTAAGCTCCTATGACAAGAAGAACAAAGTGCCAGCACTAAAGCAAAATAGAATAAACGCTTCATAATTAATTCTTTTATTATTATTTCATTGGAATATATCATAAAGTAGATTCCCAACGAGCATAATTCTCTATCAAATATTCTTTGCAAAGATAACAAAAAATAGCTAATTTCCTAATTCATCATTCCACATTCTCAGAATTTATGATTATATTTGCATCTCAAATTATAGAACGAACTGATGGATCATATAAGAAATTTCTGCATTATAGCCCACATTGACCATGGTAAATCTACTTTGGCCGATCGTCTTCTTGAATACACCCAAACAATCAAGATTACTGAAGGACAGATGCTTGACGACATGGATTTGGAGCGTGAGCGTGGCATCACGATTAAGAGTCATGCCATTCAAATGGAATATACTTTCGATAAGGAGAAATATGTATTAAACCTTATTGATACTCCAGGACACGTCGACTTTTCTTATGAGGTGTCACGTAGTATTGCTGCTTGCGAAGGGGCTTTACTCATTGTTGATGCGACTCAGGGTGTACAGGCTCAGACAATATCAAATCTTTATATGGCCATCGACCACAATCTAGAGATTATCCCTGTCATCAATAAGATTGATATGCCTAACGCAATGCCAGAAGAAGTTGAAGATGAGATTGTCGACTTGATTGGTTGTGATCCTGAAGATATTATTAGGGCAAGCGGAAAGACTGGTGAAGGCGTTTCTGAGATACTTGAGGCAATTATTAAACGTATCCCATCTCCCAAAGGGGATGTAAATGCTCCTTTACAAGCTCTTATCTTTGACTCTATTTCAACTCCTTCCGTGGTATTATTACCCTTTGCAAGGTCGACAATGGTGTCATAAAGAAGGGCGATAAAGTAAAGTTCGTTCAAACTGGGATGGAATATACTGCTGACGAAGTGGGTGTGCTGAAAATGGATATGGTACCCACCAAACAACTTTCGACAGGTGAAGTGGGTTATATTATATCTGGCATAAAAAATGCAACGGAGGTAAAGGTCGGTGATACTGTTACTCACATTGATGCTCCTTGCAAGCATGCTATCGAGGGATTCCAAGAAGTAAAGCCAATGGTTTTTGCAGGCGTCTACCCTATTGACCCAAACGATTATGAGAATCTTCGTGCCTCTCTAGAGAAATTACAACTTAACGATGCCTCACTTACATTCCAACCAGAAAGTTCACAGGCTCTAGGATTTGGATTCCGTTGTGGATTCCTCGGATTACTGCACATGGAGATTGTGCAGGAACGATTAGATCGTGAATTTAATATGGACGTAATTACCACAGTTCCGAATGTTAGCTACATGGTTTATGACAAGCAGGGCAACGAGAAGGAGGTTCATAATCCTTCTGGTTTGCCAGATCAAACCATGATTGACCATATTGAAGAACCTTTTATAAGGGCTTCTATCATCACTTCAAGTGACTATATTGGTCCTATCATGACTTTGTGCCTTGATAAACGTGGTGAATTAGTAAGTCAGAACTATGTAAGTGGTAATCGTCTTGAACTAATCTTCATGATTCCTCTTGGTGAGATTGTGATTGATTTTTATGACAAATTAAAGAGTATTTCAAAAGGTTATGCCTCGTTTGATTATCATATAGATTCTTTCCGCCCATCCAAACTAGCAAAGCTTGATATTCTGTTAAATGGAGAGCCTGTAGATGCTCTTTCTACATTAACACATGAGAGTAACGCAGTCACATTCGGGAGAAGAATGTGTGAGAAACTAAAGGATCTGATTCCTCGCCAACAGTTCGATATTGCAATACAAGCTGCTATCGGGGCTAAGATTGTCGCAAGAGAGACTGTTAAGCAGGTACGAAAGGACGTTACCGCTAAATGTTATGGAGGCGATATTAGCCGTAAGCGCAAACTTTTGGAGAAACAGAAGAAAGGTAAGAAACGTATGAAACAGATTGGGAATGTACAGGTTCCACAAAAAGCATTCCTTGCTGTATTGAAATTAGACTAAAGGATAAGAAAAAGAAAGGATAGGAAAATGAAAGAATTAGCAAATGATACTAGAGATATTGCACGTGAATTAGCACGCAAATATAGTACTATGACTCACGAGGAATTAGATGTCCTCGAGAGTATCCTAGTACCAATGAAATTCAGCAAAGGGCAGATGATTCTCAATGAAGGAGAAGTATGCAAGCACTTTTATTATATAGAAAAAGGACTCGTACGTCAGTTCTATTTTAAGAATGGTAAAGAGATAACAGAGCACCTTGGAGAAGATCATGGTGTTATAATGTGTATCGAAAGTCTCTTTCAAGAAGAACCAACGAAATTACAGGTGGAGGCATTGGAACCAACACTTATTTATGCTCTCCCTAAACAGAGACTAGAACAAGTAGCTTTGCACAATGTGAACATACAGATTCTATATCGTAAATCCTTGAAGAGAGTCTAATCATTTCACAGATACACGCAGACCTTGTTCGATTTGAAACCGCACAAGCTCGATACAAGAGAATGTGCAAATTAAATCCACAAGTCGTACTTCGAGCACCGCTCGTTTACATTGCAAGTTACTTACAGATGACACCAGAGACACTAAGCCGTGTACGTTCGTCTACACTGCTCGATGATTAAACGAGCTTTATTACAAAGTAGATAGAATATTCGTTTTTGTCATGTCGTAAATTAAATCTTATAACAATAGATTCATAATTTACAGCATGACAAAAATCGTTTTAGAGCTTAGCCAGTATATCATGTGGGGTCTCCACAAACAAGGTTGCACCATGTTCTATCAAGAATTCTTTATCTCGGAAGCCCCAAAGAACACTAATACAAGGCAATCCACTATTCTTTGCCGTCATAACATCCACATCACTATCACCGATATAAACCGCCCCGTCTTTAGATGCACCTAACTGACGAAGTGCTTCAAGAACTGTATCAGGAGCTGGTTTCTTGCGAATATTCTCTCGTTCCCCAATAGCTACTTCTATCGTGTCAGCAAAGAAATGATGAGCAAGATCCTGTGTAGCTGCATAAAACTTATTACTTACTATAGCAAGTTTCTTTCCACGCCGTTTTAACTCTGCAAGAAGTTCCAATACACCATCATAAGGATGAGTCCTATCCAGATTGTGCTTCAAATAGTGCTCACGAAACTTTGCATACACTTCTTCAAAGCGAGGGTTTTGCAGACCATCAGGAATAGCACGCTCCATCAGAAGTTTAACCCCATTACCAACAAACATACGAACCTCTTCCAATGTCCTTTCTGGCATACCTGCCCATCGCAATGCATAATTCGTACTTGCCGCTAAATCCTCTAAACTACTTAACAGCGTACCATCTAAATCGAAATATAAGTATCAAAATCCTTCATTATCCCTTGTTTTACGATGGGCAAAATTACGCAATAATAGAGAAAACAGACTATCTTTTCTCTTAAATTTCAAAAAAAGTATCGATCTATATCATATACAACAACACTTTTAATGGAGAATTATGTAACTTTGCAACATTGATAAATTAAGCATAACAAGATGGCAAACAAATCGAAGAATAACAAGAAATCGAAAAAGAAATTGGTACTCACAACTATTGCTGTTGTACTAATCGGAATCATTTACTTTCTTTTCTTTGCAGGAATGTCGCGAACAGGGAAAGAGCAATATATTCTGATTGATCAGAATGATAACGCTGATTCTGTCTACACTAAGCTGCAACCACTCTCTACTCCACAAGCCTTTTGGGTATTCAAACAGTTAGCTAAAATCACTGGCTATGGTGATAATATCCGGACAGGTAGGTTCGCTGTAGGTTCAGCAGGTTCACTTCAAACATTCAGACATATAAGAAACGGCTTGCAAGCTCCTGTCAAACTAACTATTAAACCAGTTAGAACGCTTAATGACTTAGCTAAAGAGATAAGCAGTAAAATGATGTTTACACGCAGTGAACTACTTGCACGACTAACCTCACCTACCACATGTAAGAAATATGGATTTACACCAGAAACAATTCCTGCAATGTTTATCCCAAACACATACGACTTCTATTGGGACACATCAGTAGACAAGTTTCTAGACAAGATGTCTGAAGAAAATAAAAAGTTCTGGACATTTGAACGGAAAGAAAAAGCGAAAGCCGCAGGTCTAACGCAGAGCGAAGTAATTACACTCGCAAGTATCGTTGACGAAGAGACATCAAATGTTGCAGAAATGCCAAAAATCGCTGGTATGTATATCAATCGTCTGCACATCAATATGCCACTACAAGCTGACCCAACAATAAAGTTTGCCACTAAACTTTACGGCACATCGCATATACCAAAAGTGGCTTACCATTGATAATCCCTACAACACATATAAGTATCGTGGCTTACCACCTGGCCCAATCCGCATACCTTCTGTTGCAGCCATTGACGCTGTTTTGAATTATGTACATCATGACTACATTTATATGTGTGCAAAAGAAGACTTTAGCGGAACGCATAACTTTGCAAAGACTTATCAAGAGCATCAAGAGAATGCTGCAAAATATGCCAAAGCTCTCAATGAGCGTGGAATAAAATAACGCAACAATTAGCTATACATAATTTCAACTTCTGAAATGCCAGCTATCTGGTTTTTCAGAAGTTTTTTAATTCCCTAGTATAAGCTTTCATACACAAATAGAGATGCACCTTGAAGCCCGTGTTTGACAATATATACTTTCGTCATTGACAATATATACTTTCGTGCCCCACAAGATGTACTTTCGTGCCCCACGAAATATACTTTCGTCAAAGGCAATCGAAAATGAAGAAGAAGATGCATGTTGATGGGCTTTTATATTCTTGAACTCTATCAACTAAGAAGCACATAAAATTCTTCGCGAAGAAAATCAAAATTGTTCGCGAAGAATATTGAAATTGTTCGCGAAGAATAATAAACCTATCTTAGTTCATTATATAAATTCCCGATTCAGGTTGATAACCTTGGATAATAATCCTCAGTAAAAGTTGACTTATACAAACACTAAAACTAATAATAGTCAATCTGTCACTAACTATCCACAATCATTCTAATTGTGAAGTCTTAACCTATCAAAGAATAAGAGAGAACAAAAGGTTAAAGCACTATGAATTTTAACCGAGAAATAATGAATAGAAGGAAATGGCAAAAGAAAAAGGGAAGACGTAAAATCATCTTTTACATCTTCCCTTTTTACTTATATTCTTTTCTTAGTCTCCCTTCTTCCAACTCCCCACTACGTGCATATCCACAAGGATATTGTTTTGTCTGCCTCCCCTCCCTGCGAGGGAAGGAGTTGGAAAGAGCCAGTTGGGCGACCTTCTATTTACTGCCCTACATAGATAGGACGGATGCTATACATGAAATACTTAGCAAGCATTTCCGAACTTGTTTTTCCTGGAGATACCTGTGTCTGGGCAGCGTTGGTCATATATTGAGGTTGGAAGGCACTTGCCTGTGTTCTGTTAGGATTACTTGTAGAAGTCCAATACCCCCCTTGGCTTCCTACCTTATCAAGGTAACCATTATAATCACCATATACACCTGCCATTGGGAAGAATAGTCTTATCGTTAAAATAATAAATCAGTTACACTTTTAACTATAAAATAACATTTCAAAATAGTTACTCGCTTACACCACATACTCTATACACTCTCAAACAATAGCCAAATATTCAATAATGTAACAATGCCTGCCAATGAATACAAGAAGATCATATTGATTTTGCTATTAGCATATTTACCCATGACACGCTTAGAAGATGTTAAGCCCACTTGCAAGAAAACTGTAAAAGGAAGTTGCACAGATAGGAACATCTGCGAGATGATTAGTCCTTTAAAAGGATCGCCAATAAAGAATATAATCAAAAGAGCTAAGCCTAACGACAAAACGATTCCTAAGATAGAGTGTGTATCTTTTGCATTATATGACTCACCAAACAAGCCAGAAAAGATACTACCTGCTGCCATTCCACTTGTAATTGTGCTAGAGATTCCAGCCAATAACAAGGCTATAGCAAAGATATTTGCTGCATTATTACCCAATAGAGGCTGTAACATTGCTTGTGCTTGAGAGAGTTCTTCTACATGCTGACCATGTGAAAAGAAGGTTGTCGCCGCTAATAGAATCATAGCAGAATTGATTGCCCAACCTATTATCATCGAAAATAAGGTGTCAATAAACTCATACTTTAACATGTGCTGAATGCGCTCGTCACCTTTTAAATGTATCTCACGGCTCTGAACAATCTCGGAATGGAGAAAAAGATTATGAGGCATTACAACGGCTCCCAATACACTCATAATAATCAAGAGGGAACCTTGAGGAACAGTGGGCACAAAAGCTCCTTCGATTGCTGACGGCCAATGAATATCAACCAAGAACAACTCATATATAAACGAAAGTCCAATCATTGATACAAAACCAATAATGGCACGTTCCATCTTCTTGTAGCTATTTGTAAAGAGCATGATAAGAACAGCCACAGTAGTAAGTACGGAACCTGTTGGAATACTCATTCCGAATAACATCTGCAAAGCAATTGCTCCACCTAGTATTTCGGCAAGCGATGTCGATATACTAGCAAGAATCGCACTAATAATAATAGGTCGCCCCACCCATTTTGGAGCATACTTCACAGCAGCCTCGCTCAAACATAAGCCCGTAACTATACCTAAGTGGGCAACATTATGCTGTAACGCTATCAACATAATAGTGGATAAGGTAACAACCCACAATAAGGCATAACCATATTCTGAACCAGCAGCAAAGTTACTTGCCCAGTTTCCTGGATCAATAAATCCAACGGTAACTAATAGCCCAGGTCCTATATATTTAAAAATATCCAAGGCACCCAATACATGTGGGTGATCCTTTCGCCTCAAGTCCTTAAAAAAATTCTTCATAATTAATAAGTTTCTTGCAAAGTTACATTATCTATATGAGAAAACACAACTTACAAGAAAAGATTTCTTTTTAAATTACACGTAACATACATATAATAAAGAACTTTTCCCACTATAAACGATCAAAAAAACATTATTTTTTTGATAAAAAGAATTTCTTAGTAATCATCCATGCTTATTAAACAGAGGAACGATCATTTTCATACAAAGAACTATCACCTTTAGAACAATGATAAAATAAAAATGCCTAACGCTTCACAGCGACAGGCATTCAATCTCAATAGGTATTAGTTTCTTTAAGGTAAAAAGATTGTATTCAGGATAACGATTGCAAAAGATAAGGTATTTTTCTCTCGCAAACTTTTTCCACAACTATTTTTTTATTATAAAATATTATTTTTTTATTACATATCAGATAATTAACACATGGTATTAATAATTTTCTATATACAATCAAAGAGCATAACGACAAAATGGATATTTGTATCGAACAATATAAATAAATGCTTATTTCGACTTTATTAATTTCTAGGAAACATTATCATAAACGAGAAAAAATAAGTAACTTTGCAACTAAATAATAAACAAGAAAATATGACTACGATAGAGAATAACACCAATGAAGAGAAGCGAAGTTTAAGCTTTGTAGAACAACTGGTAGAGGAAGATCTCGCTGAAGGTAAGAACGGAGGACGCATTCAAACTCGTTTCCCACCAGAGCCAAACGGCTATCTCCACATTGGACACGCAAAAGCTATTTGCATGGATTTTGGTGTTGCAGAACATTATAATGGTGTTTGTAATCTTCGTTTTGATGATACCAATCCAAGTAAAGAGAATAATGAATATGTAGAGAATATCCTCCATGATATTAGTTGGCTTGGATTCAAATGGGGCAATATCTATTATGCAAGTGACTACTTTGAGAAACTTTGGGACTTTGCCATCTGGATGATAAAAAAAGGTTTAGCATACGTAGACGAACAAACAGCTGAGCAGATTGCAGAACAGAAGGGAACACCTACAACACCTGGTACAGCTTCTCCTTATCAAAATCGTCCAATTGAGGAAAACCTTGCCCTATTCGAAAAGATGAATACCCCAGAAGCTGTAGAAGGAAGTATGGTGTTACGTGCTAAGTTAGACATGGCTAATCCTAACATGCACTTCCGCGATCCTATTATCTATCGAATCATTCAGATACCACATCACAGAACTGGTACAAAGTGGCATTGTTATCCAATGTATGATTTTGCACATGGTCAGAGTGATTACTTCGAAGGTGTCACCCACTCTATCTGTACACTCGAGTTTGTACCACATCGCCCACTCTATGATAAGTTTGTAGACTTCCTCAAAGAGTGTGACGGAACGGCAGACAATCTACATGACAATCGTCCAAGGCAGATTGAGTTTAACCGCTTAAACCTTACATATACAGTAATGTCTAAGCGCAAACTCCATACACTTGTAGACGAACATCTCGTTAATGGTTGGGACGATCCCCGTATGCCTACCCTATGCGGTATGCGCCGTCGTGGTTATTCTCCAGAATCGATCCGCAACTTCATTGACTCTATTGGTTATACAAAGTTTGATGCGCTCAATGACGTTGCTTTATTGGAAGCGGCTGTACGTGATGATTTAAATAAGAAAGCTACACGTGTTAGTGCTGTTCTTGATCCTGTTAAACTTGTCATTACGAACTATCCAGAAGATAAGACAGAGGAGATGGAGGCTATAAACAATCCAGAGAATGAGGCAGATGGTAAACATACTATCACATTCTCAAAGAATCTTTGGATTGAGCGTGCAGACTTCATGGAAGATGCTCCTAAGAAGTTCTTCCGTATGACCCCTGGTAAGGAAGTACGTTTAAAGAACGCTTATATTATTAAATGTACAGGTTGTACAAAGGATGCCGAAGGTAATATCATTGAGATTCAGGCAGAATATGATGAGAACAGCAAGAGCGGTATGCCTGGTTCTGATCGTAAAGTAAAGGGAACTCTCCATTGGGTAAGCGCAGACCACTGCTTAAAGGCTGAGGTTCGTGAGTACGATCGTCTCTTCAATGTAGAGAATCCATCTGCTGATGAGCGTGACTTCCGCGAATTATTAAATCCTCAAAGCCTATCAGTACGCACTGAATGCTATGTAGAAAAGTTCCTTGCAGAGAAGAAACCAGGAGATTATCTCCAATTCCAACGCACAGGTTACTTATGCTTGATCCAGATTCTACTACAGATCATCTTGTATTCAACAAGACTGTAGGGCTGAAAGATACCTGGACCAAGAAGGCAAAAGCATAACACTCATTAGAAAACAACTTGGATATATATTATCAAAGCAAAAAGTTCAAACGACTTCTTCAAAGATATGAAGAGTTGCGAGACAATAACATCAGTGAGTTCCTTGATTCCGAGGATCTCACTGATGTTGCTGAATATTATTATTCCATTGGACAAGACGAAAAAGCATTAGAGACCGCTAATTACACGAATCACCTTTATCCAACAGCGACTGCGCCATTAGCATTTAAAGCGAGGATGGCTCTACTCACTTACAACAATCCAACACTAGCAAATGAAATTGCAGAAACGATTGTCGATAAGAGTGATTTAGATTATCTCTATCTAAAAGCTGAAATTATGATTGCGGATAATCAGGTGTGTAAAGCCGACCAATATCTGCAAGAGCAATATGATAATGTAATAGACGAGGATGACCATGAGGAGTTTGCAATAGATGCGGCGGCTCTTTTCGCTGATTATGAAGAGATTGATTATGCAGAGAAATGGCTAAATCAATCTACTATGATTAATGAGGATGAACACAAAGAGATTAAAGTTCGTATTCTTAAAGGACAAGGCAAATATGAAGCTAGCGAAACCCTTATAAACGAACTCATCGACGACAATCCTTACTCTTGTGCGTATTGGAATCAACTCACCCAAATACAATTCCTGCGCAATGATGTTCAGGGAGCTATTACATCTAGCGAATACGCACTGGCTATAAATCCTAATGATGAAGAGGCCTTACTTAACAAAGCAAATGGACTTTTCTCACTGGATAATTTTGTCGAATCACTGAAATATTATCAACAATATCGGCAGACTTGTCACCATGTAGACTTCAGCATTATTGATGTCACCATTGGTCATCTCTATCTGATTCTTGGTCAACCGAAGGAAGCATTAGACTTCTATTTCCAATCTATAACCGAATCTGAAAATAAAGATCAGGCTCTTATCAATGTGGCTATCTCAATATTTGATAATGGATACTTTGAGTTAACTTATCGTATTCTTATTAATTATTTACCAAACGCAACGAAGGATTGGACTGAAGGGTTTGCTTATTTAGCACGTTGCTGCTATGAACTAAAAAAAACGGAAGAATATAAGCAATTTCTTCAAATAGCAATAGAACGAAATCCTAGGGAATGTCAGGATGTTTTGTCTGACCTCTATCCCCCAGAAACAGAGATAAAAGATTACCCAAGTATCAACATTTGAAATAACAATTATATTAATTAATTAGAACACAATTATGAGTTTTATCACAAGCCTACTCGGACACCTTAACTATGGCACCATCTTTCTCTTGATGCTTTTAGAAAGTACGGTCATCCCCGTACCATCAGAGTTAGTGGTTGCACCTGCCGCCTACCATGCCGCAGGCGGAAATCTTGATATGTGGCTTGTCATTCTCTTTGCAACACTAGGAGCTGATTGCGGTGCAACTATCAATTATCTCGCAGGATGGTATCTCGGACGTCCTCTTATTTACAAATTCGCAAATAGTAAATGGGGACACATGTGCCTGCTCAACCAAGAGAAAGTAGAAAAGAGTGAGAAATATTTTGATAAACATGGATTGGTTGCAACCATTACGGGGCGATTACTTCCTGGTATACGTCACCTTATTTCAATCCCTGCCGGACTTGCAAAGATGAGTTATTGGCGCTTCCTTCTCTATACAACAATCGGTGCTGGAGCATGGCATAGTATTCTCGCATTATTAGGTCATTATATGCACTCATTTGTTCCAGAAGAACAACTCGAGGAAAAGATCCTTGAATATGGAGAATATATCAAGATTGGACTCATCGTCCTAGTACTCATTGCGTGCATTTACTTCCTTGCTAAATGGTATATCAAACGCAAGAAGAACCAACAAGAGAAGTAATTCCATATTGTCAATATATATAAATCTTCAACTTTAAATATTGTGTATCATGAGTGTAAACGAGAAATATATAGAAGAAATCATACAAGAGCAACTCTTAACTGATAAGGAAGAACAATTACTTGCATCCAAGATTAAGTTAGGTGATGCCAAAGCATTAGAAAAGTTGACAAAAGCTAATCTAAAGTTTGTAGTCTCACTGGCACATCAATATAGGAATCAAGGGCTAGGAGAAGATGATTTAGTCAGCGAAGGCAACATAGGAATGATGCACGCTGCCCAGAAATTCGATGGAACGAAAGGGGTGCGCTTCGTTACTTATGCCGCACCTTATATCAGAAAGGCTATGGAAGAGGCAATAAAAGAACAGGTTTCGCTCTATAAATTGCCTAAAGATGAGAAGAGTAAATTCGAACAAAAACGATCTCGTGCTATCTCCATTGACCAACCCATCCCTGTAGGTAGTAGCAATAACTTCACTCTACAACACGTCTTAGAAAATGAGGATACGCCAAAGACTGACGATCATTTGAACAAAGAATTACTAAGTTTTGAGATTCAAAAAGGCTTGAGCGAACTCAACGAAAGGGAAAAGAAAATCATATCGGCTATTTATGGACTCAATGGTACACACTACACAATGGCAGAAATAGCCGATGATATGGGATTAAAGCGCGAACGTGTACGACAAATACGCAATAAGGCTCTGCGAAAGCTCCATAAAAAGATGAAGTAAAACACGGGAAATCTAAGGGCAACACTCCCCTATTTTCAATCTCGTAATCAATGATTTGAATAAAATTCTATCTTATCTCCAGTTTAGTTCTATAACTAAATGACAAGTAAAGGTAAGTGGATAAGAGGATTTTATTCAAATCATTTTTGTAATAGAATATTGCTAATTTGAATAACCATAGCTGCAATATTATTCATGACTCCTATGATTGTCCTCAAATATTCAAATTACAGAGAAATTCTTAATAGAAAGATAACGAACTAATAATCAATGTCTTATGAAAATAGTATAGTCTTTCAAATCAGAAATACTATACTTTTTTTAGTCAAAATGTATATACTTTTTGCCAAAAACTGACCTACTTTTCAGCAAAAACCTACCTACGTTTTGAGAAAAACGTAGGTACAATTTATGAAAAACGGAGGTACGATTTACCAAAAACCTATATACGTTTTTTAAAAAAGCTACCTAACTCTTACTTTTTACGAATAATGTCTTGTTATAAAAGCTAGATTGAAAAAAGTAAATGTAAAGGATATTCACAAACAAAACAAGCGGCTAACGAATAACAATCGTACGGAACCAATCACGTAAAACACCTTCATACTGGTTTTGACTATCCGCACAAAGGACAAGAACTTGACTACCATTTGCAAGTTGAGGACCTAGGCACATACCTTCATAATTAGCCAAATCTTGTCGAAATAAGCTTAAAGTCGTTTTCCATTCGGCTATTAATGTCTTCGCAAGATAGGGCGAATCAGATTGAAGGCCAGTATCAGAAGAGACAGGAATACCTACGTTTGGATTGACGCAATAGATTTTATTGATGACAAATGAACCTAATTTACCTTGCGTCACCAGGAACTCTCGTTCTAAAACAAGTAATCGTCCATCATTTAAAGCCGTCAAAGCAGGCACACCCATGGCATAATTAGAGGCATTCTTATTAGTCTTTGGGCTATCCATACGATAAGCATATTCAGCTTGAGGCTGTAGGTTTTCATCAAAACTTTGTAGACGTAAGCGATTACAAACTTGATTTTGAGGATTAGCCTGCACACCATCACATCGTAAAGTACTCTCAGAAGTTGTCCAAAATAAGTGGGTTTGCTTGTTATAAGTAAGTGCTTCAAAGCCATATTGTAGTGTAGAACCCTTGAAAATAGAGGGTATTTTGAGGTGTCTACCAGTTAACTGTCCATACAAATCATATTCTAAAATACTGTTATCAGCCTCTCTAGAAATAAAAATTGTACTATCTTTTGGAAAGAAAGCAATCCCCTCCTCATCATGATTTCCGTCGGAAGATGCACGAAAGCCATCAGAGGTTATATTGCGAATATCGCCAGTTATACTATCAAGTTGTATATGAAAAATAAAGTAGCCACTTCTCTCAGCCTTGTCTGATACCACGGCATAAGAATTACCGCCTAACCATGTCAGACCACTATAATTACCTTTTGGCACATTTTGATGGAAATAATGTTGAGGATTCAACCTTACTAATGTTGGAACCTGCGCTATTAATAGACAAGAAAGATTTACAGAAATGAAAAAAACAATCTTTGGAAGTAACTTCATTAAACCCATAAGGACTAATAATCAAATGATATAAAGACTTAAAATGCTTATTCTAAATTCGTAAAATGATTCTATTGCTCAACCCATTTTACTAATATATCCACATATTATGTGCTTCAAAAGATGTTACACATACTATGTGGATATAAGTTTTCAAATATATCGTGGGAAGAGAATAACCTTATCCTTCCCCCGTAAATTGCTTCAATCTTTGTTCTTCAGAGAGTTTACAAATCAGTAATTTACCTCCTTGTTCCGCAACTATATAGCCATCCAAACCTTGAATCACTACTTTGCGTTCCTCTGTTGTATGGACGATACAATTCCGACTATCAAAGAGATGTATCTCTTTACCAATAGTCGCATTCCCATATAAATCATGCTGACTCTGCGCAAGAAGAGAACCCCAAGTGCCTAAGTCGCTCCATCCAAAAGATGCTGGGCAGACAAAAATCTCTTCAGCACGCTCCATAATGGCATAATCAACAGAAATATTCTCACATTCAGGATATACCTCATCAATGATACGTTGCTCCTCAGCAGTGCCAAGAACATCTATAATCCGCTCAAACACACGGGCAACACTCGGCTGATAAATACGGAAAGCATTTACGATTGTTGATGCACTCCAAATGAAGATACCAGCATTCCAAAAGAAATTATTTTGACGTATATATTGTTCGGCTGTCTCAAGGTCTGGTTTCTCACGGAAATGATCAACACGATAAATCTCCTTGTTACGTGCTGAAGCATTTGAAAGATCAGCCTGAATATAACCATAACCCGTTTCCGGACGTGTTGGTTTCATTCCCAACGTAACAATAGCATCTGTTTCCGCTGTAAACTTCATACAATTCGTAACAACACGTCTGAACTCCGTATTGTCCATAACAATATGATCACTTGGAGATACGACGATGTTAGCCTTAGGATTTTCTTTCTTAATACGCCAACTGACATAGGCAATGCAGGGAGCTGTATTACGACGACAAGGCTCACTTAGAATGTGATTCAGTGGTATCTCTGGTAGTTGCTCATGAACTAAATCAACATACTTCTGATTGGTTACTACCCAAACATTATCAGAAGAAACCACGCCCTCAAAACGATCATAAGTTAATTGCACAAGAGTCCTCCCAACTCCTAAGACATCAATAAACTGTTTAGGGTGCTCTGTTGTACTCATTGGCCAGAATCGACTACCGACTCCGCCAGCCATAATAACAAGATGATTATCCGATTGTGCCATAGATTGTGTCTGAAATTAATATATTTGCAAATATACAAATAAAAAATATAATGACCAGCTTATAAGAACTTTTTCTTATTTAACTGGCATTTAGATGATAGAGTTTTCAAAATAATGAAAGACTTTGGTCTTTCATAGGCTTTTCTATCGTAGAATCTTCTTTCTCATCACGAAATTGAAGAATAAATTGCTGTGAGAAACTATTATTTGCATTGAGACGATAGATGCCTTTTCTAACTCTCTCTATCAAAGAACTGGGTAATTTACTATTCTTCAAGAGATAACCTTGTACATATTTACGTACATCGTCTTGTACTATTGGATGGAAAAAAGAATTGCAAGCATTATAAACATGATGGGAGATTTTCCAAACAGAAAGTCCCTCTTCACCAGCTTCAACAAGCACGCGGATTATTTCTTTATCGTATTGCATATAAAAAAGGGAGTCAATACACTTTCATACGGCTCCCTTTCTATTCTAATGTTAATGTATTCGATTAGGCAAGTGTAACCTTATTGCCCTCGTCCTTAACTTTTCCTTCCTTTAAAAGCCAACCAATACCCAAATAAACTTCTTCGGTAGAAATACTAGCTGCCTTTGCAATCTCTGCTACACTGAGAGCTTTTTCTTCAGCTGCAAGCGCATTGTAAACATCACCTGCTCGGTAACCAACATTTACTTCGTTGATAGCAATGGCTGTAGCCTTTGAAACTGACTTTCTGGTAGTGGCTTTCTTTGCTGCCGCCTTAGGAGCAGACTTAACTTCTTTCTTTTCTGTCATAATCTTACAAAATTAAAGTCTCATTCTATTTGACCAAATCACTATTTATTAGTATTTGCTTACAAAGATACATCAAATATCCTAAAGTCTTAAATATATTTTACAAAAAGTAAACTGATATGAATGGATTAATTTCAACAACATTGATTTTATTGATATAAATCAACAATATGACTAATCTATTATGTCAAGTTTGATCTCCAATTCGTCTAATTGCTTCTGATCTACAGCAGAAGGAGCATCTAACATTACATCACGACCACTATTATTCTTAGGGAAGGCAATGCAATCACGAATAGAATCAAGACCAGCAAGAATACTTACGAAACGATCAAGACCGAAAGCAAGACCTGCATGAGGTGGTGCTCCATACTTAAAGGCATTCATCAAGAAACCAAATTGTGCTTCTGCACGTTCTGGAGTAAAGCCAAGAACCTCAAACATCTTCTCTTGTAATTGGGTATCATGAATACGGAGTGAACCACCACCAACTTCAATTCCATTGCAAACAAAGTCGTAAGCCTTAGCACGTACTTGCTCTGGATGCTCGTCCAGCAATGGAATATCATCAGGATTAGGCATTGTAAATGGGTGGTGGGTTGCCATAAGTCGTTGCTCTTCATCGCTCCACTCAAACAATGGGAAATCAACAATCCAAAGACACTTAAATACATTCTTATCACGAAGACCTAAACGATCACCCATCTCAAGACGTAGAGAACAGAGCTGAACACGTGTCTTATTTGCATTATCACCTGATAATATCAAAACAAGATCACCATCTTTGGCACCAGTTGTCTCCTTTACCTTATTTAATTGCTCTGGTGTATAGAACTTATCTATAGAACTCTTAATTGTTCCATCCGTGTTATACTTGATAAATACAAGACCATGTGCTCCAACCTGTGGACGCTTAACAAAATCTGTAAGTTCATTGAGCTGCTTACGACTATAATCAGCACAACCAGGAACGACGATACCGCCAATATAATTAGCTTCATCGAATACAGAGAAAGAACCAGTACCCTTCAAATCATCCATCAATTCAACGAACTCCATACCAAAGCGCAAGTCAGGTTTATCAGAACCAAAACATTTCATAGCCTCATGCCATGTCATCTGTTCTAGCTTAGGAAGTTCAACACCACGAATCTCACGGAAGAGATGACGAGCCATCTCCTCAAACAGATTGATAACATCATCTTGATCTACAAATGACATCTCACAATCAATCTGAGTAAACTCTGGCTGACGATCGGCACGCAAATCCTCATCACGGAAACACTTTGCAATTTGGAAGTAACGATCGAAACCTGCTACCATCAATAATTGCTTCAAAGTTTGTGGACTCTGTGGTAAAGCATAGAATTGTCCGGGATTCATACGTGATGGAACAACGAAGTCGCGAGCACCCTCTGGTGTAGAACCAATAAGAATTGGAGTCTCAACTTCCATAAATTTCTGTGAATCTAGGAAATTGCGGATAAGGATTGTCATTCTATGACGTAACTCAAGATTCTTACGTACAGCTTCACGACGAAGATCAAGATAGCGATACTTCATTCGCAAATCATCACCACCATCAGTATTATCTTCTATGGTGAAAGGAGGTGTCAAAGAAGGACTTAATACATTCAAATCCTTTGCTATAATTTCAATATCACCAGTAGGAATCTTGCTATTCTTACTTTGTCGCTCGCTAACAATACCTTTTACTTGAATACAATATTCACGTCCTAACTTGTTGGCTTCACCACATAGACTAGCATTATCTGCCTCATTAAACTAACTGAGTGATACCATAACGATCACGAAGGTCGACAAAGGTCATACCTCCCATTTTACGTGAGCGCTGTACCCATCCAGCCAGGGTTACTTCCTTGCCTGCATCCGAAAGGCGCAGCTCTCCACAAGTATTCGTTCTATACATAATTATTATGTTGATTATTTTGTCCTCTAAACTATAAGTTTATGCAAAGATACTAACTTTAAATGAGAATCAGGATATACCTTACAAAAATATAAGAACGTGAAGGAAACTTTCAGTCCTAACGTTAATTTGATGACTAATATTTAATAATTCCTACTTAATTATTGTGAAACAGCATGGAAACTATAAACTTTCTAACTAAATTTGCACCAAAATAATCAGAAACAACTAAAGGAAATATAATATGAAAAAGCTCTTATTAATGACACTCCTACTAGTTATGGGAGTAACTTTTGCAGTTGCACAGAATCAAGCAGAGATTAAATTTGATAAGGTAACTCATGATTTCGGAACATTTAAGGAGAGTAGTCCCGTACAAAAACAACATTCACTTTCACAAATATTGGTAATGCGCCGCTAGTCATCAATCAAGTTATTGCAAGCTGTGGATGTACTATCCCACGCTATGACAAGCGTCCTATCGCTCCTGGACAAAAAGGTAGTATTGACGTAACCTACAATGGTACTGGAAAATTTGCAGGACACTTTAAGAAGAGTATCACCGTGCGCACCAATGGTAAAAATGAAATGACCCGATTGTATATTGAAGGTGTAATGGAGAGATGATAAAAGTAAGAAAGATAAAAACAATTAGCGGCAGACATTATTGTCTGCCGCTAATTGTTTTTATACTCCCTACTAGCAATTACTATCCCAATGTTGGTACAATAGCAAGATATACAACATCATGATCTGTACAATTCTCAAACCAATGGAAGTGTCCCTCTGGACAATAATGTAATTGTCCCACCCTTGCTACTTCCATACAATCATCATAATGTACAGTTAATTCGCCACTGATAATAAACATTGCTTCAAAAGTACCAACATGTTGATGCTTTCCACTACATGCACCTGGTCGTAATGTTGAATACATGATACGAGCCTTATCATCAACAAACGCACGCATATCAAGTTTCCCTTTTCCACCTTTGAAGCCTTCTATATGCTCTTCAGCAATCTTATCGAAATCAATAATCATAATGTTTGAGTTTTAATTATGATGCAAAGGTACTAAAAAAGAAGAGTGTACCAAAATGCAAATGCTTTTTTGACACACCCTCATCCTATTAAGTCCTCCTTCCTAACTGCACCCCGTTAGGCACTCCCCTCTCCCTCGGGAGAGGGGTTGGGGGTGAGGCAGTGTACCACGGAAGCGAGAGAACCAAATTAATACACCCTCAAATCCGCAACTAAGCCCTTGAAGGTTCTTATTGCGTTTACACGTCCTCTCATTACTGAATTTGCAGATAATTTGAACTTGAAGCACCCACTTCTGCCTACAATATCCCCTTACCCCACAATGTGACTTGAGGCAATACACAATATCATTCCCATAAGTTGTAGGCACTATCCAAATCAGTCTGGAAAACATCTGCGTAAGCATAATTACAGGTATAGATATTCAGCACATACCGCCTTGATGTCTTGATCCACTTGGCTGGTACAGAGATAAACCTGAAGACAAACGCTTTTATGCGACTTGTTACATTGAGTCCGAACTTCTTTACGTCAAGTCTTTGAATAATGGCCTTGTAAAAGTTACGGATAAGTGCTGTAAGAAGAAGGAACACTGTGTTCTCTGCCATGAAGGATTTGGGCAATCTGTCCCACCCGAAACCATTGTTCATATCATCGAAGATACGTTCCTTTTCTCCACGAGGGTTATAGAACTCGACAATTTCTCTTACGGAAGAATCATAGTCGTTAGTCAGGATACAACGGTATGTGTATTCTCCTTCCCAAAAATCCTGCACACCATCCATCCGTTTCTGTCTTTGAATCACAAGTCGATATGCCTTACCTTTCCACTTCTCAACAAGGATAGAGTTCAATTCAAACTCAATGCCATTGATTTCTTCAGTTTTCCAGCCTTTGAGAGCAAAGGTGTCATTGTAGATCGAACTGCAGCGGTTAGCACGGATATAGAAGGACTTGCAGTGTTTTTCTATTTCCTCCACGATTTCCTCGGAACATGATCCACAATCAGCTCTGAAGCGATTGATAATGAGCCCATTCTGTTCAAATCTCTCAAAGAACCTCTTCAGCGTGTCCTTCTGATGGAAACGAACATTTGTGTTACCATCGCTATTCTCTATACCGACTATCAAATCGCCAATAACCGCCACGCCAGGGCGATAACCAAGGAACTTCTTGTATGTAGGCTTTGCATCATACTTCTCTGTCTCTATGAACTGATGGTCGAAATCAACATCATACATCTCACCCTCTTTCAGTTGGCCAGATGCAAATATACAATTGAGCAATAAAGTATTGAGAGTGTCAGCCGTATTGAAATCGTAGGTCTTGCCCATATCTGATGTGTATGAAATGTTTTTCTTGCGTCAACTCCTTTATCGCCCTGAGGATAGTATCAGAGCTACAAGTGCGAAGTGTCGGATGAAGTGAGAGGTGGTTCATCAAATGAGTAGTGACATCCTCAATACATGAACCGCCACAGAAGTAGATACTCATGAGAGAACGGATGATTTCGCTGTACTGATAACCGAACGATCTACACCTTAGACCGAGGGTTGAGTCGATGACAGATGATAATGTGGAGTCAAATTGCTCCATGATTGAAAATAATCCCCCAAAAGGAGTGAGTCTCTCAGATTTAATTTGTATCTTCGCCATGTCTATCGTTGGATTCTCTTGTTTTTTTTTGCAACACTAAGATAAGTGAAAATTCTGACATGGCAAAATCCTGAGCAACTTTTTGTTGCTCAGGTACTTAAAAAGTTTAATTTATAATAGTGTTGCGGAATTAAGGTACACTAGTTTTGAAAGACATTAATTTCACAATTAATATAATAGATTGTCTTATTACAGAACGATTGATACCCTGAATCAATCTAAAAATGCTCCCGTGGTATAAAAAGAAAGCCTCCTAAAAGAAAGCCTCCCCAAGCCCCTCCAAAGGAGGGGATGTCTTTAATCCGCTCATATATCTCTAGTTATTTCAAACTATATCCAATAAGGACATCCCCTCATTTTTGAGGGGCTTGGGGAGGCTTTCTTTCCTACCCTGCCACTGGTCCTCCATTCTCTTTTTCCTCCTCCTTCTTCTCTGGTTCTTTCGCAGACTCCTTCTTCCTAGCAGGATTATCCACTGACACCTCCACAGCATTTGCAGCCTCGCGCATCCTATTCTTAGGAGTAAAGACAATCTTCGGTTTCTTCAGTGTGGCAGCTGTTACATCTTTCTGATTGTCCATCATCTTGGGTGGGAAGTAAACACGGAGCGAACCGAGGTCGCCGAGGTCAATACTAGCACCCATCTTCAATGAGCGGCACGCCATCTTGCCCAACGTGATAAGCGTGTTCATCACGTCACCACGCGAGAGCGATGTCTCGTCCATAATCATGTCGCAAGCGAGTCAAGCGTCATGTGTTGATTACTCTTGGGCACAGCATAATACACTGTCTGCCCCTTCTTCTTTCCGATTGTTTGCTTCTTTGATTTTACTTCAAACTCTACCATAGCATTATACTTTTAAATGGTTGATAAATATGTTATTAAAACTCTTTTTCTATTGGTATTCAATACTTCTTTTCAAGGGTGTTTAAGACTCTTCATCAAGGGTGTTTAACACTCTTACCTAAGGGTGTTTAACACTGTTGATCAAAGGTGTTAAACACCCTTGACTGTAGGTGTTAAACACCTTTGAAACTCGTTCTATACCCTATTTCAATCGCCTTACGGCGGTGTCTGAGGCGTTGCTTTTTAAAGGGCAACACCTGTAAAAAGTAATCGCAAGGACTACTTGAAGGTGTCGACACGGAAACCGTTGTTGCGGTCGTAGGCGGTCACGCAGACGGAACCACTGTAGAAGTACAGGAGGTGCGCGAGGGCGGGGAAGGACGTGTACCACTGGTGAATACTAGACGACCAATAGTAGCCGCGGTCGCCAAAGAAGTACAGCTGCCCAGAGCTGTAAAGACCCAAGGCGGGCAGGTAAAAGTAATTGTTTACCTCAGCAGCGGAAGGAAGAGCCAGAGATGGGGTCCAGTGTTTCTCGTTGTTTGCTGTTCGCCAATCACTGCCGTCGTAGGCTGTATTTGGGTTATATCCGCTTATCTGTGACTTCTTCTTAAACCACATGCCGCCTTTATGCAAATGCCCCATAGTAGTCCATATCTCGTCTTCGTCCCAACGAGGATCACCTTTGTCAGCATACCACGTCATCTCGTTAACGTTAGGAATACCTGAGCAACTCCGAGTAGCATTGAAAGACGCACCGCTGCCTTCGTGATACCAACGATTGTTTGGGTCGCTGTTATTTTGGGCGTAGTTGCTGGAAGTTGTTGCGCCTGGAAGACCGTAACCTATAGTTGGCTGGCCTACCCCTGCTCCCAAGTTCTTTGTCCATTCGTACCCCTTCCAGTATTGTTCCTGGGCATCCCACATGTAATAATAGTCGCCATCATAGTCACGGATATTAAGGTTGCCATCTATATCATAATAGTTATTCACGTCATAGTTAAAAGCTTTAAAAGCCTTTGTAACTGTTCCTTCTATTCCTGTTGAAACATCCTTTAACCAATAACGTACCTTCAAGGTATGAGTTCCTGGCTTAATAACCATATAGGCTCCATTAACTGCTACATTATCGGAAGCTGTACTCAAAGGGAAACCGTTAGTATAAGCTCCGCTACCTTGGGTGCTAAGGATTATCTCCTTGTCTGTCGTAGCACCTGTACTACCACTTTGCAACGTGCCTGTACTGGCGTTCAAGGTATAAGTGCTTGCAATGTCATTATCTGAACTTACTTCTATCTTTGTCAAGTAGCAGCTCTGCAATAACGTGTTGCTTACATAAGGGTGGAAGACAAGGTAAGCTGCTTGATGTTCTAATTCAAAAGCAAATTGTTGCTTGTTTGGCACCTTGGTTGCCGTTGCAGTACCATAGTCGCCTGCTGTGCCGAAGTGCTCGGTATTATCTGGCTTTGTTTGTGTTTGAGCAGTAGAGATTGTCACTTTTTTATCGGTAGCGTTACTGTTCTTACCCAAGTAATAAACTTCATAACTGCTATGATCTGTAAATTTACCTGGAACTTTATACTTAAAAGAAGCTACCTTGCTGGTTGGAGCATTGCTACTCTTTTGCAATACGTTATTATCATCCTTTACGTAGATATAGTCGCCTGCCTCCCAATAGAAGTCGCTGCTGTTATAATTTAGCGATGTACGGGTCTTTGCCTCGTCACCTGCCACGAAAGTGGTTAAGTTCTTGTCGTTATCCTCATTGGGGCTCGTTGGGTTCTGTGCTACATCCTCGTTAGCACAGGATGCAAAAGCCAAGGCTATACCGAATACGAGTGCCAAGGACTTTAGTTGTGATGTGAATGAATGTTGTTTCATTGTTTGCTTCATCTTTTCTTTGTTCTCTTTGTTAATAACTCTCTATTAGTCTTCCCATGAAGATGCGCTCTCATCTTCTAAGTCTTCATCATTCCATAAACCTGCTGATTTGGCAGTTGCAGCTGGACCAGTAGCATGGTTTGCCTTTCTGTGCTGACTGGGGAAAGACGTATCCATCAAAAAAGTGGCTTCGTTGACTTGAATTATCATACACGCTGGTGCAGAGTAACTCTTCTTTACTTGCTTTTTTCTCATTACTTCATTGATTAAAATAGTTGTTATTTCGTTCTTATTTTGCTTTAAACGGAGTTCACAAAAGGGCATAAAAAAGCGAACAAAGGAAACTCTTAGAAGTCCTTTGTTTACAGGGGTTACGGCACGCTTCGCGCGCGCGTATGCGAGAAGAAAAAATGTGTTATTAGACGCTAGGTACGAATGTGTGTGTGTGTGTTAGCAAATTATTTGGATTGACCAAAGATAAAGTGCAAAAAGATGCAAAGAATCGAATAATTCTTTGCAGTACTTCATTCACTTGATATGTCATTGCTAATTGTTTCACGGCGGCAAAGGTAAGAAGAATAAATTGAATGGGCAAGGAAAAGAAGAAAAAAAAGCCTCACCCCCGCCCCCTCTCCGAATGGAGAGGGGAGTAAAATGTACTTTTTGCTGGGAAGTTATTGGGGGATTAGCACTAGAAAGAATGTGCAATTTGTTAGGAAGTCGCTAGATGATTACTAGGAGAGTCGCTAACAAATTGCAAGAATTGAATACTCTTAATTAAAAGGTATAACGTAAGCCTAACTGACCACGCCAACGGCTATAATATGTATCATAGTTTCGTGCAACGTGTGTACCATCAAATTTGAATACTCCATTACCTTCATAATTGAAAGGACTAAAGTAACGACCAAACTCGTCACCATAAGTATGTCCCCAATCTTTATTCAAGAGATTGCCTATATTTATAATATCCAAACTTAATTCAAGAGAATTAGTTTGACCTGCAACTTTGAAGCTATACTTCTGTGCGAGGTGTACGTCAAAGTGATTCTCAAAAGCAAGATTATCAGCATAACGCTTGAAATATTCACCACGATGATGATTCATATAAGAGTCATCTGCTATCCATTGCTTCATCAAAGAGCGTTGCTGTGCCTCTGTGAGAGTTCCATTGAAGCCAGAACCAAGTACTTTTGTAATCAATGGATAAATATCCTTACTATTATTAACCTTTACGCCACTTGCAAACTTCATTCGATCGATCTGTGCATCTGTAGGAATCCACATCAGGTCGTTACCATTAGCACCATCGCCATTCATGTCACCATAAACTTCGATTACGTAAGGGGAACCACTACGACCTTGATAAATCACTCCAATTGTTGATTCCCATTGCTTCCTTGCACCATACTTTACATGATAATAAGCACTTGCTTGAAGACGATGAGGAACGTTGTATGCACTAAGACTGAGCTCTGGATCATTAACATCACGATAAGTTGCATTATACATCCAGTTACTACCAGCAACAGATGAAGTTCCGCTATTAACACTCATAGAACGAGTCCATGTGTAACTTGCCATAAGGTCGAGACCGAAGTTAAAGTGCTTCTCACCCTTTAATGAAAGACTCGTTGTGTAACCTTTACTTGTGTTATAGAGTGCATAGACATAAGAATAAGGAGTGCCGTTGGTTGTACGCTCATACATTGGACGATTATCCCATTCGTAACCTGTAACCTGCGCAAATGTTTGTCCTGTCTTATCAACAGCAAGATTCTTATAATAGATATCGTTCAAAGTCTTTGAGTAAATGGCTTCTGCAGTCCAGTCAATACCAAGGAGATGGAAGTCAAAACCTAAGTTAGCTTTGAGAGTTTGGGCAAACTTGAACTTATCTTCAAACACATTTACTTCCTGACTACCTGCAGCTCTCAATCGAGCAGCATTAGCTTCCTGTCCATTAGGATTAAGAATAAGCTCCAGTCCCTTAGGGGTATTTACAGAGTAGGTCTGCATCTGCAAACCAGTCTTTGCGAAGTTGTTACTAATCCATACGTATGGTATACGTCCTGTGAAGATACCCAATCCACCACGGAGAATAAACTGACGATCCTTATTAATATCCCAACGGAAACCAACGCGTGGACTCCACAAAGGAGTACTAGAAAGTTTATGGTTTGTACGAACGTCCCAATTATGCTGTGCAGCATAAGTATTGAAAGGCTCATTGGCCGTTGGAGTCTTGAAGAAGAGAGGAATCTCCATGCGCAAGCCATAAGTCAATTGGAAAGATGGAGTAATATTCCACTTATCTTGTGCATAGAAACCAAGCTGCCCAGCAGAGAAAGGCGTCTTCCAACGTGGGTCGCCTGTAACATCAACATTTGCTACACCATAACGATACTGACGGAAGTAGTTATAGGTTGGATCAATCGTACCAGCCATAAAGTCTGCATAATACTTATCGAAATGCGCCTTATCAGTAAAGTTATAAGATCCATTTGCATCCTGGATAAATAGGTTAGCAAACTTATAGAACTCATTATGAGTACCAAAAGTAAAGGTATGATTACCCTTATACCAAGTCAAGTTATCTTCGACAGTATAGATATCCTGGTCAAGAGAGTTAGCCATTGAAGAGCGTTCGTTACCAATATTTACTGATCCACCAGTTACTTGCAAAGAAATCATAGGGAATGCAGAAGCAACATTGCGCTTATCGCGAACGCGTACATAGCTTACACGTGCCTCATTACTTATTGTAGGAGAGATACGGCTCTGTAATTCTGCTGTGAAAGAGTTTGTCTTACTAGTAAATGGGAAGTAATAATGATCATCATTAAGAGAAGAAGAAGAACTTACAACATTCAATTGCTTAGCATCTACATAGCTCCAACGGAAAGAGAACTTATTGAAGTCATTGATATTCCAGTCAATCTTTGCACCTAATTTATTACTCTTCGTGTAGATATCAGGGTTTGCAAAAGTACCATCATACGATAATCCTTGACGTTGAGCCATATCCTTAACCTTCTGAAGAACATCATCAGCTTCATCTGGATTTACACGTGAGCCTGTTTGACGATAGCCATTAAGATTTGGATAAGTCTTATTTGCATTCTCATAGTTTACAAAGAAGAACAACTTGTTCTTGATAATAGGACCACCCAATGTTACACCCCATTGATACTGCTCCTGTTTCTGATATTTGGCGCATAACCTGTTCCATCAGAGTATGGATAATGATGACCTATGAGACTCTGGTTGTTACCAAATCCATAGACACTACCATGGAACTGGTTAGTACCAGACTTAGTAATAGCATTGATCGAACCACCAGTGAAACCACTTTGACGAACATCGAATGGAGCAACGTTTACTTGAATCTGCTCAATCGTTTCCATTGATACAGGCTGTGTACCTGCCTGACCACCATTAGAACCATCAGCCGCTAAACCAAAAACGTCATTATTCATTGCACCATCAATCATAAATGAATTATAACGATTGCTAGCACCTGCAAATGACATGGCACCATTGCTTGATGTCGTAAGCTGAGGATTAAGACGAGCTACATCAGCAATACCATGAGTAATACTTGGCATATCTGCAATTTGCTTAGACGAGATACTCTGTGCTGCTCCCGTCTTCGTTCCATTAATGCCCGCATTACCAGTTACAACAACCTCTTGAAGTTCCTTAGAGTCATCTTGAAGTGAACAAGAAAGATCCTCCGTCTCACCAAGACGAAGCGTTACATTTTCAAATGTCTTAGTCTTTTGACCAATATAAGCCACTTGAATTTTGTAAGGACCACCAACGCGCATACCCTGAATAGTGTAGCGACCATCAATGTTGGTTACAGCCCGGTAAATAGTTCCTGATGGTAGGTGTGTAGCTGTAACAGTTGCTCCAATTACGTCTTCACCTTGAGACGTTACCCTACCACTGATTCCTGATGTCGTTATCTGAGCCATAACAGTAGTTGTCATTGCTAGCAACAACGTAACCAAGAAAAGTAATCTTTTTTGCATAGTTTGCTAAGAGATTAAAATGAAATAATAACGATATTTAAAATATGTTGCAAATATAAATAAAATATTTGATACTTACATGAGAAATGTGAAATTGTTTTTAAATCTATATCACGGAGAAGTTATTTCCATGAAGATCTCTATCTTACTATATTGCTAATCATAACCTTTTAATATTCTAATTCTTTACTTTCATCTATTATTATCATACGTTTTTAAAAGGAATATATACATTCCTATTATAAACAAAAACAGCTTACACTCTTCGTGCAAGCTGTGACATCATTACGGCACTAAGCCCTGCGGTCTCCGTACGCAAACGACTATTACCTAAAGTTACGCTCTTGAACCCATGATTAATAGCATAACGAACCTCCTCTATAGAGAAATCACCCTCTGGACCAACTAAAACCGTAATATCATTATTGAGAGAATGATCGTCTTCAGACACCAAGTCGGTACTTTCAGAAGAGCTATTAATAAGAGAAAAGAAATCATCTTTCAATATTTCTGAGTAACAATGACAAATATACTTCTGCCCATCACAGGTATGATTATCAATAAAATTACAGAAAGAAGTCATATCATTTACAATAGGTTTCCAAGCCTTATGACTTTGTTTCATAGCAGATACCACTATCTTTTCTATGCGATCAGTACGCAAAACCTTTCGCTCAGAGAACTTACAATTTAAGAAGGTAATCTCATCGAAGCCGATTTCGGTGGCTTTCTCTGTCATCCATTCCATGCGCCCCATATCTTTCGTTGGTGCAATAGCTAAATGAATTCTCCCATGCCAAGTAGGTTCTTGCTTTAATACTTGTTTGATTGTATAGAAACATTTCTTTGATGTAGCCAATGAAACCTCAGCTAGATAGAAACATCCCTCACCATCCATCAAATATCTCATCACCTTCTTTCAATCTAAGCACACGCAAAGCATGAATCGCCTCCTCTGTTGGAAGTTCTTTCTCCACATTAGCATTAGGAACAAAGAAATATCTAACTTCTTTCATTATTTATATATGACTTCTCCTACTTATCTTATCCTTGTTTTCAACCTTTAAGGAATAAAAAGAGCATTACCCCTCATTATTACTCTTATCTCTTTGATTTAATTCATCCCTTAACATTGAAGCTAACTCATAATTCTCTTCTTCGATAGCTTTGTCTAATGCTTTCTTCAACATCTCCAAAGTCAAGGTATTAATGGGAACTGCCAACCTATTCTTAGAAGGACCACAAGGAACACTTTGCCGATTAAAGAGATTTTCTTCCATAAAGAGATTTAATTTAGCTATATGAGCTAAAAGGATAGCATCAGAAGCACGCATAGGGGTAAGACTCAAATCGTCCTTATTTACAAGTAAGGCTTTATATTGCCCATTCAAAACTGAATTAAACAGAATCTCATAATGCTCGCTTGTCATAGACGGATTAATACTGCAAAGCACCTCTGGTAATAGCCGCTCCGTATTTATCTTTTCATCTGTTCTAAGTCCAAATTGATACTCCATGTGCTCATCACAGACAATAGCTATCTGTCGACTCTCTGACATATCTGAAAGAACGAGAAGTCCAAATTCAGAACCTCCTACAATCTGAGAAACACCAACATGTATTAATTGAACTTTACCCATCTATATATTGTCCAAAAAGTTTATGCCTTCTTAGGACGGAATATCAATGCAAAACAAACACCTACAACAAAGGCATAACCTGCAAAGATGAACCAACAAGATGACCAATCACCCACGGTCAATGTATCCGAACCCACCACCTTGGGATAAGTGTATGAATTTACAAGTGCTTGAGCAGCTAGCGTTCCGATTGTTGCACCTATACCATTTGTCATCAACATGAATAATCCTTGTGCAGATGAACGAAGAGATGGCTCCGTACTATTATCAACGAACAATGAGCCCGAGATATTAAAGAAGTCGAAAGCTACTCCATATACAATCATTGAAAGGACAAATAGCAAAATACCAGGGAAGCCTGGATTACCAACACCGAACAATCCAAATCGCAATACCCAAGCAAACATGGCAATCAGCATCACATTCTTTATTCCGTAATGGCGCATAAAGAATGGAATCAATAGAATACAGCAGGTTTCACTAATCTGAGAAAGACTGATTAGGATATTCGCATGCTGCACTCCGAATGTATCAGCAAACTCGGGTTGAGCTCCAAAACTAAATAAGAAGGGGTTTGCAAAACTATTCGTAATCTGAAGACTTACTCCCAAAAGCATAGAGAAGACAAAGAACACTGCCATCTTCTTTTGCTTAAAGAGGGAAAAGGCACGCAATCCGAAGGCATCAATAAAGCTTTTCTGCTCCGTACCTTTACTAACTGCGCAGTTCGGTAACGTGAAAGTGTAAAGGAAAAGAATGATACTTACAACGCCAGAAGTAATAAATTGGTTCTGATTGCTTTGGAATCCCATAATATCAACCAGCCACATTGTAAGGATAAAACCAATCGTTCCGAATACACGAATCGGTGGAAAGTCCTTCACGGTATCCATTCCCGCATTAGTCAACGCACTATATGCAACTGAATTTGACAAAGCCAAGGTAGGCATATAGAAGGCAACTGATAAAGAATAAAGGGTAAAGATAGTGGTAAAGTTGGCATGCTCACCTACACTCAAACCATAACCTGCCGTGGCAAACATGAAAACTCCTGCAAGTAAATGACAGAAACCTAAGAGTCTTTGGGCTGGTATCCATCGGTCTGCGACAATTCCCATCAATGCGGGCATAAAAATTGATACAACTCCTTGCATAGAATAGAACAAACCAATCTCCGAACCTATACCAATATTACCCAAATAACGACCCATAGAGGTCAAATAGGCTCCCCAAACTGCGAACTCCAAGAAGTTCATTAAGGCCAAACGTACCTTCAAATTCATGTCTTCAGCTATTAATTTTGTGCCGACAAAAGTAGTAACTTTTTAAGAAACCACCAAATCTTAAAAATCATTTTTTTACTAACGGAAATCCTTACCCGTCCAATGCAAAATCATCGGTTTTATATAAGGTTCCACTCGCTTTCTATCGTCTTTCGATAAGAGCGGATAGTTAAAACTCACCAACAGAGAGTTATCATCTGCGTTAAGATGTAATTCTCTCAGGCGAGGAGTCATTAACGACTTTTATATCATTCCACTCCATTTCACTAATTGTGTCAGGTTTTTTTCTATCGTTTCTTGAGGGAGAATCGCCATTGCTTGTGCCTGCCATTGCTGATTAAACAGACTTAGTTTACTCTCAGCGACAGGACCTTTCCAAGTCTGAACCAACGCAATAGTTGAATTATCTAATAACTTTATTTCCAAAGAACTAGCCTTGCTCAACTGAACAAGCATATAGTTTTTTGTCATGCGTTCTATCCGTGTCGTATCATCCAATAGATTTTTCACGGCAGGATCAACGCCCATTTTTACATAATCAGCTAGCTCTGTACGCAAACTCTTATTCAAATAAGGAGAGATTGTATCAGGCATATCTATCCAAACATCACGCAAATTTTGCGCTGATGCACCCAGCCAACAGGTAAGGAAACAAATGATTACTAACCACTTCTTCATATCTTTTTCCAGTATGATATCTTCTAAATTCGATTGCAAAGGTACAAAAAAGAAAAGAACAAATGAATAAAAACCTAAATCGTTTTGGAATCTCTACCTTTTCACTTACCTTTGTTGCCAAAATCACAAGTAAAACAATGGATATGAATAGTTCTGAAAATAATAATGAAGGCAACAAGATGGAGCAAAATGACATTAAAAATGGCAAACCTATGCCGAATAAAGACAAAGACGAACCTACTCTTGGCAGAGGAATGGTTGCCTTTATCGTCTTAGGAACAATATTCCTTGTGGCTTTTGGATTCATCTATTACGCCCAGCACAAGAATGATCCCGAATATACGCAAACGGCGATTGAGCCTGATTCTAACTTAGCGGAGACAAACAAGGCTAAGTTTGATACGGTTGCGATAGATACTGCAAAGACTAATTCAACCGACAAACTTGAGGAACAGCAGGCTGAAAAGGTATATAATAGTATTCGAGGACGCAGTCAAGTCCGCCACAATCGCAGTCATAGCGAGGCTTCAAGCTCAACAAATGAGGGGAGCAACGAGCCGGAAACTCCTTCAACTTCGCCAAATCCTACCCCTTCACCATCGGCGCCTAAGCCTCATGTTGAATCAATCGAGATGGAGTAATGAAAATAATCAGAACAAAATACTTACCACCCAAGAATTATGATGCCATCAATATTCTTGGGTTTCTTTTCGTTCATCCTGAAGTAAAACTTACAAAGGAGCTTATCAATCATGAAAAAATCCATACACACCAAATGATTGAAATGCTCGTTTTGCCCTTTTATCTATGGTATTTCATTGAGTGGCTCATTCGAATCCCCCTACCAGGTCGTGCATATATGAATTTATCATTCGAACGAGAGGCGTATTCTAATATGAATAACCTTCATTACCTAGCGACTCGCAAACCTTATGCGTGGTTGAAATATCTAAAATCGCACTAGTAAATCAAGTTTTACTTCCTATTCTGTTCCCTTAAAACAAGTATAATTCGCCCTATTTCTAATCTGATTTTAAAGGAATCAGTGAGAGTTATATTTGTAATAGAATATTATCATTTTCCCTATCTCTAATTGCGTTTTTCTGATAGAAGGCTCTATTCGCCCTCAAATATGCGCTTAAATAGAGAAATTCGATACTATCTTATAAACTACTGATATACAGATAATTACAAAAACGATGCTTATTTCTAGACAAAAAGTACTATCGTTTTAAGTGAAAAGTAGTATCGTTTTAGGCAAAAAGTACTATCGTTTTAACGGAAATGGAGGTTAGTTTTACTAAAAACGGAGGTATGATTTGCACAAAATGGAGGTACGATTCACCAAAAACGGAGGTTAGTTTTGCGAAAAAAACGGAGGTACGATTGCAACAAATCGCTTAATTCATCTCATTGATATGCCAGTAAGTTCGCTAGAATTTGATAGGACAGAAAAGAAATATGTAAAATATATTTTCCTAAAACCTACTCACATTTCTCCCCTCTTTACCCCTCCTTATTCCTACAATTAAAAAAGAATCATTACCTTATATATATCATCCCAATATGCGGATAATGAACTTATAATACATCCATGACTTATAAAACGTAAAAAGGCGCCTTTCTATGTCTCTGAAAGGCGCCTTCTCATATGTAGTTAGATCCAAGCTATTTCACCGTAATATGGAAACATCCTTGCAATTTCTCATGCTTGATATAGCATCGCCCTTGCTTACGTAAGTCATTAAGAACCTCACTTAGTACCCATTTCAGAGTATCATTCCTCACCGGACGAGTGACAGCTGCATAGCGGTTATAGGCTATATCGAAAGTTGTACCATATAAATGACAGCTATTAGAGGTCGCATTGTGGTTATGCTGACGCAGCTTATCAACATCCTCTTTCGTTCGTAGCACACTAGATACTAATATTTTGTTGATAGGCACACCTTTCGCCTGCAAACTATCCATGAAGGTGCGCGCTATATCTTGAAGTAAAACAGCCGCACGGGGCACAAGATAAGGAACACTGCTATTGAGTTTCTTCAAATCATAGTAAGGATTACTTCCTATATATACTAACTCGTTCTTACGTTTCTCCGCATCTTGACGATTAGCAACAGGTCGAACACCATAATGGAAGGCTGAGGCTAGTTGTAAAGATTGGGAGTCTGGGAAACTCTCGTCATAATCTCTTACACCAACTATCCTATTCTTCTTCAACGCACCACCCGACTTATAAACGAAGATAACATCATTCTATCGGGAGTAGATTGGGATATAATCTTGATTGAATCGGCTCTCCTACGCTCTTCTTCCGTCATCTTACCATTTTTCACATTCTCCGTCTTATGACCAAACGGCATAATAGATGGGAATAATAACTTAATGGTAATAAAAAAGAGTGTTATCCCTATGAATATTACTAATAAACGCCTTTTATTAATCTTTGATTTCCTTTTCATTGCTACAAAGGTAATAAGAAAAGGGGAAAGCAAATAAGAATGTAAGCTATCCTAATTATGAATTAAGAATTATTTGCAGGTATCACTAATTTATAGTAACTTTGTCACCATAATATATAAAACAGACAGCATTGATAGAAAAGCATATAGTTCTTGAGGACATAGACCCTGTAGTCTTCTATGGAGTTAGCAACGGGCATCTCCAAATGATTAAGTCCCTCTTCCCTAAGTTGAGAATCGTTGCACGAGATAATGTTATCCGTATCTTGGGCGACGAGGAAGAGATGGCGAAGATAGAAGAGGACATTGAGACTATGCGCAAGCATATTGTAAGGTATAACACCATTACAGAAGAGGACATCCTTGACATCGTGAAAGGTCGGAAAACGAAAGCTGATGCGGTGAAGGACGTCCTTGTTTATTCTGTAGCAGGCAGACCTATCAAAGGTAGATCCGAAAATCAACAACAGCTAATAGATGCCTTTGATAAACATGATATGATATTTGCCGTTGGACCAGCTGGAACAGGTAAGACGTATCTAAGCATTGCCTTAGCTGTTAAAGCACTAAAGGAGAAGGCTGCAAAGAAGATTATTCTTTCACGTCCAGCAGTTGAGGCTGGTGAGAAACTAGGATTCTTACCAGGTGATATGAAGGATAAGATAGATCCATATCTACAGCCCTTATACGATGCTTTAGAGGATATGATTCCTGCAGTCAAGCTACAAGATATGATGGATAAACATATTATTCAGATTGCGCCATTAGCTTTTATGCGAGGTCGAACACTGAGTGATGCTGTAGTTATTCTCGATGAAGCGCAAAACACTACACCTGCTCAAATCCGTATGTTCCTTACTCGTATGGGATGGAATACAAAGATGATTATTACAGGTGACTTGACACAGATAGACTTGCCGCACGCTGAGAAGAGTGGATTGAAAGAAGCTCTCTCTATCTTAAATCATGTAGAAGGTATATCTGTTATCAATCTCGATAAAAAAGATATTGTTAGACACAAACTAGTTACGCGTATCGTCAATGCTTATGAAGCACACGATAAGGCGGACAAGAGATAGGACTCTATAAACATAAAAACAATGAAAGCATTAACAAAAACTGAATTCCATTTTGATGGACAGAAGAGTGTGTATCACGGCAAAGTACGTGATGTGTATGACATCAACGACGACCTCATCGTCATGGTAGCTACCGACAGAATCTCTGCATTCGATGTTGTATTACCAAAAGGAATACCATTTAAAGGACAGGTTCTGAATCAGATTTAAAGCTCCTTGACTTGATAGCTGATATCTCGCTCCTAACTGGAAGCAAATATTCATCCAATGGTAACCGTTGGTCTTGAAGTGTGGACGTCAAAGCTGAATGATCATCCGCCCATTCTACTGGTTCTCGGTATGGCGTGCCTATAAAGATGGATGCCGAGATTGCAGGAAGTTACCTTGATGGTATGCGGAAATGAGCGTTTCCAGAACCCATCGTAACCCAACGACGAAAGCTGAGACGAGGGTTGCGATATGAATATCTCTAAGGAAGAGATCATCAAACAGGGTATCGTTTCTGCAGAAGATTATGCAATCATCGAAGATTGGACACGCAAACTATTTGCACGTGGTCAGGAGATTGCAGCTAAGCAAGGCTTGATTCTTGTTGATACAAAGTATGAGTTCGGTAAACGTGATGTCATGTTACCTCATTGATGAGATTCACACCAGACCTGCTGCTACTTCTATGCAGAAGGCTACGAAGAGAAGTTTGCGAGAAGGGCGAACCTCAAAAGCAGCTTTCAAAGGAATTTGTACGCCAGTGGCTTATCGAGCACAACTTCATGAATGAACCAGGTCAAACTATGCCAGAGATTACAGACGAATATGCCGAGAGCGTCAGCGAACGTTACATTGAACTTTACGAGCATATCACTGGTGAGAAGTTTATAAAGCAGTTGAAGAAGGTGATATTGCTGCACGTATCGAGAAGAACGTTAAAGAATATCTCCAGTCAGAAAGTAACCAAATTATGAAAGAGAAAGATAAGGTATAAGGAAAAGATAATCTCTAACACTTCCTATGGCTATCACAAAAGCACATGGCATTAACCTTTTCAACTCCCTTAACTCCTTCCAAATTCCTTAACCTCCAAATAAAACATGTACGAACAGGAGAAGATAATACCTTATAATGGTAAAGGTGAGAAAAGCAAACTTGTCGAAGAGATGTTTGATAAGATTGCACCAACTTACGACACTTTAAATCATAGACTCTCATGGGATATTGATAAAGGGTGGCGAAAGAAAGCTATTAAGCAACTACAGCCTTATCATCCACAATTAATGCTTGATATTGCAACTGGTACTGGAGACTTTGCCATCCTTGCAGCAAAGGAACTCTCTCCAAGTCATCTTATCGGAGCAGACATATCAGAAGGTATGATGGCTATCGGTCGTGAGAAGGTCAAAAAGGCAGGACTTAATGATGTCATCTCTTTCCAAAAGGAGGATTGTCTCAACCTATCTTTCCCTGATGACACATTTGATGCTGTTACTGCAGCCTTTGGCATCCGTAACTTTCAAATCTCGACAAAGGACTCACCGAGATTTGTCGTGTACTAAAGAAAGGTGGACATTTGAGTATTGTAGAACTGACAACGCCTGTTAGCTTCCCAATGAAACAACTCTTCCGTATATACTCCAACACCATCTTACTCAATTATGCAAAGTTTATCTCCAAAGATAAGAGTGCTTACGAGTATCTCAACAAAACAGTTGAGGCATTCCCACAAGGTGAACGTATGATGGAGATATTTCACAAAGCAGGATTCGCCAAAAGCTCGTTTAGACGATTGACATTCGGAATATGCACGATGTATCTAGCCGAAAAGTAAATGAGACAATAGGAACATAGAGCTTTCTCTCACAAAATACAAACTCATAGAACAAGTTTAAAACATGGATAAGTACGGACTTATAGGTTATCCTTTGGGACATTCCTTTTCTATAGGGTACTTTAATGAGAAGTTTGATAATGAGAATATCAATGCTCATTACATAAACTTTGAAATTCCATCTATAGAAGACTTTATTGAGGTTATAGACTCCAATCCAGAACTACGTGGATTGAATGTGACTATCCCATATAAGGAACAAGTTATACCTTATCTCGATAGTCTTAGTCCTGAAGCAACAGCCATTGGAGCCGTTAATGTTATTCGTGTCACCCACAAAGGGAAGAAGACACAACTGAAAGGTTTTAATAGTGATGTGATTGGCTTCACACGTAGTATAGAACCTTTATTAGAACGTCATCATAAGAAAGCCTTAATTCTGGGAACTGGTGGCGCTTCAAAAGCTATAGACTATGGTCTAAGATCTCTTGGACTAGAAACAAAATTTGTCTCTCGTACGAAACGTGATGGCATCTTATGTTATGAAGATATAACAGCTGACATTATTCAGGAGTACAATGTTATTGTGAATTGCACTCCACTAGGTATGTATCCAAATGTTGACTCATGTCCTAAACTTCCCTACGAAGCTATGGATAGCCACACCTTATTATATGATCTACTTTACAATCCAGATGAGACTCTATTCATGACGAAAGGACGTGAACAAGGTGCAGTTGTAAAGAATGGTCTAGAAATGCTTCTATTACAAGCTTTTGCTAGTTGGGAGTTCTGGAATGGTGATGAACAACGTTAGCATACACAAATTATAATATTATAATATTGTAATTACACAACAATAAGATACTGATAAATCTCAACACGACAATTCCTTAGATATGGACAACAGATACATGATGCGCGGCGTAAGTGCTGCCAAAGAAGATGTGCATAATGCCATCAAGAACATTGATAAAGGACTCTACCCACAAGCTTTTTGTAAGATTATTCCAGATATCCTTGGTGGTGATCCTGAGTATTGTAACATTATGCATGCTGATGGAGCTGGCACAAAGTCTTCTCTGGCTTATATGTACTGGAAAGAGACAGGTGATTTGAGTGTATGGCGTGGTATAGCACAAGATGCTATCGTCATGAACACAGATGACTTGCTCTGTGTAGGTGCTGTAGATAATATCCTTGTTAGTTCAACGATTGGTCGTAATAAGATGCTTGTACCAGGCGAGGTAATTTCAGCTATCATTAACGGAACCGATGAGTTACTTGCTGATATGCGTAAGATGGGAATAGGTATCTACCCTACTGGTGGCGAAACAGCAGATGTAGGCGACCTTGTTCGTACAATTATCGTTGATTCAACAGTTACTTGTCGTATGCGTCGTAAGGATGTCATCGACAATGCGAATATTCGTCCAGGTGACGTCATTGTTGGTCTTTCATCTACAGGTCAGGCAACTATGAGACACGTTATAATGGCGGTATGGGAAGCAACGGTTTAACATCTGCACGTCATGATGTTTTTGCTAAATACCTAGCAGAGAATTATCCCGAGAGTTATGACCATGCAGTACCAGAGGAATTAGTTTATAGTGGTAAATACAAACTAACTGATTCTGTTGAAGGAAGCCCTGTTAATGCAGGTGAGTTAGTACTCTCTCCTACTCGTACCTACGCTCCTGTTATCAAGAGATTACTTGATGAGTTGCGCCCTGAAGTACATGGTATGGTACATTGTACAGGTGGTGCACAAACTAAGGTTCTACACTTCGTAAATGATAATTGCCGTGTCATCAAGGATAATATGTTCCCAGTTCCCCCTCTCTTTCGTGCTATTAAAGATTGTAGCGGTACTGATTGGAAGGAGATGTATCAGGTGTTCAATATGGGGCATCGTATGGAGATCTATGTTCGCCCGGAAGTTGCAGAACAGGTTATTGCTATTAGTAAGTCCTTTAATATTGATGCACAAGTCATTGGACACATAGAAGAAGGGAAACGTAGCCTAACTATTAAGAGCGAGTTTGGAACATTTGAATATTAATACATCTAAACTTTACACCTTTATCTTTTAGAGGAAAGAGCGACTAACAAACATTAACTTAATTCTCTTAACCGCTCAACCTACATTAACATTCCCCATAAAGATTATGATCGATAACAACAACATATTACAGAAACTTGACGGACTAGAAGCCCGTTATGAAGAGGTATCAACACTCATTACTGACCCGAGTGTTATAGCAGACCAGTCACGCTACGTTAAGCTGACAAAGGAATATAAGGATCTTGGCGACATTATGGATGCTCGCAAGCGTTACATCACTTGCCTTACAACCATAAAGGAGGCTAAGGATATCATTGCTAACGAGAGTGATGCAGAGATGAAAGAGATGGCACGTGAGGAACTCGCAGAGAATGAGGAACTACAGCCAAGACTTGAAGAAGAAATTAAGATTCTACTTGTACCAAAGGATCCAGAAGACGCAAAGAATGTCCAGATGGAGATTCGTGGTGGAGCTGGTGGTGATGAGGCGGCACTCTTCGCAGGCGACCTCTTCAATATGTACAAACGTTATTGCGATAAAAAAGGTTGGAAGCTATCAATAACATCTGTATCCGAAGGTGCTGTAGGTGGTTTTAAGGAGATAGATTTCGCTGTAGAAGGTGAGAACGTTTACGGAACACTGAAGTATGAATCAGGTGTGCACCGTGTACAACGTGTGCCAGCGACAGAGACACAAGGACGTATGCACACATCAGCAGCTACAGTAGCTGTGTTACCTGAAGCTGATAAGTTTGAAGTTAATATTAACGAAGGAGATATCAAGTGGGATACCTTCCGTTCGAGTGGTGCTGGTGGTCAGAATGTCAATAAGGTTGAGTCTGGTGTGCGCTTGCGTTACCCATGGAAGAATCCTAATACTGGTGAGGTTGAGGAGATTCTTATTGAATGTACTGAGACCCGCGACCAGCCAAAGAATAAAGAGCGTGCTTTGAGTCGCCTTTATACCTATATATATGATCACGAACACCAAAAGTATATTGACGATATTGCTTCACGTCGTAAGACTCTCGTTTCTACAGGTGATCGTAGTGCCAAGATACGTACTTATAACTTCCCACAAGGACGTGTCACCGATCATCGTATAGGTTTCACGACTCACGACTTACAAGGATTCATGAATGGTGAGATTCAAGAGATGATCGATGCACTGACAGTTGCAGAGAACGCAGAGAAGTTAAAAGAGAACGAATTATAAAACACTTTAAAACATTACAGAATGGAGACAAAACAAAAAAAGCCAGGTAAGTTAGACGTTGATGAAAACTATGATTTAAGATTGGTCAAAACATGGAACCCTGCACTTAGATGGCTACTCACATTGCCAGCAGGACTTATTGCTATGCTCATCATCCAGCTAGCTTATGGGTTCATTGTTCGCCGTATCTTATCGAACTTCGATGAAGCAAGTACTGTTAGTATCATCGTTAATAGCTTCTTCTTATTTGCAAAGTATGCTATGCTTGTTGTGGCAATGACTGCAACAACACCAGTAGCAAGAACTAAGAAGAAACTTGCATCAATTATATGTGCAATTATCGCTGCAATCATCTTATGTGGTTCAACACTCCTTTTGATTCATTTTGCAGATAGTATAAACCAAACGATGATGATATCTACAGTCGTTGCATCTTTACTTGGTATATTGTTTGGCGTATGGCATGTCTCCACTTCTACTTCTAAGCCATTAGAACAAGAATAAATAGTGAGTCAAACAAGATAAGAAGAGATAAAGGTAGGGACAGACACCCTCGTTTGTCCGAAACACGATAAACCGTGTGGGACTAACGAGGGTTTCTTTCTTTCCTCATGATAATTAATTAAACACCTAATATGAACAGACAACAACTAATCAACGAGATCTTCTCTAAGAAGACTTTTTTGTGTGTCGGACTGGACACTGACATCAATAAAATCCCTGAACACTTGAAAAAGGAGGAGGATCCTATCTTTGCTTTCAACAAAGCAATCATCGATGCAACAGCACCTTATTGCGTTGCCTATAAACCCAATCTTGCTTTCTATGAGTGCTACGGACTCAAAGGTATGGTTGCCTTCGAAAAGACGATCAAGTATTTAAAGGAGAATCACCCTAATCACTTTATCATTGCCGATGCAAAGCGTGGTGACATTGGCAATACCTCTAAGATGTATGCCCAGACCTTCTTTGAGGAGTATAACCTTGATTCTGTCACGGTTGCCCCTTACATGGGTGAAGACAGTGTGAAGCCCTTCCTTGAGTACGATGGAAAATGGGTTATCCTTCTCGCACTCACTAGCAATAAAGGTAGTCACGACTTCCAATTAACAGAAGATCAACAAGGCGAACGACTCTTTGAGAAGGTATTAAAGAAGTCGCAAGAATGGGGGAACCACAGAGAACCTCATGTATGTAGTTGGTGCAACACAGGGCAAAATGTTTGAGGACATTCGTCGTATAGCTCCTAACCACTTCCTCTTAGTACCAGGCGTCGGTGCACAAGGTGGTAGCTTGCAAGAGGTATGTAAATATGGAATGACAAAGGACTGCGGTTTACTTGTCAATTCTTCTCGTGGTATCATTTATGCTGGCAAGGACAAAGACTTCGCAGAGATGGCAGCCCAGAAGGCGAAGGAATTGCAACAAGAAATGGCTATTGAGTTAGAAGCTATTAAATAAGTTTGCATAAAGTCCAAAAGGATTCAACAAAAAGCTAACGAGCTTTCAATAACAAGTTGAATAACATTTACAAACATACTATCAAATAGATTGTTACGAACTTCAATCCCTACTCAATTTGATAGAATAATAAAAAAGAGATAGAATCTTTTCGTTCCATCTCTTTTTTACTTTTTATTGTTAAGTCGATCAACTTAGATTCTCAATCCCTTCAGAATTTCATTCATCTTCTGCTTTGTCTCTATGCGCGTTGGAACCAAAGGAAGACGGAGCACATTCTCTATCATTCCCATATCATTCAACAGAGCCTTACAACCTGCAGGATTACCATCTACAAAGAGAAGTTTATATAACTCTGTGAACTGATGATGTATCTTTCTTGCTGGCTCATACTCTCCATTAAACTCAAGACGAATCATACGAGAGAACTCCTTAGGAAGTGCATTGCCAATAACCGAGATAACACCAACTGCACCACTGGCAATCATTGGGAATGTCAAAGCATCATCGCCACTAATAACCTCAAAGTGCTTAGGCTTATTCTTGATAATCTCATCAACCTGCTCTAAATTCCCTGATGCCTCTTTAATAGCGACCACATTATCGAACTCTGACGCAATACGTACAGTTGTCTCTGCCGTCATATTCACACCTACTCTACCAGGCACGTTATACATGACAATGGGTAAAGGACTAGCTTGCGCAATAGCCTTGAAGTGCTGATAAAGTCCCTCTTGACTTGGTTTGTTGTAATAAGGACAGATACTTAGAATACCATCTATCCCCTGCCAGTCTGTCGTCTTTATCTCATCTACGACAGCAGCTGTATTATTTCCACCGCAATACTTCAAGATAGGTACACGACCATTAACCACCTTCTTTACAACACGTGTCAACTCATCCTTTTCCTCACGAGTCAAGCAAGGAGCCTCGCCTGTTGTCGCTAAAATACAAAAGAAATCAGCACCATTAGCTAATTGATATTCAACTAGACTCACAAGTGCGTCATAATCTATACTACCATCTTCTTTAAATGGAGTAATTAAGGCTATACCTAATCCATGAAAAAAACATTCTGCATAGTAAAACTGTCTTAAAGAGACCTTCTACAATTCCCCCGCCAATGCTAAGTATATTGTAGTTTATATCCTATATATGGTCTAAGAGATAATTCCAATGTTGTTGCAAATATAATAATTAATTACCATTCTTCAAAGGATTTCCCTTTTTATCTTACCATAGTAATTGAAATGAATCACCCTTTTACAGGTGACTTAGACCATGATTGTGCTTTAACTTAAACGATGATTGTACTTTAACTTAAACGTCAATCGTACTTTAACTTAAACATGAATCGTACATTAACTTAAACGTCAAAAGCATATTAATAAGAACCTATCCAGAGGAAAATCATACCGAGAATGACAAGGCAAAGATCAAGTGCTTTTGCCTTCAAGTTCTTCTCTCTAAAGAGTAATGCTCCACACAGGAATGACACAATTACGGAACCACGACGAACCATAGATACAATCGAAATCATTGCGCCTGGTAAGGAGAGGGCATAGAAATAAGCAAAGTCTGCCATCGACAAAAAGATAGAGATGAGTAAGATGCTCCATTTCCAAGAGAACTTAACTTGAGTTTCAGCCCCGCCCTTGCGCTTGTATAAGTAGATAAGAAGTACTATTGCCATCATCAAGCATTGGTAAATATTGTACCAACTTTGTGCCAACATACGATCCATCCCCACTCCACCACTCTCTGGACTTGCCATTAAGTATTTATCTAACAAGCCACTACAAGTACCCATTAAAGCCGCTAATAATAAGAAGAGTATCCACTTATTATGCTTGAAGTCTATACCTTCTTTCTTACCACTTCGAGCCAAAAGGAATAAGGAGATAATAGCGAATATCACACCTATCCATTGCCACACATTTAAACGTTCACCGAACACTACCATAGCTCCCACTAATGTCATAACTGGACGTGTGGCATTAATAGGACCTACAATTGTTAGAGGGAGATGGGCTATAGCAAAATAACCGAATACCCAAGACAACAAAACAATCACACTCTTCAGTATAATCCACTTATGCATTTCCCATCCTCCTGCTCCAACTTGCAGAACACTCCCTTCTAATAAGTTCGTATATTGTGAGAGCAATATAAGTGGGATGAAGATGAGGGAACAAAATAATGTGTTAAGAAATAAGACGGGGATGACATCATTACCTTTCAAAGAATACTTCTTTGAGGTATCGTACAATCCGAGCAAAGTTGCAGAGACAAATGCTAAGATAATCCACATAAAAGTCTACTTTAATATTTTATATCCCACAAGAAAGGGCATTCCCTGGCATGCTCTCACCCGCATCACTTCTCGACCCATTATTTACAATAGCCTGAAACTCCTCTAAGGATAATCGTCCTCTTCCAACATCAACTAAAGTTCCAACCACAGAACGTACCATGTTGCGTAAGAAGCGGTTAGCCGATATAACGAAACACCAATTAGTAATCTTATCTGAAGTTACTAACGCTTGTTCCGCCTTACATGGAATCCATCGTGCTTCTGTCAGATTGCAGATGGTTGTCTTTACATCTGCACCTGTCTTGCAAAAACATTTGAAGTCTTTCTCTCCTATCAGATAGTCGGCTGCCTCATTCATTTTATCAAAATCCAACGGATAATGAATCTCACATGAGTATTGGCGTGAGAAGGGCTGCTTCGTTGTATGTACATAATAATGATAGGTACGAGATGTGGCGGAGAATCGTGCATGTAAGTCTTCACTCACAGGTACAATCTGAATAACAGAGACATCACGGGGTAACAATCGATTGAGTTTATAAACCAGTTGCTGGCAATCTATAGTCTTATCTGTATCAAAGTGAGCAACCATCATCCGTCCATGTACACCCGCATCTGTACGTCCAGCCCCAGTTATACTAACCTCTTCACGTAAAAGAGTTGATAAGGAACGTTCCAGCACTTCTTGAACAGATATACCATTAGGTTGTATTTGCCAACCATGATAGGCTGTCCCATCATAGGATAGTGTTATAAAATATCGCTGCATAATTGTGTGCAAAGGTACACAAAAATTAGCTAAACTCTGTCTTGCCAATATAAAAACTCCATAATCTCCAAGCTGTCAACAATGCCACATAATAAAGAATAATATGAAGGGAGGAAATATGAATTTGCTCCATGCTAGCACCTGGCAGACAGGCAATCCAATGTAGAGTGTTGTTCAACCATTCGATAGTTGCAGAAAGGCACTTGCTAATAAACAAAGAGAAAGAGGATAATGGAGCGAATAAGAACAATAAACCTGTCATGTAAATGATTAGAGTTGTACAGGGCACTGCTATCAAACTACAAGGAAGTGAGACAAGTGACACTCTGTCAAAGTAATAGGCAATTAAAGGTAGGCTTCCTAACTGGGCTGCTACGGATAATGCTATCATTGAGCATAGCCAACGCATGATAGTAAAGTGCAGAAGTTTTCCCTTTCGGAACATTGCTATCATGAGCGGATAGAATAGCATGATACTCCAAACCGAAGCAAAAGATAACTGAAAACCTATGTCAAACAAATTATAAGGATTGATAACAAGCATGATAAAGGCTGTCAATGACAGGGCATTCACTGATAGACGTTCCCTATTTAAGAGGGTGACAAACGAATAGATAGATAACATAATTGCAGAACGTACAACGGAGGGAGAAGCACCCACTAACATAACGAAGAGCCAAACGCCAAAAAGGATGATAGGCTCAGTCGTAAACTTACTACGCAAGAAGGAAAACAACCTACTACACCAACTCATTATAAGAACAAGCATGCCATAAATAATTGTTAGATGTAAGCCCGACAAGGCTAACACATGACTTGCTCCAGTTATTGAGTAATCATATTTTAAGTTCTTGTTTAATAGCGTTTTATCTCCAATAGTCATTGCCGTAACTATAGCCAAATTATCACCTTTAAGATTCTTCTTTAATTGGCTTAACAGCTTATGCTGATAGCGTCGGAAAGCAATAGAAAGTCGCTGGGACAAATTGAGTTTATCAAGGCGAATTTGTTTCTTTTGCCATTGGTTATAGTAAATGAATGTCTCGGCAACATAGTCATGCAGTCTTAACCATCTAGCATAATCAAAACTCCCACCTAAAAGATTCGTTGGCTCGGCAAGACGGGCGGAAGCAATAATACCATCACCTACATGTAAATGCTTATAATTATTTGTCAAACTATCACGTAATATTCTTGCTTTTATCTTCATGGGCTTTGACTGACTAACTACTAACAAGTCTGCCTGGATAACCTTCCCCACCACAACAGGCTCTGTTAATAAAACAGCCTCAAAGGTTATCTCGCTTTGTGGTAAACTGACATGATTAACTCGTTCTTTCGCCGTGAAGAAGGTAGCCCCCAATAGGAAGATAGAAAGCAGAAGCAATGCACTTTGAATGTATTTCCAACGCCATGATAACATTGTCAAAGTGATTGCAAACAATAGGAAACCACACCAATAATATAGTGTGATAAAATTGCCCGCAAATTGCCCCATAAAGATTCCGAACCCAAATGGTATAAGCAACTTAACAAAGGGATACATCTTTAAGTCTACTTTCTCCTTCATCGTGTTTTATATTCATGTATTGTTCACAAATATAGACAATTATAATGAAAAATCAAAGTAAATGTGCTAGTTAGCTATTATTAATCTTGTTAGATTTATAAATAATGACTACCTTTGTCACATGATTTTCTATTTCTCTGGTACAGGTAATAGTCAATGGGCAGCGAAGACGTTAGCTTTACAAACCCAAGATGAGTTATATTCTATCGCTAAAATCATTAAAACCGATTGTACGTTTCGATTAAAAAAGGGCGAGCAAGTTGGTTTTGTCTTTCCTGTACATGGATGGAGAGTGCCACGCATCGTTAGGGTATTCCTACAGAAACTTAAACTTACAGATGAAGAGGATCAACCACTAAGCATCATTGTTTCTGCTTAATGACCGCAGGAGACACAATAGCCAAAGCTATGGAGCGATTCCAACAGCACCTGCATGAAGTCCCTATTGGAAGGATGTTAGAACTTGACCTTGTTGGTTCAGTCATCATGCCTGAGTCGTATGTGGGCTTACCAGGTATGGATGTTGACACAAAGGAGAAAGAACTTGAAAAGAAGCAAGCAGCAGAAGTCTATCTAAGAGATTTCGGAAAGAAAATCATTCAGAAACAGAAAGAGGATGATTATAAGCCTTATGGTTGGAAGGAACTCACAGTTGGTCCACTACCGTGGTTCTTCTCAGTCCCTGTAGGTGGTTTCTTTGAGCAGTTCCTCATCACAGACAAACCCTTTCATGTGGATCGTCAACGTTGTGTCAAATGCGGCATCTGTGCTAACGTTTGTCCTGTTGCTGATATAAAAGGTGGCTTAGGTTACGAACCCGAATGGTTGCACAACAAGAAGTGCCTCACCTGCTTCGCCTGTTATCATCATTGTCCACACCATGCTATAGAATATGGTAAACGTACAGTGAAGAAGGGGCAGTACTTCTATAATAGATACAAAGTAAAAGAGAATATTTAAATTAATTAATAACGAATATGACATTAAACTTTAAACGAATATGTCTCGGTGTATGCCTATGTTTAAGTTCCGTAGGCGTTTGGGGTGCTAAGGCAAATTCGATTCCAATACAAGTCAGACAGTCGGATGGAACAACTATCACCGTAATACTACGTGGCGATGAACACATCAACTGGTACACTACGCTTGATGGTGTATTGCTTGTGCAGGCAACTGACAATAGCTATTATGTAGGAAAGGTAACTAAGGATGGGCGTCTCATTGCTACTCAACAGCTCGCGCACGAAGCAGCATGGCGTTCTAGCGCAGAACGTAATTTAATTGATAAGCAAGATAAGGATAAGTTCTACTCTTATGTATCTAAGGTTGCAGAGCAGTCTGAGAATTCATACAATAACAGACCATTAACACGAGTAACAGTAGATTCAGGTTATGGTGGTGTACCTTACTTCCCTCACACAGGAAGCCCTAGAGTTCTTGTTATCCTCGCAGAGTTTGCTGATACAACCTTCACGATTCAGAATACAAAGCAAGTATTTACTAATTATTTGATGAACGAAGGTCATTTTACAGAAACAGCTTATAGACAAAACGGAAACTATAAAGGTGTACGTGGATACTTTAAGGATTGCAGTTATGGGAAATTCACCCCTACATTTGACGTTGTTGGTCCTGTAAAGTTACCCAAACCACAGACTTATTATGGAGCTGGGGATGATAATATAACAGACTTGATGACTGATGCTTGTAATGCTGTTGATAATGAAGTAGACTTCTCACAATACGATGCAAACGGCGATGGAATGGTTGATCTAGTTTATATCATTTACGCAGGTCACTCAGCCAACTATAGAGGGAATACCTCTACTGACATTTGGCCTAAATCAGGAACGACAATATTATCTAAATCTTTTGATGGTAAAAGTATTCGTCGTTATGGCGTAAGCAATGAACTTGCAGGAAGAGAGAACAAGAAGAAAGAAAGGAAACAATTAATGGTATAGGGCTCTTCTGTCATGAGTTCTCTCATACCCTTGGGCTCCCTGACATCTACGCACTGCCAGGAACACCCGCTGCCGATCAAGACAACCAAGGTATGGAACTATGGGACCTTATGGATGGTGGTACAGAAATGCAAGGTGGCAGAGTCCCTTCACCTTATCTTGCCTGGGAACGTGAGGCTATGGGCTGGATGACGATAGACAAACTAACATCTGACCAGCAAGTAACAGACCTAAAGAGCCTAGAGAACGGTGGCAAGGCATATAAGATTCTCAATAAGAATGTAGCAAATGAATTTATCGTTTTGCAGAGCATTCAACAAGGAGGATGGTATCAAGGATGGACAAAAACTCAAATACCTAAAGGATTACTTGCCTACAGAATATCCTATCCTTACAACAAGGTGAATATCTTCGACTTCCCTAATAATGTCAAAGGCAAACCACGTGTAATTGTTGTTCCTGCGGATGGAGAAGTACTATCAGCTATGAATAGTGGTGGCGATTTCAATAAGTATATAACCAATCTCACCAACGACCTCTACCCTCTTGGCAGCAAGAATAGTATTAATGAGTTCAAGATGTATGATGGTTCAAAACTGAAATGCAAGATAATAAACATCACACAGAACGATGCTAACAAAACAGTCAGTTTCAAGTTCATAGCTGATGTAACTGGTATTCAGCCCGCACCTATAACCAATCTGACAATATCTGACAACCGCATCTACACGCTCGATGGTCGTTATGTTGGAACAGATAGAAATGCTTTACCTCATGGCATCTACATTCAGAACAAACAGAAGTTCATTAAGTAAATCACATAATCTATATACCTTCTCTGAATTTAATAATCGGGTAAGAACAACAGGAGATGTATCTCCAATGTTCTTACCCGATTTCGGTTTTATCCTTTCCAACTAACTCCTGCTAGCTATATTCCCCCCTAATGCTTACCCTCTCCATTACTTCCTATTGGTCAGTGACCGTTGGTTCAGATAGGGGCTGGGGTGAGGCTTTTCTTCCTAGCAGGATTATCCACTGACACCTCCACAGCATTTGCAGCCTCACGCATCCTATTCTTAGGAGTAAAGACAATCTTCGGTTTCTTCAGCGTGGCAGCTGTTACATCTTTCTGATTGTCCATCATCTTTGGAGGGAAATCTCCATCGAGGGGCATCCAGTTTTACCACACAAGCCAAGCCACAAGATCTGCGTATCCAATAAAGACCAAGTATCTAGCTTTCCTGCATGGATTCTCAACTTGTGTCTAGTTTTCCAGTAGACTTACAAAAAGACTGTCTACTTATTCAGCTAATATAACAAAAAAGTGTCTAGTCAAATCAGGAAAAACCACTATGTTCGTATGTTACTATGACTCAAAATCCTATGTACCTCTGTCTCATACAAAAGCCCCACCCCGTTAGGTTGGGGTGAGGCTATACCACGGCAGCGAGAGAACCAAATTAATACACTAGTTTTGAAAGACATTAATTTCACAATTAATATAATCGATTGTCTTATTACAGAACGTTTGAGACCCTGAATCAATCTTAAATGCTCCCGTGGTAAAAAAAGAAAGCCCCCTTAAAGAAAGCCTCCCCAAGCCCCTCCGAAGGAGGGGATGTCCATAACCCTACTTACAGGCTCTCAGTCGTTTCAAACTATATCCAATAAGGACATCCCCTCCTTCGGAGGGGCTTGGGGAGGCTTCTTTGAGGGGGCTTTACCCTGCCTGTGGTCCTGGGTGCTCTTCACTCCCCTCTCCACTCGGAGAGGGGTCGGGGGTGAGGCTTTTCTCCTTTTTCCTAGCAGGATTATCCACCGACACCTCCGCTGCATGGGCAGCCTCACGCATTTTAGCTTTAGGCGTGAAGATAATTTTAGGAGTTTTGAGCGTGGCAGCTGTTACATCTTTCTGATTGTCCATCATCTTTGGAGGGAAGTAAATGCGGAGCGAACCGAGGTCGCCAAGGTCTATACTGGCACCCATCTTCAACGAACGGCACGCCATCTTACCCAATGTGATAAGCGTGTTCATCACGTCACCGCGCGAGAGCGATGTCTCGTCCATAATCATGTCGCAAAGCGCATCAAGCGTCATGTGTTGGTTACTCTTGGGCACAGCATAGTACACCGTCTGCCCCTTCTTCTTCCCGATTGTTTGTTTCTTTGATTTACCTCAAATTCTACCATAGTATTTACTTTTAAATGGTTTATAAATATGTTGTTAAAACTAACTCTTCCATTGGTATTCCACACTTCGTTTCAAGGGTGTTTAAGACTCTTCATCAAGGGTGTTTAACGCTATTGATCAAAGGTGTTAAACACCTACAGCCAAGAGTGTTTAACACCTTTGAAACTCGTTATTCTATATTCTATTTCAATCACCTTACGGCGGTAGTTAAGGTGTCGCCTTTTAGAGGGCGACACCTATAAAGGGGCAATCGCGAGGACTACTGAAATGCCTCTTCCCTTAACCCGTTGTAGCGGGCGCCGCTGCCCACGCGGACGCTACCACTGCTGAAGAGCAGGTAGTACGCTTCGATGCCCGATGTGTAAGCACTCGACGACCAATAGAGGCCGGTGTTGCCAACGAGGTACAGCTGACCAGAGGTGTAGAAACCCAAGGCGGGCAGGTAGAAGTAATTGTTTGCATCGGCTGCGGAAGGGAGACCTGAGTTGTTGATGCTACTGCTGTTGTTGTTGTAGTTCTTCCATGCTGTACGAATGTCAGTCGTACCGTCGGCAGATTTCTCGGTGTCGTAATGACCCTCTGCCTGCAGTACTGACTTCTTCTTAAACCACATGCCACCTTTATATAAATGACTCATAGTAGTCCATAATTCATCACCATCCCAACGAGGATCGCCGTACATGCAGTACCAAAACATCTCGTTAGCGTTAGGAAGGTCTTTACATGAGTGAATAGCTGGATTACTTACGCCAGAACCTGGGTAACTCTCGTTATACCAACGAGACACATCACTGTTACTCTGGGCGTAATTTGAGGAACTGTTTCCGTTTAGTATTGGCTGACCTGTGTTTCCTGGCAGGTGCTTTGTCCATTCGTAACCATACCAATATTGCTGCTGTGCATCCCACATATAATAATGATCACCATCGTAATTATGTACATTGAGGTTAGCAGTCATATCGTAGTAGGTGTTCGAAGCATATGCAGTTGCAGGAAGAGTCTTCGTAATAGTACCCTCTACATTTGTTGCTACGTCTTTTACCCAATAACGTACCCTTAAGGTATGAGTTCCTGGCTTAATCACCATGTATGCACCGTTAGTAGTTACGCTGGCTGCGCTATTAGTCAGTGGGAAGCCGTTTGGATTAGTACTACTGCCGCTTGTAGTCAAGATGATTTGTTTGCTGCCTGCTGAACCTGTAAGGGCACCCGTGCTTGTGTTGACTGTATAAGTCTCTGCAATATCATTGTCAGAGCTTACCTCCACCTTAGTTAAGTAACAACTTTGCAGAATTGTGTTACTCGTGTAAGGCTGGAAGACAAGGTAAGCTGCTTGATGTTCTAATTCAAAAGCAAATTGTTGCTTGTTTAGCACCTTGGTTGCCGTTGCAGTACCATAGTCGCCTGCAGTGCCGAAATGCTCGGTGTTGTCTGGGGCGGTCTGCGTCTGGTTGGTTGAAATGGTTACTTGGCTGCCATTACTGTTTTTACCCAAGTAATAAACCTTATAACTGCTACTTGCGCTAAACTTACCTGGCACTTTATACTTAAAAGATGCTACTTTGCTGGTTGGAGCATTGCTGCTCTTCTGTAATGTGCCGTCGTCATCCTTTACGTAGATATAGTCGCCTGCCTCCCAAGAGAAGTCGCTACTGTTATAATCTAATGACGTGCGCGTCTTTGTCTCGTCACCAGCTACGAAAGTAGTGAGGTTATTATTTGTTTCCTCGTTGGGGTTCGTTGGGTTCTGTGCTACATCCTCGTTAGCACAGGATGCAAAAGTCAAGGCTATGCCGAATACAACAGCCAAAGACTTTAGTTGTGATGTGAATGAATGTTGTTTCATTGTTTTCTTTATCTTTTCTTTATTCTCTTTGTTAATAACTCTCTGTTAGTCTTCCCATGAAGATGTGTTTTCATCTTCTAAGTCTTCTTCATTCCATTGACTTGCCTTAGCAGCAGCTGGACCAGCAGTGTGATTTGCCTTTCTGTGCTGACTGGGGAAAGACGTATCCATCAAATAAGTGGCTTCATTTACCTGAATTATCGTACACTCTGGTGCAGAATAACTCTTCTTTACTTGCTTTTTTCTCATTACTTCATTGATTAAAATAGTTGTTATTTCGTTCTTATTTTGCTCAAAATCGAGTTCACAAAAGGGCATAAAAAAGCGAACAAAGGAAACTCTTAGAAGTCCTTTGTTTACAGGGGTTACGGCACGCTTCGCGCGCGCGTATGCGAGAAGAAAAAATGTCTTAGTAGACGCTAGGTGCGAATATAGTGTGTGTGTGTGTGTGTGTGTGTTAGCAAATTATTTGGATTGACCAAAAATAAAGTGCAAAAAGATGCAAAGAACTCAATAACTCTTTGCAGTACTTCATTGCCTTGATATGTCATTGCTAATTGTTTCACGGCGGCAAAGGTAAGGCTTTCTTTTAAACCTGCCAAACATTCTTCATAAAACTTTTATTTTATATCGAATTATAAAGCACTTAAAAGGGCATGTTCACAATGAACATGCCCTATACTTAGTTTGAGCTCTTACTTTTATTAGAAGAAGAGATAACGATTATCAACTACATTTGCCTTGAGGATAAGGTCTTGCATAAAGTTACTCAAGAACTGCATGTTCTGTTGTGCTGCTTGCTGCATTGCCATAGCCTCGTTGTACTTAGAACCAGCACGAAGAGCCTTCTTTACAACCTGGAATACGTAAACACCAGCATTACCCTTTACAGGATTCTTTGAGAATTTGCCAGCTGCAGTTGCTGCGACTGCACCTGAGAGAGCAGGCTCTGCAGAACCTGTAGCCTGTACGAAAGCAGGAGCTGCGAAAGTAATTTGACTAACTGTGCTAACCTTAGCACCCTTAGCTTGAGCAGCTGCAATACTATTAACTCCCTTGAGTTTAGCCATCAACTTTTCAGCCTTCTTATCCTTGATTACTTCACGTTTAAGAATCTCCTTAACCTGTGGGTCATCCCAAGAACGATAACCTTTTGGATGGATAGCAGAAAGAACTATAACCATCAAGTGATCATTGTCACCACATTCATAAAGTGGAGAAACATCACCTTGCTTAGCATCGAATAGCCACTTAAGTGCATCGCGCGTGCCATGTACACCTGCTACATAATGTTCAGAAGTTGAGACATCGTTAAGAGATTGTACATGATAGCCATACTTACTAGCGTTCTTCTCTAGGTCGGCTGCAGTTGTACTCTTAGCAACAAATTCAGAGAACTTATTGTAAGCATCGCTACGTGTTGCCTTAGAGAAATCAATAAGCTTCTTGATAATAGCGGCTGTTGTCTTTGTCTTCATAGCCTTCTTATCAACAACTTGTAGGATAATATTGCCCTGTGTAAGTGCAACATTTTGGATTGCATTTACCTCACCATTAAGGAGCGCCTCAATGTATGTACGATTATCTTCGCTCATGCTAGGAGCAGCCTCATACTGCTGACCAGTGAACCAAACCTTTTCTCCTGTCTGACCATAACGCTTTGCAATAGCAACGAAATCAGCGCCATCAGCTAATGCTTTCTGTATAGAATCAGCCTTTGCATGAGCCTCTTCAGGAGTATTAGCAGCAACTTGTATCTGACGGAACTGAACAGAATCAGGTAATTGAGCCTTTGACATCACACGAATAATATTCAATGTATTGTCTTGCTTATTCTCAGTTACACCAGTTGTTCCAACAGCAAGAGAATCAATCTTTGACGCTATATCAGGATACTGCTGGTAAGCCTTGCTACTTACAGGTAAGTCAAGATAAGGAATCATAGAGCCACTCTTGCTAATAACCATTGAAGGGTCAGTAGCTGTAGCAAGTTGCTTTTGAAGCTCGTTCATATCCTTAACAATCGCATTTCTATCAGAAGCACTAGCCTTAATCTGGTAATCAACGAACTTAATGTCACGTGTTTCTGTATTTTGACGGAAAGCTGGTTTCAATTCCTCATACTTAGCTTTAAGATCTTCATCTGTAACCTTTACATCAGTATCTTTTATAGTACTATATGCCAAAGATGCAAGTTGAATATCACTTTCCTCATTATTATCCTTGAATGCCATCTTAGCTTCTGCCTTATTTGAAAGAACACAGCTAGCTAACAAAGCTTGATACTTCTGACCAAGGAGTTGCGTACGGAGATTCTTCTCAACAAAGAGCCAGTAGTCATAAATCGTCTGCATCTGCTCAAGCTGTGGAGAGTTTGAAGCCTTTGCCTTATTATAACCATCAAGGAACTGTTGGAGTGCATTAATATCAAAACGACCAGTTTGCTGATTTACAAATGGTGTCTGTGCTAACATTGGATTAGTTCCATCATTCAATACATTTGAAAGTTCCTGTTCTGTAACAGTCAATCCAACCTTCTTTGCATCAGCTTCTAAGACACGATTATTAACCAATTGCTGCCAAACCTGATCCTTTACTTGATTAAGTTCATCCTCGGTAAGATTATCACGTTGCATGGTGAACTTAATTGCAGACTGATATTCATCAATCAACTTTTGATAATCCTGAACGCTAATCTTCTCGCCCAGAATCTCACCAATCTGCTGTCGGCTTTCGCTCTTTATTTCATTACAAGAGCGGAAAGCTGCTTCAGCTAAGAAGCAAATAAGGCCAAACCGATAGCGGCTACCAGTATACCTCCTTTGCTTCTAATTTTTCCTAATGCTGCCATTTTTAGATTTATTATTTGATTTTAATTATTCCTTCTGTACAACAAATTGCCCACAAAAATACGAAGAAAAAGGCAATTATCACAATTTTTCATGCACAAACTTAGTCAGTTACATTGACTTTTAGCTTCACGAGTTCAATTTTAGTCATGGTACTCTTAATTATCTTAAATTCATATTGTCCAATGGTTATAATCTCATTGAGTTTAGGGAAACTTTGATAGACATGTAAGATAAGTCCACCTATCGTCATGTAGTCATCACTCTCGGGTAGCTCTAAATCAAACATCTCATTAACCTTGTCTATCTCGAGACGAGCAGAAAGGACATATTCATTGTCAGAAGTTTGCTTAGCAACATACTTCAAGTTATCATGCTCATCCTCAATATCTCCAAATATCTCTTCGACAATATCTTCTAATGATACTATGCCACTAGTTCCACCGAATTCATCAACAACGACACCTAGACTCTTCTTCTGTTGAAGGAAAACTTGCATAAGTTTCTGTGCAGCCATTGTCTCTGGAACGAAAGGCATTCGGCGGATATGATCACGCCAATTCTTTGGTGCTCTAAACATCTCTGAAGAGTGGATGTAACCTTTGATATGATCAATGTCACCTTCATAAACTATAATCTTTGAATTACCACTTTCAATAAACATCTGCTGAAGTTCATCAAGCGAACAATTCTCTTCTATGGCATTAATCTCCGTACGCGGAACCATACAATCACGCACTTTAGTATCTTGAAAATCTAAAGCATTTTGAAAGATCTTCACTTCATCCTCAATATCATCTTCATTCTCTGCATTATCAATAGAACTTTGTACTAAGTAATCAAGATCAACTTTCGTAAACGTTCCATCATTTTCTTTTTCATCTATCTTTACTCCAAAAAGACGCAAAAGAACACGAGCAATAAAAGTTGTAAAACGACTAATAGGCCATAAGACTATAAAGAAGATGTATGCCAAAGGAGCAAAGAAAGTAAGTAATCGGTTAGGATTACTTTTAAATAGGGTCTTTGGCAGGAATTCCCCAGTAAATAAGACAATTAGTGTTGACAATATCGTATCAAGAACAACACGAGTAGCAGGCTCATACGGATGAAAGAGCGTTGCATCGAATAGCTGTGCGAAAAGTATACCATAAACAACTAGCACGATATTATTTCCAACAAGCATAGTAGAGACGAAACCATTTGGATTATTGTAAAACACCGTTAGACATTTTTGTGCTAATCCATTCTTCTCTTTCTCCATCTCAACAAGGAGACGATTACAAGACACAAAGGCTATCTCCATTCCAGAAAAGAATGCAGATAAAACCATTGTGATTATAATTTCTATAATTAAACCTATATCCAATTTCTTCTATCGTCTTTTTATCACAGAACCCTTCAAACTATCAACATGACTGGTATCAATAGGTGTATTACCAAGATTAGAACCAGAAAACATTTTATCATTTGAGAATATTCCCCACCCTTTCGTTTGGCGAATCTCATAATCCGTCATCTGTTCGTCACTTCTAAACCAATTTCCTTCTAGTTCTTTATCAGGAGTTTTGAGATGTGAATAAGTATGTGACCACATCTGATGATTACGTTCATCCCAATAAAGTTCATTACTATAAAAAGAAAGTCCTTGTGCAGTAAGTATTTTCACATGCCCATGTAATTCCCAACGGCGATCTTGATCATAATAAACAGCAGTATCACACTGAATATAACCAACAACATGTTTCTTTAAATTAAATTGAGTAAGTAAGATTCCTTTATTAAAGGTCCACCTAGATGGTTTCTTATTCTCATTGACCTCCCATTGTTCTGTTACAATTCTATATTTGATAACACCTGAATCTGATATAAGAGTATTTACACCATACGTGGTCATGACTGGAACAGAATCACGATCACGTATAGCAGGGGCCATGTGTTCATGCTCTTCAGAACAAGATATCAGGGCATAAACTGCTATAAAGAATGCTGAACTAATGAATAAAACAGAAAGGTTGGAACGCATATTACTCAACCTTAAACTTAGCAAACCAACGTTCATTGAATGTTAGACCAACGTTGATTCGGAACATATTCTCTTTTACAAAACCTGTTGCACTACGATTTACCCATTCAGCACTAATATTCAATATGCTACGATTGTTATATGCATTAACAATAGGAATACCAACACCAAGGCTTGCGGATAACTCGCGAGGACCATCTACCCCATTTATCTTTAGGTATGGGCTAGCATAACTAATACCTGCTCGATAATGCATACGATCAAAGAATCCACGATAGCGTTCTCCTTTACAATAATCACCACCAAGTGTTATTTTATGAAGGTCATTAAATTGTCCGCCAACAAGACTATAGTTTGTTGTACTACCATTTATATCCAACTGGGGGTATTTAATCTTAGCCCATTTCTGCAACTGATAATCAACACCAATCTTTAAACGATTATCATGATTCCACATAAAACCGACACCAAAAGTGTTAGGAAGTTCAAACGCATCTGCAAGAACATAGCTTGTCGTATCCGAAACACCTGTTTGTGAATTCTTTGATACCACAGAACACTTTGAATCCGAATTCAACTTATGTCCTAAAGAATAAGTTAAACCTAAAGTCAATTCATTCTTCTTATCGAGTTTATGGCTATATTGCACACCAAAGTCAATCTTATAACTTTTAACTTGTGAAGCATACTCTTTAGATAACGTATTAACGTAAGTGTCACTATAAGTATTGATGACATTACGACTCAACGATCCCCAAAGATAAGAGGCATTTGCTCCAAACGCAAATCCTTTGAATGGTGCCCATCCTGCACCTAAATACACTTGGTGCAACCCTCCACTACCACTATATATATTAGAAAAGGTGGCATTCGGAGATGATGGATTATTAAAGGCATTGATATTCCTTGTATTGCTAAAGTTATAGCCAACATTTGAATAAGGTAATACACCAAAACTAACACCCAAATGCTTGAAGGCACGGAAAGAAGCAGCGATATATTCTAGATTAGCATTCTTTGCATTGACCTTATGACCATTCTCTTCATAATTAGTCAAATGAAGTCCTATTCCTGCATCAAAGATAAAAGAAAGAGAGTCTACAGAAGCATAGGACGCAGGATTCATATAATTAACCTGATTACGCTCATGGAAACCATATGCCAATCCATTCATGCCTCGATTGAACCCCGTAGCTTGTGACGCCAAAGTACCTAATCCATATTGACTATAAGGTGAATTAGTGCCACTTTGAGCTGAAGATTGTATAACCACCCCAGCTAATAGTGCTGCTACTATAATCTTTTTCATTCGTTTTCTTTTTCTGATTTGACGATAATATCTAAGAGATATATTGGCGCAAAGTTATTAAAAAAAATCTATATAGCGGAAAAACGATAAAGGATTTTGTTTTTTAATAAGCTTTCTTTGTGCTCTCATGCTTTTTTGTTATCTTTGCGGACAATAATGAAAAAGAGAGTGCTATATATTATAATAATGTGTCTTCTACCGATTATCCAGATAACAGTAGAAGCACAATCTGTGAGTCATAATACAGATAGCATTCAAATTTCTCTCTTGACATGTTCCCCCGGAAAAGAGATATGGGCTCAATATGGGCACACAGCTATACGATATAAGGACGAGAAAGCAGGGCAAGATATAGCCATAAATTATGGTCTTTTCTCATCTGATCAGCCTTTCTTCATACTTCGTTTTATCTTTGGCTTAACTGATTATCGTGTTGGTGCAGAGCCAATGGATATGTTTATTGCCCAATATAGTTATGAAGGGCGTGGAGTAATAGAACAAGTCCTTAATATATCTCCTAAGGATAAAGAACTTATTCGTAAAGCACTAGAGGAAAATCTAAAACCAGAGAATCAAGTATATCGTTACAATTTCTTTTATGATAATTGTACTACAAGAGCACGGAATATAATAGTCGACCATTTACATGGTAAAATCATATATCCAATTATTAAGAATCAAAACGAGACTTTCCGCTCATTAATTCACGAATGGAATAAGAATTATGAATGGTCAAAATTTGGAGAAGACTTATTACTTGGTATAAACGCAGACAAGAAAGTTTCACAGTCGGAACAACAGTTTCTACCAGATAACCTAAGACGTGACTTTGCAAAGGCAACATATAACGGGAAGCCTCTAGTAATTGAGACACATGAACTACTTGCACCTCAAACATCAGTTATTGAGTCTGAGTTCCCTTTATCTCCATTAGAAGTGGCTTGCGTATTTGTCATTATATGCACCATTATGATGGTGATAAGTAATTACAAGAAAAAAATGTATTGGGTATGGGACACAATTCTAATGCTAGCAGCAGGGCTTCTCGGAATCATCTATTTTGTGATGATATTCTCACAACACCCATGCGTAAGTCTCAATGCAATTATCTTCTTCTTTAACCCTCTTCCATTGTTCTTCCTCTACAAGACTATCAAGAAGACAAAACGGCAAGAATCAAATATATGGTGGAAGATATGGGGAGTGCTTATTATATTAGGTTTTATTGGTGCTTTCTTCCAACATATTCCTACAGCTATTCTAATTATGGCATTGTTCTTGCTTTTACACTGCATATTACACATAAGATTGGATAAATCAGTCAAAAAGATTAATAGAAATGAATAAATACATCACCGCTTTACTTGTTGTCCTTGCTTCAACAGGAGTAGAAGCACAGACCTATCAGTCTGCGCTTAGGATTGCATTGGGTGATGCTACAATAGAAGATTTATGTCATAAGCAGACCTTTAAAGGTATAGAACAGGATATTCTCTCTATCCTTGATGCAATAAAACAGATAAAAGAGGAAGAAGAGATAGAGCCTGCACAAAGTCAAATTGCATTTATTTCGGAGTTATCTGATAAATACACACCAGTATTTACACTTTATTCTAATCATACACAACAATTATCATCTTTCTCCCGAATCCCTCATTAAGATCCGGGATTAAGATTCGTGCGCCCAGCTTTACCTCTTAATTGAAGTTTAAATAGAAATATCCATACATGCAATGAGAAAGATTCAGCATGGACAAAAGAGATTTTAAATAATAATATTCATCGTCCATAAATAAACAACAACACATAAACGGACGTATTAAAAAATAAGAAATGAATTTCAATAAGATATTAAAAGCACTTTTTGGAGATAAGTCAAGTCGTGATATGAAGCTTATTCAGCCTTTTGTAGATAAGGTTAAGGAAGCATATCCAGAGATTAAAGCTCTCAGTAATGATGAGCTACGTGCAAAAACAAAAGAAATACAGAAGTATGTTCAAGATGCAGGTAAAGAGCAACGTGATAAGATAGCTGAACTACGCGCAAAGATCGAAGAAACTCCTATTGATGAGCGTGAAGAAATCTTTAATCAAATTGATAAACTTGATAAAGAGGCTCTTGACAATTACGAGAAGGCACTTAATGAGGTTATGCCAGTAGCTTTCTCTATTGTGAAAGATACGGCTCGACGTTTCGCAGAGAATGAAGAGACTATTGTTACAGCTACTGACTTCGACCGAGAGCTAGCGGCAGACCCAGCTAAGGACTTCATCACAATAGATGGTGACAACGCTATTTACCACAACCATTGGACTGCCGGTGGTAACGATCTCAAGTGGGAGATGGTTCACTATGATGTACAGATCTTCGGTGGAGTTGTATTGCATCAAGGTAAGATTGCAGAGATGGCAACTGGTGAAGGTAAAACTCTTGTTGCAACCCTACCAGTATTCCTCAATGCTTTGACTGGTAATGGCGTACATGTCGTAACCGTTAATGATTATCTTGCAAAGCGTGACTCAGAATGGATGGGACCTCTCTACATGTTCAACGGACTCTCTGTTGATTGTATTGATAAGCACCAACCTAACTCTCCTGCACGTCGTAAGGCATATCAGGCAGATATTACTTCGGAACCAATAATGAGTTCGGTTTCGACTATCTTCGTGACAATATGGCAGTATCTCCGGCCGATCTCGTACAACGCCAACATAACTATGCTATCGTCGATGAGGTCGACTCTGTGTTGATTGATGATGCTCGTACCCCTCTTATCATTAGTGGTCCAGTTCCAAAGGGCGATGATCAAATGTTCGAGGAGTATCAGCCATTAGTACAAAGTCTTTATGAGGTTCAACGCAAGCAAGCTACTGAGCTTTTATCAGAAGCGCGCCACAAGTTAGCAGAAGCACAGAAAACGAACGATAAGTCTGCTGCACAAAAGCTACAAGAAGAAGGATTCCTTGCTTTGTATCGTTCCTTCAAGGCTCTACCAAAGAATAAGGCTCTCATCAAGTATTTGTCAGAAGATGGTATCAAGGCTGGTATGTTGAAGACCGAAGAGTATTACATGGCTAATAATAACCGTGAAATGCCTAAAGCTATTGAGCCTCTCTACTTCGTAACAGATGAAAAAATGAACTCTTGTGACCTTACTGATAAGGGTACAGCTTGGTTAGCTAATAAGGTAAATGATAATCAGCTATTCGTATTGCCAGATATCACAACAGAGCTTTCTGTACTTGAGAAGCAAAAGGATGACAAGTTAATTGATGAGCAAACATACATCGACCAGAAGGATGCCCTGATGGCACATTATGGTGTACAGAGCGAACGCGTACATACATTGCAACAGCTATTGAAGGCTTATACAATGTTTAACAAGGATGATGAGTATGTCGTTCTGAATGGTGAGGTTAAGATTGTTGATGAGCAGACTGGTCGTATCATGGAAGGTCGTCGTTGGAGCGATGGCTTGCATCAGGCTGTTGAGGCAAAGGAGCATGTAAAGGTAGAAGCCGCTACACAAACCTTCGCAACCATCACATTACAGAACTACTTCCGTATGTATCACAAGTTAGCAGGTATGACGGGTACTGCTTCCACTGAGGCAGGAGAGTTCTGGGACATTTACAAGTTAGATGTTGTTGAAATTCCGACAAACCGCCCTATTCTTCGTAAGGATATGGAGGATCGCGTGTATAAGACAGCGCGAGAGAAGTATGCTGCAGTGATTGATGAGGTAGAGGCAATGAGAAACCAAGGTCGTCCTTGTCTTGTTGGTACAACATCTGTCGAAATCAGTGAGCTTTGAGTAAGATGCTTAACATGCGTAAGATACCACATCAGGTATTGAATGCTAAACAACACTTGAAAGAAGCTCAGATTGTTGCTGAGGCTGGACGTTCAGTAGATGGACTCGGTGCAGTAACCATCGCCACAAACATGGCTGGTCGTGGTACCGATATCAAGCTTACTAAGGAAGTAAAAGATGCAGGCGGTTTGGCAATTATTGGTACCGAGCGTCACGAAAGTCGTCGTGTAGACCGTCAGCTTCGTGGTCGTGCAGGTCGTCAAGGTGACCCAGGTTCATCAGTTTTCTATGTATCTCTTGAAGATAAGTTGATGCGTCTCTTCGGTTCTGAGCGTATAGCAAAGGTCATGGACAAGCTAGGCTTCGAAGATGGTGAGCGTATTGAGAGTTCTATGATTTCAAATAGTATTGAGCGCGCCCAGAAGAAGGTTGAAGAGAACAACTTTGGTATCCGTAAGCGTCTGTTGGAATATGATGATGTCATGAACAAGCAGCGTACCGTTATTTATGAGAAGCGTCGTCATGCTCTCATGGGTGAGCGTATCGGTATGGATATATCCAATATCATTTGGGATCGTTGCGTAAGTATCATCGAGAATAATGACTATGAGGGCTGCAAAGAAGAGTTCTTAAAGATTCTCACCATGGAATGTCCTTTCACCGAAGAAGAATTCACAGGTGCAAATCAAGAGGAGCTTGCAGAACGTAGTTTCCAACAAGCAATGGAAGCTTTCAAGCGCAAGACAGATCGTATCCAGAGCGTAGCATGGCCTATCATCAAGGATGTATATGAGAAACAAGGTGCAATGTATGAGCGCATTATGGTTCCAATCACAGACGGAACACGCGTTTATAACATTCCTTGCGACTTGAAGGAAGCATACGAAAGTGAGGCAAGTCGGTTGTAAAGCAGTTCGAAAAGGTTATACTACTCCATATCATCGATGACGATTGGAAGGAGAATCTCCGTCAGTTGGACGACTTACGTCACTCTGTACAGAATGCTTCTTACGAACAGAAAGATCCATTGCTCATCTTCAAGCTAGAGAGTGTGAAGTTGTGGGATAATATGATTGACGATATGAACAATCGTACAGCAAGTGTTCTCATGCGTGGTCAGATTCCAGAGATGCAACAAGCTGATGAAGTTCAGGAAGCAGCACCAGAACAACACAGCCAGCGTTATAATGAAGAGAAGGTGGAACTTGATGATCCTAACCAGCGTACCGCTACACAACAGGATACACGCGAAGGAGCTCAAGAGATAAATCGCACTCCTTATCACGCAGAAAAGACTCCACGTCCTAACGATCCATGTCCATGTGGTAGTGGAAAGAAGTTTAAGAATTGCCATGGTCGCAATATCGATTAATAAACTCACAAAGAATTTCGGGGATAAGACAGTTGTGTCTATCCCCGAATTTTGTTTTCCAGCTAATGAGATTATAGGTTTGGTTGGAAATAATGGTGCAGGGAAAACCACGCTTTTTCGTTTGATCCTTAATCTACTGAAAGCCAATGGAGGTTCAGTAGATTTCCTTTTCGAGGAATGTCAAGAAGATTCACCAGCAAATGGGCTTTCCCCCACTCATTCAACAAAGTCGATTGCAAATTACGATGACACATGGAAGAGCCAAATAACTGCCTATTTGGATGAAGCTTTCCTCATAGAATATCTCACAGCTGAGGAGTTCTTTTCATTTATTCTTAAAGCGCATAACATTCAAACAATAGGATTGGAGGAAAGGCTTGAGGATTATAGGGAGTTTTTAAGTGACGAAATTCTTGGACAAACAAAATATATTCGTGAGCTTTCGGCGGGTAACAAACAGAAGGTTGGAATAGTAGCTGCCTTACTTCCCAAAGCAAGTGCCGTAATTCTTGACGAACCTTTCAACTTCCTTGATCCCAGTAGTCAGAATCTTCTTAAAAAGTTGTTAGTCGATTACAAAAATAAGTATCGTGCCTCTGTCATCATCTCTAGTCACAATCTTCAACACACAATAGATATCAGTGACAGAGTTGTCTTGATGGAACATGGTGAGATTATCAAAAACATCGATCATATCACCCCTGAATCAACAAAGATTTTAAGTGAATATTTCAAATCCGCTCGGACGTAATTGGGAGCTTCAATAGGTAAGCTCGAAAAAACGTACCTCCGTTTTACTAAAAACGTACCTCCGTTTTCGATAAAATGTACCTCCGTTTTTATCAAAATGGAGGTACGTTTTTTATAAATCCTATATATGATTGATTTTCAATGGATTATAAAGCTCCAAATTTTACATATAAATTGGCACCTTTAGGTACATTAAAATGACTAGAATTTCCAGCGTATTTGTAGTTCTAAATCGGACTTTGTTGAACCATTAATCTGTTGCAAACCTGATGAAATCTTATCACGATCAAAGTAACTAGTTGTAGAGGATTGGAGGATTAGAGCTAGATTAGGAGATACTTCTGTCCGTGCAAAGAGAGCATAATGTAAACCGATTCCATAGAATGAAGGAAAGGAAAACGAATAAAGCGGTCGGCGCTCATAGATATAGATGCGTGAAGAGAAATCATCTGTGTGAAAGTATCCGAGTAATGCTGTGAGTTGCAGCCAAGAGTTGGGTATCCACGTAACGTTTCGCTCGCCATGTATCCAATACTATTATTGAGGTTATGGCATATAGATATATCGAATTGTGTTTTACTAACCCACGTTTTTGCCTTATAGTTCAATGTTAATCGGCCGCGCTGAGTAATCTCATTGATAAGTGCTGTCTTATTGAAATCGTCTTTCTCTCTCAATTTTAATTTATATCCAACACATAAGGACCAAACTTTATGTGTGTAATATAGATTTAGGACATTATCCCAAGTATGACTAGCAGTATGCGATCCAAAACGAGGATGAGAAAAATAAGAATAATCAGTATAAGCTATGAGTGAAAGTCCATGTTTTATTTCCCAATTAGTTCCTAAGAGCAATCCATTTTCATTCTGAATCTTCCCGCCTTCGGCAAAACTACGTGCGTACAATCCCGTATAATCATAACGATAGTAACGTTGCATGGCTAATAATGATAAGTTCGACTTCACTTGAACAGAAATGTTATTGATTGTAGCCAATGTCCCTCCATTGCAGGTTGCAGTCTCACCTGCCAAACTCCAACGCTTACGCATGTAGCTATAGTTGATACCAACATTCCAAAAATCAATACCCGATGGCGCATAACGACGATAATACAAATCTGTTTTAGGGCTAAGAGCTTTATCAAAGTGAGTGAAGAGTGCGGTCAATCCAAGCGTAAGCCTGCCACATCGCCAGTTAAGATTACCTCCAGTTGTGAATTGTGAAGCGTTATCTTTCCGTTCCATCTCCTTCGCTGTGCGGTGATATCCAGTGTTTAGAATCGTCTTTATATCTCCGTTACTTGTTAATGTTGCATCAATCGTTCGATATGAAAGGAATGTGGTTAGATCCAAGTTGTGAGCAAGTTCGATGGTTGCAGCCACTCCCTGCAAATAGTTTATCGAAGAGCGAGAAGAATATACCCGAATCCCGTTAGTCTGTCTGCCCAACGTTGACAAAGCGGCATATTTACCAAAGCTCAAATTATTATTGATGACTAGTCCTTGTCCGAAACTTAGTTTGTATCTTCCCAGAACCAAGTCCTTTATCTTTCCCAGTTTACGAAGTTGGATATAAAAACTATAGTGGTCATATCCTAGCTTATTCTTATTGGAAAAGAAGGGTTCGCCTGCGTCTTGTGCTCCTATCAAACCCAGTTGGAAATAATCACTATAATGAAAGTTATATCTGAAGGAGTGACTATACGGATAGCCGAGATAGCCATTTATATCGCCCTTTCGCTGATAGAAAGGGGCTTTGAAAGTAAAGAGTAACGTGTGACGCCCTTTGCTTAGGATTTCTTTCAGACTGGGGAATGGTTTATTATCATTTACAGGCGACAGATAAACAAAGTAAGAGAGTAATTGTCTTCGCTGGAAGTCTAAGGACTCTATCATGGAGAGCTCACCTAACGTTCGCATCCCATGGTATTGATATACATACGCTTGGATATCTTCTATTTGTTGGGCATTCAAGAAAGGGATACGCTCTAAGTCTTCACGTGTAGCAGTATTGAGGTCTAATGGGCGTTCCGACAATTCGGACAATATAGCAAGATTTCCTCTTTATCTGACTCATTGATATCACTCTCTGCATAAAATTGTTCAAAACATTCCTCCCATGTCATGTTTTGCTGTGCAACGATGGGAATGGTGGAGCATAATATCAAACAAAAGAGTATTAGCCGTTTCATAGACGTAAGGTTTTAAATGAGTGTGATTAGGTAAAAGGTGGCTCCTCCTAATAGAATGGAGGTTGTAGAGAAAGGCTAGGAAAGACTTCTACTTTGAGAAGTAATATGCGGTATAACTACCTTTCTTATAAGGTTTATCTGGTGTGAGTCCTTTTTTACGAAGTGCGTAAAGTCCGTATGCCTCCTTATAATATTGAGGACGGAGACTATCTACTGGGTAATATTGTGGTAGGTAACGCACAAACTCTTGAAGGTTACGATCAAGGAGGAAGCCTATTAGCTGGTAGTTAGCAGAAGTGCGGGTTACCTTTTGCAGAATACTATCGGGCTGGAGCCATGAATGAACTTTGCCAGGATGTAAGACCCTTCCCTCTCCAACTAAGGGATAGTAGAATAGACTATCAGCTAAGTGTCCTCTACGCGCAACCGCATACACTGTCAACATCGAAGTAACGGAATCGGTATGTGGCATAGTCTTCACGACTTGTAATGCGCCAGCATAATCTCTCTTATCTATCAAAGCCTCTACCTTTGCACGCTGGTGATAATACTTATCGGTATTGCTGAAGAGTCCTGTGAACAAGAAAAATGAAAGGAAGATAGCTAAACTCATCCATGTTAATTGAGAGAATATGCCAAAACTACGTAACTCTGGTTCATAAGGCTCAAATCGCTTTGTCATTATTACGATAATAGCATAAAGGATAAGCAATAATGGAGCTATCCACAACCAACTGCTCAAAGTAACCCCAGTAGCAGTTGGTCTAATATCCGATACTATTGTCAAAAGAAGGAAAGAGGGAAAGTAGGTTAAGCATAGCCACGCTTAGAGAGTTTCGTCCAGGAACTGATACCTATTTGCAATAACTTTAAGGTAATCGTTATCAGTACTGCACCCAATAAAGGATTATAGAACGTTTGTCCCCCTGACGCTAAATGCTGTACAATCGTCATCACATCTGCTTGAAAGAAATAGAGATAGCAGAATGAGAATAAACAAAACAAAACAGCACATACTATGCGTATAAACCTACTTTCCATCATCTACTTACTTCTTTTTCAATACTACTGCACTGCGAGCAGGAATATATAACTTGAGCCATCCCTTATGTTGATCGGTATAAAGAGGGTCAGGGTTGGTGAAATGCTCTACAGAGTCATCAGCAAGCCATTGCCTCCAAACTCTTTCGCATCTGAGTTTAACTCTACAACATAAGAACCTTCTGGTACTAAGAACCCATAATCAGCATAAGAACGAGTTGGTGAGAAGTTGAACACAAACAATAGCTCTCCCCTACTGAAAGCTAATATTTGATCTCCATCGTTATGCCATATCTCTTGTAAAGGTGTTGCATTAAATTTCTTCTCGCTCTTTATAACCTCTAACATCTTACGATCGAAGTCACCAAGATAATGATAACAAAGTTCTTTATTATCCACGAGATTCCATTGTCTGCGAGCATACTTATAACTCCAACCATTGCCCTCACGTGGGAAATCGATCCACTCTGGATGACCGAACTCATTACCCATGAAGTTGAGATAGCCACCATTCATAGCAGCAATAGTTGCTAAGCGAATCATCTTATGTAATGCTATACCACGATGAGCCATTTCATTCTCATCTCCCTTACGGAAATGCCAATACATATCAGCATCTATCAAACGGAAGATAATCGTTTTATCTCCAACAAGTGCTTGATCGTGAGACTCGCAATAAGAAATGGTTTTCTCATCTGCACGTCGGTTCTTTATTTCCCAATAGATAGATGATGGCTTCCAAGCCTCGTCTGGCAATTCTTTAATGGTCTTGATCCAATAGTCAGGGATATTCATTGCCATACGATAATCAAAGCCATAGCCACCATCCTTAAACTTTGCCGCTAATCCTGGCATACCAGATACTTCTTCTGCAATCGTGATAGCATGCTTGTTTACTTCGTGAATAAGACAATTAGCAAGGGTCAGATAACAAATGGCATTATCATCCTGATGCCCATTGAAGTAATCACCATAGTCACAGAAAGCTTCGCCCAAACCATGACTATAATAAAGCATGGAAGTTACACCATCAAAGCGGAAGCCGTCAAAGTGATACTCGTCTAACCAATACTTACAATTAGACAATAAGAAATGGAGTACATCATCCTTACCATAATCAAAGCATAGAGAATCCCAAGCTGGATGTTCGTGTCGATCGCCTGGATAGAAGTATTGGTTAGGATCACCAGCAAGGTTTCCTAGTCCTTCCACCTCATTCTTTACAGCATGTGAATGGACTATATCCATAATAACCGCTATCCCATTGCGATGTGCTTCATCAATAAGTGCTTTCAGCTCTTCAGGAGTGCCAAAACGCGAACTTGCCGCAAAGAAAGAACTAACATGATAACCAAAGCTACCATAATAAGGATGTTCTTGGATTGCCATAATCTGAATAGCATTATAACCATCCTTTATAATACGTGGCAGAACATTCTCACGGAATTCTGTATATGAACCAACCTTCTCTGCATCTTGTGACATTCCAATATGACACTCGTAAATCAGTAGAGGATCGGTGCTAGGTTTAAAGTTTCTTCTTCCAAACGTATGGTTCTTCAACATTCCATACCTGTGCTGAGAATATCTTTGTATTCTCATCTTGTACAACACGCTGTGCCCAAGCAGGAATGCGCTCTCCTTCTCCACCATTCCAATGAACTCGCATCTTATAGTATTGCCCATGTTCCATTGCATGAACAGGAAGACGCAACTCCCAGTTACCTGTACCTTCAATACGCTTACATTTGTAAGAGGGTAACTCCTTCCATCCATTGAAATCGCCGACAAGATAGATATCTGTAGCATTAGGTGCCCACTCCCTAAAGACCCAGCCTTCATCGGTAAGATGTAGACCATAATAGTTATATCCATTGGCAAAATCAGAAAGGGTCATCTTCCCGTCTTGCGTCAGTTGCTTGATTTTCCAAAGCGCATGCTCATGCCGCCCACGTATAATATCTTCATACGGAGACAAATATGAGTCATTCTTAACAAGCCCAATATGAGCTGGCGCGCTCTTACTCTTCTTCTTTACAACTTCTTTAGGTGTACTCTTAGTTATACTCTTCTTTGTAACCATGGTAAATGTATTTTGTTCGTTATTATATCTTTAAGTTAAGCTAGTTGACGTGACGTTTTCCATTCTCATAATATCCGACGGCAGTAATCTTACCATTCTTGTCTCGCTCTATGAACTTTCCGTCACGTTGGTTGTCCTTATAGTTGCCTTCAAAGCGTACGCCATTAGCAGTTTCTTCAATAGCACTACCATTTCGTTTACCATTATGATAGTTTCCCTTGAACTTGCTTCCATCAACATAATGGATAATAACAAGCCCTTCAACTTCACCATTCTTGAACTGCCCTTCATAGACGTCCTTATTCTTCTTAGTCAACTTTCCTTGCCCATTCTGCAAATCCTTTCCCAATAACCTGTATATATATCCCCATTATGCCAGGACATCGTACCAAAACCAGACTTCATTCCATTTAGGAAATGACCTGTGTATTGATCTCCATTCTTATATTGGAAAATACCTTGTCCTGTGCGCTGACCATCTACATATTCGCCTTCATAAACCTCGCCATCCTTGAACTTGTAGATACCCTTACCATTCTGAAGGTCGTTCTTCCATTCACCATCGTATTTATCACCATCCGAATAGATATAAACGCCCTTGCCTTCTTTCATGTTATTAACCCAGTTACCCGTAAATGAAGAATGATCCGACCACTTAAAACAGCCGTATCCGTTCTTCATATCATTTGCCCACATACCATCGTATGAGGCTCCATTTGCGAAGATATACTTACCAGCTCCACTGCGTTTATCATGTTCCCAATTACCTATATACTTGTCTCCATTGTAATAAAACATGGTGCCTTGACCTTGTTGATAATCTTTATACCACAAGCCTTCATATCGGTTTCCATTCGAAAAATAAAAGGTTCCCATTCCATGTTGCTGATTCTGGAACCATTGTCCAACATACTTCTCACCATCAGCAAAGATATAAGTACCATCCCCATGGCGCAAACCTTTCATATACTCGCCTTCATAGACATCCTTATTCTTGTAGACCGCCTTACCTTTACCATTAGGCTTCCCTCGGAACATCTGCCCATGGTAATTCCCCCCATCACTGGTAACACACGACCCTATCTCTATCTTCTGCGCAAAGACTGAAAGAGAAGTTAGAAGTAATAGTAATATAATAAGATATCTATTTCTCACGCCAATCAGTTTTAAAGTAATTGTACAGGCTTAAACACCCGACGTTTGCAAAGATAAAGAATTTCAATGAAAGACACAAATTAATAAATCCTTTTTAAAGCTGTACCCTCAAACTTTTAAGCAAGGGCGTGAATCAACATCAGTATAAAAGATCAATGGGCAAAGGCAAAGCTAATACCTAAAGTAACCAAAGCATAATACTTTTATTTTATACAAAAGCCTCACCCCGTTAGGTACCCCCCTCTCTGCAGGAGAGGGGCTGGGGGTGAGGCTGTGTACCACAGGAGCGAGAGAACCAAATTAATACACTAGTTTTGAAAGACATTAATTTCACAATTAATATAATCGAGTTGTCTTATTACAGAACGATTGATACCCTGAATCAATCTAATAAATGCTCCCGTGGCACGTTTATCTAGAAGCAGAACCTGTCATAAGAAATGTGTTCTTATATCATTCTGCCTAAAGCCTTGTTCTTCTGTTACGATGTTCCTATAAGCAACGCAAAAAATTCTTCGCGAAGAAAATTAAAATTGTTCGCGAAGAATTTCGAATTTCTTCGCGAACAATTTTTTTGTTGTTTTAGCAGAATCTCAAAAATCCGTTATCATCCTTCTGTTACAGGACCTGACGACTCTGTCCCTTCTGCTTTCTTTTTCTCTTTCTTTCCCTTCTTTTCTTTCTTCTCCCTTGGTGCTACTTGCTCATACGTAACATCATTCAGAGTGAAATACTTCGCAGAAGCAAGGAACTTTATAACAGGTTTCTCAATGTGTTGTTGTGCGCGGAACTGCTCAACACTCTCTACTGCCTTGCTCTTAAACGAGGGTGTCAACGTTCCCATGTCGCCAAACTCCACAATGTCGCCATTGGCTACGATGTCACGGGCGGTTTCACTTGCAAGATTCAGCACGGCTGCCACCTCCTGCGCATTAAAGGTTGTTGACTTAGCAATGCGTTCGCAAAAGTTGCGGAAGTCTACACGCTGCCTACCTGTTGGACGCGCAACAATTACAGTCTTTCCAGCCTGCTTACCGATGTTTAGCTTCTGCTCTCTCAAGAAATTGAATTGGTTTGTTAGCCATATTATCATTAAGGTGGTCTCTCTTTGTGATAGCTCCGCGGGCGCGAGACCTTTTAGCCCACGGAGCATTTGTAAATATTAAGAGTTATCGTTTTAATACTTTATAAATGGACGAAGATATATACCGTCTTGATATGATGTTGGCTCAAAACTATAAACATAGCCACCTTCTGTTATAATTAACCTCTTACCAGCATAGCCTGTTCTGTTTAATAGTGTACTCGTATAGAAAGCTCTACGTTCCTGTCTCTTTCCACCTACTTGGATAAAAGCTAAATCCACAGTATTTTTATTGGGCGAAGTCCCTGATACTTGTATCATGGGTCTGTCATAAAGAGGAAATGTTCCGAATTGCCCACCACCCCAATTATTAATATGAAGACTTATATTATTTACCCCTGGTCCACCTTTATACATGAGGACATCAGTTAAGCTAGGGAGGGAACCATTTCTTTCCGACAATGCTACCACTTAGAGTTTCTCCAGCTGGCAATGTTGGCGAATACTGAGCTGCTCCATAGAAATAAATATAGCCGTCAATGTTACCCTTTATGGTTACACCATCAGCACTACCAGCTCCTTCCCAAGTGTACTTATATCCGTCATCATTTGGGACATCAGTGTCTGTACCCAATACTGGAAACTCTACGTAATGATCATTGATACCAGAATTACTTGCAGGAGGAGTAGTACTAGGAGTAATAGGTGTATTCCAAATGTCGACTACATCAAGGGCCGCAGCCAGCTTCTTACTTTGGCTGACAACAACACCAATAGGAATCTTTGTACCTCCACCGTAAATGGTCTCGGAGAGTAATCCTGTTGTTCCATCATTCATCAGGTAAAGGAAATTCTTGCGAAGAGTAATATTGATGAGATAAGATCCGTTAGGTTCAGTTTTCAATACTGGGCTTAAATTGAAACTGAGATTTTTTCCCGAGAGATTTTCTCCATATATAGTTAAACTTTGCCATGGTTTCACTGTCGCATTCAGCTTAGTAATATTAGCCCCTGGCAGGAGATATTCATAGTTCGACGAAGTAAGTCGGAAGCCATCATTATCCTCATCCTTAGTCCATGAACCGGAACCCCAAGAAGGAAAATCCCCTATAAAAGTCTTTGAGCCAGAACCACTCCAACTGTCATTAGCGAGATCATAAGTGGCAGCCGTGGGAATCTCATTATTGTTTACAGCTGATAGTGACAGAGCACCGATATTCGTTCCAAAGCTCCCATCCTTGTAAGCGGTAACTTTTACCCTGACACGTGACACTGCGTGACGCATCACGAATGGTACCTGCTGCTTGTTGGGAGTTGCTGTAATGGTATAGTTATTAACACGACCTAACATGACATACTCTGAAGGATTGGTAATAGTCAGATTGTTACCATTGCGAGTAAAGCTGCCACTACGATACAAAACAAAGTCATAATTACCTGGACTTAGTGAGATGGAATTATTTCCTCCTGAATTAGGAGTAAAGGAACCACCTATAATAGAACCATTTATTTCTCCTTTGAATACACCACCCTGATAAGCGAGCATGGTATAGTTTCCATTTCCAATTGAGCGTGTCTTGGTAGTAGCATCGCCAGATGATTGCTTCTCGGTGTCACGTTGGAGAACAACGTCTGCAACAATCCCGTTATCCATATTTACAAAGTCATGGCTGATTGTATCAGAACTGTTGGATACGGCACGTGTCTTTCCATTTCCTGTAGTAACCTCTTCGTTATAGTCGGCAAATGTTACAGGGAATGTTAGAGACTTAGATATATTGACTGTCCCTTCACCGTTTTCTAGATTCTCATCATTGGAACAGCTTGTAAATACTGAAAGTAAAATGGATAACACCATCCATAAATAATATTTCTTACTCATCTTTATTGTCTATTAAAGTTCTTTTTTATAAAATTATTCTTCATTCCAAGAAGGCTGCTGCTTTGCAGGGGCAAGTCCTGTCCCATCACCAATAATGACACCTCCCTCATGTGTTTGCTCTCCTCCCCAAGGAGCTTCCGATGATGCACCTGTGTTTGGAGTTACAGAAACACAAAAGGGACCTTCTGCGCATATAGGTATAACACTGCATATTGGTTGGCTGTACGCTAATTTCTCCAGTTGTTTTTCTTCATATTCATTCTCTAATTATATGTGATAAAAATGTGATTAAATTGTTTCTTATTTGAGTTTTAAGATAGATGCAAAAAGATATGAAAAAGCGAACAAAGGAAACTTCTAAAAGTCCTTTGTTTACAGGGTTTGCGGCACGCTTCGCGCGCGCGTACGCGAGAAGAAAAAAATGTGTAATTTACGTCTGCTCTACTAGAGAGAGAGAGAGAGAGAGAGAGAGAGAGAGAGTATACAAATATTTGGAACTACCAAATAATTTGCTATCTTTTTCTCACCTTTAGATGTTAAAGAATCCAACGCAATAGCACGTGCATTTACACCTTTATTATATAAGGCGCAAACGTTAGCTTGATTGAAATTCGTTGTTTGTAACATCATTATTAATTGGGTTAATTCTCACTCAACGGGCGCAAAGGTAAGAAGAAATATTGGAATAATGCAAGAATGAAGGAATAAAATATGGAAATAATAAAGAAAAGGATGTTTTTATTAAGACTTATCCACGCTTTAACCCTTGCAATGCTGCACCAATAGCCGTACAATACTCCGAATATTTGGGAATAATAAATCGTACATCATAAATCTTCTCCATGACAGGAAAGAGTAATTCGCATTGTGGTAACAAAGTGAGATTACCTATCAGAACAAAATCACGAATATCACTATTTAAGGAACTTAAGATTGTTGCAGAACCTATTGATTGCAGCACTAAACCTATCAAACCAAGAGCAATATCCTCCCTACTAGCATTTACTTGTGCATTTGCAAACAAAGACGCTGTTGCATCCATAGGCAAACCTGGTAGTGGACTCGTTGATATATCTTTTATCTGAAGATTAATGCGTGAGATGTCTCCTTTCATTGCTAAAGACACAACTTCTTTAACATCATCTGTCTGTAATAACAACCGAGAAAGCCCACTTAATGTACCGCCTCCAATACCAATACCACCAATGTGACGGATTTCATTACCATCACAAAGCACTAAAGAGGTTCCTGTACCCATAGAGACAACTATCATCCGTTGAAGTTTCGACTCAAACTGAGCTCCCAAACCATCAGCTAAAAAAACTCATCAGCCTTTGCTGTCGGAAGTCCATAAACAGGCTTATTAACATAATGAGCACCAACTCCTGTCAACATCACTTGCTCTACATCTGATAAATCAATCTTGTTATCATACAAGTATTTACCAAATGCACCATACAAGGAAGTCACAGGGTCAGTAGCCTTTATACGTAAAGGTTTAACGACCTTCCCTTCTCTAATTCCAACAATCTTCGTTGTTGAAATCCCCACATCAATTCCAATGGCAATCTTCATACACCTTATATAATTAGGTTACAAAGATACAAAAAACTTAAGAGTAGGGAACTATCAAAGAGAGTTTTTGCAAAAAAACACTCAAAACATTTCTCTATTAAGCTGAAAATGAGTATCTTTGCAATCCGAAATAATGAGAGAATAAAGAATTAAACATAAAAAGAATAAAAACGAAATGACGAAAGCAGACATTATCAATGAGATTGCAACATCAACTGGTATTGCCAAGAAAGACGTTTCAGCTGTAGTTGAATCATTCATGGATGCAATCAAAGATAGCTTATTAGGGAAGAAAGAGAACGTATATTTACGTGGTTTCGGTAGCTTTATTATTAAGCATCGTGCAGAAAAGACAGCTCGTAACATCTCAAAGAATACGACAATCACAATCCCTGCACATGATTTCCCAAGCTTCAAGCCTGCAAAGACTTTCATTGAGGATATGAAGAATAAGTAAACATAAATATTATAACAATTTAAAACATTAAAGCTATGCCAAACGGAAAAAAGAAAAAGGGACATAAGATGGCTACGCACAAGCGTAAAAAGAGATTAAGAAAGAACAGACATAAGAGTAAGTAAGCCCCATAGGCTGAAAGCACTTATTACGACTTTCAAACATGACGGGGCGTGTCATCGCAATTAATTCCAACCATGGAATGCGACGGCAGGTTCCGCCTTTTTTATTACCTATAAATATCATGTAGTACGATTAGGTGTATTGTTTATTACCACAAATCATAACGTATAAAACATTTATAGCTAACTTATACGATCCGATACTATCATGGTATTTATAACAAGAGAAGATAGATGACAAGCGAAGTAATTATTGATGTCCAACAGAAAGAGATTTCGATAGCACTACTCGAGGATAAGCGTTTGGTTGAATATCAACGTGAACCAAGAGAAGCTAGCTTTTCGGTTGGAAACATCTACGTGGCAAAAGTAAAGAAGCTGATGCCAGGGCTAAACGCCTGCTTTGTAGATGTAGGTTATGAGCGTGACGCCTTTCTTCATTATCTAGACTTAGGGAGTCAATTTAACTCCTACGCCAAATATCTGAAACAGGTTCAGAGCGATCGTAAAAAACTTTATCCCATTCAGAAAGCCAATCATCTCCCTGACATACAAAAAGATGGCACGATACAGAATGCCTTGCAAGTAGGTCAAGAAGTATTGGTACAAATTGTCAAAGAACCCATTTCCACCAAAGGTCCGCGTCTTACAGGCGAAATATCATTCGCTGGTCGCTACCTGGTGCTTATACCTTTTGGGCATAAAGTCAGTGTTTCATCTAAGATTAAGAGCGGCGAAGAACGGGCACGCCTAAAGCAACTCATCCAAAGTATCACTCCAAAGAACTTTGGTGTAATTGTTAGAACAGTAGCTGAAGGCAAGCGTGTTGCGGAACTTGATGCAGAGATGAAAGTCCTTCTGAATCGTTGGAATGAAGCTATCACGAAAGTACAAAAGACACAAGAGCGTCCTCAATTAGTATTTGAGGAGACTGGACGTGCCGTGGCTATGTTACGTGATCTCTTCAACCCAACCTACGAAAACATCTATGTCAATGATGATGACATTTGCACAGCTGTACGCCACTATGTTTCTCTAATAGCCCCTGAAAAGGCAAACATAGTAAAGAAGTACAATGGAAAGGTGCCTATCTTTGACAATTTCGATGTTACAAAGCAAATCAAGTCTAGCTTTGGCAAGACAATCAACTACGGGCATGGTTGTTACCTCATCATCGAACACACAGAGGCTATGCACGTTGTTGATGTAAACAGTGGAAACAGAACCAAGGAGAAAGCACAAGAGCAGAACGCACTTGACACAAACCTTGGAGCTGCCGACGAATTAGCACGTCAACTTCGATTACGTGATATGGGAGGAATCATCGTCGTTGACTTTATAGACATGAATCTTGCTGAAGACAGACAGATGCTTTACGAGCGTATGTGTAAGAACATGCAGAAGGATCGAGCCCGTCACAACATACTTCCATTAAGTAAGTTCGGCTTAATGCAGATTACTCGCCAACGTGTTCGTCCTGTAATGGATGTTGACGTAGATGAGGACTGCCCCACTTGTTTTGGAACAGGTAAGATTCACTCAAGTATCCTCTTTACTGACCAGCTAGAGCGAAAGATTGATCGCCTTGTCAATAAGGTAGGAGTAAAGAAATTCTACTTACACGTTCACCCATACGTAGCTGCTTACATTAACAAGGGTTTCATCTCGCTAAAACGTAAGTGGCAAATGAGATACGGATTAGGCGTAAACATTATTCCTTCACAGAAGCTAGCTTATTTGCAATATGAGTTTTATGATGCAAACAAGCAGTTTATTGATATGAAGGAACAGAGCGATAAATCATAAGTCGCTCATAAGTCATTAGATAAGAAAGAAAGGTAAAACAAGTAAGAGGTAAGCACAATCAAAGAGCTTATCTCTTATTTGTTTTATAAGAGAACGAACTCACAACACACATCTCGTAATTGTTTTCCCCTCGTTCTCTTTTGTTTTTCTATATGCTCTGCATTCTTGTTGTACGTGCGTAATTCTATTATCTAAGCGTGATAATTCATTATCTAAGTCTGATGTACCTCTGACATCTCTTTCTCTCTTTCATAGAAAACCCTCGAAAGTTATTTTGTTTAACTTTCGAGGGTCGATTAACTTACCACATCTTTATCGTGGCAGTGAGGGCTTTCTATACAACAACCTTAAATCGAATACGGAAGGCATGTTTTGCTTCGTCCCAATTAGTACCTAACAATTCAAAGCGACCTATCTGACTCGTTGATCGGACATGCTTACCAATGCAAGGGCACACATCGAAGTCGCCTATTCGCACAAGTCGTAACATCTCGGAAGCATCATCTGGTAGCTTATCCAAGCTCACTCCTTCAGGAATATGATTCCTGTCTACCATTTCGAACGTTACTGGCAAATCCTCTGCAATAAGGCGATTCATCTCATCAACAATAGCCTTCTCCTCCTTACGATTAGGCTTATGATCAAGGATGAATGTCATCTTACTCTTCTTTCGTTCGATATGCGCATTATTACTACGCTCCGCCCCAAACATACGAACCATGACTTGATTCAATAAATGTTCTGCTGTATGAGCCGGTGGGAATTCCTCCTTGTTATGCGTATTCAATACATAGTCCATGAGCTTCTCCTTTACGTTAAACTTATATATCCTACCATAATTTGCCTCGACATCTAAGGCAACCTGTTCATCTCGTTTCAGTTCTACTGTCTTTGTAAAACCTGAAAGCAAATCGGTCATCTCTACTTCCCGCTCTGGTAATCCAAGGAAGTCGTAAGCATGCGCAGGAATTGTAACATTGATTTGCACACGTTTCTGATCGAAGTTCGCTACAACGAGTAACACTTCATCGTCAGCCTTACGCAAGAAGGCAAATTGTTTGCGAGGGTTGAACTGATAGCTTTGATTATTAACATACATGAGGTCGAATGTCAATCCTTCACGCACTGCCTTCTCGCGATTGCAGAAGCGAAGCAGACCTTGATAGACCAATGATAACCTCTTCTCATCTGTTGTAAGTTCCTCTTGATTGAAGAAGCCTTTATAAATAGCTTCACTCGTCCAATAGTCGAAGATAGTCGAACGACCATCACGTCCCGAGAAGCCCTCTTTATCCATACCCCGCTCGCCAAACTCTTGCCCTGCATAAACCATAACTGGATTTTGCTGAAGCAATGCGGAAACAATCATGCCCGGCACTCCTTTCCACGGGTTACCAGCAAAGAAGTCGGAGGCAATGCGCTGCTCATCATGATTCTCTAGGAAGTAAAGCATGTGGTCGCGTATATCGTCAACTTGCTGCCACTCGTGCGTGATAGAAGAAGCCGGACGCTCGTCACAGATGACACCACGTATGCAATCATACATACCCACCTTATCATATAAGTAATCAAAGCCTGACTCAACATACATACGATACTGGTTAGGATCATATACCTCTCCGATGAATATCACGTCAGGATATCGCTCCTTGACCTGTTGTGTGGCGTATGACCAGAATTCGTGTGGTACCATCTCCGCCATATCACAACGGAAACCATCAATTCCTTTAGCTGCCCAAAAAAGGAGTATTTCAGTCATCTTCTTCCAAGTAGAAGGAATAGGATGATAATGATAACTACGCCCACCAGCATCACAATAGTCTACTCCATAATTGAGCTTCACCGTCTCATACCAATCATTCTGCTGTGGATGCGAATCGAAGCGATCGTTACCCGTACACTTGGCTGGATATTCATGGTAAGGCTCCGCTCCGTGTGCATATTCATTCTCGGCTACCCCAGACAGGTCGAGTGCTTCACCCGGACAATAATAGAAGTTGTTTTGTGGATCAAAATGCTTTCCTAAGTCATCGTCTTCTCCTAAATCGCTCACACCTTGCGGCTTTGCTATACTCTTATATTGACGTGCAACATGATTAGGCACGAAGTCGATGATCATTTTCAGTCCTTCACCATGTGTTCTACTAATAAGAGCCTCGAACTCTGCCATGCGCTCATCAACATTAACCGCAATGTCAGGGTCAATATCATAATAATCAGTAATGGCGTATGGGGAACCAGCGCATCCTTTTACAACTCGTGGGTTCTGACAAGGAATACCGAAGGAAGAATAATCAGTACACGTTGCATGACGGATAACACCAGTATACCAAAGATGAGTGACACCGAAGTCATGAATGCGACGAAGTACCGACTCGTCGAAGTCATTCATCTTCCCTACCCCATTCTCTGCTAATGTACCGTTCTCCTTTCTCGTAAGGTTCTTATTACCGAAAGTACGAGTGAAGACTTGATAGATAACTAATTTAGTTTTCATACAATGGATAAACAAAAGTCCCTCTTCCGTATCACTCCTAAAGCAAGGAGAGGTTAAGAAGAGGGACTATTAGCTATAGTATTAAGCTATGCCGTGAGCATTAACATTTCTGTCAATACGTCCAAGCATACCCTGCAATGCTTTACCAGGTCCACACTCGATGAACTCATCAGCACCATCAGCAATCATGTTCTGGGCACTCTTCGTCCAACGTACACTTGAGGTGAGCTGAGCAATCAAATTCTTCTGAATCTCGGCTGGGTCGGTATGTGGCAATGCATTTACATTCTGATAAACTGGGCACTTTGGAGCATTGAATTTAGTTGCCTCAATAGCTGCCTGCAATTCGTCTTTAGCTGGCTGCATCAATGGAGAGTGGAAAGCACCACCAACCTTCAATGGTAATGCGCGCTTAGCACCTGCTTCCTTTAACAACTCGCACGCCTCGTTGATAGCATCAACAGAACCAGAAATAACTAACTGACCAGGGCAGTTAAAGTTGGCTGCTACACAAACCTTACCTTCCTTTGACACTTGAGCACAAATCTCTTCAACCTTCTCGTCTGGCAAGCCTATAATTGCAGCCATAGTACCAGGGTTCTGCTCACATGCCTTCTGCATTGCGTTAGCACGAGCAGCAACCAACTTCAAACCATCCTCGAAACTTAATGCACCCGCAGCAACAAGAGCAGAGAACTCACCCAATGAATGACCCGCTACCATATCTGGCTTAAACTCGTCACCTAAGCAAAGAGCAGAGATTACACTATGAAGGAATACTGCAGGTTGAGTTACCTTCGTTTCCTTTAGTTGGTCATCAGTGCCTGCAAACATAATATCGGTGATCTTGAAACCAAGAATCTCATCTGCTTTATCGAATAATTCTTTTGCCAATGGGCTGTTCTCGTAAAGATCCTTACCCATCCCAACAAACTGAGATCCCTGGCCAGGGAATACAAATGCTTTCATCTTATTTTATGCTTTAATTGTTAATACTTTCAGAGTGCAAAGATACAGAAAATTAAATAGATAATGAAGAATTAAGCTCTAAAAGCAAAACTTATATCTTAAATAGCTATGCACTGAGGATTATATGCAGATAATACAACGTGTTTGACTGTTGAAAGATGTAGTAATTTAGAGGGTATCGAACACTAACTTAAAGTAGGATTGACGTTTAACTTAAAGTACAAGCGACCTTTAACTTAAAGTACAAATGGCGATTAACTTAAAGTATCATGCAATAAGAATTGGAAAGATGTTGAGCGTTGAACTTTCCATATCAGGCTCAACCCAAAACATCTGACAAATTAATACTTAAAGTATTCCCGTTTTACACTAATATTCACTATCTTTGCCCTACAATTATAATTAAAAACCAATAATCAATAAATAAAAACCCAAACTATGAGAATTAAAAAGACATTTGCTGCAATACTCATTGCAGGCAGTATCTTATTACCAACAAATGCTTTAGCACAATTTAATTGGCCTTACAAGATTGTTAACGGAAAGGCGGTCACAGAGGTTCCAACCCGTCCTGCTGGTGAGCAAAGTGCTTTGAACCTTGTAACACCAAAGATGAAGGTTGTACGTGTAGCCTTTGTCGGACTTGGTATGCGCGGTCCAGGTGCCGTTGAACGATGGACGCATATCCCTGGAATACAAGTGATGGCGTTGTGTGACTTTGAGAAGGATCGTGCAGAAAGGTGTCAGCAATATTTACGTAAGGCTAGCATGCCTGCTGCGGATATTTATTCGGGCGAAGATGGTTACAAAGAATTGTGTAAGCGCAAAGATATAGACCTTGTTTATATTGCACCTGATTGGAAACATCACTTCCTAGTTGCAAAAGAAGCAATGACACACGGTAAGCACGTTGCAATAGAAGTTCCGGCAGCGATGAATATGTCAGAGATATGGCAACTCATCGAATTATCTGAGAAGAATCGACTACATTGTATGATGCTCGAGAACTGCTGCTATGACTTCTTTGAGTTGAACTCTTTAAACATGGCTCAGAAAGGTATCTTCGGTGAGATTCTTTATGTACAAGGAGCTTATCGCCACGACCTTACTCCGTTCTGGAATGCTTATTGGAAGAAGGATAAAGAGGATAAGTTAGGCTGGAGATTGGATTACAACCAGAAGTTCCGTGGTGATATATATGCTACTCACGGCTTAGGTCCTATTGCACAAGTGTTGGACATTCACCGTGGCGATCGTATGAAGACGCTTATCGCAATGGATACAAAGTCTGTTAATGGTAAGATGCACGTTGAACAAATGAGCGGTGAGCCTTGTAAGGAGTTCCGCAATGGTGATCAAACCACAACGCTGATTAGCACAGAGAATGGAAAGGTAATCGAGATTATTCATAACGTAATGACTCCACAGCCTTACAATCGTATGTATCAGTTAACCGGAACAAAGGGTTTCGCTAATAAATATCCAGTTGAAGGCTATGCTCTATCATCTCAAGAACTTGCAAAAGCAGGTGTAACCCCTTCAGCAGATGACTTATCTGGGCACAGCTACTTATCAGGCAAGGATAGAGAAGCTTTGGAGAAGGCGAACGAAAGCCCTATCATCACAAAGTATGAGAAACAAGCGAAGGAAGTTGGTGGTCATGGCGGAATGGACTTCATTATGGATTCACGTCTAGTTTATTGCTTACAGAACGGCTTGCCATTGGATATTGATGTGTACGACTTAGCAGAATGGTGCTGTCTAGCCGAGTTAGGTTCTATCTCTATGGATAATGGTAATATCCCTGTGGAAGTACCTGACTTTACACGTGGTGAATGGAATAAGATTAAGGGCTTCCGTCATGCTTACGCATCTCCTGCTGACGAGGCACAAGCTAATGCTGATGCCGTTGCCTTTACCAACCAACTAAAGAAAAGGGTAAAAAGTATTGGGAAAAGGTTGATAAAACTGCTAAGAAGAAATAAGGTTTAGACCTTTGATATACTGAAAAGGTGCCACAACTGATCATACAGTTACGGCACCTTTTAAGTTATGCTCAACTTAACCTCTTACTTTCTCAAGGCTAAGTTGTAATTGTAATATTCTGTCTTACCCGTAATATCTTCTACAACCTCGATAAAGGGAGGGAAGTTAACATCTTCATGGTCAACAATGCCCTTCGTTTCAAGTATCTGAAGATTGCGCATTGGAGATAAATAGGTATCAAGCTCAAAGAATTGACCACGCCATATAAACGTTTTACGAATCTTATGGATTGACTGACGATAAGGGTCGGCTTGACGCATTAATGATTCATAGAGGTTATTATCAATCTGTCGTTCGGTAACTACCTGTGCATTGTTTGCTAAGGTTTTTTTCGTTGTACGAACATTAACAGAAACGCCGTTCAATGTACGACGACGAAGACGCACCTCACTACGTGGGTCGGATGTTAGATAAGTTTGAATGATCTCACTTTCTATAGCATCAGGAATATCACCTGTTAAGCGAACAATATATTTACGTTCTTCTACTATCTGCTGCGGGATCTCAAGTACATTCGATATCTCTTGAATAACACGATTGATCTTTGTATCAAAGTTCTCGTGGTTGTTGATTACACGCAGATGAGGATGCTCTGACCAGGCTTGAATGACTTTCTTGTCAAGTTCACGTGCAAGCTCTAATCCCTCTGTACGCTCCGCATTGGTAGCCGTAGTATAGAATTGTTCTGCACCATCAGCAGCACTGACAAGGTGAAGTACCGCATCATATCTAGCACGTAACTTCTCCGAACAAGTTCCAACGCCAGCCGTAATCTCCTTCCACATTTCTGGTTTCATATAAGCAGAAATATCCATCGTTCCACGATCACAAACGATGATGGTTGGAGTAGTAATAGTTTCGGCTATTCGTGTAAACTTATCCTCCAAAGCAAGCTGCATTTCTAGTGTCGCCTTCTCTCCTTCATAAAGAAAGCGTGGTTATCCGTAAGGTAATCCATACCTGCTTGGCTAAAGAGTGTTGGCACTTCAGGAATAATAAACACCTTGTAACCGAGACTGGAGAAATGCTCGATAATCTTGACAAGTGCTGTCGTTTTTCCGGCACAAGGTCCGCCGGTAAGTACTATTCGTTTCATAATAAACTAATAAATCCCTTCCACCCGGAAGTGAAAGGGACTATTATCTAACATTACTGCTTTACAGTGCAAAATGTCATTTGTTGAATTACTCAGCTGCTGGAGCTTCCTCCTCTGCAACAGGTGCCTCTGCAGGCTGCTCTACTGGAGCCTCCTCAACAGCAGGTGCTGGCTGGTTCTCTGCAACTACAGTTACAGGAATCTTAACCTCAACCTCCTTGTGGAAGTGAACAGTAGCCTCAGATGTGCCAACCTTCTTCATATCGTGCATTGTGACAATCTTGCGATCAACCTCAATACCACGCTTTGCAAGCTCTTCAACTACAGTTGCTGCATTAACAGAACCGTAAGTTACACCAGTAGCTGATACCTTTGCTTCAATAACAAGTTCTACACCATCCAACTGTGATGCCTTCTTCTCTGCCTCAGCCTTAAGAGCTGCAAGTTTAGAAGCCTGCTGCTTTAAGTTCTCAGCCAACTGCTTCTTAGCTGAAGGAGATGCGATAACACCTTTACCTGTTGGAATGAGATAGTTACGACCGTAGCCGTTCTTTACATTAACGATATCGTTCTTGTATCCAAGACCGATAATATCTTCTTTCAATATAATCTCCATCTATTGACCTCCTTTTTACTTCATCAAATCGGTTACGTATGGAAGGAGCGCAATCTGGCGAGCACGCTTAACAGCCTGTGCCACACGACGCTGATACTTCAATGAAGTACCTGTGATACGACGAGGAAGGATCTTACCCTGCTCGTTAAGGAACTTCTTCAAGAACTCACCATCTTTGTAATCGATGTACTTAATACCGCTCTTCTTGAAACGGCAATACTTCTTCTTCTTTGTGTCGATAGAAGGAGCGGTCAAATAACGGATTTCTGATTTCTGCTCTGCCATGATTTAAGCCTCCTTTTTAGCTGCCCATTTAGCACGACGCTTCTCAGCATAAGCTGCAGAGTACTTGTCTTGCTTAACGGTAATGTAACGAATAACCTTCTCGTCACGACGGAAGCCGGTTTCGAGAGTGTTAATAACTGATGGTTCTGCATTGAACTCTAACAATGCGTAGAAGCCTGATGACTTCTTCTGAATGTTGTAAGCCAACTTCTTCAGACCCCAGATCTCTTCGTTCAAGATCTCAGCACCATTATCAGTGAGCAGTGTCTTGAATTTAGCGACCGCTTCCTTCATCTGTTCGTCAGATAAAACGGGAGTCAAAATGAAAACGGTTTCGTATTGATTCATACTACTTAATTATATAAAATGAATTAAAAATGCACCTTGCATACGCAAATGCGACGCAAAATTACAACATTTCATGCAATTGACCAAATAATTTTAGTACTTTTGCTCATCGTATAGCATAATTACAGGTTCGTTATGAGAAGATATATCAAATATTTAGGCCTTATTGCCATCATCATTGGCATTCTCTTATTTGCAATCCACGTCATCATCAATTATCCAAAGAACACCTTATTGTTTACTGGTTTGATATTGGTTCTTGGCGGTACTATTGCCTTTATAAAAGGGAATAAAACAACCTTCTGACAAATCTCAAAGGTCAATTTCAAAGCTCAAAGCTCAATAATAAGAAACGCAAAAAAGAGTTCGCGAAGAAAACTAAAATAGTTCGCGAACAATTTCAAAAGAGTTCGCGAACTCTTTCCGGATTGTTCGCGAACTCTTTTTTGATTGTCTTAGCAGAATCTGGAAAGACCCTTATTATCCTTCTGCTACCGGGCCTGAAGACTCGGTTCCTTCTGCCTTCTTTTTCTCTTTCTTTCCCTTCTTTTCTTTCTTCTCCCTTGGTGTTACTTGTTCATACGTAACATCATTCAGAGTGAAATACTTAGCAGAGGCAAGGAACTTTATAACAGGTTTCTCAATGTGCTGTTGTGCGCGGAACTGCTCAACGCTCTCCACCGCCTTGCTCTTAAACGAGGGAATCAACGTACCCATATCGCCAAACTCCACAATGTCGCCATTCGCCACAATCTCACGAGCGGTCTCGCTGGCAAGATTCAACACAGCTGCTACCTCCTGCGCATTAAAGGTTGTCGACTTAGCAATGCGTGCACAGAAATTACGGAAATCTACACGTTGTCTGCCCGTTGGGCGCGCTACAATAACAGTCTTTCCAGCCTGTTTGCCGATGTTTAACTTCTGTTCTTTCAAGAAAAACTGAATAGGTTTGTTTGCCATATCATCTTTAAGGTGGTCTCTCTTTGTGATAGCTCCGTAGGCTCGAGACCTTTTAGCCCACGGAGCATTTGTTAATGATTTTGTTTACTATAAAAGTCTTACAAAAGTCTAGACTATATATGATTAGCAGGAAATACTTCCCATAAATTGCTAACCACGTATATTTTTTACCATCTTGATATTTTAAAAGCCCACAAATGGAAGCAAATAGGTATTAGTCATCGCTCCACCAGCCGTTGCAAAACCAGCATGTGCACCAGTTATTATTAATCCGCGTCGATCGCTACCAGAATGAAACCTATTCGAACTTGTCACGAAAGCAATTGTCAAAAGTATAATCAAAACTAAAACCTACATTATTAAACGCATCACTAATCTTCAATTGTTGCGCATATGTTAACCCTGAGTTTACTTGCCATATAGGTTGCGAGACAGAATTATCTTGTATTGAGCTTGCACCAAACATCTTATATAGCTGCACAAACTCTCCCATTGTAGGTACATACCACTTTCCAATATTGCTTCCTGTAATAGTCACCCCTGTAGGAGTATAATGACCAGCCGCATAGAACAACGGATATTTTTCTTTTTCATTTGCTTTGACAAGTCCATCTTTTGAACCTGCTGCATCCCAAGTCCACTTGTATCCATCCATATCATTGCGTGCATCCCATATTGTCGTGTAATATGTAGTATTTATTGCTGTAGAATTAAGATTAATGCCTGATCCTGTAAATTGATATCCTGCAGGACCATAAGGGCTATTATCTTTATCATATAATACTTCTAGCCCTGCTGCTATACCTTTTTCTGTGTTAGTCTTTTCTCTGGCAACAACACCTATAGGAGTGTGAGAGGGATGTTCATTCAGTGTCCAGACCGTTCCGTCCTCATAGAGATAAAGTACCCCTTTCAATTTAATGTTTACCGTATAAGAATGGTTACGCATAAATTGTAATGTCCCAAGATGAGATAGTGATAATGCTTTTCCTGCAAGACTTGTTCCATAAAATGTACCCCCATTAAACTTAAAGGTCATATCACCTGCAGAGATACCAGGCACAACATAAGTATAGTTTGTAACAAAATCATGTGCTTGTACGTATTTTGCATTATATGTATTCGATGTTGCAGGAAGTGTGTAAGAATCAGAGAAAGAACCATTGATAGGTGTTAAAGTCTGTGCATCAAGACTATAATCTATGGAAACAGGTTGTGCTGTTGTTGATTCCATATTACCATTAATACCAACTGCTTTGTCTGAATACCCAATAATACGAAAGCGCACACGAGCATTCTGACGCTTCATATCGAAATGTACACGCCAGGCTGTTCCACTGATAGTTTCATGTTGCTTAACACCAATAAGTGCATCATTTCCATTACTTACAGTGAGTTTCGTTCCATTATCTACTACAGCATCATTGAAACAAACAAAAGTATAAGTACCTGCATTGAGTTTAGTTTTGAACCGGCATCATGAATAAACTTACCACTAGATAATGTTCCTGCCAATTTGCTGTTTGCACCAGTAACTCTTGTCCCTGTTGCCTCATCTATGGCATATATCGTGTAGTGTCCGTCTGAAATAGTTTTTGTAGCACGTGTTTGTGGCATCTGAGCATCCTGCTCTACACTAATCTCTGCTTCTAAGTCATCACCAAGGTCAACAGTTTTCGATTGTACAGGGCGTTCTGACCTTGATAAAGGTGTATCGGTATCATAATCTTCTGCGCTAAATGAGAAGTTATTATCTGATAATTCGATAGGTGCATTATTTTCTATATCAATATCACTACTACAAGCTGAAAGAACCATTACCCCAACAAAACTTGTAAAAAATAAGATTTGTTTCATTTTCATATCTTCATTCTTTTATAATTCGTTATTATTAAAGTTCTAACTCACCACCATTAACCTCTTCGTCTGGATTCCACTCTTCCTCTGTAGATGTTTGCGAATTCATTTCTACACTTGTTTTACAAATCAAATTTTCCATTTCAACCCGAAGTAACATACAAGAGGGTGCTTCATAAAGTTGTACTTTGTTTTCTTTCATTTCCATTCGTTTGTTTTATTTTTTAATACAAATAAAATGCTTTCATTCTCTCTTCAAGAAACACAAAAAAAGAACAAAGGAAACTCCTGAAAGTCCTTTGTTTACTAGCTTTACGGCACGCTTCGCGCGCGTATGCGAGAAGAAAAAAATGTATAGTTTACGCCTGCTCTACTAGAGAGAGAGAGAGTATACAAATATTTGGAACTACCAAATAATTTGCCATCTTTTTCTCATTTTGAGATGTTAAAGAATCCAACGCAATAGCACGTGCATTTACACCTTTATCATATAAGGCGCAAATATTAGCTTGATTGAAATTCGTTGTCTGTAACATCATTCTTAAGTTGGTTAATTCTCACTCAACGGGCGCAAAGGTAAAAAGAAATATCGAAAGAGAGAAAAGAAAAGCCAAAAAATATTGCTTTCTTGCTCAATTTAAAACGATTTGTCTGCTTTCTTGGACATCGTTCTACTAATCAAGGAGTGCAAAAGGCAAAGAAGAGTTACTACCTTTATATATAATAAGAAGATGTGCCAAATACCTATTCGGCTTTGACACATCTCAATCACACTTACAAGAATAAACCTCTTTCTAATCTTCGTCTGGCACAATAAGCTTGTAGCCTTTACCATGAATATTAATAATCTCTATTTGATTATCTGGCTTCAAGTGCTTACGAAGTTTTGTGATATACACATCCATTGAACGAGCATTGAAGTAATTATCATCAATCCAAATGGTCTTTAAAGCATAATCACGCTGGAGAATCTCATTAGAATGAGCACATAGCAAAGCTAGTAATTCATTTTCCTTCGTAGTAAGCTTAGTTACTTTCTCTGGATTATTATCTAATGTCAACAATTGCTTCTGTGTATCGAAAGTAAACCGACCAATATTATACATAGTAGATTCTTTCGTCTTCTTTCCCTTTACACGACGAAGAATAGCCTCAATACGGAAAACAAGTTCTTCCATTGAGAAAGGCTTGGTGATATAGTCATCTGCACCAATCTTGAAGCCTTCAAGTATATCTTCTTTCAGTTGCTTTGCTGTAAGGAAGATAATTGGAATTTCCGCATTTGCTTGACGAATCTCTTGTGCTAGTGTGAATCCATCTTTCTTTGGCATCATCACATCAAGTACACAAATATCATACTTATTCTTCAAGAAAGCCTTATAGCCTACTTCACCATCTGGGCAAAGGTCAGCTTGAAAGCCTTTTGCCTGTAAGTATTCACTCAATAGTGTTCCGAGGTTCTCATCATCTTCACACAATAAAATCTTTAACTTATCATCCATAATCTATAACTTTTAATGTTTATACTTCATCTTCTATTTCTTCATCACGAATCACGGGAAGTTTTATAATAAACTTAGTTCCCTTACCAAACTCGCTTAACACTTTAATCTCACCACCATGTAAATCAACCATTCTCTTTACATAGGCTAAACCTAAACCGAATCCTTTTACATCATGCCTATTACCTGTATGTACACGATAGAACTTATCAAAGATCTTCTTTAAGTTTTCTTTCTTTATTCCCATACCTGTATCACGCACAGAAAGATAAAGGTGTTCATTCGTATTCCATGTCTTCAAATAGACATTTAATGGTTCATCTGGCTTTGCATACTTGACAGCATTATCCAAGAGATTAAATATCACATTCTGGAAGTGCATTTCATCAACATACATAGTTGAATCAACAGCTTCAATCTCCGTATAAACTTTACCACCTGTATGTTCTACTCGCAGTGCAAATGAGTGTGCAATAGTTTCAACCATTTCGTTTAAGTCCGTATGCTTCTTCTTTAGTACTGCCTTCTTTCTATCGTACATACTCATCTGCAATACTTTCTCAACTAAGAAACGAAGGCGCTTAGCCTCATCATTGATTACACCGCCCAAGTGTTCCACCATCTTCGGAGACTTTTCCAAACTCTTGTCGTTCATCATCTGTGCCGCCAAAGAGATACTTGCAATAGGTGTCTTCAACTCATGTGTCATATTATTGATAAAATCGTTCTTTATCTCACTATAACGCTTCTGACGGAAGATCGTTACAATAGTGAAGATAAAAGTTACCAACAATACAAACGTGAAGATGATTGAAGGTATCATAAAACGAATACTAGAGAAGATGTAATTATTCATCTCAGGGAAGTGTACCTTCACAACTCCCATTCTACTCACTGGGTCATTACGGAATAACACCTGTGAATAAGTATTCTCTTCCCCATCCGATACATAATCTGGACAACGATAGACTTCACGACCATCTTGCGTTGTAACCGTAAAATGATAGGGGATGTTAATACCATTATTCATCATTTCTGCCTTTAAATCTTGGTCTAACAATTTAAAGTTAATACGTTGTTTTAGAGGCTTATCTGATGCTGAATAAAGTATATTATAAACAACCTCTTCAAGCATTGCTTTCTGATAGACATAACGATTACGAACAATCTCTTGCATGTTACGTTTTGTTGCAGAAAGCGAATTACTATCATTACGGAGAATCATTGCCTTAGGGGTCAATGATGGCTTCGACTGTAATAACTTCGCTTCAAAAGAAGTATATGCATCGCCTTGACTATCTACTGCTGGAGTTTGATGTGCTGCAACGGAATTATCCTTTGAAGTTGAATGTTGTTCCGACTGCTTACGCTCTTTTTTATTTACATCATCTTCTAAATAACGAAGGGTCTCATTCAATTCCATATTCCGAGAAGCCTGATAAAGAGCACGGTTGACTGATTCGTCAAACTGTTCTTTCTTCATCTCAGCCATTTCTTCAATGTAATTGAGTTGGAGTAGGAGTAAGCCTAGGAATGATAATCCCATGATTACTGCAATAATCCAAATTGTCTTCTTCTTCATTATTATTACTTCTATTCGTGTAGGCTACGACTTCTGAATGAGATTCGGACTACAGCTCTACTACGATGTTCACGATTGCAAAGATAATATTTTATTAATCCATTAACACAAAAACGTTAACAAATAGAATATGATTTAAATTAATTAACGGATTATTGTATTTAGGATTAATTATTATTAATCATATCGTAAGTATATTAGTACAAGGACGACTAAAGAAAAGTCCAATGGGCAGACTCTAAATTGAACCTGCAAAATCGTAATGAATAACGAAACATCATTGATTTATTGAGAAAAGACAAAAAGACCTATAAACCCATGTAAGTTAGCCTAGATTTAAATATAGGAATACTTCACCTTAAACGTCAATTAATCTCTAACTTAAACGCCAATTAAACTTTAAGTTAAACGATGAATATACTTTAAGTTAAACGATAGTTGTACTTTAAGTTAGAGGTTAATTGTACTTTAACTTAGACTTTAATTAAACATAAACTTAAAGTGAAACAAAGTAGAATTAGGACATAAAGAAAGAGGCACGTTACAATCTTATCAAGAAGAAATAAGAAAGAACGCGCCCCACAAGGAAGATGATTATTAACTAAAAAAATAAACTATTCTTCTTCATCCTTTACTTCAGCTTCATGCTCTGCAATTAACTTCTGCTGTAAATCATTAGGAACAAGCTCATAACTAGCAAACTTAGTTGTGAAGCTAGCTCTACCACCAGTGAGGGAGCTGAGAGAAATACTATAGTTAGCAAGCTCTTTTAGAGGAATCTTTGCTTGTAACTTCTGATAGCCTGCTTCTGAATCCATACCCATGATCATGGCACGACGTCCTTGTAAATCGCTCATCACATCACCCATATAGTCACCTGGAACGTAGACTTCCAAGTCATAAATAGGTTCTAGAATCTTTGGTCCAGCAGCTTTGAAGGCATCAGAGAAAGCATGGCGAGCTGCCAAAGTGAAAGAAAGTTCGTTAGAGTCAACTGGGTGCATCTTACCATCGTAGACAATCACACGAACATCACGCGCATAACTACCAGTCAGAGGTCCACGCTCCATACAGTCCATGACACCTTTCAATATAGCTGGCATGAATCGAGCATCAATAGCACCACCGACAACAGAGTTGATGAACACAAGTTTACCACCCCAAGGAAGAGTGCGTTCTTCACAACCTTTAATATTCATCTTAAACTCTTGTCCGTTGAACTTATAGGTTGTTGGAGCAGGCATACCTTCAGCGTATGGCTCAACAATCAAATGAACCTCGCCAAACTGACCAGCACCACCACTTTGCTTCTTATGACGATACTCTGCCTTTGCTTGCTTAGTTATCGTTTCACGATAGGGAATCTTAGGCTCCTTAAAGGTTACCTGTAGCTTTTCATTGTTCTCTAAACGCCATTTCAAAGTACGAAGATGGAACTCTCCCTGTCCATGTACAATTGTTTGTTTCAACTCCTTACTTTGCTCCACAACCCACGTCGGATCCTCTTGACGCATCTTTAGTAATGCTGCCATGAGCTTCTCTGTCTCTTGTGAACTCTTAGCCTCGATAGCCCTTGAGTATTTTGAATTAGGATATTTAATGAAGTCGAAACGTTGATCAGTACCCTTACCATTGAGCGTGTTACCAGTCTTAACATCCTTCAACTTCACCATACAACCCAAATCACCTGCATTCAGTATGTCAACAGGAATACGGTTAGCACCTGCACAAGCATAAAGCTGTCCAACACGCTCTTTTGAACCACGATCAGAGTTAGTAAGATCATCACCTGTCTTCACACTACCACTCATCACCTTAAAGTAACTTACTTCACCAATATGTGGTTCCATACCCGTCTTGAAGAAATAGAGTGATTCTGCGCCCTTAGAATCAGGAGCGACCTCTTCACCACGTGTGTTATGTAGTTTAGGCATTTCGTCAACGAACGGAACGACATTACCTAAGAACTCCATCAATCTACGAACACCCATACTCTTGCCAGCACATACACAGAAGACTGGGAAGATAGAACGTGTAACAAGACCTTTACGAATACCCTCACGCAACTCGTCTTCAGAGAGAGTCTCTTCTTCAAAGAACTTCTCCATCAACCCTTCATCATTCTCTGCAGCAGCCTCAACAAGTGCCTTATGAAGTTCCATAGCCTTATCCATCTGATCGGCAGGAATATCCTCAATGATTGGTTCTCCACCTTCAGGCTTCCAGCTATACTTCTTCATCAACAGAACATCAATCAGACTATTAAACCCTGGTCCTGTCTCTAATGGATATTGTACTGGAACACACTTTGAACCATAGATCTCTTGCATACTTGCAATGAGATTATCAAAGTCACACTTATCAGAATCAAGCTGATTAACCAAGAAGATTACAGGCTTCTTGAGTTTCTCTGTATAACGGAAGTTATTTTGTGTGCCAACCTCCGGACCATACTGACCATTGATAAGAATAACTGCTTCATCAGTTACATTAAGAGCAGTTATTGCACCACCAATAAAGTCATCGCTACCCGGACAGTCAATGATATTCAGCTTCTTATTATTCCATTCTACATGGAATACCGTTGGAAACACCGAGTAACCATACTCCTGCTCAACTGGGAAGTAATCGCTAACTGTATTCTTAGCTTCAACTGAACCGCGACGCTTAATAACGCCGGCTTCGAATAACATACTTTCGGCAAGAGTAGTCTTGCCGCTACCCGCACTGCCAACTAAGGCAATGTTCTTAATCTCGTTTGTCTGATATACTCTCATATCTGATAGATTTAAGCTGTTAGTAATAATTTATTCGTTTCTAGAGGGACAAGTATTAACTCATCCATTCAGCGGTCTAAGTTAGACATTTCCAATGAGAACACCAAAGTTTCTTACTAAAAAAGCAAATTCTTTTAAAACTTATTAGTACATTTGCATTAGTTCTTATTAGTCATACATTAATATATACGAACAAACACCTATCATGTTAGGATTGTACATTCACATACCTTTCTGTGCCAGTCGCTGCATTTATTGCGGCTTCTATTCTACTGTGCCAGCCAAGAAGAAGGACGAAAGGCTTTCTGTGGAAGAACAGTATGTGAACGCCATCTGCCATGAGATGGAAATGCGTGAGGAGAAAGACAATGAAATGTCTGGTGGGAGGACGACTAGTTTGACAAGTATCTACTTAGGTGGTGGCACTCCCTCACAACTTTCCTTTGAAAGCCTCAAGAAGATATTCCAGACGATAGATAAGGTATATCACATTGGTTTAGAATGGGATATAGAGAACAACAGCTGCACCACTACTCTGCCTATCGAAGTCACTATGGAGTGCAATCCTGACGATGTGACGGAAGAGTTTGCACAGAACTTGCGTTCTCTTCCTATCAATCGTATCTCTATGGGAGCGCAGACCTTCTCTGATGAACGCCTACGTTTCCTGCATCGTAGACATACTGCTGACGAGGTAGAAACTGCTGTCATGCGTCTTAGAAGTGTAAACATCAAGAACATATCAGTAGACCTTATGTTTGGTTTTCCCAATGAGACACTTGAAGAATGGAAAGAAGACATTGAACGACTACTTGCTTTAGACATTGAGCATATCTCTGCATATAGTCTTATGTATGAAGAAGGAACTCCCCTCTACCGCCTTCTTCAAGCAGGAAAGGTTAAGGAGATGGACGATGAACTTTATCGTCAGATGTACGATACACTCATCGACCGCTTAGCCAAAGCAGGTTATGAGCAATATGAGATTAGTAACTTTGCCAAGCTCCAAGTTCAAAGCCTCCAAGTTCAAAGTCCCTATCGCTCCCAACACAATAGTTCTTATTGGCACAATGTACCTTATTTAGGTATCGGTGCTGCAGCCCATTCCTACAGCAATGGTAAGAGAAGTTGGAACGTAGCAGACACTAAGGCTTATATTGCTTCTATCCAAGAAAACAGGCTTCCTTGCGAAGAGGAGATAATTGATGCTGACACACATTACAATGATATGATAATGACTGCCCTCCGTACGTGTGAAGGAATAGACCTATCGACGCTCTCTGCTGAATATCGAACTTATCTCATGCGTCTTGCTAAGCCTTTACAACAACAAGGTTTATTGAAAGAGGAGAATGGTTGGCTCCACCTTACACGTGAAGGTATCTATGTCAGCGACTCAGTTATGAGCGATTTAATGAAAGTATAAGTATATCATCACCCAACATTCCCATGACCAACGAAGAATTTGAAAAGAAGTGGGCAGAGAATCGCAAAGAGGTTCTTGCCAACAACGAAGAGTATCAGCGTATTGTCCAAAGCTATAAAAGTTCAGGCTGGATAGATTATATCATCTTCATCGCAGGTTTTGTCATCTGCGAGAACTATACCAAGACGATTGTAAACAGCATTGTACTCCAATATCTCCTTGCACTTGTAGGAATGATCTTAATATGGTTGGGCTATCGCCTTATCAAGAGTTTATTCAACAGCAAGCAAACATTAGAGGAACTCGAAGAAAAGATTAAACAGCAGTATAGAGACTCACTCTCCAACTGATAAAAACTACAAACCTCCGACCTTACAGTGACTGAGAAGCACTCTAAAAGTCGGAGGTTTCGTATATTCAGCTTATCTGAAGAATGCCTGAATAAGCTTATTCTTTCTTTGCAGGCGTCTTCTCCTTTGCTGGTGGTAACACTAGATTTAAGATGACACCGACAACTGCAGAGAGTCCGATACCACTAATCGAGAAACTACCCCACTGCAGCACTGCACCTCCAATACCCATTGTCAACGTAATAGATATAATAATGATATTACGTGTGCGGTTGAAGTCAACCTTATGCTGAATGAGGTTCTGAATACCTACGGAAGCGATTGTACCAAAGAGCAATAACATGATACCTCCTAACACGGCTGCAGGAATACTTTGCAAGAGAGCGCTCAACTTACCTATAACCGAGAATACAATAGCTGTTGCAGCAGCAATACGAATTACCTGAGGGTGTGTTACCTTAGTAATACTCATCGCTCCTGTCACCTCACTATAGGTTGTTACAGGGGGACCTCCAAAGAAAGATGCAGCCAAACAAGCCAAACCATCACCTAACATTGTACGATGCAATCCAGGAGATGCCGTAAAATCTTTATCAGCAACAGCACTTACTACATAAATATCGCCCACATGCTCTATCACTGGTGCTATAGCCACAGGTATCATATAAAGGAATGGTTCCCATGCGAATTGTGGCAAATGGAAATCTGATAAGGCGGGAGGCAAAGCTAACCATGGTGCTGCCTCAACGTGTGAGAAATCAACAACGCCCAAACAAATAGCGACAATATAACCTGAAACGATACCACAAATAACGGGTACAAGCTTCATCAGACCACGCCCCATAGACAACACACACACTGCTACTGCCAATGAGACAAATGCCAATAACCAATTTGTCTTTGCCATATCAACTGCTGACGTCGATAAGGACAAGCCTATTAAAATAATAACAGGTCCTATGACAACAGGTGGGAACAATCTGTCTAGCAGTTTCTTTCCCTGCCATTTTATTAAGGCTGACATAACAAAATAAACGAGAGAGACTCCTGCTATTCCTGCCAATGTACCAGGCATTCCCCATTGCTTTGAAGCCGCAATGATTGGTGCGATAAAGGCAAATGATGAACCTAAAAAAATAGGAACCTTACCTTTCGTAACCAAATGAAAGATAAAAGTTCCTAGACCTGCTGTGAATAACGCCGTTGCTGGATCAAGCCCAACAAGCAAAGGGACGAGGACAGTAGCACCGAAGCCACAAAGAGGAATTGTACTCCCACTATGGTTTTGCGCACTGGTGATAGTTTTAAATTATCCATGTATTGATTGATAAATATTAGTTTTCACAAATAGCCAATAGTCTAAGTATGGTCTACGTCTGCAAAATTATAAAAAAATGTGCATTATGTAGGAACAATGGATGAAAAGTTTAAATCTAAGGCTAAAAGCCATGGTAGGATATCGATAAAAGAATATTTTTCGTACCTTTGAAGTCTTAATTATCTACATTCAATAATATTGCCGTATGACAACAAAACTATTTTATCTCGCTTTTCTATTGCTATTCACTAGCTGTATCAATACCTCACAAACGGCTAAGACACTTGAGGAAGCTGCAGAGGAAGAAGAAATCCCTGACTATACTCTTTCAAAGGAAGAATACGAAATAATATCCTCTGCTAACGCATTCGGACTAAAACTCTTTCAGCAACTATCCAATAAAGAGAACGAGAAGAGCATTGTATTCTCACCAACAGCTGTCATCTATTCTCTTAACATGTTAAACAATGGTGCTGCTGGGACTACAAAGCAGGCATTATGTCATGCCCTTGGATATCAAGAAAAGCAACTTGATGATGTCAACAAACTTAATAAGAAGATACTTATAGGTCAAAGACGAGAGACCTTCTCCAATCTAGGCGTAAGCAATCCAAAGGATAAGGGCTCATCGAATGGGTATATGGTCACAGCTAACTTCATGGCTCTCAATGAAGCAACGGAGCTATTGCCCGAATACCAGAAAGCACTTCAAGATTATTACTTCACGAATATCATTGCCTCAGCTAACCAACAACAAGAGCGAATAAAGGCTGATTCTCTTTGTGCAAGATAACGAAAGGCGACATCACGACATTGCCCATCGATGTTTTAACTCCGCACTCTGCACAGATTATCAATGCTGTAGCTCTACGAATCCCATGGAGTAATGAGTTTGTGGGAGAGACCACTAATGGACAAACTTTCTATAAGCAGGATGGTAATCAGACCAAGGTTAACATGATGCACACCTTTGATCAAGACAAGAACTTTCTAGGATACGAAGGAAAGCAATATAAGGTTCTGACCTTAGCCATGCAGAACGGCTTCTTTATGTATGTCGTTCTCCCTCACAAAGGCAATAAATTAGAAGATATTATCAACGACTTTAAGGATAGCACTCTCTATGACTTAACGAAGCTACATAAGCAATATGACGAGGTGGAGATTGCTCTTCCTAAATTCTCAACATCTATCAAATTACCTTTGAAAGAGCTATACACCAAATCAGGACTAGGCGTGCTCTTCTCTCAACAAGCAGCAAATCTCAGTCAGATGAGCCCGTCACCCTTATATATAGATAAGGTGTATCAACAAATAAGACTGGATGTTAACGAGAAAGGAGTAGCTGCGAAAGCCGTTCAATCGACCTCAATGATGACTCTTGGCATAAATACCCACCCCACAAGGTTCACGTTTACAGCAGATCATCCATTCTTCTATTACATTACAGATCAATATGGTAACATTTGCTTCATGGGTAAATTCATGGGCGATTGATTCCCTTACAAACGTAAGTCTGTCAGTTTACATCCATATAGGAACCACTATTATTTACATAACTATTTCTATATTCTATAAAAACAAAATGGAGACAATAGCATTTAACTTCGATTCCGTCCCATCAACATGGGAAATTTGTTTCAACAAAGATTGCCCACGCAAGGACACTTGTATGCGTTATTTTGTTGGGCAACATCTACCAGAAGACAAAAACATAGGCTTCGCCGTCTTCCCCAATGCGCTACAAAACGGCAAATGCGAGTTTTATGTAGAGAAGAAAGTGATACGTGCAGCATGGGGATTCCATCATCTATTCCTCAATGTCAAGCATGTAGACGACACGCCGATACGCAGAGAAATACAGCAATATCTAGGAAGCCGCCCTACTTACTATCGCTATATGAACGGACAACTCACGCTCACACCTGAGCAACAAGCGGATATTATTGACATATTCCGTTCGTATGGTTACACCGAAAAGTTAAGGTTTGACTATTACGTTGACCGCTATTCTTTCGAATAGAATAGTGTATCACTAATCGTATCATAGGCTGAGACAGTGTGTCTCAAACCTGTGATACACACAGTCTCAGACCTATGAAACACACAGTCTCAAGCCTTGATACACACTGTCTCAAACCTTTGAGACACACTGTTTCAAGCCTTGAGACTCTATGGATATCTGTATTACTATGTTTACTATGAAATATTAAGTACTCATAAAGCTTATTCAAACGGACGGACAATCATACCGTTGGTAGGAGCGGAATCTTGTAGAGTAGCTGTCTGGTTGTTAATCATTAGAGCATATCTACCCGTTTGATTAGACGGTACTGCGCTTGAAGACCAGTAATAACCTGTCACACCAGCAGCATTGAATTTATAGTTGTTCAAGCTTGTACTATAATAACCTAAGAGTGGAAGATAGAAATACTGATCCATCTCTGTGCTGGCAGGGAGCGTCTTCGAAACTGCTTTTAATAGTCTTTTATAAGTGTTGCGTAGGTCGGTTGAAGCGTCATCAGGCTGATGACTATCAGAGAAGCCCGTGATATAAGCTCTCTTCTTAAACCATGTACCCCCTTTATAGAGGTAGCCCATAGTTGACCAAAGCTCATCAGCATCATAGCGTGGGTCGCCCTTCATCACATACCATGCCATTTCGTTAGCGTTAGGGAGGGCAGCAAAGTGAGAGGTTGAGGCTTCAAGCGGACCAGCAGCTGTACGATTAGGAGTGTAACTATCACTTCCTGGCTTTGGATAGTTCGTACTACTGGTTGTTAAGAACTTTGTTGGCTGCCATGGGTCAGCACTGTTCCATTCGTGCCCACTCCAATAGTTCGCCTTTGCATCCCACATATAATAGTTGGTACCACCGTAGTCATTGATAGAGAGGTTAGCGGTCACGTCATGAATAGAGCCTGGAACAAAGGTGAGGGTAACATACTTAGTTACAGTACCTTCGATAGTTTCCTTCGGATTATCGGCCGTATTGCGAAGCCAGTAACGGATGCGAAGACTATGCCTACCCGGTGCTATCACAGCGTAGGAAGCGTTCTTACTCATGTCAGCGGTCGTATTGTCGATAGCAAACCCACTCCCTGTCGTGAGTGTGATAGTCTTCGAACCACCCGAAGCAAGTGAGAGCGTACCGTCTGTTGCAATATTGTAAACCCCAGCTATATTGTCTTCTGATGAAATCTCAATCTTAGTAATCTTACTATGCTGTACGTATGTATTACTTGAACGAGGGATGAGACAGATGAAAGAAGCCTTGTGCTCGAGTGTAAACTTATAGTCGCTCCCTACCTTTTGGGCAGTTGCAACACCGCAGTCACCCGACTCGCCTGCATGGTCGAAGTTGTTAGGCGCAGACTGTGTTTGTTTGTTCTTAATCTCTACTTGTGGTTGTGAGCCTGTGAGCCCTTTATTGGTATAGACAACAGCATGCGTCGGACTGGTGTAGCTACCAGCAATGGTAAACAAGGCGTTCGATTTCTTTGAGGGAATAGGAAAGGAGGCTGTAGCACTCTGTCGCCAATGACCAGCATTGTCTTTCACCAATATCTTGTCAGTATTTCTCCATATGACAGAGGCTCCGCTACCCTTGGTATGATCGTAGATAATCGTACGTGTCGGTGCTTCTTCTTGAGAGACACCACTGAAGGTCATGGAGTCCTCCACAACACGATGGCTTTCCTTATCGTTTTGTAGAAGGTCATCATTTGAACAACTCGTCGTTACTGCTGCACCTATCAAAGCACAGCCTACCCATGACGATAGTAATCGTAAAGTCTTTATAAACATATATCTCTTATTCGTTAAGTGTGTTTTACCTTATATATATGGAGTCTATTCGCTCCAATTATGATTTATATTCGACGCATCATCATCGTCCCACAAGAAGGTTTTCTTTGCGTCACCAGCACCTTCTCCAGCGTTGATTCTGCCAGCATTGCCGCTTGCATTGACCAAAATAGTCTCCGCATAAGTATTCAATACATTACATTCTGGCTTAACATACACATTACGCCTTGTAAGTTCTTCTTCTTCATCAATTAAAATGGATTACTATATTACTCTTTACGTCTACGAGCATTTCACATAAAATACCATCGTAGTTTCAGTTCTTGGGTTAATTCCGGTGCAAAGTTAAGAAAAAAAAACGAAAGTAACAAACACTATAACAGAATAATAGAACGTTATGGCGTTTATTACTTCCTACTCATATACTCGTTATTGAGAGCTTATCGACGCTTAATAATCACATAAATGATAACAGGTGCACCGATGAGAGGCGTAACAGCATTAAGGGGAATTATACCTAATTCTCCAGGAAGATAACAGATAAGGTTGCAGAATAAAGCAATTACCGCACCTGTTAGCACTGTTCCAGGAAGGAGGATCTGATGGTTGTCTGTGCGGAATAAGAGCCGAGAGATATGTGGTATAGCTAAACCAATAAAAGAGACAGGTCCACAGAAGGCTGTTGTTACGGCTGTCAATAAACCGACTGTCACGAGTAATAGGTTACGTATCTGGCGGATATTGATACCAAGACTTTCAGCATATTGAGTGCCTAAGAGCATAATGTTGAGGGGCTTTATTAAGAATATGGAGGCTATGATACCAACCAAACAGAGTAAAGCGAAGAGCAACATGTGATTCATTGATACACCTCCAAAGTTGCCCATCCCCCATACCATATAACTCTTTACACCTTCTTCTGAAGCAAAGAAATTCAATAATGCCACAGCTGACGAGGAGACATAGCCCACCATCAGACCAACGATAAGCAATAGAACACTGTTCCTTACCATAGTCGAAAGAAACAGAATAATCATCGTTACGACTATTGCACCGATGAATGCAGACGTAAGAATAGCAAGGAAACCTGATATGGTAAATAGGGTTGTTGACACACTCCCACCTAAGAATAACATCACGATTGCCACACCTAACCCTGCTCCCGAGCTGATTCCGAAGACATCTGGACCAGCCAAAGGATTACGAAATGCAGTTTGAAGCATTAGACCACAGACTGCCAGCGACGCCCCACATAGCATTGCTGTTAAGGCTTGAGGGAGTCGATTCTCCATTACGATATACTTCCAACTCTCCTTGCCTTCGAACTTATCAAAGAATATATCGCAGACATCGGCTAATGGGATTCTCACCGAACCCACTATAAGATTCATGGCAAACAGCATGATTATGCCAGCCACTAACAATAGGATGATACTGACGTTCCTCTTCATCACTTAAGTTTCTTGTAATAACGCATTGCACCTAAATGCAAGTCGGGATGGAAGAGTTGGATCAAGTCAGATAGCAGCCAATCAGGTCGCCAACTGACTTCCTCAAAGTAGGGCGTACTATCCACCTTACAGCCATAAACCTCTCCTGTTTATAAGGCTTCAACGCTCCATAGCCTTGATACTCCGCCAATAAGGTATTCAAACTGAAGTTCCCATTATAACTGAGAATCCAGAAGTCACTGTCTCCAAACTTATCTAATATCGTCTCAAAGGGCATTGAAAGACTACCGCTATGTTTGTCCTGCGCATAAGCATAAGAACCATTGGCATCCTTATACAACAAGCCCACACTACTCTCTCCACCAGGTAAATACCAAACGGCACCAACTTTCCTATCTGGCAAGACACTTCGCTTCACCTTGCTCTTCTTCGCCTTTGCACTCAAAGCCTTATAGTTCTGCTCTACAACCGCAAACAAGGAGTCTGCTTCATGCTCACGACCATATAACATTCCATAGAACTTCATCCATTCAGCACGCCCTAAGGCTGAACGTTCCATATAATCGGCACACTCAATAATGGGTACGCCAATCTCTTCCAATCGTCCATAACCACCACTATTCTCAAAAGGAGAAAGCAGGATAGCATCGGGCTTTATGTCTATAATATGTTCTACATCGGGCTTCATCGACTCACCACAATTAGCAATCTCTCCCTTCCGTGCTCGCTGTTGAACATCAGGGATAAGCATATACTTCAAATCAGCAACACCCACAATAGCCTTCTGGGCATGCAACATCTCAAGAAGATTCGCATGAGCCGTCGTAAACACAATGCTTCGCTGGATAGGAACATCCACACGTACTCCATCCGAGATATTCTCTGACTCAACATTACGTGGCATGAGATAATATGTTTGTAGGACTGTTCCTTTCTTCCAAGGGTTCAGCAACTTTACAACAACATAACCATCCTTATGCTCCATTGTGATATTCCGAGCATATTTAAACCCTGTCTCCCCTATTTCTTCGTTTGCTTTTTGCTGTCGAAGACTACAAGAAACCAACAATGAGAAACAAAGGACAAGTACTGATAATTGGCGCATAACTTAGAAAATTGATATGCAAAAAAATACAAAAAAAGAGGTATTATCTTGTTCTTTAAGGATATTTTTTTATACTTTAGCGACCACAAATAACTAAACAATCTAAAAGTATTAATCTAAACAACCAACACCATGGCTGAAGAAAAGTCTAATGCACTTAGTAGCCACGTCGAAACAAAACATGTTTGGCAACTACTGGCTATTATCGCTGTAACAACTATCGTTTGGAATCTTCCAACAAGTGCTTTCGGTATTGATGGGTTAACCATTGTACAACAACGTGTCATTGCAATCTTTGTGTTTGCTACCCTATCGTGGCTGACGGAATGCATCCCTGCGTGGGCAACCTCGCTAAGCATCATGTCTATCATGTGTGTCACCGTATCTAAGAACGCTTTTGGAGTCTTCAAAGGCGAGGGAGTCGGGGATTTACTTGATTCGAAGGAAATCATGGCTTCCTTTGCAGACCCAATTATTATGCTCTTCCTTGCGGGATTTATCTTAGCGATTGCTGCTTCGAAGTCAGGACTTGACACTCTCTTGGCACGTAACCTTATCAAGCCTTTCGGAAACAAGAGTGAGAATGTTCTTTTGGGCTTCCTACTTATCACAGGACTTTTCTCAATGTTCATCTCGAACACTGCCACAGCAGCCTTAATGCTTACCTTCCTTACCCCTGTCTTTGCTGCTCTGCCTGCTAATGGTAAGGGACGCATTGCCTTGACGATGTCTATACCCATTGCAGCCAACCTCGGCGGTATGGGAACACCGATTGGAACGCCTCCTAACCTTATCGCACTCAAGTATCTTAACGACCCTGCAGGCCTCAACATGAAGATTGAATTCATGCACTGGATGGCGTTCATGGCTCCACTTGTAATCGTCTTACTCCTTCTTTCATGGAGAATTATCCTCCATTTCTTCCCATTCACACAGAAGACTATCCACCTGAAGATTGATGGTGAGGTGCACCGTGGATGGCGAATGTGGGTAGTTATCATTACCTTCATTGTCACAATCCTTCTATGGGTTATTCCAAAGAAGGTCACTGGTATCGACACTAACACTGTCTCAATGATTCCAATGGCAATCTTCGCTGTCACGGGCGTTATAACAGCAAAGGATATGCAAGATATAAATTGGAGCGTCATCTGGATGGTTGCTGGAGGTTTCGCCATTGGATTAGGTATGAACGGATCGGGCTTGGCTGATGCCGCTATTGAGAGTATTCCGTTCGGCAATTGGAGTCCTATTGTCATCCTTGCCGTATCTGGTTTGATTTGTTACTTCCTCTCTAACTTTATTTCAAACACAGCAACCGCAGCCTTGTTAGTTCCCATCCTCGCTGTTGTCTGCCGTGGTATGGGCGATAAGCTCGGTGGTATTGGTGGTACAAGCACCATCCTCATTGGTATTGCCATTGCAGCATCAACAGCAATGTGTTTACCAATATCAACACCTCCAAACGCCATTGCTTACTCAACGGGCTTAGTAGAGCAGAAGGATATGCTAAAGGCAGGTCTCACCTGCGGACTCGTTTCCCTCATCTTAGGCTATATCCTACTCTATTTCATCGGCGAAATCCACTTCCTTGGTTAGAAGCATAAGCTCTATTCAGAGCGATTAAAACCAATATTTATAAATGTCTCTCTCACGGCATTATCAAACAATCGTTTGGTAGTGCCGTATTCTTATGTTCCTACTTCTCAACTTATATCATTAAATAATATGTTCTTCTTCCCTTCTGTCTAAACCCTATGTTACTATCCCCCTATGTTCGTATGTTACCATGTCTTCAAAACCTATGTCATTGAAAAATATGTCTTTATGGCATTCTGTCTAAACCCATGTTACCATCCCCCTATGTTCGTATGTTACCATGTCTCCAAAACTTATGTCATTAAATAACTATGTCTTTATGGCATTCTGTCTCTAAATCCCATGTTCTTCTGTCTCACACAAAAGCCCCACCCCGTTAGCTTGGGGTGAGGCTGTACCACGGAAGCGAGAGAACCAAATTAATACACTAGTTTTGAAAGACATTAATTTCACAATTAATATAATCGAGTTGTCTTATTACAGAACGATTGATACCCTGAATCAACCTTAAATGCTCCCGTGGTATAAAAAGAAAGCCGACCCTAAAGAAAGCCTCCCCAAGCCCCTCCGAAGGGAGGGGATGTCCATAACCCTACTTACAGGCTCTCAGTCGTTTCAAACTATATCCAATAAGGACATCCCCTCCTTTGGAGGGGCTTGAGAAAGCTTCTTTTTGGGGGTGGGGCTTCCTACCCTGCCTGTGGTCCAGTGTGGTCTTCACTCCCCTCTCCATTCAGAGAGGGGGCGGGGGTGAGGCCTTTCTTTTCCTTCCACTCTTCCCAATAAATATTATCCGAAACCAGCGAACGAGTGGCAACCTTATTGCTCTGCGTGCGCGAAGTCTCGGGAATGAAGCGGACACGGACGTTCTTTATCTGCTTTGCCGTCACTTCTTCTGGCTTTGCAATGCCCTTATCGGCGTTGATGGTGTAGTAAAACGTACCCACACCCTCCAGTTTCACCGTGCGACCCTCTGCCATAAAAGATGCCATCACACCGCCTAAATCTTTCAGTACAGCATACGTGTCACCACGACTCACCGTTGAAATCAATGCCAATCGGTCAGCCACTTGATCTGTTGTTACGGGCTTCCCCACGGTTATTGCTTCTGGATACCATAGCCCTGTTAGCTTCTTCTTTACTTTCTTAAAAAATGCCATAATATTAATGTTTTAAAGTTGATAAATATGATTTGTAAATTGTTTTCTTATTCGAGTCACCCTCGGTATGGGACTGAGGGTACCTAAGTATCATACTTAGGGTACCTGAGTATCATACTTAGACCCCCTAAGTATCATACTTTGGTACCCTATTTATAAGCCCTTGATTATCAATCACTTACAAAGGGTCTATTTTCACCCCTTTTTGTCATGTTTTTTCGCATTAATTCATACCTTTTAGAGGGCGACACCTATAAAGGGCAATCGCGAGGACTACTCGAACCCGTCGACCCTGTACCCGTACCAGCGGCCGTAGAAGTTCATGTTGACTTCGTTACTGCTGAAGACCAGGCCGTACGCGCTGTAGCTGTACCATGGGCTAGCACTTGACGACCAATAGTAGCCTTTGTCGCCAACATTGTCCAGCTGATTAGAGTGGTAGTAACCCAAGGCGGGCAGGTAAAAGTATTTGCCTGCGTCAGCAGCGGAAGGAAGGGTCAGAGATACAGACCAGGTTGGGTTGTTGTTTGATGTACGCCAATCTGTGCCGTCGTAGGCTGTGTTGCTGTTGTAATGACCTTCTGTCTGTAATACAGACTTCTTCTTAAACCACATACCACCTTTATATAAATGACCCATAGTTGTCCATAACTCATCTGTATCCCAACGAGGATCGCCATAGGCAGCGTACCATGTCATCTCGTTTACGTTGAGAAGATCTTTACATGATGCGTGAGTGGCGTCGAAGCGACCTGAACCACCGCCTTCGTTGTAGTAACGAGAGTCAGTGTTGCTCTGGGGGTAGTTGCTGGAAGTCGTTGCGCCTGGAAGCCAACTATTGAGAGTTGGCTGGCCTACGCCTGCTGACAAGTTTTTGTCCATTCGTAACCCTTCCAGTATTGTTCCTGAGCGTCCCACATATAGTAATGGTCACCATCGTAGTTCTTTACGTCAAGGTTAGCAGTGATATTATAATACTTGTTTTGGTCGTAGGTTGCTGATGCCAATGTCTTGGTTATAGTTCCCTCTGTACCTGTTGCAATGTCTTTCACCCAATAACGTATCTTTAGTGTGTGAGTTCCTGGCTTTACCACAACGTATGTACCATTGGTAGCTGCACTTGTAGCGTTATTAGTTAAGGGGAAACCGTTAGCGTATGTTCCGCTACCAACTGTTGAAACAACAATTTTCTTACCACTACCTGTACCCGTTAGTTTACCTGTAGTTGGGTCAAGCGTGTAAGTACTAGTAATGTCGTTATCTGAATTTACTTCTACTTTTGTCAAATAGCAGTCATGTAAGATTGTATTGCTGGTACGTGGCAAGAAGAGAAGGTAAGCCGCCTTGTGGTCGAGTGTGAAAGCAAATCCATTCTTTGTATTTGACCATGCTGCATCTGCCATACCACAATCGCCTGATGCACCAAAGTGAACGGTGGTATTTGGCATTGCCTGGCTCTGATTTGCAGCGATTGTAACTTGATTCTGATTGCCATTCTGACCTGGGTAATAAACCTTATAGGTGCTAGTCTTTGTAAACTTGCCAGGTACTTCGAACTTAAAGGTGGCTGTCTTTTCTGTTGGAGCATTACGACTTTGCTGCCATATACCGTTATCATCCTTTACCCAAATCTTGTCGCCTGCTTCCCAATAGAAAGCACCATTGCTTTCCATGGATGTGCGAGTTGCTGGGTCGCCCGTTGAGAAGATGGTAAAGTTCTTATTGTTATCTGTGCCATTAGGGTTCTGCGCTATGTCCTCATTAGCACAAGAAGCAAAAGCTAATCCTATACTGAACACAAGTGCCAAAGACTTTAGTCGTGATGCGAATGAATGTTGTTTCATTGTTTTCTTCATTGTTACTTTGTTTTTTTAGTTTATTACTCTCTATTAGTCTTCCCACATTGAATGTTCTCCCTCACCTTCACCTTCGGACATCCAATTAGGAGCCTTCTTGGCATCTCCCGATGTTCCACCTGATTGTGCTGGATTATGCTGACCTGGCATAGACGCATCCATCAAATTAGTGGTTTCGTTTACTTGAATTATCATGCACTCTGGTGCAGAATAACTCTTCTTTACTTGCTTTTTTCTCATTACTTCATTGATTAAAATAGTTGTTATTTCGTTCTTATTTTGCTTAAAATCGAGTTCACAAAAGGGCATAAAAAAGCGAACAAAGGAAACTCTTGAAAGTCCTTTGTTTACAGGGGTTACGGCACGCTTCGCGCGCGCGTATGCGAGAAGAAAAAATGTGTTATTAGACGCTAGGTGCGCATAGTGTGTGTGTGTGTGTGTGTGTTAGCAATTTATTTGGATTGACCAAAGATAAAGTGCAAAAAGATGCAAAGAATCGAATAATTCTTTGCAGTACTTCATTCACTTGATATGTCATTGCTAATTGTTTCACGGCGGCAAAGGTAAGAAGATAAAATGGAATGAGCAAGGAAAAGAAGAAAAAAAGCCTCCTTCACTCTCAAAAGAGGAAGGAAGGCTCTTTCATTTCCTTACCATTTAGTTCACAGAAACTATACGAGATGATAATCTGTAATAGCCTTAAAGCCATTAAGAAAAGAGGCTGCATCCATGCGTTTCTTTCCAGATAATTGAATATCCAGAAGCTCTAGCAAGTAATCTGTGGTATTCACATATAGGCGATTCTTCTCAACAACAAGGCTACCAACTGCGCCTGTAGCTGCACGATTCGTCTTTGCTGTTTTATAGACTTTCATAACCAATGATTTGCTCTCCGAACCATCATCCAAGACTAACGAACTCCATGCACCAGGATAAGGACTAAGTCCACGAACAAAATCATAAACAGTCTTTGTTGGTTGACTCCAATTTATCACGCAGGTTTCTTTAAATATCTTCGGTGCGCTCTTTAGTTCGATATCCTCTTGCTCTTGGGGTACGCTAATCTCGTCTAAGACATGAGAGAAATCAACATCTAAGTTATCTTCTGGCAACTTAGAGGCAATAAGATTGATTGTGTCGATTGCTATTGTTGCCCCTAAGTGCATTAAACCATCATAAACATATTCAACATCAGCTGTATCAGGGATGTCGAATGGCTTTTGCATAATAATCCTACCCGTGTCAATGTCTTTATCAAGAAAGAATGTAGTAACACCCGTTTGTATCTCTCCATTGATTACTGCCCAATTAATAGGAGCAGCACCGCGATATTGAGGCAATAGAGCTGCATGAACATTGAAAGTTCCCAAACGAGGCATTGCCCAAACGATTTCCGGTAACATACGAAAGGCAACAACAACTTGTAAGTCCGCATGATAAGAACGAAGTTCCTCGATAAACTCAGAATCCTTCATCTTCACTGGTTGAAGTACTGGTAAGCCTTTTTCTAAAGCATACTGCTTAACTGCAGAAGGTTGCAGCTTCTCTTGATGCCGCCCAACAGGTTTATCAGGTTGTGTAACGACGGCTACTACATTATAATCGTTTTCTACTAAAGTCTTTAAGGACTCCACCGCAAACTCGGGGGTACCCATAAAGATGATGCGAATATCTTTACTATTCATTCTTTGAGATTTTACAATTAAGGATGCGGAATAAAATGAGAGTAAGAGCAGGACTTACTCGGCACTGAAATCTGCAACGAACTGACGATACATACTATACAATCGTATTCGTGAGATATATCCTACCAAATGACCATCTAAACCAACCACTGGTAAATACTGCGCCCCTGTACTATCAAACGTCTTCATCACATCTTCCATAGGGTCATTAACACCTAATGTAGCTGCTGGAGCTGTCATAAGTTGACTCACATGAAATCGATGATAAAGCTCTGTACGAAAAATAATATGGCGAAGTTTGGTAATATCTATCTCGCCCATAAGGCAGCCACTTTCATTGAGAACTGGGATATAATCATTGCGGCTCGAACTAAGGGCATGAACGAGTTGCCCCATTTCCATATCAGGAGCAACAGAGGTAAAATCACGGTCAATAATCTTATCCATTGTCATCAATGTAAGGATAGACTTGTCTGTGTGATGCGTGAGTAATTTACCTTGTTTGGCTAATCGGACAGCATAGATACTATGGTGCTCGAAAATATTAATCGTCAGATAAGAGCAGATGGTTACTATAATTAAAGGTATAAAAAGCTGATACCCACCTGTCAATTCTGCAATCAAGAATATTCCTGTCAAGGGCGCATGCATGACAGCTGCCATGACTGCAGCCATTCCATAGAGCGTAAAATTCTTCTCTGGAACATAAACACCTAACTGTTGGATATTCCAAAGACGAGCAAAGAAGAATCCGCCAAACCTCCAATGAATAGTGCTGGAGCAAAAGTTCCACCACATCCACCTGCACCATTTGTAGCACTAGTAGCAAAAACCTTTGTAAGCATAACGAAACCAACATAGAGTACAAGTAAATTCGTTTGACCAGCAAACATAGAACCGCTCATAACTTGCATCCAGTCAGCCTCAGTCTTCCCCTCAATAAATAGCCCTAAGCTATTATAGCCTTCACCATAGAGAGAAGGGAAAAGGAAGATGAGAGAGGATAGTACTAAGCCACCAACAAGTAGCTTTAGATAAGGATACTTAGAAAGTTTGCCGTAACCATTTTCGCACCACGACATAAGACGCATGAAATAAAGCGAAATAAAGCCACAAGCAATACCAAGGAGTATCGTAGGCGGTACACGTTCAAGACTCCAAAGATAATCCATTTGGAAGTGGTACATCGGAGATCCACCTGTGAAGAAGTAAGAAAAGCATGTTGCTGTTACTGAGGAAATAAGTATTGGTAACAAAGAGGCCATGGTAAGATCTACCATCAATACTTCTAGCGTAAAGACTAACCCTGCAATAGGAGCCTTAAAGATACCAGATACTGCAGCTGTCGCCCCACATCCCACAAGGAGCATGAGTGTACGATTGTCTAGATGAAAAATGCGTCCTAAGTTACTTCCAATAGCGGAGCCCGTCAATACGATAGGAGCCTCAGCTCCAACAGAACCACCAAATCCAATCGTAATGGCAGATGCAACAATAGAAGACCATGTATTATGAGCTTTCAAACGAGATTGCTTTGTGGAAATAGCATACAGAACACGCGTAATACCATGGGAGATATTATCACGAACTATGTATTTGACAAATAAACTCGTAAGCCAAATACCGATAACAGGATAAAGCAGATAGAGCCAATTAATCGTCATCACATGGAAGCCTGAAGTAACAAGTTCCTCTATCTGACCAATAATAATATGGAGAATATAAGCAGCTAAAGAAGCAAGAAAACCAATAGCAAATGCTAGTACTAAAACTAACTCACGATCAGATACATGCTTCTGACGCCAAACCTCAAATCGAGAGAGAAAGCCTAATTTAGCCGATACTTCCATCTATACGTTTACTTATTTTCTAATAATTTTCACCTCACCATCAACACTCAACTTTATAATACTAGAAGGTGTATGGGGCTTATGTTCTTGACGACGAGACTGACAAACATAGTCTACACCATCAAGTATCTCTTGAGAAATATCGCAATAGTTCTGAGCAGCAGGCTCACCGCTAATATTAGCGGATGTGCTCACAATAGCCTTTTGGAATCGATAACATAATTCATGCGAGAAAGGTTCCTTTGTGATTCGAATACCAATAGAACCATCTTCTGCTATCAAGTTAGGTGCAAGGTTCACTGCACCATCTAAAATTAATGTTGTTGGTTTCTCTACAGCATCAATTAGTTGCCAAGCAACATCAGGGATATTATGAACATAACGTTGTAGACGATTATCAGAATCAACCAAACAGATTAGTGCTTTAGAATCGTCTCTACGTTTCAATGAATAGACTTTTGCAACAGCTTCTGCATTGGTAGCATCACAACCAATTCCCCATACAGTATCTGTCGGATAAAGTATGATTCCGCCTTGTTTCATCACCTCAATAGCTTTTTGATATCGTCTTCCTGATTCATTTGTTGCTTTAATTAATTATAGATTAACTTTATTCTGAGTCGCAAAGATATAGTAAAAAAGTGAGAACACAAAATAAAACAACAAAAAAGGTTAACGCTATTAAGATAGGGACTCAAGAGTATAATATAATCTCAAGAATCACATCTAATATTAGCGTTAACCTTTTCTTTTAGATTGAGAGAACTTAATTTAAAAAGGATTCAACTGCAGTTCCATGTAAATAAAGATATACGAACCTTGGCTTTACCTTTTATATATTAAGTCGAATATCTTTAATTACAACTCCCATCCAATAGCAGATGCACCAAGAACTGCTGCAGCAGCATCATCAAGTGAACTTACTAAGAACTTTGGCTTATCACGGAAAATCTCCAAAGCATTCTCTCTATAAGCACGAATTAATGGCTCCATCAACAAGTCACCCGCTTTTGTTAAACCTCCAAAGAAGATAAATGCTTCAGGAGAAGAGAATGTCGCAAAATCAGCACATGCTTCACCTAACATCTTTCCAGTAAATTCATATACACGCTTTGCAAGTGCATCACCACGACCTGCAGCAATAGAAACATCAAGAGATGTAATCTCATCTATATTCAACTCACGCAATAAAGAATCTTCGTCACTCTCTTTTAGGAACTCACGAGCAGTACGTGCAACGCCAGTTGCAGAACAATAAGCCTCAAGACAGCCTGTACGACCACAACCACAGCTACGTCCCTTTTCGCCACGAACCATAATCACGTGACCAAGCTCACCGGCAAAACCATCTGAGCCATAAACCATCTGACCATTAATCACAATACCAGAACCTACGCCAGTACCAAGGGTAATCATTATGAAATCCTTCATTCCACGTGCAACTCCATACTGCATTTCACCGATAGCAGCAGCATTAGCATCATTGGTAAGACCAACAGGAATACCTAACTTCTCTGAAAACATATCACCCAATGGCACAACACCATCATGTCCCCATGACAAATTTGGTGCAAATTCTATCGTACCACGATAGAAATTACCATTAGGGAGCACCAATACCCATAGCACGGAATTGTCCTATTCCACCATACTTTGCAATAAGTGGCTTCAATGCTTCAACACCAGCCTCTACAAAGTCATCTACTGTTTTATAGGCCTGCGTCTTAATTGAATTTGTCGCAAGTACCTGACCACGCTGATCTACGACACCGAAGACAGCATTTGTTCCTCCCAAATCCAAGCCAATAACAAATGGCTTTTCCAAACCAGTTACAACTGGTTTCTGTTCTGTTACGTCCATATGACCTACTAAGTTTTTAGTTTAATTATACTTGGAGCAAAGTTATGAAAAAACTAGAATACCACAAAGTTTTGTTAGGTAAATTTGTTTTTCTCACATAATTTTTGCAATTTTGCATCCAAAATAACAAGCATGCAATTTCCTATTCAATTAGATATACTGGATTTTATCTTTAAAGGTTTGTTGATTGGTATTATCGCATCAGCACCTATGGGTCCAGTCGGAATATTATGTATTCAGCGTACTTTAAATAAAGGACGTTGGTATGGTTTTATAACAGGTATTGGCGCTGCCGTTAGTGATACTATTTATGCTCTTATAGTTGGTTTAGGTATGAGTTTTATCATGGGACCTTTACAAAACCCTACTTATAAACTTATACTCCAAATATCGGGAAGTGTCTTACTCTTATTATTTGGACTTTATTGTTTTAAGTCAAATCCAATGAAGAAAGTACACCAAAGCGGAAAGACCAAAGGTAGTATTTTTCACAATGGATTGACTGCATTTCTCGTAACATTCTCAAATCCTCTTATCATCTTCCTATTTATGGCCTGCTTTGCACAATTTGCTTTTGTACAGCCAGGACAACCTTTTGAGATGATTATAGGTTTCGCTTGTATCCCAGCAGGAGCATTATTATGGTGGTATGGTTTAACATGGCTTATCGACAGAATTCGAGGAAAGTTCGATGTCAATGGTATTCTTATAATAAATAAGGTGATTGGTTCTATTGTTATTTTATTTTCGATTATCATGCTCTTAGGAACGGTATTCAATCTTTATCACCTTCCTACGGTCGATGGTCTGATGAAATAAATACAAATAATAGGTATTTTATATGTTTGTTGCAAAAGAATTAAGAAAGAAGAGTGTAGCAGAATATCTACTTTATATGTGGCAGATTGAAGATATCATTCGAGCTTATGGATGTTCACTCACAAGAATACGTACCGAATATATTGATCAATTTCAATATACTGACGAACAAAAGGAAGAAGAGGAGGATTGGTTTGGTGATCTTGTTAGAATGATGAATCAAGAAGGTTGCCGTGAGGGAGGACATTTACAGATTAATAAAGTCTTAATGCAAGGACTTACAGAACTTCATAAAGAGTTACTCCAATCTTCTAAGTTCCCTTTTTATTCAGCAGAATATTATCGTGTCTTACCTTTCATTGTTGAACTAAGAGGTAAGACTAAACGTACTGCTGATAAAATGGCAAAGACAAATGACAATCGATTGAAGGATGTAGCTTCTCAACTTTCAAAAAGTGAAATAGAGACATGCTTTGACTTACTTTATGGAGTCATGATGCTTCGTCTACAAAAGAAAGAGATTACACCAGAAACAGAGCGTGCCTTAAAAGAAGTAACAACTTTTATTGGTATGCTATCCGACTATTACATAAAGGACAAGACAGAGGGGCTAGACTTCGGTGAAGAATAAAAACAATAAGGGTATGAATATTTTAGTTACAGGTGCAAATGGACAACTCGGTAATGAGATGCAGATTGTATCTCAAAAGAGTAAAGACAAGTATATCTTCACAGACGTATGTGATGGTTATACTAAGTTAGACATCACTAATTTGGAAGCTATACGCAAAATGGTGAAGACAATGACATTAAATGTATCATCAATTGCGCAGCTTGGACAAATGTTGACAAAGCAGAAACTGCAGGCGAGATTGTTGAGACACTCAATGCTATTGCTCCTGAGAATCTTGCGATTGCAATGAAAGAAGTAAATGGTTTACTTGTTCATATCAGCACTGATTATGTCTTTGGAGGCGACCCTTATAATACTCCTTGTAAAGAAGACATGAAAGGTACTCCGACTGGCGTATATGGTTTAACAAAATTGCATGGCGAACAAAAGATTCAAGCAACAGGAGTGAAACATATCATCCTCCGTACTGCCTGGTTGTATAGTGAATTTGGTCATAACTTTGTTAAGACAATGATTAATCTTACAGCAACAAAGCCACAATTGAAAGTTGTTTTTGACCAATGTGGCACTCCAACTTATGCTGGCGATTTAGCTGATGCTATCTACGATATTGTCGAGCAACGCAAATATGAAGGAAACAATGGTATCTACCATTTCTCTAATGAAGGTGTTTGCAGCTGGTATGACTTTACTATTAAGATTGCAGAACTTGTTGGCAATCGTAATTGTGATATACAACCTTGCCATAGCGATGAATTTCCATCACCCGTTACACGCCCAGCCTATTCTGTACTTGACAAGACAAAGATTAAAGAAACCTTTGGCATTAAGATTCCTTATTGGGAAGACTCATTGAAGAAATGTATCAAAGGATTACAAGAACAAGACAAATAACATAAAGAATTTAAATGAACGAAATAGAACGCAGACGAACTTTTGCCATTATCTCACACCCTGATGCTGGTAAAACTACATTGACAGAGAAGTTCCTGCTCTTCGGTGGACAGATTCAAGTAGCTGGTGCTGTTAAGAATAATAAGATTCGTAAGACAGCAACATCTGACTGGATGGATATTGAGAAGCAACGTGGTATATCGGTGTCAACCTCTGTGATGGAGTTCGATTACGAGGGGTATAAGGTAAACATTCTAGATACTCCTGGTCACCAAGACTTCGCTGAAGATACTTATCGTACTCTAACAGCTGTGGATTCTGCCATCATCGTTGTCGACTCTGCAAAAGGTGTTGAGGCACAAACGCGTAAGTTAATGGAAGTTTGCCGTATGCGTAACACGCCTGTTATCATTTTCATTAATAAGATGGATCGTGAAGGTCGTGATCCTTTCGACGTATTAGATGAATTGGAGGAAGAACTTCAAATCAGTGTGCGTCCCTTATCATGGCCTATCGGACAAGGTCAACGCTTTAAAGGTGTATATAACATCTACGAACAACAATTAAACCTTTTCACACCCAACAAGCAACGAGTTACTGAGAAGGTGGAAGTAGATATCAACTCTAAAGAACTTGAAGAGCATGTCGGTGTCGAATTCTCTGAACAACTCCGCAATGATCTCGAATTGGTTAATGGGGTCTATCCAGAATTTGATGTTAATGGCTATCGACGTGCAGAAGTGGCACCAGTATTCTTCGGCTCTGCCTTGAATAACTTCGGTGTACAGGAACTCTTAAATTGTTTTGTAGAGATAGCTCCAAGCCCACGACCAACGAAGGCAGAAGAGAGAATCGTAGAACCTACAGAGCCAAAGTTCACAGGCTTTATCTTTAAGATTACCGCCAACATCGACCCTAACCATCGTAGTTGCATTGCTTTCTGCAAGGTATGCTCTGGTAAATTCCAACGTAACCAGCCCTATTTGCATGTACGCAATGGAAAAACAATGCGTTTCTCCTCCCCTACCCAATTCATGGCACAGCGCAAGAGTACGGTAGAAGAGGCTTACCCTGGAGATATAGTTGGTCTCCCTGACAATGCTGGGGTATTCAAGATTGGTGATACTTTAACAGAAGGCGAATTGATTCACTTCCGTGGTTTACCAAGTTTCTCTCCAGAGCTCTTCAAATACATTGAGAATGATGATCCTATGAAGTCTAAGCAATTCCTTAAAGGTATTGAGCAATTAATGAACGAAGGTGTAGCGCAATCGTTCGTTAATCAATTCAATAATCGCCGTATTGTTGGTACTGTTGGACAACTACAGTTCGAGGTCATCCAATACCGATTGGAACACGAATATAATGCGAAATGCCGCTGGGAGCCAGTTCATCTCTACAAAGCATGTTGGATTGAAGCTGATGACGAAACGGAACTAGAGAATTTCAAGAAACGTAAGTATCAGTACATGGCAAAGGATAATGAAGGGCGTGACGTCTTCCTCGCTGATTCCAGTTATGTTTTGAGTATGGCTCAACAAGACTTCGAACATATTCGTTTCCACTTCACAAGTGAGTTCTAGATTAGGAAGACAATATTAGCTTTATACACGCTTATAAAGCTAATTGTTGATATAAAGGAAATACTTTCCCCACATAATATAGTTAAGGGCTGAAATCCTCATTGGGATATCAGCCCTTCTGCTATATTCACCCTATACCCCACTTTCCACATCAATGATATGCCCTTCTCAAATAAAGAGGAGTTCCCTTTGGTAACTATATTGTCATAAACACAAAATAATTAGTATCCTAATCGTTCTCTGTTAAGTATCTCTCCCATGTGAAAGGAAGAACAAGTATCCAGAGCTTTATTCTATCGTTTTATACACGCCTGTATAATCAGTTATACAGCTTTGTATAATCAATTATACACGTGTGTATAATTAGTTATACACACGTGTATAACTTGATACTTTAACTTTCCCTGATTTGACTATACACTTATCTGTTACATTAACTGAATAAGTAGACAATCGTTCTGTAAGTCTACTGGAAAGCTATACACAAGTTGAGAATCCACACTGGAAAGCTAGTAAGTAAGAAGATATATGAAATGATACTAAACAAAGGTATTAAACTGAGGTAAAAAGAATGAGCCCAGTACAATACTGAGCTCATTATAGAGAAATAAATAGTTAACGTGTTAATTGACTGTTCAACATTCGAGGATATAATAACAAAGAATATCCTCTCTGTTCAACCTAACTACTTAATTAAAAATTCCACCAATGCTTCTTCTTGGGGGGCTTTTGATCTTCAAGTGAATGATTAGAGAAATTTCGACTTTCCCATGTCTCATGATTTGTCACCATCTGATAGATTGTTCCCCAGTCGGGCAATCCTCCGAAATTGCGATCATCAATAAACATGTCAGCTTAATCTTTCTCGAGAAATGATTATTCTTCTCTTTCTCTTCCTCTGGATAATCCTTATTGATTGCCCAGAAATCAACGCCTCGTGCGTGGCACCAATCAACCGCCTCTTGGAGTAAGTCGTCTTCTCTAACGCTCCATAAGATCAAGCGATGACCATCTTTGATTAACATCTTCAAAGTATCGGTGGCGAAAGGAATTTCGTCACCGATTTTAGGATATCTATGTTCTACGATGGTTCCATCGAAATCAATAGCTATTATCATTCTTAACCTTTAATTTTATCGCTTTACAGAATGGTCATTTTTATCTCCATAATGGCTGTTGCTATAATTTCCGTAGTTACCATAACTACCATAAGAATAGCCACCATATCGCCCATAACGCCCATATCTTCCATACTTACCATAGCCATAATAGTAGCTGTACTTTCTCTTCGACATATCAACACCATTAAGTACCATAGCCATGTTAGGCAATTTCTCTTCCTTTGCAAGTGAATTGATCATTGCAAAAGATGCCTTTGGAGTATAATCGGCACGACACATGTAAACTGAAACGTTTGTCACACGTGCAATCTGAAGAGTATCAGTTACCAAACCAACTGGCGCAGTATCAATCATGATGTAATCATATTTCTCTTTCAGAATCTCAATAATCGTATCAAGAGAATTGCGCGCAATAAGCTCGGCAGGGTTAGGAGGTACTGGACCAGCCATGAGAAGATCCAAATTCTTATTTACTCCAGAAGGTAGAATCTGTGCCTCAACATCTTCTCTATTCGGATTATCTTTCACAAGAATATTGGTAATACCATGCTTGTGATCGTTAATGCCGAATTGTTCTGCCAAACGTGGACGACGAATATCAAGACCTACCAAGATAACCTTCTTACCAAGAAGCCCAAAGCTGACAGAAAGGTTGGCTGCTGTAAATGTCTTTCCTTCTCCAGAGGTTGAAGATGTGAAAAGAACAACCTTCTCACCTTCATGCAACATAAATTGAAGATTCGTTCGTAGAGAACGGAATATTTCTTCCATCTGGTTGTTCTGATTTTCATGAACAACAATATCAGCCTTACCCTTAGCCGAATTACTTGCAATTGCAATATCTGCAATGATTGGTAACTTGGTAAGACGTGCAACATCATCGTGTCCTTCAATCTTATAGCGGAAGAATTGTATAATTAAAATGATAAACACAGGAATTGCCAAACCTATGACAAGTGCAATCAACATTATATATGTTGAGTTAGGACTTACTTTACCATTCAATTGTGGATCATCAATCAACCTACCCTTGTCGGCCGTTGCAGCAAGAGAGATACTATTTTCTTCACGCTTTTGAAGTAACATCAAATAAAGCCCTGATTTTACCTCCTGCTGACGACCAATCTGTGTCAACATACGTTCCTGTTGAGGAGTTTCCTCTACTTGATCTGTGTATTTTGTAACCTGCGCTAAAACTGCATCTCTCTGAATCTGTAAGTTCTTGCGTGCAGCGGCAATAGCACGACGAATATTAACATTTAAATCACGAATCTGATCCGTGAGAGGTTCAACAACTGGTGAGCTCTCAGATGCACTACGAAGAAGACGATTACGCTCAAGAACTAACTCATTGTATTTATTAATCAAAGAAGTAGAACTTTCATCATCCAATCCTACATTAGATGGAATAACTTGTGTTAGATTGCGTGAAGAGCTTTCTACTTCACGAGCAATCGTATTAAAGAGCTCAATTTGAGTCTCCATTTCTGCAAGTTTCTGCTCTGATGTATTCTGGTTGGAAACAGAATTACTAGCATTCATCTTCAGTTCCACCATGCCATTCTTTGCTTGTAGTTCTGAAGCTCACCTTCGGTCTTGCCTAATTCAGCATTAATCTTCTCCAAACGTGAATTAATGAACTTCTCTGTTTGGTGTGCAACAGCATTCTTATCCTCGTTTGCTTGACGATTATAAACAATTGCTAATTGCTTCAAGTAATCAAGAGAACGTTGAGGAACCTCATCAGTCAATTGAAGTTGTAAGATAGAAGTACCTTTCCCACTTTGACCTATTTTTAATTCACCTACATACTTATCAGAAGCCATCTTAGGAGAAAGAATGCTAACCTTTAGAACTTGACCTTCATGTAAAGTTCTACCATTATTAGAATTAATGGTAATAATACCTGCACGTGTAGGGATTGTTGCTGGCAGACTCGTAAACTTTTTATTGATAGAGAAAGGACCTTCACTATTTTCCTCATCTGTTGGAACAGAATATGTTCCATTAACAACAAATGAAGAACCATTCTTTGTAATGTTAAGATTGATAGGTCTATTCAGTTTATCCAAATGAGCAGCATCAATGTCTACAACCAAAGGTTGGTCACGGTATGTTATAACATCCTTAACCTTTCCTTCTGTCGTATAATTCACATACAACTTGAAATCTCGGATAGCATCTTCAGCAATAGAATGTGATGAAAGAATCTCCATCTCATTATCGATACCAGCGGAATTAGAGATTGTTCCCAAGTTAGTTATGTTCTGTAACGAAGAACCTCGTCTACTACTTCCATTGTCATCATCTTTAATGAGCAATTTTGCTGTTGATTGATACAAAGGTGTGGTGTACCTTAAATAAATAGCTCCAATTCCACCAAAGATAATCAGTGAAAGTACGAACCAATACCAATTAAGAATTATGGTTCGATAAAGAGCAGCAAAGTCAAAGAAAGAAGTTACGCCTTCCTTCTCTTGTTCTTTGTCTAGTTCTAGTTTTGTCGTTTCTTCCATATTTGTTTTATTTTTGTTTCATCCGCTAACAAGACTCGTATCTTATTCTAATCAATCAATTCAAGTAGATATTTCCCATAATTGTTTTTGGCCATCGGTTGAGCTTCTTCTTTCAAACGATCTGCTGTTATCCATCCTTTCTTGTACGCTATCTCTTCTAAACATGCAACCTTAAGTCCCTGCCTTTTCTCTATACATTCAATAAAAGTACTGGCTTCAGACAAACTATCATGCGTACCTGTATCTAGCCATGCAAAACCACGCTGAAGAGTTTGAACCATCAGAATATCTTGATCTAGATATTTCTGGTTTACACTCGTAATCTCTAGTTCTCCGCGTGCAGAAGGTTTAATCTGTTTGGTAATCTCAATAACACTATTGGGATAAAAATAAAGTCCAACAACAGCATAATTGCTCTTGGGGTACTCTGGCTTTTCTTCTATACTAAGACACTTCCCATTCTTATCGAACTCTGCAACACCATATCTCTCAGGATCATTAACATAATATCCAAACACTGTTGCTTTATTTTCTTCTTCAGCCCTTTGAACACTATTCCTTAACAGACTACTAAAACCCGCACCATAGAAAATATTATCTCCTAAGACAAGGCAGACAGAATCATTTCCGATAAACTCTTCACCTATAAGAAACGCTTGAGCAAGTCCATCAGGAGAGGGTTGTTCTGCATATTCAAATCGTACCCCAAAACTACTACCATCTCCCAGTAATCGTTTGAACGCAGGCAAATCATGTGGCGTAGAAATAATTAGAATTTCCCTGATCCCAGCCAACATCAATACCGATATAGGATAATAGATCATTGGCTTGTCAAATATAGGAATAAGTTGTTTGCTTATTCCTTTCGTTATCGGGTAAAGACGTGTGCCAGAACCACCAGCTAGAACAATTCCTTTCATAATCAGTTCGTTTTATATCTAATACTTATAATTTAGTTACTATTATGAGCAGAGAAGAATAACGGAATTGAATAGGTCAGCTCTTATGAGTTTATCATGCAAATAATTCCTCATTCAACGATGCATATATAACGCATGCAAAGATAACAAATTTAATTTAATTAAAATAGCTGTAAATGAGAAAACATACATCAAGAATGTGTTTTCTTGTTTTTTTTAGTAACTTTGCAAGCGAATAAATAATTTAATTACATTGTAATAACTTAAAAACAAGATATAAGAAATGGGATTTTTTTCAAAGCTTTTTAGTAAAAGTGGGGATGAAACAGCGAAGTCTGGAGGTATGGAAGACTATATGACTCTTATTAGGGTTTATTTTCAAGCAGTACTTGCTTCTCGCCTAGGTATCAACAACTTGGCAATGCTCCCTGATTTACGCACATATAAACAAACATTCCATGTTCCAACCCTACATAATAAGTTGGGATTAGGTGAAATGGCTAGTGTTAAGAAAACCATGAAAAGTTTATATAAAGTTGATGATAATTTCTTTGATGAAATAGACGCAAGTATTAAAAAGAATTGTAAGAAGATGCAAGATGTACAGCCTTATCTTTATCAATTCCAAGGCTTCACACAAGACTTAATGATGTTAATTGGCAATTTGATGAAATTCAAATTACGTGTTCCAGGTTTCTTCAAAAAAGCGATATACACAATGACAGAGAAGACCGTAAATGATATTTACGATAAAAATGACTTCTCTGATGCTGGTGTCATCAAAGCAGTTGTAGCGGTTCGACAATATAATCAGCGACTTCGTTTTAGCAGAAAATGGACTACTGATTTCGTTTATCAGATTGTTACTTTAGCAAAGAAAGAACCCAAACCCGCAGAGCAGGTAGAGTCAAAATAATTAGGTATATATTTGCTTAAACAGAAACTTTAATGTAATTTTGCGTCCAAAAATGAATTATGGATTCGAATGAGAAAACTCTCAATACGTTTGCAACTCGTGTGCGTCAGATGATTCTTCAGTATGCAGAACTGAAGAAAGAAAATGATGAACTTTACGCACTTGTTGATCAACGTGAGAAGGAAATTAAACAACTCCAAGAAGAGTTGTCTCAAGCAGAAGCTGACTATAATTCGTTAAAGATGGCAAAGATGCTCGAAGTAACTGATGGTGATATGGAAGGTGCACAAAAGCGTGTTGCCAAACTAATCCGGGATGTTAACAAGTGCATAACACTTCTAAGTGAGAAATAATCCAGAATATAATGGCAGACGATAAACTACATATAAGACTGCATGTTTATGATACAGAACTCTCTGTAAACGTTCCACGCAACGATGAGGAGTATTATCGTTCTGCAGCCAAATTAATTACTGATACTGTCAATACTTATTCTACTCTTTTCAAAGGTAAAAAAGGGGATAAGGATATTATGTATATGGCTATGCTTGATATTGCATTGAAATATAAGAAAGAAGGAGTACGCAATGATACGGCTCCATTCAATGATATTCTCGGTAAACTCACTTCAGAAATCGAAGAAGTATTAAAGAAATAACGAGAATATTAACTAAAATAATAAAAGAATAATAAATGAGTCCAATTGTTACAGTTGTAATAGCTGTGCTTTGTTTGTCTGCAGGTTGTGCTGGTGGATTTGCTATTTTCCGCTATATCCTTACAGGAAAATACAACGACACTATAAATGAGGCAGAGAAAGCGGCAGAAGTAATTAAAGAAAAGAAATTACTTGAAGTCAAAGAGAAGTTCCTTAACAAAAAGAGCGAGCTTGAAAAAGAAGTTCAACAACGCACACTCAAGATACAACAAGGAGAAAATAGATTAAAGCAACGTGAGGTTGCTCTTAATCAACGTCAAGAGGAGCTCAATCGACATAAACAGGATGTTGATCAGCAGCAACAGCGTGTTGACAATGAGAAGAAACTGTTACAAGTAAAACAACAGGATCTTGAAAAGATGCAAGAGCAGGAGCGTATTAAGTTAGAAGAACTTTCAGGACTTAGCTCTGAAGAAGCAAAGGAACGTTTGATTGAAAGCTTGAAAGATCAAGCGAAGTTGGATGCAGCTTCTTATATTAATGAGATCGTTGATGAAGCCAAACTTAATGCGAATCAACAGGCAAGAAGATAGTTATTCAGACTATACAACGAGTTGCAACAGAAACAGCTATAGAAAACTCTGTAAGTGTTTTCCATATTGATAGCGATGAGGTAAAGGGTCGCATCATTGGTCGTGAAGGTCGTAACATCCGTGCTTTGGAAGCTGCTACAGGTGTAGAGATCGTTGTTGATGATACGCCAGAAGCAATTGTTATTTCGGCTTTCGACCCAATTCGTCGTGAGGTTTGCCGCTTGGCTCTTCATCAGCTAGTTGCAGATGGACGTATTCACCCAGCACGTATTGAAGAGGTTGTTGCAAAAGTTAAAAAGCAGCTTGATAATGAGATAATTGAGACTGGTAAGCGTACGGCAATCGATCTTGGTATTCATGGCTTACACCCAGAGTTGATTCGTATTGTTGGTAAGATGAAATATCGTTCTTCATACGGGCAGAATCTTCTTCAACATGCTCGTGAGACAGCAAACCTTTGCGCTGTTATGGCAAGTGAGTTAGGTTTGAATCCAAAGAAGGCAAAGCGTGCTGGCTTATTGCATGATATTGGTAAAGTCCCAGATGAGGAGACTGATTTACCACACGCAATCTATGGCGGTAAGCTCGCTGAGAAGTATAAGGAGAAACCAGATATTTGCAATGCTATTGCAGCCCACCATGATGAGGTAGAGATGACAACACTTCTTGCACCGATTGTTCAGGTTTGTGATGCTATTTCTGGTGCTCGTCCAGGTGCTCGTCGAGAGATTGTTGAAGCTTACATTAAGCGCTTGAATGATTTGGAAGCTATTGCAATGAGCTATCCAGGTGTGACAAAGACATACGCAATACAGGCAGGTAGAGAACTCCGTGTCATCGTTGGTGCTGATAAGATGGACGATGTAGAGAGCGAGAAATTAAGCTCTGAAATAGCAGAGAAGATTCAGAACGAAATGACTTATCCTGGTCAGGTTAAGATTACAGTAATTCGTGAAACCCGTTCTGTTGCTTATGCAAAGTAACGACAAATAGTTTATCTATTTCAATAATAAAGAAATGCACTTCAGTTCATGGGGTGCATTTCTTCATATCTATTCTATTTTAGATAAACATTTACTAAAACTTAAACCTAGCAGCATTACTATCCGCTTATCCAAAGACTTTTATTTGATATAAATTTATTTCTAACCGCTTCCCCGTAAACTTCTAACCGTATATAAATATATGGGGAAGCGGTTAGAAATTTTACGCAAACAGCATATAAATTTATAGCGAACCGCATCCGCAATTTCAACGAACTACTTCCCGTATTAGTCGCTCTTTGACGAAAGTATATTTTGTGGGGCACAATAGTACATTTCGTGGGGCACGAAAGTACATATTGTCAATGACAAAAGTATATATTGTCAGGAACAGAGAACGATGCTCCCAAATAAGTGGTTGAAACTTCCAAGAGAGATTTACGCCTTACAGTATAGACATTCTGCTAGATGCGTATTCCAGTGCTACACTCACCGCATTCCCCTACCGACAAATACGTATTGCGCTGCTGACAGATACGTATCTAGTTACAACGCTCACCGCATCTAACAGCAACGCTCACCGCATCTAACGGAACAGGAATACGTATCTAACAGCAACGGAATACGCATTCGACAGAAGATAGATTAAAGAGTACTAAGAGATTCACAAAATTGTTCGCGAACAATTTTGAATTTGTTCGCGAACTCTTTTTTGCGTGTCTTATGAAAACGGTTTTTAAAGCCTACCCTTAAAAGCTAACATTGCTTTGTGAGGGATTGCCGATAATACAGAGGCACGAATCTCACGCGGTGAAAAACGATAAAAGCGATAATATAATTGGAGTTTTCGATAAGTTGTAACGAGGAAATATTGGCTCTTAAATCGGAAACTCCTATTATAACCATGAAAGCCAAAGTTACCACCGAACCAAACTATATCCATAAACAAAGAAATTGTGTCGGAAGATTCATTGACAGGAATAGGACATAGAGCAAACTTCTCATCCAAGCCTAACAACTTTACCAATATCAACTGAATAGCATCAAAGGCTTTCCTAAAGTCTAGTTCATCCAGCCATCTATACAGCTGTTCTTTATCGATAACGTCATGATAAACTTTAAGAAGGATTGCAACATCACAGAATTGGCGCAAACCAACACCTAACTCTATCAGATGATGATAAAGATGCAGGAAGGTGTAGAGGAGATTTAATGTTGGCTCTAATGTTCGAATAGAAGAGCCATTAACATTGACAAACGAAGGCTTGAGATTCTCAAAGATACGATTCCATATCTTTTGGGACTTATGACTAGCAAATCTCATCAAGCAATGGTGCAGCTCCAATGTTATAGAGTTGTGGTCTATCTCAAAATGTTGATCGGTTGGTTCAACATTAATATTAATTCCCCAATCATGCGCAATAGCGGAAATAACCTTTGCTAGATTCTTTTTATCACAATAGAAATCAATATCCCCTGGTGTACGCGAAAAAGGATCAGGATAATAGATACCTATAGTTTGCCCCTTTACAACAATCGCATCTATTTTATTCTTATCCAACAGACAACGCAACCTTTCCAACTCTGCATTCAGAGCTCTATTACTTTTCGCTATCGTACTTTGAATAGTTAGGATTTTAAGTACATCTTGCCTCTCTAACTGTACGTCATTACGAATCAAACTTACTGCAAGTATGCCTAACATAGCTTGCTTTGAAGCAATGTTGTAAACATCAGTAAACTCGGAATGAGATAAACTCAAATCTAAAGGAGTTTGCCATAACTCACTTTTTACTAAACTCAGGAATACAGAATAGGCTTTATCCATTATTTATTACTTACAGTCTGTTTGTCCAATACAGAATACTTGCTGTTATTACTTACATACTCTGGTACTATCTCTTTCATCTTTCCAACGATAGCCATATCATCGTAGGTGTGACTCAAAGAGATAAGAGAATTAATCTGAGCCTCAACCTCTTTGAAGTCATACTCACGTACCTTTGCTATTCGAATCTTCTCATGGAAACTAGGAAGAGTATTCTCTGTTGTGCTCAAAACTTCTTCATAGAGTTTCTCACCTGCACGTAAACCAGTATACTTAATCTCAACATTCTTTGCTCCAGAGAGTTTTATCATTCGTTTCGCTAAATCTGCTATCTTTACGGGCTTACCCATATCAAAGACAAATATCTCACCGCCACTACCATGTGTACCAGCTTCCAACACAAGTTTACAAGCCTCCGGAATAAGCATAAAGAAACGAATAATCTTTGGGTCAGTAACCGTAACAGGTCCACCTGCCTTAATCTGCTTTTCAAACAAAGGAATAACGGATCCATTAGAGCCTAATACGTTACCAAAACGAGTTGTTACAAACTGCGTCACAGGTTTACCATTAGCTTGTTCGTTAATCATTTTGTTTAAGCTCTGGCAATATATCTCACAGATTCGTTTAGAGCAACCCATCACATTCGTTGGATTTACAGCTTTATCTGTAGATATCATAACAAACTTCTTAACACCATACTTAACACTCAAATCCGCAATAACTTTCGTTCCCCAAACATTGTTCTGAATACTCTCTGAAGGATTATTCTCCATCATTGGCACATGCTTATAAGCAGCTGCATGGAACACGTAATCAGGCCTATAAGTTTGGAAAATCTTATCCATACGATCAGCATTAGCAATACTTGCAACGATTGTATGTGCTGTTATATTAGGCCACTCAAAGTGCATCATCAATCGAATATTATGTTGTGGCGTTTCTGCTTGATCTATCAGAATCAATTCCGCAGGATTATAAATGGCAATCTGACGTACCATTTCAGAACCAATACTACCAGCAGAACCAGTAATCATAATCTTCTTCCCACGCAGGAGAGCACCGATAGAATCCATATCTACACGAATCTGGTCACGTGGGAGAAGATCTTCAATACTAATCTCCTTTAGTTGTACATTTGAATAATCATCATCCTGACTCCATTCCTTTTCACCTTCACTCATAAAGATCTGGACACCTTGACTTAACAAGACATCTTGTAGCTCTTGGTCATCACGGAAACGCTCATTCTGTAAAGGAGAAACCAAGACAGCCTTAATCTTCAACTCCCTGATAGTTTCTGCCAAATCATCATCTACTATATAGACCTTCTCACCCATCAAGATACGTCCTTTGAAAGTTGAATCATGAGCAATAAAGCCTTTCAAAGTAAACTTATTAGGTTTACTACTTCGAATGCTCTTGGCTAAACCGATACCACCATCTTTCACACCATAGATGAGCGTACGCATACCACCGCCCGTATTGAAGAGAACATCATATAGAGACTTAACAACAATTCTAAACAACATCATTCCAATTGTAGCAACTAGATACATTGCCGCAATCTGTCGTCCTTGAAGTCGAATGAAATCTAAATCCCAATAATAAATAACATAGTGCATGGCTTCAGCAACAATTAAAGAAGATAACATTGCTAAACCTACACGCTGTAAATCAACAAAAGAGGAGTATCGAATGATTCCTGAATAGGTATGGAAGATTCTAAAACCTATCAGGTTGAAGATCATATAAATAAGGATTGTCTTAGAGAACAATGCAATATAACTCCCAAGCCAAAGCACCATGAGAATACAACCAAAAGACGAATAAACCTGAGAAATAACAGATAAAGATATCAATGGCTAAAATAACCCAGTAAGGCAAAGCATTGGCAGATAAATACCAATTCCAAAGTTTCTCAATTACTTTCATATTCGATATGTTGTCGTTATATTTAGTGTATCAGAAAGAGAAGACTAAGAGACACACCGAAGTTTCTTTAATTCACAATTACGTTGATGCTGCAAATATAGACAAAAATTTGCAATTCACCACATATCTCACGACTTATTTATCTCAGCTTTATAAAATCACCTCATTTTATCATCTTACATCCATTTGAATATGGTAAAGACCTCCATAAAGACTGGGCTGATGCGTAAAGGTAATAAGAACAGATCGTGAGCCATCACTGACCTTCGAACTCTTAGGCTCTAAGATAAAGTTACCATCTAAGGACTGATAATCTCCTCCACCCAAGACATGATAACCAGCCTCAATAGCTTGTCGAGCAAATGATAACATTTCATCTGAAGACCAAGTAAATAGGTTGATGCGTTCTAATATTAATTGATAATCAACATAAGTACCTAAATAGCCTATTTGTCGTGGTTGTTTACCGACAACTTTATCTTGGCCTGTCTGTTCATCATAATACATATTGTGATGGAAGATAATCTCTTTCTGAGTACCATACCCATTGATGGTTTGTGAATCTTTCAACGCAAACACTTTACTCAACGCAACCAAAGATGGTATATCCTTCAAACGTTCAGTATCATCTAGTAAGATGTGACATAAGTAAGGGAATGGAAACAAACATTCATCTGGAATAGTTGGTGCTTTTACCTTCTCTTTCTTCGAAGAATTACCTTTCGATGATTCCGTAACATCCACTGGTGCATCAGGATATTTCACCTCTGCTATCAATCGCTCTTCTTCTGTCATTTCTTTGGAGACTTTCTGTTGCAGAACTGATGCTTTATTCGCTTGCTGGCTCTCATCCTTCTTTATTGTAGAAGATGTAACTTTACTTGCAGGGGCTTCACGCTTGTCAATCTTCTTGTCATCAATAGTTGATGTGTTTACCTGTCTAGATTGCACCATGGTTACACGCTCCCTTACACGATACCGCTCACAAAACTCATCTTCATTCGTCACCTTATTTATATAGTAATCTTTACCTCCCTTTGAGTCTGATATACGAGAGCCGTCACGCCAGATAGTCGTGTACTCTACCCTACCTTGTTCATTATAAGCATAACAAGGTCCATCTAAAACACCATTACGATAATTCAGTTTCATACCAACTTTCCCACTAGGAAAGAAAGAAAGGGCACGCCCATTAGCTACACCATTCTTATATTGCATTACAGACTCAACCCTACCTGACTTATAAAATGTACGGCACACTCCCTCTAACTTCGTTAGTTTATCATCTTGTCGATTGATGCTTATGTAATGCTTCTCTGCACGCAACTGCCCCGTAATGTAATAGTCATAGAACATCTTATCCCCTCTATTATCTATAGTAAGAACACGATAATACGCCGCCTTATTGCCGTGGCAACTCCTTGCCAACGTGCATTATAGAAAATAGCATCTTTTGGTATAGGCGTATGATTAGTTGTCTGTGCGAAACCAATAACAACAACCATACACGTTAAGAAAAAGAAAAGTAGACGTTTCATATAGACTCTAATTTGGCTGCAAATATACTGCAACTAATGGGAATAAAAGAATTTTAATCAGTTTTTTCCTTAAAATGAATCTATATATCAAAACAAAATAGTATCTTTGTTGCGTTATCATACTACTACTTAAAAATCAACAGAACATGCCAGAAAAAGAAAGAAGTATCAAAGACTTTAAACAACTAATAAGTCTGCTCAAAGAGAAACATATTTGTAAACGTGTAGTTGTTGTATGGCCAGAAGAGAGCCACACACAAGAAGCTGTCTTATTAGCTGCCCACGAAGGTTTTATAAAGCCCATATTGATATGCTCTGAAATTACACGGAATACTTTTGCACAAAAGGAAGGCTTTGAGACTATTATTGTGGATTCTCCTGAAGAGGCATCACGTAAGGCTGTGGCACTTATCCGAGAGAAGCAAGCCGATATAATAATGAAAGGTTTTGTCAATACGGATGTTCTGCTACGCGCTATATTAGATAAGCAACTAGGTATATTACCTAAAGGGGCGGTCTTAACCCATATTGCTGTTGCTAAATTAGCAGAGTATAACAAACTAATATTCTTTACTGATGCAGCTGTGATTCCTTATCCTACTGATGAACAGCGTAAAGCTCAAGTCCAATATCTTGTTGACTTTTGCCATGCTTTCAACATCACTTGTCCTAAGATTTCTCTAATACATTGCTCCGAGAAGGTCGACACCAAACACTTCCCTCATACTGCAAATTATCTAACATTAAAAGAAGATGCGAAAGCAGGAGTTTTCGGTAAGTGTGAGATAGATGGACCCTTAGATTTAAAGACTTCATGCTCTAAGGAAGCAATGGAGATTAAACAAATCAACTCACCTATCAATGGAGAGGCTGACGCACTTATCTTCCCCAATATAGAGTCGGGCAATCTATTCTATAAAACTATCACGCTCTTCTGTCATGCAGAAGTTGCAGGTGTACTTCAAGGAACAATGGCACCTGTAGTTCTCCCTAGCAGAGGCGATACTATTAACTCCAAGTTATATAGTCTTGCACTTGCAAGTCTCATAGTAAAATAAGGTTATTACCCTTCCCAATATAACCAATTAAAACATTATGGCATACAAGATTCTAGCTATTAACCCAGGCTCAACCTCAACAAAAATCTCCTTAGCGAATGACGATGAACCTGTCTTTGTTGCAGACATACCTCATTCAAGAGAAGAACTAAGTACTTTCAAGAAGATTACAGATCAATTTCATTTCCGAAAGCAACTTGTTATTGAAGAATTAAAGAAACGCAATATCCCTCTTGACTTTGATGCAGTTATCGGACGAGGCGGATTAGCTAAACCCGTGTCAAGTGGTGTATTCACCATTACGGAAGAAATGATACTTGACCAGCAACAAGCTATTCATCAGCATGCCTGTGACTTAGGTTGTATGATTGCAGACGAGATTGCACGTGACATCCCCGGTTGCAAAAGTTTTGTTGCCGATCCTGGTGTAGTTGACGAACTAGAGCCCGAAGCCCGTATCTCTGGTTCTCCTCTAATGCCTCGTGCATGTATCTGGCACGCTTTGAATCAGAAAGCTATTGGTAGACGATACGCCAAAGATATAGGTACTACATACGAGAAACTCAACCTTATCATCTGTCATCTTGGTGGTGGAATATCAATTGCCGCCCACAATCATGGTCGAGCCATCGATGCTAATAATGCCCTTGATGGTGAAGGTCCTTTCTCACCCGAACGTGCGGGTAGCCTCCCAGCAGCCGACTTAATACGTCTTTGTTTTAGTGGTAAGTACACTGAAAGCCAATTATTAGGCAGAGTCAGTGGGCAGGCTGGTTTAATCGCACATCTTGGTACAAATGACCTAAGAGAGGTCATGAACTGGATTAAGGCTGGCGATAAACATGCAGAGTTAATCGTGTCAGCAATGATATGGCATGTTGCGAAGAACATAGCCGCAGAAGGGGCTGTTCTATATGGTAAAGTCGACGCCATCCTTCTCACGGGTGGAATGGCAAAGAGCGATTACATCATCGAGCGCCTTAAACGTCGAATAGAATATCTTGCTCCAGTGCATGTTTATCCTGGTCAAGATGAGATGCTCGCACTAACAGAGAATGCCTTGGCAGTCTTACGTGGAGAAAGAGTAGCTAAAGACTATTGATTAACATTCAATCGATTTACAAAACACCTAAACTATAGTTTATAATTAAAAACAAATCTTATGAAGGTACATGAATACCAAGCAAAGAGTATCTTTGCATCTTATGGACTACCGGTAGATCGCAACATCGTTTGTCGAACACCGGATGAGGCTGTTGCTGCGTATAAACAATTAGGTTTAGCAAAAGCGGTCGTAAAAGCACAAGTACACACGGGTGGTCGTGGTAAGGCTGGTGGTGTTAAACTTGGAAGTAGTGAAGAAGAGATTCGCCAACATGCAGAAGCAATCTTAGGCATGGACATCAAAGGGTTCACTGTTGATCGCGTCCTAGTTAGCGAAGCTGTTAACATTGCCTCTGAGTACTACATGAGTATTCTTGTTGATCGCAAGTCGAAGTGCCCTATGTTGATGTTAAGTCGTGCCGGTGGTATGGATATCGAACAAGTGGCAAAAGAGACACCAGAGAAGATTGAGAAGATTGTCATTGATCCAACTATTGGTATGTCTGACTTCCTCGCACGTGAAGCAGCGTTCAAGTTATTCGATGATATGGCACAAGTGAAGCAAGCGGTGCCTATCTTCAAGAACCTTTATAAACTCTTCGTCGAAAAGGATGCCTCACTTGCAGAGATAAATCCTCTCGTGATGACACAGGAAGGTACACTAAAAGCCATCGACGCTAAGATGACCTTTGATGATAATGCTCTCTTCCGCCATCCTGATATAGCTGAACTCTTCGAGCCTACTGCCGAGGAGAAGAAAGAGCGTGAGGCTAAGGATAAGGGCTTCAGTTACGTTAACCTTGGAGGCTCTATCGGTTGTATGGTGAATGGTGCTGGTCTTGCAATGGCTACGATGGATATGATTAAACTCTATGGTGGCGAACCAGCTAACTTCCTTGATATTGGTGGTAGCTCTAACCCAGAGAAGATTGTTGAAGCCATGAAGCTCTTATTAGCCGACAAGCATGTAAAGGTTGTTCTCATTAACATCTTTGGTGGAATTACCCGTTGCGATGACGTTGCTAAGGGCTTGCTTGAAGCATTCAAGGTGATTCAAACCGACATCCCTATTGTCATCCGTCTCACTGGTACCAACGAGGCAGAAGGAAGGGCAATATTAGAAGGAACCCACTTCAATGTTGCTACCTCTATGGCAGATGCTGGACATAAGGCAGTTGAACTAAGTAAACAACTTTAAATAAGATATTATGAGTATTCTGATCAACAAAAATACAAGACTAATTGTACAAGGTATAACTGGTCGTGATGGTAGTTTTCACGCATCAAAGATGAAAGAGTATGGAACCAATGTTGTGGGTGGTACCTCTCCTGGTAAGGCAGGACAAGAAGTCTGTGGTATCCCCGTTTTCAACACGGTGAAAGATGCGGTGGCTGCAACACAAGCAAACACTTCTATTATCTTTGTTCCTGCACCTTTTGCTAAGGATGCTATGCTAGAAGCTATTGATGGCGGCATTCAACTTGTCATCTGTATTACTGAAGGTGTACCAACACTCGACGCTGTAGCTGCACAGCATTATGCTAAAGTTCATGGTGTAAAGGTTATCGGACCTAACTGCCCTGGCTTGATATCTCCAGAAGAGAGCATGGCTGGTATTATGCCAACAAACATCTTTAAGAAAGGGCATACTGGCGTCATCAGTCGTAGCGGTACTTTAACTTATGAGGTGGTGCATAACCTCACACAAGCAGGTCTCGGACAATCAACAGCCGTTGGCGTTGGTGGTGACCCTGTTGTAGGTCTTTACTTTGAAGAACTATTACAGATGTTCCAAGATGACCCAGAGACGGATAGCATTGCTCTCATTGGTGAGATTGGTGGTGACGCTGAAGAACGCGCCGCAAAGTTTATAAAGGAGCATGTAACTAAACCCGTAGCTGTCTTCATCTCTGGACAACAAGCTCCTCCGGGCAAACAAATGGGGCATGCTGGTGCTATAATTTCAAGTGGCTCTGGCTCTGCAAGTGAAAAGATAGCTGCGTTTGAGGCTGTTGGAGTTCCTGTTGCACGTGAGACGAGTGAGATTCCAACACTACTAAAGCAACAGATGAAGAAGTAAAGATGGTGTCTCTCACAAGGAGATAAATCGTTGATACAATAAGTAGGGACAGACGCTTTCGCCTAACTGAAGCACATTTGCTTTAATAAATAGACGAGGCTGTCTGTCTTTACTTTTAGTCTGTCATCAAAATACTATAGACAATATCCACATGAAGACACAACCTTTATTTGTTCATTAGTTTCATAACCATTAAGTACTAATCAATACTTTCTTTTATAGAAAAGTCGTAGGACTTCATAGGGTTAAATTTCTTCTCAACAAAGCCTTAATCTTAACTTGAACAAAGCTTATTGTTTGTCATGTATAAACTATCTATTATAAATTGATAATCAATTATATAGTAGTTAGTATTAAACTTTTAATATAATAACAACTAGCTTCCAATTTAGAGTTAATTTTCACGTTAACTTAAAGTCGGTTTATACTTTAAGTTAAACGTCAAGCGTACTTTAACTTATACATCAAATGTACTTAAACTTAGAAGTGGATAGTACTTAAAATCAGACTATCATCCTACACACGGGAGTAAACCGAAGATAATCCTAATGTAGTTTGCTAGAACATTTGCTCACGTCATAATTAATCAGTACTTTTGCATGAACAAAGATTTGATATGGAAGAAAAGACAAACACACAAGAAGAACAAATATTAATCAGGGTAACAGGGCAAGACCGACCGGGACTAACAGCGTCTATCATGGAAATACTTGCACAATATGACGCACATATCTTAGATATTGGTCAGGCGGATATTCACTCCACCCTATCACTCGGTATTCTCATCAGAATTGACAAACAAAGCTCAGGGCAGGTGATGAAAGACTTGCTCTTCAAAGCTACAGAAATTGGAGTAAACATTGGTTTTGCTCCAATCAGTGACGATGAGTATGAGGAATGGGTGAATCAACAAGGTAAGAACAGGTACATCCTTACTATTATTGGGCGATCATTGTCGGCAAGGAACATACAAGCAACGGCACAAATTATCTCGGCGCATGGCTTTAACATTGATGCTGTACGACGCCTTACTGGACGACAAAGTATCAAGAAACATTACTTGCGCGTCAGAGCCTGCATTGAGTTTTCACTTAGAGGAACCCCTACTGATTATCAACGCTTACAAGCGGAGTTGATGCAAATGAGCCATGAACAAGGTATTGATTGCTCTTTACAGAAGGATGATATGTATCGTCGTATGCGCAGACTCATCTGTTTTGATATGGATTCGACACTTATTCAGACCGAGTGTATTGATGAACTTGCAAAGCGAGCTGGCGTTGGCGAACAAGTCGCAGAAATCACAGAACGTGCGATGCGTGGTGAGATTGATTTTAAAGAGAGTTTCGCTGAACGTGTAGCACTATTGAAGGGATTAGATGCTGGCGTAATGAAAGATATTGCAGAGTCTATGCCAATTACGGAAGGCGTAGATAGATTGATGAATGTGCTGAAACAATGTGGTTATAAAATAGCGATTCTCAGCGGTGGATTTACATATTTTGGTGAGTTCTTACAACGCAAATATGGTATTGATTATGTCTATGCCAACGAACTAGAAATAGATGAGCACAATAAATTAACTGGGCGTTACCTCGGTGATATAGTTGACGGAAAACGTAAGGCAGAACTGTTGAAGCTACTGGCTCAAGTTGAGAAAGTCAATCTCGCACAAACGATTGCTGTAGGCGACGGAGCTAATGACTTGCCCATGATTTCAGAAGCAGGATTGGGCATTGCTTACCATGCAAAGCCACGTGTGCAAGCTACTGCCGAACAAAAATATAACAACTATCGGGCTCGATGGTGTGCTGTATTTTTCTTGGATTCAAGGATAGTTACTTGGGAGACGCTGGAAAACTTTTAAGCAAAGAAGTTTCTTCTGAGTGAAGGACTATCTTTCTATTGTTAAACCAACAGAAACAAACATCCTCGTTTGTCCAAAGCTCTTTAAATTGAGTGGGCAAACGAGGATGTTAATATATAGGAGTAAACTTATAGTAAGATTACAGAAGCCAGACTACTTATGCGCACATAAATAGCCAAATGTCTACACTAATTCCGTGTAAGCCATAGTCATTTCATCCATTAATCTTTCGAAGTTTTCAGAGTTTAATGAAGCCTTGCGGAACATCATCTCTAAATTCTCCTCCTCGAGAAAAATAGGTGAGTCATGTAACAAAGATTCCATGCCCGAGAGCATTAAACGATAGATTGTAGCCTGTCGCAAGTCGTTCGTAGATGCTTGTGCACTTGTAACGCCAGTTACATACGCTTGCATCTGTACACGCACCACAGAGCGAATGGCTAAAGAAACAGGAACTGTATCGTCAGCCTGCAAGCTAGGGCAAGAAGCAAAGAACTCCTCCTTTGTCAACAAATGACCTTCCATTAAAGCAAAGACGTTTTTCTGATATTCCGCAGTAACCAAGTCATATAATTCCTTTGATCCACAAGCATAGCGCAAAAGCAACTTCGAAGATGTAGAAGAGGAGAAATGTCTACGTTTCATATCAGTGGTTACCTTATCAAAGTCATCATAATTCAAACGAATAAGAACGGGAAATAGTACCGATACAAATTGTGAAGACAGGTTATCGAAGTTATTAACTAACAACTGCTTATACTCTCGTGGTTCTAATTTCTTCTTGTCGGATGATAAAGCATCTATCTGTCCAGAGAAGAAAGAATGAAAGTAGCCCCTGACCATTGCAGTGGCTACTCTCGATCGGTTAATGTCCGTTATTCTCATATATTCTTTAATTTATCTATGACCTCCAAATACACTCCCAGTTGACGAACTAGAAGCACCTGTGCTTGAAGGTGATTGGCTTCCAAATGAAGGTTGACTCGGTGAGTCCATCCTACGTGCGTTACCAAATGAAGCTCTATTCTCATTGCTTGGCTGTTGAGGGGAAACAGGTGTGCTCTGTGAAGGAGAAAATGAAGGAGATGGCGCTTCACGTCGAGCGTTTCCAAACGACTGATTGTTAGGACGTGAGTAAGTGTTATTTTGCGTACTTCTCGTTGTATTGTTCATATCCATGTTCTCTCGAGTAGCATTACCAAAACTGCGATTCCCTTGCTGGCTGTCAGTTCTAGGTGAGTTGGGCGCATTCCAGGAACCACCATTTGGATAAGGATTTTGATAAACCCTTGTACTGCTTGGCATTGGAGCTTGATCCCTACGGGAACCAAACTGGCTTTGATAATAGCTACTTGGACGCCCACCCCTGTAAGAGTAATACTCCGAAGGACATGTACGGTAGAAGTAATTACGATCACCATAACGCGAATAAACACGGTAATAGTAATTGTTGTTACTCCAATAAACTGGGCGATAGAAGTAGTCTTCCCTTGTAAAGTAATTATACTGGTTAGTATTCAACACAAAGTATAAATCTCTGTTTCGTTGATCCCAGTAACTACCATATAAAGAGTTGCCTCCCTGTAAGTTCAGCAAGTAGTCTAAGTTGATCTCATAGACAGCTGCATATTGAGCGTCGTTCAAACGTAACTCATAAGCCATCTTATCAGATAAGAATAATGCTTGTCGACGAGCTTCTTCATAGCCGAGACGATAATAACTATCGCCGTAATCATCATAACGACCATAAGAGTCATCATACACACTTCCAACTGCTCCCACAGAACCACCTACACCCATTCCTACTGAGAATAGAGAGCCACAAGAAGTTAGACTTAAACTTGTAAACGCCAATGCTATTGTATATAAAAATCTTCTATCCATTGCTATCATATTAAGTTAATAACTACCTTTATTTTACAATGACAAAGATAGCTGATAACGTTTAAATACACAATAGGTAAATTCCTAATTACGAAGGGAATGTTCCTATACTATAGTCGCATTACTCTACTTCCTCAACGATTGTATTAGGAATTTCTTTCGATCTTAATAATTCATCTAAACTCTTAAAGGTGTAGGCAGCCTTATCTTGAACGACAGTCTTAGAGAAGCGGTCGCGCAAGCTCATTAGTTTCTGAACAGCCTCTTGATAGTTATCGGCAGTTATACGATCAGCCATCTGTTGGGCGTTCGCTGGAGTAAAATTAAAATACTGGACAAGGTACTGCTGGAACTGACGACGTTGTGCTTGTATCATGTTCTCTAACTGCGCATTCATCTTATCCTTAGTACGATGGATGATAAAGATTAAACGGTCTGGTTCGCCACCACGTTGCCCATGATCATACTTCTTGTCATACTCAAAGAAACAATCACAAGAACCTTTCTCGGATAATTCCTTTAACTCTTGCATGGCAGGATCGAGCACTCGACGGCAGAAGTCAGAGAACTTTTTATAATTATTCTCAAGACGTAACATCTTGCGAAAATCTAATGTTGCAATGACGGCACGTCCCTTATCTGCCCATGACTCGATGAACATATAGATGCGCTGTGTGTATCTATTCTTACAAGCAAAGACAATCTGCTTACCAAACTTATGATAACCTAAATCTAAAGAAACCAGACGTTCAGCTACTGTATGATCCAACTTTAAAATTGCATACTTATTATAGGAACGGTCTTCGGGAATATATACATCACAAAGGTTAGTTGCCTTCGTGTACTTACGCCCTTCAGTCGTCTTATAAGGTATCTCAACAGGGATGGAAGCTAACATCTTCAATGAATTGCGAAGTTGAGGATAATGGTTAGGGTCAACACCTAATTCTTTGAAAGGCAACTTAATCGGCATTCTTCCATCTTCATCAAGCTCATCTGTCTGAAACAAATCTAACTGAAAGCCTCGTTTGCTCTTTAAGATTCCATGCAAAATATCTTGTAAACTCTCAACAATAGAAACGAGGATGCGGACTTGAATTAGCGAGTAATCATGACGCATCATTGTCACAGCAATTGGCTGTAATAACCATGTCTCTTCTTCAATAGGGATGAGGTCGTTCGATATGGTACGACTCTTTAGTGGTGCCTTTTGGGCTTTTGCTCCACGCTTACGAGTTATCTTCTTGCTGGATATCTTATCAGTCATATCTGTTTAATTTGCCTTAGCTCTATATCTTTTATTGACTTGAAGTTACAAAGATACTGTTTTTTTTTGAACAATCAACTAATAACACCGAAAATGATAACTTATCATTAGTCGATTGATTAAGGCTAAACGCAAATAGCTTTAAAGGTTAAACGATTGCTTTGATGCTACTTATTTCCACGCATAAGTTAACACATAATCATGTGTAACTTCGCTTACAAACTTTATGTCGATATTACTTCTAAGGTTGGTAACATGGTCTAAGGCAACATTTACCTTCATCTCTTGAAGGGCTAAGTGCTCTTCTGAAACAGTTTATAGGTGGTTTCCTTTGCACACCAAGCTATAAGCTGGGAACGTAAATCGGTGAAGGGCTCGTCAGAGCGAAGGTAACGAGAGGTGATACGACTCACACGATTGGACACATACTCAATGTCAATCCCTACTTCAAAGTCTTTGGAAAGGATGATTGCAACGTAACCAATGGTGTGAGATATACTAATGTGATAGCCCTCAATAGTTGGCTTACCATCCTCATTATGGTTGATAACAGGAACATAACCCAACATAGCAAAAAGAAGACGTAGCTCGCCTTCTTTCTCTGCCTTTCGCCCTTTGTCTATCGTCAAAAGACCGATAGTGATTTTATCAAAAACGTCACGCGTTATCCTCACAGCCTATAATCACCTTGACTTTACTAATACGACGTTCATCAATCTCTAATACTTCAAAGGTATATCGCTTATACTTCAAAATCTCATGCACTACAGGGAAATCGCCTTTGATCTCCAACAATAAACCAGCAAGAGAATCAGCATCACCTTCTACGTCATCAAACTCATCATCTGGAAGATTGAGTATTTTGGAAAAGTCATTCAATAAGGTTTTACCTTCAAAGATATAACTATTAGCGTCTAATTTTGTGTAATTATGCTCTTCCTCATCGTACTCATCATTAATCTCCCCGACTATCTCTTCTAAGATGTCTTCGAGCGTAACTATACCACTGGTTCCACCAAACTCATCCACAACGATTGCAATATGAACTTTGTTCTCTTGGAACTCACGTAGAAGGTCGTCAATTTTCTTCGTTTCAGGAACAAAGTAAGAGGGGCGTATCAAGCTTTGCCATCTAAAGTTAGCTGGCTTTGATAGATGAGGGAGCAAGTCTTTGATGTAAAGAACACCTCGGATATTGTCTTTATTATCTTGATAAACAGGGATACGAGAGTAGTTGTTATCAACAATACACTTCAACACATCCTCATAAGAACAGCGTATATCAAGGTCTATTATGTCTTGGCGAGAAGTCATCACCTCCTTTGCGGTCTCATCACCAAAACGTATAATGCCCTGCAACATACTTTGCTCATCTTTGATGTCGCTCTTATCGGTAAGCTCCAGTGCTTGTTCCAAATCATCGATTGATAATTGCCTATTCTCTTTCTGTAAGACTTTCTCTGCGAAAGCACCACTCTTTAAAAGAATTGTCTCTATCGGCCAAAATAACTTACGAAAGAACATAACCCCTTTCACTGCCTTACGACAGAAGGCAAGTGGATTCGTACTACCATATACTTTAGGAATAATCTCACCAAAAAGTAATAACAAGAAGGTTAATAGAATCGTAACACACAGAAATTGTAACCATTCTGCACTAAATGTTAGCAAATTGATGAGGATATAATTACACAGCATGATGATGGTCACATTGACAAGGTTATTCGTTATAAGAATAGTTGCCAGTGTGCGCTCACTATCATCACGAAGTTTCTGAACCAACATATCCAATGGGCTTTTATCTGGGTCCATAGCCTCTAAATCTGCTGGAGACAAACTAAAAAAGGCTATCTCTGACGCACTAGCAAAGCCAGATAAAAGGATAAGAAAGAATGCCAAGAGGATAGAAATAAGTATACTTGGACTTATTGGATTAACGGTGATATAAGAAGATATATCTAATAGAAAACTATCCATTAAAAAGGTAATTTGTTATTATCAGAGATGGAGTTATCAGCATCTTTATTCTTCTCTTCTGACGCATTTTCCATCTTTCGAGATGCACTTAACCATTCAAGATTATCCACATAGATTTCTGTAACCTGTCGGCGCACCCCTTTTTTATCATCATAAGAACGATTCCTTATACGTCCTTCAACATATAGCTTGTCGCCCTTATGAATGTATTGTTCGGCATACTTTGCCAAGCTCTTAAATAGTACTATATTATGCCAATCAGTACGATCAGGAACTTTCGTTCCACCAGGAAGCTCATATCCACGCTCTGTTGTAGCTAACGTAAAGGTAGCAACACATTGATCCGCATCATAATAGCGCACTTCTGGTTCACGACCAACATTACCAATTAACATCACTTTGTTCATATAGCACAAATCTAAAAGAAAGAGAAAGACTTTACTTCCACATTCCCAAATACTTAAATCTAAAGTTCTTACCTTTAGCTGAAGGGAACTGACTTCTATTGTCAACTCTCTCCTTCAAGTATTCAACCATACGTGTATAACAATCCCAGCCTGAAACAGCCTTGCATTGTACAACAAAATGCGTATCCCTGTATTCGTGCTTACCTGTAGATGGTATTAAAACAACACGCTTGAAATCAAGTTCACCTTCATACCAGCCCTCACGTTCTTCATTAAGATGCATAATTGCAGGATTCTCCTTACGCTGTATATTATCAACGCTAGGACGCAATGCTTTCTTCTGTTTAAAATCCATCATACTAGGAGCCTCTGTCTTTATGACAATAAAATAAACACGAGGACGAACCTTATAACGTTTAGGATAGAATACATCACTCGCTGCATAATTCCTAATATCATCTTCCAATTCTGGAGTGAGTTGAATATCAGGAATAGAACTCAAAAAATCTAACGCCTCTTCAACATTATGCACTAATACTTCACTATCGAAATACCGTAAATATAAATTCATAAAGATAATGTTATGTATGTTTCTCTTTCTAACAAATAAGAGCGGCAAACGAGACTCGAACTCGCGACCCCGACCTTGGCAAGGTCGTGCTCTACCAACTGAGCTATTGCCGCATACAATGTAAGTAATTACTTACCAAAATCTGCATGTGAAGAGGAGGAGACTCGAACTCCCACGAAGCAATTTTCACTACCCCCTCAAAGTAGCGCGTCTACCAATTCCGCCACCTCTCCAATATGCCTATAATATTCAAAGAACTTCCGTGCCCAGAACAGGACTCGAACCTGCACGTCGTGAAACACACGCACCTGAAACGTGCGCGTCTACCAATTCCGCCACCTGGGCATTAGTTTTGAGATAACTAAAAAGCCTTTCAGAATATCAAAGAGCGGCAAACGAGACTCGAACTCGCGACCCCGACCTTGGCAAGGTCGTGCTCTACCAACTGAGCTATTGCCGCAATAAAACATCTACTTACTCTAAAGGTTGATGATTGTCGGGGCGACAGGATTCGAACCTGCGGCCGCCTGGTCCCAAACCAGGAGCGCTACCGGGCTGCGCTACGCCCCGTTGCATATCCAGGAATTATTAGCAGTATTTCTGAATTGCGAGTGCAAAGGTAGTACTTTTTTTTGAAACTACCAAATGTTTCTGCGATTTTTCTATCAAAAAGTTCATTTATTTTTTAAACAAAGAACTTTGGGCATCCAAAGAATATATGTAAAAACCTGATAAACAATACTATATATTTAATCTACACCTACATAGGACAAAAATAATACAGAAAAATTACATTCCATCGATCGTCTGCATTATTTCAATTCAAATTTACTTTTTAAAGGGTATTTTTGTGACAAAGAGTTTAGCCAAATAAGAAATATCAAAAATGAAAAACAAACTGAAATTCATATCAATCACAAAATCACAATCACAAAATCACAAAAATCAATTTTCAATGGTAGTATCGCATATTTTTTTTCTTACTATAAATAATGTATCATTATATATTATTATTTATATAATAAGGTATTATATTATGATAAGAATCCTATTTTTTTACACATTGAAAATCCTTTTTGTGATTTTGTGATTGTGATTGTGTGATTGGTAAGACTTTGATTTTGATCTTTTGAATTATAAACTGCACATGGGGCGTCTACTTCTGTGGATTCCCATGTTCCGCAAGGAACTCTGTGTGCCTTCGGCTTTTGTGTCATCCGTGTATTCCGTGTCGAAAATGAGTTCCTGTAAATTAATGATTTACCATCACTTCGCTGCAGAAATTTTAAACACAGAGTACACAGACATTTACTGCCAGGAGATTACACGGAGTACCTAAAGGTACAAAGAATCCACAGAAGGAAGCCTCATAAACTGCACATGGGCGTCTGCTTCTGTGGATTCCCATGTTCCGCAAGGAACTCTGTGTGCCTTCGGCTTTTGTGCCATCCGTGTATTCCGTGTCGAAAATGAGTTCCTGTAAATTAATGATTTACCATCACTTCGCTGCAGAAATTTTAAACACAGAGTACACAGACATTTACTGCCAGGAGATTACACAGAGTACCTAAAAGGTACAAAAGAATTCACAGAAGGAAGCCTCCACTACCCTTTGGTGGGGCTTTTTGAATTATGCTTATCTCTCTGTAAAACAGATAGTTACAAAGGCATTTGCGGAACTTGTTACTCCAGCACCCCAAAAAACGATTGCTTTCTGAATAAAGTTGCTTACCTTTGCAAACAGAAAAGAAAAAGCCTCACCAACAGCCCCACCCGACCTCCCCGAGAGGGGAGGAGTGCAGATCGCGAGATTGCCCAAAAAGTTTCAGAAGTTAGTGCTCGTATGCTTAGAGATAAGCGTTCTTAGCGTCAAAGATTAGCATTAGCAAACTCAAAGATTAACCTTAGCAAGGTCAGAAATTAGCGTTAGCAAGGTCAGAGTCAAAAGTAAATGCACTACAAAAGATTCTGATTAATGTGATTAGGAAAACTTGGTTTTCAAAAAATGAACATAGAAAAAGAAAATAAAAAAAGAAGATTGCGTAATAACACACAACCTTCTCCTCTATTTCAGTGACGAAAATATCAATTAGAAGAAACTTCTACTTAATGATACCTTCTTCTTTAAAAATCTTCTTCAACGCCTGTACGCCACGCTCAACCTGCTCCTCTGTATGAGTAGCCATCAAAGCAAAACGAACAAGTGTATCTTGAGGTGCACAAGCAGGAGGAATAACAGGGTTGATAAACACACCTGCCTCATATGCCAACTTCGTTACAATAAAAGTCTTCTGTATATCACGAACATAAAGTGGAATGATTGGACTCTCTGTCTCACCAATCTCGAAACCTTCTTCCTTGAAACGCTTCAAAGCATAGTTTGTAACTTTCCATAAATGTTCTATACGCTCTGGTTCATTTTCCAAGATATGAAGAGCCTCTAAAGCCGCAGCTGTAGCTGAAGGTGTATTACTTGCAGAGAAGATGTATGTACGACATGTATGACGAAGATAATTGATTGTATCCTTGTCTCCTGCAATAAAACCACCTATTGATGCAAGACTCTTTGAGAACGTTCCCATGATCAAATCAACTTCATCTGTTACATGGAAATGATCACAAACGCCCCTACCCTGACGACCAAACACACCTAAACCATGTGCCTCATCAACCATAATAGAGCAGTTGTATTTATGCTTCAGTTTCACAATCTCTGGTAGATTAGCTAAATCACCTTCCATTGAGAAGACACCATCTACAACGATAAGTTTCACAGCCTCATGCGGAAGTTTCTGGAGAACACGCTCCAAATCCACCATATCATTATGCTTATAGTGAAGTTGAGTTGCGAAACTCAAACGACGACCATCAACAATACTAGCATGATCACGGTCGTCACAAATAATATAATCACCACGCCCAACAACCATTGCTAGAACGCCAGCATTGACGGAGAAACCAGTAGAGAAAACAAGAGCTTCATCCTTTCCTTCAAAAGCTGCAAGTTCTTTCTCTAATTGAACATGAAGATCCAACGTTCCATTCAAGAAACGACTACCTGCACAACCAGTACCATACTTGTCTAAAGCACGATGTGCTGCGTCTATAACACGCTGATCATTTGGCAGACCCGTATAGGCATTAGAGCCAAACATGAGAATCTCGTTTCCATCGATATCTGTAACTTCTGTTCCTTGCTTACTCGTAATCTCGCGGAAATAAGGATAAACTCCTGCTTCTATAAACTTCTGCGGATCACGGTAACTTTTGTACTTATCTTGTAACTGTCCCATTATATTTAATATGGTGTAGCCAACGACTACATAATAATTATTTTAGGTTGCAAAGATACTAACTTTGCACGACAAAAAGAACAATTTGATTAGAAAAGTGCTTTTTAAAGTTTTTTTCATACCACTTTCTCAATAAGATATAAGATTAATGTGTAACTTTGCCGGAGGAACTATACTCTGACCATACAGCACTATGAATAAGAAAAGAATCGTTTTCATTCTTAATCCTATATCAGGAACTATCAGCAAGGCTGGTATTCCCGATCTTATTGAAGAACGACTTAACAAAAGTGAATTTGATTACAACATATTAGAAACGCAATATGCAGGACATGCCACAGAGTTAGCAAAACAAGCAGTAAAAGATGGCATCAATATTGTCGTTGCTGTTGGAGGCGATGGGACTGTAAACGAAATCGGCAAATCATTAATTAATACATCGACAGCTATGGCAATCTTACCCTGTGGGTCAGGTAATGGACTTGCACGCCATTTAAATCTACCGATGAACCTCAAGAAATGTATAGATATCATAAATGAATGCGAAATTAGAGCCTTAGATTATGGTATCATTAATGAGCACCCTTTCTTCTGTACCTGTGGTATGGGCTTCGACGCATTTATATCAATGCAATTTGCTCAAGCTGGTAAACGAGGACCTATCACCTACATGCAAAGTTTTGGAAGAAGGACTCAAATACCAACCAGAAACTTATGAGATAGAAGATGAAGATGGTGTTAAACGCTACAAAGCCTTCCTTGTATCAGCCGCCAACGCTTCTCAATATGGTAACAACGCTTACATAGCTCCTCAAGCTTCTATGAGTGATGGACTATTAGACATCATTATCATGGAACCTTTCGATATTATTGAGGCACCACAAGTAGCTATTGAACTCTTTAACAAAACTCTTGACAAGAACCTCAAAATCAAAACTTTCAAAGCAAAGAAAATACATATCCATCGAAAGAAAGAAGGAGTAATCCACTACGATGGAGACCCCGTACTTTCTGGTGCTGACGTTGATATATCTATTGTGTCAAAGGGAATCAACATCGTGATTAACCACAATGCTGATAAGACACGCAGGCAGCCCAATATACTACAAACAGCTTTCTCTGAAATTTTCTATAACATTGACTTAATGAGGCAGGATATCACCAAACAAAGTAGAAAGGTGCAAGCTATCAACAAGACAATATTACGTAAGTTGAATATATAACTGTACCAATAAGACGAATGGGCTTTACACTAAAAAACTTTCATATCACCCAAGAACATTCTGCTATGAAAGTTGGTACTGATGGTATACTCCTTGGAGCATGGGCGCAAGGTGGCGCAAGGATATTAGATATTGGAACAGGAACTGGACTTCTAGCCTTAATGATGGCTCAGCGTTTCCCTAATGCCTACATTGATGCTATAGAAATCGACGCAAAAGCATTAGAAGATGCAACGACCAACACACTATTATCGCCATTTAATAATAGAATTAGTCTCATCCATACTTCTCTACAAGAGTATCATCCAGATACATTCAAAACTGACTTTGACAACATTTATGATGCGATTGTGAGTAATCCCCCCTACTTTATAAAATCATTAAAAAGTCCTTTACAAGAAAGGACTATTGCAAGACACACAGACTCTTTAACACCCCATGATTTACTACATCACGCATCACGCCTATTGAAAGATGGAGGGCTTCTCTCTATCATTATTCCATCAGACAATAAAATTATTATAGAGTCAGAGGCTGTATTTTGTGGATTATCAACCACTAAAGTTGTTAATATAAAAACAAAAGAATCCAAGTCACCTAAACGGTGTTTACTCGAATTTAAAAAAACATTAACCACACCGAAAGAAGAGACAAACGTAACATTAATGCAAGACAATGGAGAGCGTTCAGAGTGGTACCATCATCTTACTAAAGATTTTTACATTAAGTAAGAAAACAACTCATCACCATAGAATTGCATCAAGGTTACAAAACATTAAAGCACACTAATTCTTCTGTCTTTCGCTTTTATTTTGTAACTTTGCAAGCTAATATAGGTATAACAAAACTTTATGAAACAAAATAGCTCAATACAGATGTTTACAGATTACGAAGGCGACTTACCTGACTTAAATATCAAAGTTAATGGTGAAATCCCCATATTCGTAACCCGCAACCTCGTAATGTTCCCTGGAATCCTTCCCCCATCCTTGTTGGAAGAAAGGCAACATTAGCATTGGTAAAATATTTGGAGAAAAATCCAGAAACCATCATTGCCATTGTAAGTCAGAAGGATAGCAATGTCAATGAGCCACAAGAGGACGACATCTATAAAACAGGTATCTATGCACGCTATGTACGTGCGTTTGATATGCCGGGCAATTATGAGGGAGATAATAAAACCATTATTTTACAAGGATTTGGCAAATGTCGTATCAAAGAGATAACGACCAAATCACCCTACATGAAAGGTTTTACTGAGGCGCTGCAAGAAGAAATGGATCCTAAGAAAGATAAGGAATTCATTACTGCTGTAGAAGACATGAAGTTAGTAGCTAAGGAGTATATTCATGGGAGCGAGGAAGTTCCTGACGATACTCAGCTTGCACTTGACAACATGGGCAACCCTATCATTGCTGTCAACTACACCTGCTCTACAATGCCTTTCCCCGTAGCTGATAAGATTCAAATGTTGGAAGAGAACTCCATAAAAGATCGTCTCTTCAGACTAATGAAGATACTGAACAGAGAAATTCAGTTCCAACATTTACGTCAAGATATTCGCTCAAAAACACGTGAGGATCTTGATGAACAACAGCGTGAATACTTTCTCCATCAACAAATTAAGAATATAAAGGAAGAACTTGGTGATGGCGATTCTGCACCAGATAAGAAGGAATTACTGGAAAAGGCAAAGAATAAGAAATGGTCACAAGATGTTGCTAAAATCTTCCAAAAAGAAATTGATAAGCTCGACACACTAAACCCTCAAAGTCCTGATTATAGCATACAAGTAAACTATCTTCAAACGATGGTAGCCTTACCATGGAATGAATATACAACTGATAATCTCGACTTAAAGCGTGCAAAGCGTATATTAGACAAAGATCATTATGGAATGGAGAAGGTCAAGGAGCGAATCCTTGAATATATAGCTGTATTACAATTACGTGGCAGTCTAAAGTCTCCTATCCTCTGCCTTTATGGTCCTCCAGGTGTAGGAAAGACTAGCTTAGGAGTAAGTATTGCAGAAGCAATGAAACGTAAGTATGTACGTGTATCGTTAGGTGGTTTACATGACGAGTCTGAAATTAGAGGTCATCGCAAGACTTACATAGGTGCTATGCCTGGTCGTATCATCAAGAACATACAAAAGGCAGGCTCTTCCAACCCTGTCTTCATCCTTGATGAGATTGATAAGATAACGCAAAACACCATTAATGGAGATCCCTCTTCTGCATTATTGGAAGTGCTTGACCCTGAACAGAATAGTGCTTTCCATGACAACTACCTTGACATAGATTATGACCTCTCAAAGGTACTTTTCATAGCAACAGCCAATGATCTCAATACAATTCCGAGACCCTTGTTAGATCGCATGGAATTAATCAATGTCTCAGGCTATATCACAGAAGAAAAGATAGAAATAGCAAAACGACACTTAATTCCAAAAGAGCTCGAAAATACGGGCTTAGATCAGTTAGAAGTTAAACCAAAGTTTACAAAGAGCGCATTAGAAAAGATTATTGAAAGTTACACACGCGAGAGTGGTGTACGTCAATTAGAGAAACAAATCAATAAGGTAATGCGTAAATTGGCATTTGAACAAGCGATGAATGCTAACTTACCTTACACGAAGATTACTCCAGATGCATTGGAAGATCTCATTGGTAAGCCTCCTTTCACACGTGATATTTATCAAGGAAATAAATACGCAGGTGTAGTAACAGGACTTGCTTGGACAAGTGTGGGGGGGTGAGATATTGTTTATTGAGACTTCTCTATCAAAGGGTAAGGCTGGAAAGTTAACACTAACTGGTAATCTTGGAGATGTGATGAAGGAATCAGCGGTTATTGCACTCGAATATGTCAAAGCACACATTGATACTTTAGGTGTTGATTATCGTATCTTTGAACAATGGAACATACACATCCATGTACCAGAAGGAGCAACACCAAAGGATGGTCCTTCCGCTGGTATAACTATTGCTACAAGTATAGCCTCAGCCCTTACACAACGCAAGGTGCGCAAAAACACTGCTATGACTGGCGAGATAACGCTTCGTGGTAAAGTTCTTCCAGTTGGTGGTATTAAAGAGAAAATCCTTGCCGCTAAACGTGCAGGTATTACAGATATCGTAATGTGTTCGGAGAACAAGAAAGATATTGAAGAAATACCTGAGATTTACAGAAAGGGTATTGAGTTCCACTTCGTTGAGAATATCAAACAAGTATGGGATTTCGCTCTTACCGATGAGTTGGTAGAACATCCAGTAGACTTCACTATATCTGAAGACAATAAAGCTACAAAGAAATGACATTTGAACTGCAACACACAGATAACGCAAGCGATGCACGTACAGGACTAATCACGACAGCCCATGGACAGATAAAGACTCCTATCTTCATGCCAGTGGGTACTGTGGGTTCTGTGAAAGGTGTACACTTTGAAGAACTACGAAGACAGGTAAAGGCGCAGATTATCTTAGGTAATACTTATCACCTTTATCTACGTCCAGGTTTAGATGTATTAAAAGCTGCAGGTGGCTTGCATGGCTTTAATGGTTGGGAGCGCCCTATCCTTACTGATTCAGGTGGCTTCCAAGTATTCTCATTAACTGGTATTCGTAAGTTATCAGAGGAAGGATGTGAGTTTAGGAGCCATATTGATGGTTCTAAGCATTTCTTCACACCAGAGAATGTTATGGATACAGAACGTATCATAGGTGCAGACATCATGATGGCTCTAGATGAATGTCCTCCAGGTCAAAGTGATTATGAATATGCAAAGAAGAGTCTAGGCATGACCCAACGTTGGTTAACTCGTTGTATCAAACGATTCAATGAGACCGAACCTCTCTATGGTTACGAGCAAAGCCTCTTCCCTATTGTTCAAGGATGCACCTACAAAGATTTACGTCGAGAGGCTGCTAAGTTTGTGACGGATCAAGGTGCTGATGGTAATGCTATTGGTGGACTAGCTGTCGGTGAGCCTACTGATGTTATGTATGAAATGATCGAGGTAGTTAATGAGATTCTACCTAAAGATAAGCCACGTTACTTGATGGGTGTAGGTACACCACAAAACATCCTTGAGGCTATCGAGCGTGGTGTTGATATGTTCGATTGCGTCATGCCTACACGTAATGGTCGTAATGCAATGCTCTTTACTTACAATGGAACGATGAATATGCGTAACAAGAAATGGGAGAAAGACTTCTCCCCTGTTGATCCTGACGGATGTGACATCGATCAAATTACAAGTAAGCCTATCTACATCATCTATTCAAGGCAGGCGAACTATTAGCAATGCAGATTGCTAGTATACACAACTTAGCTTTCTATCTTCGTTTGGTAACAGACGCACGAACACACATTGAGCAAGGCGACTTCGTTCAGTGGAAGGCATCTGTAATTGAGCAATTAGGAAGAAGAATTTAAGGATACGCACAATGCATAAGGTCAAAGAGATTGTAAGCATAATTAAAGGATTACTAGGTAAGCTTAGTCAAAGGATTAAGCCTTGCCTACCTTATATATATAAGGTGGGAAACTTACTCAAGAAGATCTCCCCAACTAGATATCTTGGCATTCTTGATTGGTACATCATTAAGAAGTTCATTGGAACTTATATTTATGCCATCCTTTTGATTATCTCCATCGCTATTGTATTCGACTTTAATGAGAATCTCTCAAAGTTCACGCAATACCACGCACCATGGCGAGCCATCATCTTTGATTACTATGCCAACTTCATACCTTATTATTCCAACCTCTTCTCACCGCTATTTGTATTCATTGCTGTTATATTCTTCACATCTAAGTTAGCTGGAAACTCGGAGATTATAGCAATGTTAGCAGCAGGCGTGTCTATAAAGAGGTTAATGCGTCCTTACATGCTCTCATGCGTAGTCATTGCAGGCTTAACATTCTATCTCAATAGCTTTGTCATCCCCCATGGCACTGTTATCAGACAGAACTTTGAAACCTTATATCGTAATTCGAAGAAGAATACATCTGCGGAGGACATCCAACTATTTGTAGCTAAGAACACCACTGCTTATATCCAGAATTATGACGACCAATACAAGCGTGGTTATGGCTTTTCGCTTGTTAAGATCAAAAACAAGAAGATTGTAAGTCACTTAACCGCAATGGAGATTCAATATGATACGATTGCTGACTCAAAGTATCATTGGAAGTTAAGTAACTGGAAAATCAGAACGCTCAAAGGACTGAAGGAACACATTCAGAGTGGAGCAACTAAGGACACAGTTCTACTCATGGAGCCTACTGACCTTGTATATTCAAAAGGACAACAAGAAACGTTCACTTCTCCAGAGCTTCTTGATTATATTTCTAAGCAGACAAGCCGTGGCTCAGGGAATGTGGTGCAATATGAGGTTGAGTTCCATAAACGTATAGCCATGTCGTTCTCCTCTTTCATATTGACGATTATTGGATTGACTCTTTCTTCTCGCAAGCGAAAAGGTGGAATGGGGCTCTCGTTAGGTATAGGTCTTGCATTGAGCTTCAGCTATATTATGTTGCAAACTGTTTCTGCTACCTTCGCTATCCAAGACAACACACCACCAATGCTCGCGGCATGGATACCGAACATTATCTTTGCTATTGTCGCATACTTCTGTTATAGACATGCACCAAGTTAATAAGGAGAGTTAGAAGAAGAAGTAAGAACTACCCTCTGTGACAAAGAGGATAAATTGTAAATTATGTTTTTGAAGATTTAGATTTAAACAATAATGTACTCGACGCACTCTATGATATGCGTTTTGATAAATGTACGCCCGTACAAGAGAAGTGCATTCCAGAAATATTAAAAGGTCACGACGTATTAGGCGTTGCACAAACAGGAACTGGTAAGACTGCGGCTTATCTTCTGCCTGTATTATCTAAATTAGCCGATGGAGGCTACCCAGAGTCTGCCATAAATTGTGTGATCATGTCACCAACACGCGAACTCGCACAGCAGATTGACCAAGCAATGCAAGGTTTTTCTTATTATCTGAATGGCGTTTCCTGCGTTGCCGTCTATGGTGGCAATGATGGCAATCGCTATGACCAGGAACTTAAGAGCTTATCGCTCGGAGCCGATGTCGTCATAGCTACTCCTGGGCGTTTCATCTCTCACCTTTCATTAGGCAATGTTGATTTGTCAAAGGTTAGCTTCTTCATTCTTGACGAGGCCGATCGTATGCTTGATATGGGTTTCTCTGATGACATTATGACTATTGCCAAGAAGCTCCCTAGTACTTGCCAAACGATTATGTTCTCGGCTACAATGCCTAAGAAGATTGAGGAACTCGCAAGACACTGCTAAAGAATCCAGTAGAAATCAAGTTAGCTGTCAGCAAACCTGCTGAAAAGATACATCAGATGGCATACGTGTGTTACGAAACACAGAAGATGGGGATACTCAAGGATGTCTTCAAAGGTGGAAACATGAAGCGTGTCATTATTTTCTCTGGATCGAAACAAAAGGTTAAGCAGATTGCTGGTTCGCTTAGTCGTAAGCATATCAACTGCGGTGAGATGCACTCCGACCTTGACCAAGAGCAGCGTAACGACATAATGTTCAAGTTCAAAAGCGGGCAAGTTGATGTTCTAGTGGCAACTGATATTGTCTCACGTGGTATTGATATTGATGACATCACAATGGTTATTAATTATGATGTGCCACACGATGTAGAAGACTATGTACATCGCATTGGTCGTACTGCACGTGCTGATCATGATGGAACAGCTATCACACTTGTGAATGAAGATGATATCTACTTTCCAGCAGATTGAGTCATTCTTAGGTAAGGAGATCGAGAAGGTTCAACTACCTGATGGATTGGGCGAAGCACCAGAGTATAAGGGCAACGGAAAGCCTAAGAGGGGAGCTAGTGCAAAGAGCATTCGCAGGAAGAATAGGGACTATCAAAGTCACAAGGATAAGAAACAGGGCAATAACAAGCAACGTTCAAGACGACCCGAACAGCAAAGTCAAGAATCTTCTGACAATAAGGTGCAGCACTCGCAGGAGCGTAAGCCTAACTACAAGCAGAAGAACAGAGGACAAGAACAACAGAACAATAATAACAATGCTGTTGAGGCAAAGAGCGCAAACAAGCGGAATAATCGTCAAGACAAGAATAGGCAAACTGACAAGCAGACGAAGCCTAACAATAACAGACGAAACGACAAGGAGGCTGCAAACAATAAGGAGGCTAGTCAGAAGACGAACGCTCAACAAAATAGAAAGCCTAACAACAAAAAGAAGAAGAATAACAATCGTCAGCGTAACACGAACGAGAAGGGAGCAAGAAGAAGTACGAAGTACGATATTCGTGAAGAGCTACCAACAAGTTCTAAGAGTGACTCTGGATTGAAAGCTTTGATTAAGAAGCCGCTCAAGTGGCTCCGTAATCTTGGAAAGAAATAACATCCGATGATGATAATGCCTGTAGCTATACGCAAGTAAGCTACAGGCTTTCTTTTTACCATAACTTTCTCTGTATGATACTTCAACTTAAAGTACAATGAGACTTTAAGTTAAAGTGCGATTGCCCTTTAAGTTAAAGTACAAATGGAGTTTAAGTTAAAGTACAAGTGCACTTTAACTTAATGCACAAAAAGCCACACTAGAAAAGCACAAAGAACGTAAAGATGCAACCCTATAGCAAGCACGATTTAACCTTGTTAAGGAGCATAACCTTCCTTCTTCTGTTTCTCCAAAAAGCGTTGTATTGCAACCTTACTTTTCAACGTTTTTGTATGTGCAGAATAAAGATCACCATAATACACCTCACGATAGAAAGGTCCCCAATGTTCTTCTATTCTCACATTATCAGAATTAGTTGTAAAGAAGCCATAAAGTTCTGTGACTCGATACTTATCGTCTTCATACGATACATGAGTAGTTTCGCTATCTGACATCAGAAACCATGAGAAGAAGATTTGTATAACAAATAGAACAGGCACCATTACCCATAACAAACTATGCAAACAACCTATAAGTACATCATGATTCTGCTCCCACCGACCTCTAACAAAACGAATAAGAAAGAAAAGCACTAACCAAGGAAGTGTGAACTGGGCAAACTTTGTAATAACTGGATAGAATGACCATGGCGATAACCAAACAACAATCAACCATAGAAGTTCGATACACAATAGGTATCGTAATAACTTAATTAACCCTTTCTTGTACATACACTCACACTTATAAAAGGTAGGAAACCAGATATAACAACAAACGAGAAACAACTCGTTTTATTGTCCTCAAAGCTGAGAAACATCCTACAACGATTGAAACGACAATGCAAAATCAAATAAGACCAACGTTGTTTATTCCCGTTTAATTTATTACTTTTGCAAGTGATTTTAAAATAAAAGTATGAAACTATCAACAATTGCACTCACAATCATGCTAGGGATCAGTTCTTCCTCCATGGCACAACAGAAAGATATTACCATTAAAATCGTTGAAACATCTGACGTACACGGCTCGTTCTTCCCTTACGACTTCATTACACGTAAGCCAAAGAGCGGTTCCATGGCAAGAGTAAATACTTTCGTTGAAGACTTACGTAAGAAGGAGGGTAAAGAAAATGTTTATCTGTTGGATAACGGAGATATCTTGCAAGGGCAACCTATCTCTTATTATTACAACTACGTAGCCCCTGAGAAAACGAATATTGCAGCGAGTGTGCTCAACTATATGGGGTATGATGCCGCCACAGTAGGTAACCATGATATTGAGACTGGGCATAGCGTCTATGACAAGTGGTTTAAAGAACTACGCTTCCCTATTCTTGGTGCAAATATCATCAATACTAGAACGAACAAACCTTACATTCTTCCTTACACGGTCATCAAAAAGAAGAACGGACTGAAAGTATGTGTTATCGGTATGCTGACACCTGCAATACCCAACTGGTTGAAGGAAACAATATGGAGTGGACTTCGTTTCGATGAGATGGTTTCATGCGCTAAACGTACCATGGAGGAGGTGAAAAAGAAGGAGAATCCTGATGTTATAGTTGGTTTGTTCCATTCTGGTTGGAATGGAGGTATCAAGACGCCCCAATATGATGAGGATGCATCTCAAAGGTGGCGCAGGAGGTTCCTGGCTTTGATGTTGTCTTCTTCGGACACGATCACACGCCTCATAATTCAACCGAACGAAACATCATAGGTAAGGAAGTCATCTGCCTTGACCCTGCTAACAATGCACAACGCGTAGCAATGGCGACACTAACATTGACTCCTAAGAACATCAAAGGTAAGAAACAATACACATTGACGAAGGCGAAAGGAGAACTCGTGGATGTGAGGGACTTGAAAGCTGATGAGGCTTTCATTAAGCATTTCCAACCAGAGATAGATGCTGTAAAACAATGGAGTGAACAGGTGATTGGTAATTTTGAAAATACAATCTACACGAAGGACTGCTTCTTCGGTAATTCTGCTTTCAACGATCTAATCCTCGACTTGGAACTAAAGATTACAAAGGCTGATATTGCCTTTAACGCTCCTCTACAATTTAACTCTGTTATCAAGGCTGGTCCTGTAACAGTGGGCGATATGTTCAACCTTTATAAATACGAAAACCAACTCTGTGTGATAAAGATGACTGGCGAAGAGATTCGCAAGCACCTTGAAATGAGTTACGACTTATGGGTAAACACGATGAAGAGTCCTGATGATCATCTGTTGTTACTCTCTAACACGCAGAATGATGCACAACGTTTAGGCTTCAAGAACTTCTCGTTTAACTTCGATTCTGCTGCTGGTATCGATTATATGGTTGATGTTACTAAACCTAATGGCGAGAAAGTTCATATCTTACGTATGAGTAATGGGCAACCCTTCGATGAGCATAAATGGTACACTGTTGCTGTTAATAGTTATCGTGCAAATGGCGGTGGGGAACTACTCACAAAGGGAGCTGGAATACCACATGATTCACTTCAAAGTAGGATAATCTGGGAGAGTCCAAAAGATCAACGCCATTACCTCATGGAGGAGATCAAGAAGGCTGGTACCATGAATCCGCAAGCACATCAAAATTGGAAGTTCATACCAGAAGAGTGGACCATCCCTGCAGCTGCACGTGACCGTAAGCTCTTGTTTGGAGAATAAGTTAGAAGGGAGCATAAACTTCATAAACAGCTGATTATAACTATCATAAAGATGAAATATTACTGGTTTATCTTTTGTAAGACCGACCTTCTCTTAGAGAAGGTTGGTAATAACTATACGATTCCACTTTCAGAAGAACCACCCATTGCTTTACGTCCTTGGACTCATGTGATGAATATTGGTCCAACGGAGGATGGAACAGAAGTAAAAGCATTCATGATTGATAGTCCTGTAACAGATAATCCCAATTACGAGATGTGCGGACTTAGACCATCCTTTTATCTTCTTTCAACTGAATTGTACTTGAAGGCTGGCAAATGTCATGAACTGCTTTACTGGGATCAGAACACAAAATTCTGCGGTGTGTGTGGCGCACCCATGAAAATGCACACAGACATATCGAAACGTTGCACGAATTGTGCGAAAGAAGTATGGCCACAATTAGCGACAGCTATTATCGTCCTTGTTCATAAAGGTGATGAGGTGTTGTTAGTTCATGCACGCAATTTCAAATCCGACTTCTTTGGATTAGTTGCAGGTTTCGTTGAAACAGGAGAAACACTAGAAGAAGCAGTGCATCGTGAAGTAGCTGAAGAAACAGGTATCAAGATAAAGAACCTACGATACTTCGGTTCCCAACCCTGGCCTTATCCTTGTGGGCTAATGGTGGGCTTCAATGCAGATTATGATGGAGGCGATTTACAGTTACAGCAAAGCGAAATATCAAAAAGGAGCATGGTTCACAAAAAGAGAATCTGCCCAATATTCCTGAACGTTTGTCAATCGCACGTATGATTCTTGATGATTGGATCAATCAAACTTCAATATAAACGAAAGAGTATTTAAACCTTAAAACAATGATGACTTTCTTAGAAAAAAAGCCCTTGGCTTTAACCCCAAGTCAATGAAGCTCCGTACTGAACTTATTGCAGGAGCTACAACCTTCTTAACGATGAGCTATATCTTAGCCGTCAATCCTGCTATCCTTACCTCCACAGGAATGGATAAAGGAGCATTGTTCACTGGTACAGCCTTAGCAGCTGCTATTGCTACCTTGTTATTGGCTTTCATGGCTAAGCTACCATTTGCACAAGCCCCTTCCATGGGTCTTAATGCTTTCTTTGCTTACACGCTTTGCCAAACTATGGGTTATTCCTGGCAACACTCTCTAGCCATTATGCTTATTGAGGGAATTGTCTTCATCCTCATTACTTTCTTTAATGTACGTGAGATGATTCTCGATTCTATACCGAACAATTTACGATACGCCATATCAGCGGGTATCGGTATGTTCATTGCCTTTATAGGACTCAAGAATGCAGAAATTATCGTTGCGAAAGATGCTACCTTTGTTGGTCTTGGTGCCTTTACTCCTAGTTGTATTCTTGGTATAATTGCCATCTTATTGAGTGGCGTGTTAATGGCTAAGAATGTCAAAGGTTCGCTCTTCTGGAGTATTATTATTACAACCGTCATCGGTATTCCTTTAGGAGTAACAGTTATTCCTAGTAGTTGGATGCCTTTCTCTGCACCACAAGATATTAGCCCGATATTCTGTAAGTTCGACTTTAGCGGTCTTTTGAACCTCAAGACAGTATTGGTTGTCTTTTCATTGTTATTGGTAAATATCTTTGATACGATTGGTACTCTTATGGGCTTAGCAGATAAGACGGGTATTGTGGAACCAAATGGTAATATTCCACGCGTAAAAGAAGCGATGATGAGTGACGCCATTGGAACAACCTGCGGTGCAATGTTAGGTAGTTCGACCCTCACTACCTACGTTGAGAGTGCAAGCGGCATTGCCGAAGGTGGTCGTTCTGGTGTAACTGCATTCTTTGTAGGTATTCTGTTCCTTGTATCACTCTTCCTCTCCCCTATCTTCATGCTTATTCCAAGTGCAGCAACAAGTGGAGCCTTGGTTATGGTAGGTGTGTTGATGATTGATTCCGTGAAGAAGATTAACTTGAATGATATTACAGAGTCATTCCCTGCCTTCATCACAATGATAACTATGGTGCTCTGCTACTCTATTGCTGATGGTATCTGCCTAGGTATTTTGTCATTTGTGTTTATGAAAGTATGTACAGCGAAATGGAAAGATCTTAACTTGACACTTTGTATATTGGCTGTTCTCTTTGTCTTGAACTTTATCATCAGTTAAAGATATTCATAACATTGCTTCGCCCTGTAAGTATCGGTTCTCACGGACTACTTACAGGGCGAACTTTATACAAACAATTAGCCCTGAATAGTCTCACACTATATTTATACCCAACACAACAACTATAATCCCGTTTTTCAGAACTAATTAGTAAAAAAGGATGAAGAAAGTTTGCAGAGTTCAAATTAAATCATTACTTTTGCAACCGCTTACAAGAAGTAAGGGCGTTTAGCTCAGTTGGTTTAGAGCATCTGCCTTACAAGCAGAGGGTCGGCGGTTCGAATCCGTCAACGCCCACTATCAAAGGGTAGTTTCCAGAGTGGCCAAATGGGGCAGACTGTAAATCTGCTGCTTCTAGCTTCGGTGGTTCGAATCCATCACTACCCACAGAAGACTTGCAATCCAATCGATTGCAAGTCTTTTGTTTTAATATACCATCTAACGTATAACTAACTTTCATCCTAGTTATCATTTAACGTATAACTAACTTTCATTATCCTAATTAAAAGGGTCGTTCTTCTTCGTTATGAATATTTTTAGTAACTTTGTAAGTACAGAACATCATAAAACATATATTTTATAATATGAAGATAAAAGAAACACCAGTTCTATTGCTTACCGGTTACCTAGGAAGCGGTAAAACGACATTGGTAAACAGAATCCTTGCCAATGAGAAAGGTATTAAATTTGCAGTTATTGTTAATGATATAGGTGAGGTGAATATCGATGCGAACCTTATCGAAGCAGGCGGCGTAGTAGATCAAAACGATGATTCTCTCGTAGCTCTTCAGAATGGTTGTATCTGCTGTACACTGAAAATGGATCTGGTAAGCAGTTAAACGATATTGTATCACAAAATAAGTTTGACTACATTGTTATTGAAGCTAGCGGTATTTGTGAACCAGCTCCTATTGCGCAAACTATTTGTGCATATCCACAAATGTATCCCGACTTAGCAAAGAACGGAAAGGCTGTACTCGATTCTATCGTTACCGTAGTTGATGCGCGCCGTATGTGTGATGAGTTTTCAGCAGGTAATGACTTGTTAAAAAAAGACCTCAAAGAAGATGACATTGAAAACCTACTGATTCAACAGATTGAATTCTGTAGCATTATCTTACTTAATAAGGTGGATGATGTTAATGCAGAAGAGTTAGGATTGGTAAAAAGTATTATTCGTTCGCTCCAACCAAAGGCAGAGATTATTGAATGTAACTATGGAGATGTCGACCTTAATAAGATTATTAATACAAAAGCATTCAACTTTGATGAAGTAGCAACATCAGCCGCTTGGATTGCTGAGATTGAGGGACATCATGACGAGCATGAGGAAGAAGAAGAGCATCATGGGCATCACCATCATCACCACCATCATGGACTAGAAAACGAAGAGAGTGGTGAGGCATTAGAATATAACATTCAGACCTTCGTGTACTATGCGCGCAAACCTTTTGATATTAACTTCTTCGATGATTTCGTAGCACGTAAGTGGCCTGCACAGATTATTCGTTGTAAAGGATTATGCTATTTCAAGAATGAAAAAGATATATGTTACGTATTCGAACAGGCAGGAAAACAAGTTAGCTTACGTAATGCAGGACAATGGTATGCTACAATGCCTGCATTTGAATTAAGGAGTTTCCTTGAAAAGAACCCTAAAATAAACAAAGATTGGGAAGAGCCTTACGGAGATCGTATGCAGAAACTTGTATTTATTGGTCAGGATTTAGACAAAGACGCAATTACAAAAGCACTTGATCAATGCCTAACTGATTTCTAAAACAAGCATACAAATACTTAAAACAAGAGGATATGTCTATCGAAGCATATCCTTTTTTTGTATGCTTTCTCATATAGTAATTATTAGATAATCCTTTACAACAATAAATTTAATTCTAGCGTTAGCAATGGAAAGAAATTACGAAAAAAATAAGAAGTAAAAAAATGGTTTTTGAATAAAAACGATAGTGCTTTTTGAGTGAAACTATAGTACTTTTTATGCTAAAACGATAGTACTTTTTGAATGAAAAAGATAGTAGGTTTTTTTATCCAAAAAGATGGTGATTTCTGGAGAAAAAGATAGGTTTTAATCGACTATATGCTATTATATTTTTTTAGGAATTTACTGATTATCAAAGTATTACAATAAGTATGAGAACTATCCTATAACTTGCATATTTGGACAAGAACCTAAGCTCGGATGAAAATAACGCAAATACAAGTATCGAAATTAGCAATATTCTATTACAAAAGTGAGATGATAATTCTGATGATTTGATAGATAAAAACAAATGCCCTCGCCTATCCGTTAGATAATTTCTTAAGGACGAGCGAGGGTATTTCACACTAGGAAATTCATGTATTAGTATAACTGAACTTCATCTCCGATACAGAGTCCACGCTCAGCAATCGCTTTGTTTTTCTTAACAAGACTCTTCAAACGGATACCATACTTCTGTGCAATATCATACATGCTCTCTGACTTTCGCACATAATAAGGGCGATTCTTAAAATTCTTTGGTGCCTTTTTACGCTTCTTCTTTAACCAAATATACTCACCAGGAATGAGTTTATCCTTCTTATTACGCTCATTATATCTAGCTAGCTTATGTGCGCTGATGTCTAACTCCTTACTTAACGACTTAAAGGTATCTCCCTGTCTTACAATGATATAGTAGTTTTCGTTATATTTATGTATCGGGTGTGGTCCCGCTATAGGAGTGTAAGCAGGAAGTCCATTATCAGGAGTGAGAATTGGTGGTTCTTCTCCGCTGTGCTTCACCATGAATCGATCGTAATGCTTTGCCTTATCGAACTCATATAGCTTATAAAGTTCAATAATGTTAATGAGCATTTGCGCATAAGAAGGGTTCGTCGCATAGCCGGCACGCTTCAATCCGTATGCCCAGCCACGATAATCTGTACGATCTAAATCGAACAAACTACGATAACGAGGGCGCTCGCGAAGGAACTTGCAATGGTCTTCATAACTATCCAAAGCACTGGGATATGCTCGGAAACATTCTCCTTTTAAGTCATCGTCATGATAAACAGTTCGACCCGTCCAACCGTGACACTTAATTCCAAAGTGGTTATTGCCTTGAATGACAAGATCGCTACGCCCGGCACTGCTCTCTAATAGCCCTTGCGCAAGGGTGATACTTGCTGGTACGCCATATTTCAACATCCCCTCAATCGCTACATCTTTGTATTGATTAATATAAGTTTGATAGGCTTGATTCCACTTAATCGGAGCACCTATCATCGTGGATAAAAAGCAAAATAGGGTGATTAAAAGAAAGCTATATCGTTTCATAAAAAGTTCTTTTTGGATTATTT